>ERZ791909.1916-NODE-1916-length-13477-cov-7.543660_pt1 | contig 13477 bp, 6 predicted proteins | sample MGYA00510143_ERZ791909 | MGnify/ENA primary metagenome ERZ791909 (study PRJEB30046, sample SAMN00792093) | human gut metagenome | study: EMG produced TPA metagenomics assembly of the A metagenome-wide association study of gut microbiota in type 2... | reverse complement strand
GCATTCGCTGGACAAATGGCGCGTGAACGCCACGCTGCGCAACCTGCAGGATTTCTACGACGCCTTCTCGATCGCCGACGGACCGATGTTCCTGCCCGAACAGGATCGCGTAATCATCTGGTAACCCGCTTAAAAAGCGGGTTTCAGGGGCGATGCCGGGCCATTCTGGCTTACGATCCCGTTCTGCGCCCGCCCGCTTAAGAAGCAGGCTTCAGGGGGCGACGGCCGGCCGGCAGGATTCCGACCAAGCTCTGCGCCCGTCGGCTTGAGAAGCGGGCTTCAGGGGCGGTAAACGCCCACCGGAATCACGCCCCGGTCCGGAACGCTTCATTCAATAAAAAAGACGGCAGGGAGTTTTCCCTGCCGTCTTTTTCGTCTCCGGGCGGTGCAGCCCGGCTTTCCCCGCCGCGCGCCCGGTCCGGCGGCGGAGAACCGAAAAACCGGGCTTCGAAGCATCCATTTTTCGCTTTTTCTTTTAACTTTGTGCTAAAGAAGAAACGATGACCCGACATAAGGCATATACGAAAATTCCGTTTGCGGCGCTGTTTTTCGCCGCAACGCTGATTTCTCCGGTGCTCCATGCCCTGAACATCCCGGACTACCGCTTCCACACCATGCCCGAGACCTCCTATTACGGAGGCATCCACAGCATCGCCAAGGACAGCGTCGGGCGTATGTGGTTCAGCGGCTACGACGCCCTGTTCATGTACAACGGCACGTCGTTCGTACGGATGACCGACCTGGTCACGAACCTCTTGCCGAATTCCTACTGGTCCTACGGACAGGTGATCACGGACAACCGGAAAGGCCTGTACGTAGGGACTAACCAAGGGCTGCTGCGCTTCAACTACCGGAAGCTGGAGTTCGAATTCGTTCTGGAGGGCAATATCGGCTCGGTCACGGCGAACAACGACGGGACGGTATGGCTGATCCGCAACAACGGCATCGAATCGTTCAGCCCCGAACGGCTGCCCGCCGTGACCCGCTATCCGATGCCTCCGGAGATGTCCGCACCCGGGCGGACGCTGACGCTGGTGTGCACGAAGGAGTACGTTTACGCCGCGTCGGGCGGCGATCTCTACCGCCTGAACCGGGAGACCGGGCAATACGTCCTCTTCGCATCCGTCGGCGGCGGCAGCTGCGTGATCCGCGACGTGGTGGAGTGCAACGGGTCGGTATATGTCCTCACGCTCATGGACGGACTCTACGAATGCGACGGCAACGGCAGGATCGGACGGTATTTCCGACTGCCGCTCGAATACGAGAAATCCGCCGGCGCCAAGGAGCTTCACCTCGATTCGCAGGGCATCATCTGGGTAGCGACGCAATCGGGACTGCTGCTGCTGGAGCCGCTTACCGCCAGCACGCAGCTGCTGCGTTCCGACCTCCACTATCCCTACTCCCTGCCCAACAATTCGGTATGGTCGATCTTCCCCGATCCCGACGGCGGGATATGGGTCGGCACATACGGCGGCAAACTGGCCTACATGACCTTCGCGGACAACGGCGTGGACTATTTCAAAGCCACGCCGGGCGGGCTGAACCATCCCATCGTCAGCTGTTTCGAAGAGGATTCGGAGGGCAATCTCTGGATCGGAACGGAGGGGGGGGGAATTAACCGCTGGGACCGCCGCGACGGCCGGTTCGTCTATTACACGCAGGAGAGCCGCTGCGGCCTGACGTCGAACATGATCAAAAAGCTGTGGCACGACGGAAACGACAGGCTGCTGGTCTCGGCGTTCAACGGCGGAATGCGGGTCTTCGACGAACGGCAGGGACGTTTCTCCGACCTGCACATGAACCATCCGGCCTCGGGACAGCCTTTGAGCGTCTATGACTTCGCCAAGGAGGGCGACCGGGGCATCTGGCTGACCGACCCGGACGCCGAGCTGATGTACAAGGATGCGAGTACGGGATGCGTGGAGACGGTCCGGCTGACAGACGCACAGGGAAACGCCGTCCGCATCCATATCGAAACGCTGTTCCACGACGAGCGGGGCGACCTGTGGCTCGTCGGGCACGACGGCGCATACGTCGTCGATCCCGCCACACGGCGGATTCTGAAGCGCCATTACATCGCAGAGGCCCCCTATTCGGTCAACAACCTCTGCTCCTACTGCGTCACCTCCGACTCCGACATCTGGTTCGGAACCCGTGGCGGCGGGGTCAACCTGCTGCGCCGCAACGGCAGTTACGTCAATTTCAGGGACCGGAACGGCGAAGGGCTGGAGGGCAAAACAGTCTTCGGCATCCTCGAAGACACCCCCTCGAAAGATGTCTGGTTCAGCACCAACGACGGGCTTTACTATTACGACCATACCGACGGGGTGATCCGCAAATCGCAGATCGACATCCCGAACCGCTGCGGGGCCTACTACGTGCGGGCTTGCTACAAGACCTCGAAAGGCGAAATGCTGTTCGGAGGGACAGACGGCTTCATCCTCTTCACCCCGGGAAAGATCAAATACAACGACCAGAAGCCGAAAGTCTATTTTACGGACCTGCTTATCAACAGCCGGCCGGCCGTGCCCGGCGCCAAGAACTCGCCTCTGGAGAAAGCCATTTCCACGCTCTCCTACCGCGGAGGCGAGGGCGACGTGATCGAACTGTCGCACCGGCAGTCGAATTTCGAAATCCGCTTCTCGGCGAACAGCTACCTGAACGCCGAGAAAAACCAGTATGCCTACCGCCTGCTGGGACACTCCGAAAGATGGTCCCTGCTGCCGCAGGGACAGAAGGCGGTGCAGTTCTTCAACCTGCCCGCCGGAAACTATGTCTTCGAGGTCAAGGCGGCCAACAACGACGGCCTGTGGGGCGACGAGGTTTCGGCGCTCGGCTTCAGGGTGCACCCCTCGCCCTTCCTCTCCCGCTGGGCCTACCTCGTTTATGCGGCGCTGCTCTCGGCGGTGGCCTACTTCATCTGGCGGTATTTCACCAACAAGAAGATTTTCGAACAGCGGCTCGAACTGGAGCGGATCAAGGAACAGAACATGAAGCAGCTGACCCAGGCCCGGATCAACTTCTTCACGAACATCTCCCACGACCTCAAGACTCCGCTCACGCTGGTCGTCGACCCGCTGAAACAGCTCAAGGAACACCTGCCCGCCAATGCGCCGGGCAATGCCTACGTGCACCTGATCGAGAAGAACGTGGGGCGCATCCAGCGCATGATCAGCCAACTGCTTCAGTTCCGCGAAATCGAGAGCCAGAAGATCACCCTGAACCGCCAGCCGGGCGATCTGATCCGCTTCATCGACAGCATCTTCTCGCTGTTCGAGTTCTACGCCAACAAGAAGGGGATCGAAACCGGCTTCAACTCCCAGTATGAAAGTTTCTACACCAAGTTCGACCACGACGTAATCGAAAAAATCTTCACGAACCTCTTCTCCAACGCGATCAAGTACGCCTCGGAAAACGGCTATGTCGGCGTGAGAATCTACCCGGCGCGGCAGGACCAGCGCCCGGAGTCCGCTCCGCCGGCCGCCGGCACCGAATACATCGCCTTCACGGTCACCAACACCGGGGCGGAAATCCCCGACGACAAGAAGGAGGCCATCTTCGAATCGTTCAACCACCTCTCCGACCGCCGTCCCCAATTCGAGAGCAGCAGCGGCCTGGGACTGGCCATCGTCAAGGAGCTGGTCGGCAACCTCAACGGAACCATCACCCTCCGTTCGGGCAACTCGAAAGTCGCGTTCACGGTGGTCCTGCCCTTCACGCTCAACGCCGAAAAGACCGACAGCGCCGCCGAATCGTACGAATACACGGTCTCCGAAATCGACAACCTGCTGACCGAATCCGACGTCATGGCTCCCAACGACCGGCACGACCGCAAGGCGTGCAACATCGTGGTCATCGAGGACGACCCCAACCTGCGGAGCTACCTCGAACAACGGCTGTCGAAACACTACAACGTATACACCGCGGCAAACGGCAGCGAAGGCATCGCCAAAGCGGAGAGAATCTGCCCCCAGATCGTTATCACCGACCTGATGATGCCCGAAGCCGACGGCTTCGAGGTATGCCGCTCGCTGCGTTCGAACATCAAGACCAGCCATATCCCGGTGATCATGCTTTCGGCTCTGGGCAAAAACACCGAAAACAAGATCAAGGCGCTGGAATGCGGAGCCAACGTGTTCATCGACAAGCCCTTCGATATGGATTTCCTGCTCAAACAGGTTGCCAACCTCATCCGCACCCAGCAGGAACTCAAGGAGCGTTACAGCAAGAAGTACATCGCCGAACCGTCGAAGATCACCATTTCGTCGATGGACGAGGAACTGCTGAAAAAGGCGATGAACTACATCGAACGGAACATGGACAACAGCGACTACAACGTGGATTCGTTCGTGTCGGACATGTCGATCGGACGCACGCTCCTCTACCAGAAGATCAACGACATCACGGGCATGTCGATCAAGGAGTTCATCATGGACGTCCGGCTGAAACGGTCGGCCCAGCTGCTCCGGGAGTCGGACCTGACCATCTCCGAGATCTCGGTCCTGACGGGATTCGCCAATCCCAAATATTTCAGCATCTGTTTCAAACGGCATTTCGAACTGACCCCATCCGAATTTAAGAAGAAATCCTGACGCAAACCGCACGAAAGGAGCCGACCGAACCGGCTATGAATATCTCGTGCTTTCGTATCCGCCGGAGCAGCGTCCGCATCTGCCCGCAGAAACCTTCCCGCCGTCGCCCCGCGCGACCGGCAGGGAGGTTTCATTTTGTCCGGGCGGGACTCTTCGCAGGTCTGCGCAGCGCCCGCAGCGCCCGGATATGCTCCTTTTTTTTTACCCCTCCGTACGAAATGGAACCATTTCCGAATAAACGACGCCCATCCGGTCGCCCCGTTTTATTGACCTTTGCAATACGGGGTCCGAAGTCCCCGGCGTCCGCTTTTCCTTTGAAATACATAAAAAATTTAAAAAATTAAAACCTGAAACCTATGAAAAGATGATCGGAAAACCACACCAGGCGACGAAGTGTCTCCCGCCCCTCCAGACAATCCCTTTATAACGGAGATACAAGCACTAACCAAAAAGAAACCTTTTATGATAATGAGCATGTACAAAAAGCTTATAGGCAGCCTGACGATTTCCCTCTTATTCCTGCTGTCTGCAACACCGTCGTTCGCCCAGCAGAACGACGTCAAAGTAACCGGTAAAATCACCGACGGAAGCGGCGCCCCGCTGGCGGGAGTCGTTGTCGTGGTAAAGGACGGCAAAAGCAACAACGGAGCCGTATCCAATACGCAAGGTGTTTATGAAATCAAAGTTCCCGCATCCTCGACGCTTCTTTTCACCTGTCTGGGCTATACCGACCAGGAAGTGAAACTCGGCGCATCGAATGTCGTAAACGTGACGATGACCGAAGACGCCCAGTCCCTCGACGAAGTGGTCGTCGTGGGTTACGGTACGCAGAAAAAGAAAGACCTCACGGGAGGTCTCGCCGTCGTCAGCAAACAGACGCTGGAAATGGTCTCGACCAACAACCTGATGGACCGTCTGGTCGGCCAGGTCGCCGGTCTGAACATCACGACCGGCAACGAAGCGCCGGGCAGCAACCAGACCCTGCTGATCCGCGGCCAGAACTCGCTGTCGGCCAAAAATGACCCGCTGATCATTCTCGACGGCATTCCCTATTCGGGCGGACTGGCCGACCTCGACCCGAACATCATCGAGAACATGTCGGTGCTGAAAGACGCGTCGGCCGTGGCCATCTACGGTTCGCGCGGCTCGAACGGCGTCATCCTGATCCAGACCAAGCGGGGTTCGAAAGGCGATTTCCATGTCACCTACAAAACGAAGCTCGCCATCGCCGAGCCGATGCAGCGCATCGAAACCATGGGTCCCAACGAGTTCATCCGCCTCAAGCAGGACATGGGCCGGCTCAAGAACAATTACAGCGGCGAGCAGCTCGATCCGCTGGTAGGTTCGATTATCAGCGCCAGCGAGAAGGTAAACTACGCCAAGGGCATCACCAACGACTGGCAGGACTACGTCTTCCGCACGGTCTTCACGATGGACCACCAGCTGAGCTTCCAGGGCGGCAACGAGAAGACCACCTATATGGCCTCGGTTTCCTACCTGGACAACCCCGGCGTGGTTTACAATTCGAATTACCAGCGCACGAACGTCTATGCCAGCATCAACCAGAAAATGAACGACTGGCTGTCCGTAGGTCTCACCACGCAGTTCGTGAACCGTGAGACCGGCGGTGCGACGCCGAACCTCGAACATGCCATCAAGCAAAGCCCCTACGGCATCTACAAGGACGAGACCGGCGCCTACTACGAGGAGCCGATGGACTACTCGAACCTGCCCAACCCGATGAAGGACGTCAACGCCGACCAGAAACGCACGGGCCGCAACTTCATGGCCAACGGATTCCTCGATCTCAAACTTCCGGTCAAAGGGCTCTCTTTCCGGTCGCAGTTCGGCTACAACTACCGCAGCCAGATGAACGGAACCTACTACGGCCGCAACACCGTAACGGGTAAGAAAGTCGACGGCCGCGCCGAGCTGGCCAACAACCACACGACGGACTGGACGTGGGAGAACGTGCTTAAATTCGACCGGAATTTCGGCAAACACCACATCGACTTCACAGGTCTTTTCTCCATGCAGGAGACCAAGTACACGGGCGCTTCGCAAAGCGGCGAAGGCTTCGTGAACGACGATTCGAGCTTCTACCGGATGGACGGCGCCGAGAACAAGATCGCCATCAGTTCGGATTTCTGGAAGGAGAACACGGTTTCAGGCATGTTCCGTGTGAATTACGGCTTCAACAGCAAATACCTGCTGACGGTGACGGGCCGCACCGACTCGTTCTCGGCCTTCGCCGAAAACCACAAATGGGCTTTCTTCCCCTCGGCAGCCGTTGCCTGGCATCTCGGCGAGGAGAACTTCATCAAGGACAACGCCTCATGGGTCGACATGCTGAAGATCCGTCTCTCGTACGGCGCCAACGGTAACAATGCCATCAACCGTTACATGTCGCTCGACCGTCTCTACTCGACCAACGGCGTCAAGTATATCTGGGGCGACGGAAGCAATGCTTCCAACTCGGCCTACCTGCCGAGCGACGGTATCGGCAACCCCGACCTGCTTTGGGAGACCACCTATACGGCCAACCTCGGTATCGACTTCCAGTTCTTCAACGGCCGTCTGGGCGGTACGATCGACATGTACCTCTCCAACACGCACGACCTGCTGATGTCGCGTACCGTTCCCATTATGAACGGTTACAGCAAGATTCTCTACAACGTCGGCCAGACCCGCAACAAGGGTATCGAACTGACGCTCCATTCGCAGAATATCCGCAAGAAGGATTTCAGGTGGGAGACCGACTTCACCTTCTCGCTCAACCGCGACCAGATCGTCGCGCTGCGCGGCGACGGCAAAGACGACATCAACAACAAGTGGTTCATCGGCCAGCCGCTGTCGGTCTACTACGACTGGAACATGATCGGCATCTGGCAGGAAGGCGACGAGTTCACGTTCATCGACAAGGACGGCAAGGAGGTGGCCCACCAGACCGGAGCCACGCCCGGAGCCGCCAAACTGGAGGATGTCGACGGCAACGGCATCATCGACTCCAAAGACCGCAAGGTGATCGGCAGCAAACAGCCGAGCTTCACGATGTCGATGGGCAACCGTTTCTCCTACAAGGACTTCTATTTCTCGTTCCTGTTCAACGGCGTCTTCGGCAAGTGGATGACGGACAACGTGGCCAACATCTCCTCGTATACGTTCGGTTCGGGCAACTACATCCACGGCGTGAAATACTGGACGCCGGAGACCCCCGACGCAGAGGTCGTTTCGCCGGGTTACCAGGCCTCCTTCAGCCACGGCTACTACAAGAAGCTCAACTACGTGCAGCTGCGCAACATCACGCTGGGCTACCGTGTCAACCAGAAATTCGTCCGCCGGATCGGCTTGAGCGCCATCGACGTGAATTTCAGCGTGAACAACGTCTGCGCCTTCTCCAACATGCGCCAGATGCTGAACTACGACAACACCTGGTTCGCATCGTTCCCGACCGCCCGTTCCTACGTACTGGGATTAACCTTAACCTTCTAATCAAGACCTGACTATGAAAACGATGAATTATATCAAGATCGGCATCGCGAGTTCGATCCTCTCGATAGCTGCGGGCTGCACCTCCTTCCTGGAAGAGGATCTGAAAAGTTCGCTGGCCCCCGACAACACTTACACCAGTTCACTGGGCTTCGAGGTGGGAGCCACGGGGCTCTACGCCATCGCCCGCTCGGAATACAACACCTGGGGTGAAAACGGCGCTTTCATGCACAACGGCGCCTGCGCCTACGAGGTGCTCCAGATTTCGACCGACCTCTGCCGCATGGGAACCGTCCGCGACGGTTCGCTGGTTCCGTTCGCCGAAATGACGCTCAACCCGTCGACGCTTTTCGTCGGTTCGTACTGGAACTGGGCCTACAACCTGATCGCTTCGGCCAACGAACTGCTGATCTATTCCGAAAAGAACGACAACTGGGACTATCCCACCGACAAACAGCTTTACCAGGCCGAAGCCCGTTTCTTCCGGGCTTACGCCTACCGCACGCTGGTCTACCTCTACGGCGACGTGCCCTGGGTCGAAACCATCCAGAAGCCCTTCCTGCTCTCGTTCTCGCGCGATCCCAAGATCGAGGTGCTGGGCAACATCATCAAAGACCTGGAATTTGCCAAGACGTACCTTCCCGACAATCCCGACAACGTGAAGGAGGGCAAGCTTACGACGTGGGCCGCACGCCACCTGCTGAGCGAAATGTACCTGCTGCGCGGCGCCGAAGGCGACTATAAGCTGGCCGAGGAGAATGCCCAGGACGTGATCGACTGCCCGTATTACAGTCTGATGAAAAGCCGCTTCGGCAACGCCAAGAACGATCCCGGCGACTATTTCAGCGACATGTTCGTCGAAAACAATCAGAACCGTTCGGCCGGCAACACCGAGGGTATCTGGGTCATGCAGTTCCAGTACAACACGGTCGGCGGCGGCACGAATTCCGACGACTGGACCCGCCGCGCCTGGAATCCCCAGTACCACGCCATCGACGGATTCGCACTGGCCGACTCGCTCGGCGGCCGCGGCCTGGCGCAGATCTATCCGCTGAAGTGGTGGATCGGCGTCAAGGGAACCAACGCCACGACGGCCGGAGAAAAGGAGGGTTTCCCCGATATTCAGGAAAAAGGCATCTTCGAAGACGGCGACATCCGCAACTCGGAGTACAACATCAAGCGCAACTGGTACTACAACAACCCGCTGACGCCCAACAAACTGGGACAAAAATGCCCCATCGACGACAAATCGTGGTCGCAGGCCCAGCTCTTCCCGGCGCTGAAGAAATTTTTCTTCGGTAAGGAGGAAAACCTCCAGCTCACCGGCGCATACAAGGACCGCATGAAATTCCGCCTGGCCGAGACCTACCTGCTGCTGGCCGAAGCCTACCTGCGTCAGGACATGCCCGATAAGGCCGCCGATGCCGTGAACGAAGTGCGCCGCCGCGCCAAAGTGTCCGACGTTTCCGACGAGGAGATGACGATGGATTTCCTGCTCGACGAGCGCATCCGCGAACTCTACGGCGAAGAGAGCCGCCGCTTCACGCTGATACGCACGGGCAAGCTGCTCGAACGCGTGAGAAAGTACAACCCCGAGGCGCGCGACCTCATCCAGGATTTCCACGTGCTGTGGCCCATTCCGCAGGCTATCCGCGACGCGAATGTCGGCAATTTCCCGCAGAATCCCGGATATGAAGGTTACGAAGGCTAAAAACCTTCGTCCCCGCCTCCGGGCGGATCAGACAAGAATGTGTCCGGCAGATTCCGGACCGTATCAGCAACCACGAAAAAAACAGTTATGAAAAAGATAAAATTTGCATGCAACCTGTCGCTGCTGACCCTTTTCGCACTCGGCCAGTGGGCCTGTGAATGGGACCCGTACGAACACGACAGCGACCCGGTCCGGGAAACTCTGGAGCTGACCGCCTCCGCCTCCCAGATCGCTTTGGACGAAAACGACCTTTCGGCTACGGTACTGACCTTCGACTGGACGCCCGCGCGTCCGATGCCCGACGAGTATCTGGTGTCCTACACGACCAAACTGGACCTGCTGAACAACAACTTCGGTTCGTCCACCGCCATCGTGACGAGCGAAGACGACGGCATCTTCAGCCGGAGCTACACCTCCGAGCAAATCAACAACTGGGCTAACGAGCGCTGGAAGGTGCCCGTAAACAAGACCTTCACGCTGGCGTTCCGCGTCATCGCGGAGTATGCGGGCGGCCCCACATACGAAATGCCCGAAGTGCGCACCGTGGAGGTGACCGTAACCCCGATCAAGGTCGATGTCTTCGATGCCGACAAGGTGTCGCTTTCCGGCACGGCCATCAGCAGCGTGACGGAGATCGAAAAGACGGTCGAGAATGCGAACCTCTATGCCTGGTACGGCGAATTGAGCATCGGCGAGTTGCAGATTCCCGTCGAGCTGGAGGGCCAGACCTACTACATCGTTCCGAGCGACGGCAACGGCGCGCTCCGCGACGGGGAGCTTGTCGACGTAAAGATGACGGAAACCCCCGTTTCGTGGAATATCCCGAGCGCCGGCAACTACCGCCTGCTGATCGACATGGAGAACAAGCAGGTGCGCATCTACTCGTCGGCGACCGACCTGAAGCCGCTGTCCGTCACATTCCACCCGAGCGGTGCGGAAGCCAATCCCGAGGCAACGATCGAAGTGCTCGATCTCTACGCCTACGGAGCAGGTACGGGCTGGGGCGTGCGCAAACTCAACCTGAAGCAGAGCTTCGCCGACCCGCAGATCCTGATCTATGACGCCGAAGAGCACAACGGCACGAAACTTTCCAGCGGCATGAAGTTCTGCGTAGCCCAGAATTTCTCGGTCGGCGATGCGGATTACAACCAGAACAACGCCTATTGCTTCACCTGTCCGCTGACGGCAGAAGGCAAGAAGCAGAACCTCACGCTGACTCTCGGCAAGGTGGGCGAACTGCACGGAGGCGCCGACGGAGAGACGCGCAACTCGTATTACACGATCCCCGCTTCCGACCTGCTGATCTTCGATCTGCGTCACGGAACGATCCTGGCCCGGAACAAATAACGCCGGACCGCACGACTGAAAAATATTGCCGTATCGGAATGGAGACTGGGTTCCGGCCGACAGGAAGATACGGCAATATTCCATTACAACGACAATCAATCGTAAAAACAGCAACATGATACACATGAGAAATCTGATGACCGGCTGTCTTCTGGCAGCATTTCTTTGCGCCGCTTCCTGCGGTTGCTCGAAGGACAACGGCGGCGGCGAAGAAGGCGGCCAAGTTGCCGGTGTGACCGTAAAGCCCGCCTACAACAAGTCGGAAGTGCTGCACAACCCGCTCAACGGCTGGGTGATGTATGTCAGCGCGGACTACGATCCCTCCTATTTCGACAAGGAGATCTACGTACCGCTGCTCGGAAAGAACGTAAGGGTGGCGGACTACGCTTCGGCCTGCTATATCCGCACGAAATGGTCCGTGCTGAATCCCGCAGACGGGCAGTACGCCTGGAAAGACCCCGATTCGAAGGTTTACAAACTGGTTCAGAAAGCCCGGGAGCTGAAACTCCCCATCGCTTTCCGCGTCGTGGTGGACGGACGTGACCAGGGCGCCAATACGCCCCAGTTCGTCTACGATGCCGGAGCCGAATACGCGATGTCGGAGCCGAAATACCCCGACCGCAAGACCCCGATGCCGCAGGACCCGATCTTCCAGCGCTACTACGAGAAGTTCGTCGCAGCCCTCGCCGAGGAGTTCAACGATCCGGAATACACCTCGTTCATCGACGGCTACGGCCTCGGCAAGTGGGGCGAGGGCCACAGCGTGGCTTACAACAAGGACGACGTATCGGCTGTCGATGAGAATACGGAAACGGTGAAGCGCGAAGTCCTCGACTGGATCACCAAGCTCTACGCCAAACACTTCACGAAGGTTCCCCTGGTGATCAACTACCACCGCGTACTAGGCCATCCCACGAGCCAGGGCACGGCGAACCCGAACAGCGAAAGCCTCGTGGCCCTGGCCATCAGCAACGGCTACTGCATCCGCTCCGACGCCTTCGGCATGAACAACTCCAGCTGGGGTTACAGCACCTGGGAGAAGGCAATCGCCGCACAATGGCGTTACAAGGTCCCCATCATCATGGAGGGCGGATATATCGTCAGCAGCCACAGCTACTGGAACGACCCGGCCGGCTACCGCCAGGGACACCCCGAAGATGTCCGCCAGGGCGAATTCGACTCCTCGGCCGAAGCCCGCGTCAACATGATGGACTTCCGTGTCGGCCAGGAGACCGAGTCGTGGTTCAACGATGCCTTCAGCCTCGTGCAGCGCTTCGTCTCCGAAGGCGGCTACCGTCTCTATCCCGACCAGGTGATCGTTCCCGACCAGGTGAGCGCAGGCAGCCGTGTCAAGGTCGCTTCGCGCTGGCGCAACATGGGCTGGGGCTATTTCCCGAACAACCTGCCGCAGTGGAACTACAAATACAAGGTGGCCTTCGCTTTGATCGACGCTTCGGACAAGGCGCAGAAGGTCTTCGTCGACAAGGACTGCGAGCCTTCGACCTGGGTCGAGAGCAAGCCCTTCTCCTACACCTTCGAAACGCCGGCCGTCGATCTTCCCGCGGGGAAATACACGTGGGGCATCGCCATCGTTGACACGACGAAGGAGAACCGGCCTGCCATCCAGCTCGCCGTGAACAACGAAAAGACGGCCGAAGGCTGGGTGAAACTGCACGAAGTACGGATCAACTAACGCCTGAAAAACCATGAAGAGGGTTGCATTGCTTTCCGCAGCGCTGCTGCTGTCCGTCACCGCCTCCTTCGGGAGCGGCGTCCTGGTCGAGGCCGAGAGTTTCCGCGACAAGGGCGGGTGGGCCGTGGACCAGCAGTTCATGGACCAGATGGGTTCGCCCTACCTCATCGCGCACGGCATGGGCAAACCCGTGGCGGACGCCGTGACGACGGTCGAATTCCCGGAAACGGGAACCTACCGGGTCTACGTCCGGACGTTCAACTGGGTCGCCCCCTGGTACGACGGGGAAGGTCCCGGAAAGTTCGCCCTCCGGATCGGCAGCCGGAAACTGTCCGCGACGCTCGGCTGCACGGGCAGCGAGTGGATGTGGCAGTGCGCCGGAAAGGTCTCCGTCCGGAAAGGTCCGGTCAGCGTTTCGCTGACCGACCTTTCCGGATTCGACGGCCGCTGCGACGCCGTCTATTTCACCACCGAAGAGGGCGACGTCCCTCCGTCCGGAAGCGCGGAACTCGCAGCGTTCCGCAAACGGATGCTCGGCATCCCCGCAACGCCGCAAACCGCCGAATCGTTCGATTTCGTCGTCGTGGGCGGCGGCATCGCAGGCATGTGCGCCTAGCAGGCGATACGGTGCTGCTCGAACGACAG
>ERZ791909.1909-NODE-1909-length-13505-cov-5.108699_pt1 | contig 13505 bp, 8 predicted proteins | sample MGYA00510143_ERZ791909 | MGnify/ENA primary metagenome ERZ791909 (study PRJEB30046, sample SAMN00792093) | human gut metagenome | study: EMG produced TPA metagenomics assembly of the A metagenome-wide association study of gut microbiota in type 2... | reverse complement strand
CTTTTAACAGAGTTGTTTTGAACACTTTGATAAAAAAAATCTGCAGAAGAATCTGCAGATCTAAGTGACTCCGAGGGGAATCGAACCCCTGATTCCAGCGTGAGAGGCTAGCGTCTTGACCGCTTGACCACGGAGCCTTATTTATATTCGCTGTTTGGTGTTCCTCACAGCGAATATAAATATAACATATGTTTTTACTATATGCAAGTATTTTTTTAATTTTTTTGATTTATTTTTTACATTTTACTTTTTTACTTTTTCGGAATCCACTGATAAACCTGCCGCCACCTCTGAGTCAACTTTGATCTGCACGGCTTGCTTCTTATCTTTAACGGTAATTTCTTTGTGCGCCCCGCCAAATTCTCCGTCTAACGTCCACGGGATTTCTTCCTCTGACTCAAACTTAATTTCTCCCGTCTTAAACGAATACATCCGTTTTGAATCTAACTGTTTCATCACGATCGCGCCGAGAAGTTCATTCAATTCTATTGCGTTTTTCGGTGTCTTGATCAGCGTAACTTCAAATACTCCGTCGTCAAATACGATCTCCGGACCGATAATCCCCTTGAATCCACCGACAGATCGGGAATTTGTCACCATTCCGAATATAAACTCATCCTCTATCACTTCGCCGTCATGCGTGATCTTAATCTTATAAGACGGAATATTAAACACTCTTTTCGCGCCTTCCAAAATATACGCCATATGCCCAAGAACATTTTTCACATTCTGATCCGTGGCATAAGACACGTCCGTAAACAGTCCGAACGCTGCGATGTATGCAAAATAATCTTCCCCGAACATCCCTACATCACACGGGAAGACCGTTCCGTTTACCGCCGTCTCCGCCGCCTCAAGAATATCTTTCGGGATGCCGAGACTTGTCGCAAAATCATTCGTCGTCCCCGCCGGGATATATCCCAGCGGAACTTTACAGTTACAAAGCTGCATTCCTGTAACCGCCTCATCTAAAGTACCGTCTCCGCCGCTGCATACGATCAGATCATACTGACTCCCGCTTTCTTGTATTTTTTCAGCCGCATCATATCTTTTCTGTGTCGGATAAACAGTCACTTCATATCCGCTCTTCGTAAAAATATCCAAAACATCCGCAAGTTTAGGTTTTAATTTTCCCGTACCGGCATTCGGATTATAGATAAATAACATTTTTTTCATACTGCGTCACCGCCCCTATACTTTGTTATTTCCATCTCGTGAAAAGAGAGGACTGCACACAGATGTACAGCCCTCCTCCTTTTATTCGTTTTATCCATCCACTCTATTTTCTGCCTTTTGCAAAAAATGTTTTTATACCTTCAGCCGCTCGCTGCTCGTCTTCTCCATCTGTCACAACAGTGATCTCTTCCCCATCGGCAAGACTCAGACTCATCATACCCATAATACTTTTTGCATTAATGTGTTTCTCTCCGACCTGAATATAAATCGTACTTGCGTACTGACTTGCTTCCTGAACAAGCAATGCGATCGGACGTCCATCAAAATCTTCTTCCGTCTTTACTACAACAGGTGTCTTAATCATAATAATCCTCCTTGTTTCTGCCTGAGACTCTCTGCCATTTCGCTCAGTTTTCTCAGCCTGTGATTGATCCCCGACTTCCCGACAGGAGGAGTAAGACTCTCTCCCAGTTCTTTTAACGTAGCGTCGGGATGATCCAGCCTTGCATATGCCGCTTCAACCAGATTATCCGGCATATTTTCAAAACCGATCATATCTCTGAGATATGTAATATCCTCGACTTGTTTTACCGCCGCGGACACCGTCTTATTAATATTGGCAGTCTCGCAGTTCACCTTCCTGTTTACGGAATTACGCATCTCTTTCAGAATCCTTACATTCTCCAATTCCATAAGAGCTACATGCGCTTCCATTACATTCAATATATCTACTATCTGAGATCCTTCCTTCAAATAAACAACATAAGACTTTTTTCTGCGTACAATCTTAGCGTCAAGACCAAAACTGCATATAACCGACCTGATCTGCTCGGCAATCTCCGAAATCGTGCATACAATTTCAAAATGGTATGATTTATTCGGATCACTCATAGAGCCTGCCGCCTGAAATACGCCTCGCAGAAATGCTCTTCTGCAGCAGACCTGACGGATTATAAGAGGATTAAATCCGCAAATCGCATCCGTTCCCACCTGCTGTTCTCCGATCATCTTCGTTGCCTGAAGGACTCTGAGCGCATCCTCGTGACTTTTTATCACGACAAGATATGATACACTCTCTCTTTTTACATTTCTCTTTACAGAGATATCAGTTCTTATATTAAATGTTTTTTTTAACAATGTAAAGACTTTTCTTGCAACAACGATATTTTCCGAATGAATCTTAATATGATATCTGTCAAAACTGTCAATCGATACTGTTCCGCACATGCCGATAAACGCAGCTAGTTCTGCGATCCGGCAATGTCTCGCCTGACTGATGTTCTCAGAAAGTTCTTCTCTGACTTTTCCCGAAAAAGACATCGTCTCACTTCCTTTTTGTAATTGTATCTTTCTCAATATCGCGGTGTTCAATACGCACCCCGTAATTTTCCTGTTTTTCCAAAACTTTATACAACGCGTTCGCCAACGTTACGGAACGATGTTTTCCTCCCGTACAGCCGATCGAAATAACAAGCTGGTTTTTACCTTCCAGAATATAGTTCGGAATCAGAAATTCTGTCATGTCCTTTAATTTGTCCAAAAACTGTTCCGCCTTTTCATTTCCCATTACATAATCCTGAACTTCCGGATCATTTCCCGTCTTCTCCCGAAGTCCGTCTATATAATAAGGATTGGGCAAAAAACGCACGTCAAATACGAGATCCGAATCGCTTGGAATCCCATACTTGAAACCAAATGACATAACTGTAATATAAAGATTACAAAAGTTTTGTCCCTTCACAAAAATCTTCTCAAGTTCCAGTTTCAATTCTCTCGTAAGCATCTTACTTGTATCCAATATATAAGTCGCTCTCATCTTCAAGAACATGATCTTTTCTCGTTCTTTTGCAATCCCTGTATCAACACGCCCGGAACCGCTCAACGGATGCTGACGTCTTGTCTCTTTATACCGTTTAATAAGCACATCGTCCTGCGCGTCAAGAAAAAGAATCTCGTACTCGATCTCTTTGACATCCATCTCATCAAGAACATCTTTCAGTCCTCCGAAATCCTGTCCTCCTCTGATATCAATCCCGAGCGCAATCTTTTTCACTTCTTCGTCCGGTTCGCTGAACATCTCCACAAAACGCGAAAGAAGCGGGATCGGCAGATTGTCTACACAAAAATACCCCATATCCTCCAACATTTTAAGCGCTGTCGATTTTCCTGCCCCTGACATTCCCGTCACGATAACAAAACGCATTGTTAAAACTCTCCTATCCTTCTTACTTCCGGTTCTAACCGTACCCCGAACTTCTCTTCCACTCTATCCGCAACATCTTTCATCAACTGCATGACTTCCGCTGCCGTAGCATTTCCTCTGTTGATAACAAATCCGCAGTGTTTTTCAGACACTTGAGCGTCTCCGACTCTATATCCCTGCATACCGGAATCCTGTATCAGTTTTCCCGCAAAATACCCTTCCGGGCGCTTAAACGTACTGCCGGCGCTTCCAAATTCAAGCGGCTGCTTTGTAACGCGTCGTTCCTTTAAATCTTCCATATATGCACGGATCTCCTGCCGATCTCCTTTCTCCAGTTTCAAAACCGCAGACAGAGCCACATAATCATTTTTCGCAATAACACTTGTTCTATATCCCATACCAAGTTCTTCATTCGTCAAATTTAAAACTTCGCCTTCAGACGTAAGCACTTCCGCACTTTCGACGATCTGTTTCATCTCTCCGCCGTATGCTCCCGCATTCATACGAAGCGCGCCGCCGAGCGTTCCCGGAATGCCCGATGCAAATTCCATCCCTGTAAGCGACGCCTCGCACGCAACAGCAGCCGTTTTTGATAAAAGAGCTCCCGCCTGTGCATAAACGCGCTCTCCGTCTGCATACACATCGCTCATCTGCTTAAAGACCTGTACGATCACTCCCCGAAATCCTTTGTCACCTACAAGCAGATTACTCCCGTTTCCCATAATATAATATGGGGTAGAGCACTCCCGGCACACAGCAACGATCCGGCGGATCTCTTCTATCTTCGACGGCTGAATAAAATAATCTGCCGGTCCGCCAATGCGAAATGTCGTATGCATCTTCATCGGTTCGTCTTTTAATACATTACCTTCTCCTGATATTTCACATAATGCTTTATACAACTCCATAAATATCTCCATATTTCTGTTTTTTATATATTAATTATCTTCATTATAATGATACATTATAATTCACGCCTAATGCAAAGTAAAGCGAAACGTCACCGATTACCGCCGCATATCCGATTTTACTGATATTATCGGATTCTCTTCTCCGTTCCTTGTCATTATTATCCGCTCCTTGTCATTATTATCCGATTCTTGCAAATTTCTCCAAAAGAGTGTATACTGATGAGGTATCTATATTTTTGCATGCCATAAAATGGCTTATTTTATTTTTTATTAAAAAGGAGTGAATTTAGAACTGTGGATTCTGGTGACAGTTTTCAACTAATTATACTTATAATTCTTTTAGTGCTTTCAGCATTTTTTTCATCAAGCGAGACAGCGCTCATGTCCGTAAATAAAATACGGCTGCGTTCCCTTGCCGAATCAGGCAACAAGCGGGCCGCCCTGGCTCTTGATATTGTGGAGAATAAAACTTCCAAAATGCTGAGCGCCATTCTGATCGGAAACAATATCGTCAACCTTTCCGCATCGGCAATCGCTACCTCTCTCGCCTATTCATTCGGCGGTTATATGGTCAGCATTGCCACTGCTGTTTTAACGGTTATGATCCTTGTCTTCGGAGAGATTACCCCTAAAAATTACGCTACAATGAACACGGAAAAATTAACTCTAAAATTTATACCGATCATCCGATTCTTTATGATCGTTTTGACTCCGTTTATTTTCATCATCAACCTTTTTTCGCGCGCATTTATGTTTCTGCTCCGTATCGATCCGAACGCAGCTTCAACCGCAATGACAGAGGACGAGCTTCGTACGATCGTCGATGTAAGTCACGAAGACGGAGTAATCGAATCAGACGAAAAAGAGATGATCTACAACGTGTTCGATCTCGGCGATGCCAACGCAAAAGATATTATGGTTCCCCGCGTTCACGTTACATTCGCAGAAGTAAATAATACTTACGAAGAGTTGATCGCCATTTTCCGCGAAGATAAGTTCACACGTCTTCCTGTTTATGAAGATACTCCGGACAATATCGTCGGTATTATTAATATGAAAGATCTTCTGCTCTATAACAAAAAGACAGAGACGTTCAACATTCGTGATATTATGCGCGAGCCGCATTTCACATATGAATACAAAGATATTTCCGAACTTCTTGTGGAAATGCGGGATTCTACTTTTAACATCGCCATTGTCCTTGACGAATATGGCGAAATGGCAGGACTGATCACACTGGAAGATATTCTGGAAGAAATCGTAGGCGAGATTCATGACGAATACGACGAAAAAGAGGACGATATGTTCCGACAGATTTCCGAACAAGAATATATCATCGAAGGATCTATGAATCTGGACGATATAAACGACCGTCTGGAAACGGATCTTGTATCCGAAGATTACGATTCCCTCGGCGGATTTATCATCGAACATCTGGATCGCCTCCCTGAAGTCGGAGATGAAGTATGTACCGATAACGGAATTCGCCTTATCGTGGAGGCGCTTGATAAAAACCGGGTAGAATCTGTTCGTATGTATCTTCCAGAAAAACATGATGCTGACAACAAAAGCGAACTTTCTTCCTCTGAAAGCGCCGCACAGACAGCTTTCACCGAGGAAAAATAATACATCTTATACCTATATCGAATATAAATGAGCATATAAAAATTCCGTATCTCGATCTTACCGATCTTGATACGGAATTTTTATTATGTCTTTCTTTTAAATCTTATTATATCAGCGATAACCAATCACTTGCACAGCATCAGTCTTCTTTCTTTCTAACAGCTGCCATAACAGCGCCTGCTGCCAACGCCAGTCCTGCGATCGGAACGATCGGTGATCCTGCCGTGTCTCCTGTCTGCACTGCTTTATCATCATCCTTCGGATCTTCCTGATTCGGATTTTCCGCTGCTTTTTCAAAGTTCGCTTTCAAAGTCAGCGTTCTGTCAACTTTAAACGTAAACTCCGCTTTATCTGAAACTGCTTTTCCGTCTACCGTCCAGTTCACGAATTTGTATCCTTCTTTTGCCGCTGCCGTTGCAGTTACAACGTCTCCTTCTTTATAGCTGTCTTTTTCCGGATTAAGCTTCACAGTTCCCATCTTCGAATCGTTTACACTGACTGTAATCGTGTACTCTTCTTTTTCCACCGGCGGCGTTACCTCTTTCTTTGTCACTTCAACTTTGATTTCAGCTTTCAGATTCTTCGTATTCGTAACATTTTCAGGAAGTTTTCCAAGTGTTCCGCTTAACGTATATGTCTTTTCTGCTTCTCCTTTATATTCTCCCTTTTCCCATGTCACTTCTACGTCTGCCGTCTCTGCTTTCTCGCCTTCTCCGAAATGTACGGTCACTATCTTCGGAAGGTCTTTCTTAAGATCTTCAAATGTTGTTCCTTCTTCTACCGTCACTTTTTCCGGTTTTTCAACGGATATAACATCTTTTGTCTCAACCGGCGGCGTTACCTCTTTCTTTGTCACTTCAACTTCGATCTCAGCTTTCAGATTCTTCGTATTCGTAACATTTTCAGGAAGTTTTCCAAGTGTTCCGCTTAACGTATATGTCTTTTCTGCTTCTCCTTTATATTCTCCCTTTTCCCATGTCACTTCTACGTCTGCCGTCTCTGCTTTCTCGCCTTCTCCGAAATGTACGGTCACTATCTTCGGAAGGTCTTTCTTAAGATCTTCAAATGTTGTTCCTTCTTCTACCGTTACTTTTTCCGGTTTGTCGATAGATGTAACATCTTTTGTTTCAACCGGCGGCGTTACATTATCTTTTTCAAATTTCGCTGTCAGCGCATAATTTCCCGATACCGTAAATTCGTACTCTGCATCTGTAGAAACCGGAGTTTCTGCATTAGATGAATGATACCATCCTACAAAATGATAATCTTTATCAGGAGTTGCTTTTACCGTTACTTTCGCTCCTTTATCCACCTCAAACGGTTTTCCTGCTTCTGCTCCGACAATCTCGGCTTTTCCGCCTTTTTCTGCATTTACGAAAATTGTATTCTTTCCGGATTCGACAACTTGAATCTCATCGCCTACATTGAATTCAGACACTGCTACCCATCCGTCATTGGACGCTTTCGCAACAAACTTGAATCCATATACAGTCTGCTTATTAAAACGGAATACTTTCTGCGTCTTATCTGCCGCAAATTGTGCGTCTGTGACAACTTTCTTCATTTCTCCGTCTTTCTCTGTCTGAATATATAAGTCTGCCTTTGTTACATATCCGCTTGGCTGATCTTGTCTCGGTGTAAATGCGATCCTGTCGATCTCATAACCTTTGTCAAACTTTGCCTGTGCGAATATCGTATCTACCGTACCCTGACCTGTCGGCGCTCCGTCATGAAGTCTTCCGTTTGTCTCTCCTGCTCCCGCCTGCCACTCTGAGTGCCACTTTGTATCCGCTTTTCCGTCAAACGCCTTTGTAACTTCACCTTCTGTCGCAGAATTGTTGGAATATTCTGAGTCTGTAGTAATAGTCCAATCTTTTTTATTATACTTATCTTCTGTATTCACTGCCGATACAACAACATTGTCGATCTTTCCTGCAAGCGCATTTGTCTTAGATCCGATTCGCTCAATCGGAAGCGCAAACGTAGCGTTTTTAATTCCTTCTTTCTTCACCTGACCGTTATGCACGAATTTTCCGACAGCCGTTCCTACGGATCGACCGTCTGCAAATAATTCTGTCTTTTGCTGTGTAGAAACAATTTTCAGATTGACTTTCTTTCCTACCGGAAGTTCATAATCGAAATAATAATCGTAAAGCTCTCTTGTAAATCCTAATTTTCCGTTTTCCATCACCCGGATATCGTGCGTTCCGTACGCCGGATCTGCCTCAAACAGAATATCTCCCGGTTTGGAAGGCTTGTTCAGTTCAAGATCAAAGGAAATAGCATTGCCGTTTCCAAGCTGCTCGATCGGAGTTGTGACATAACTTTCTTCATCGCCAAGATTCAATACGCCATCTTTGACTTCCGCGCCTTTTCCTTCTTTCAGATCTCGTTTATTCTCTGAACTGTCTTTCATATCAGCGAACTCATATTTCTCATACTCTTCGCCTTTTTTCTCCTCCTGATAATACGGATTCGTATTCGGACCTGTTCCCATCTTCTCTGCAAGAGCTGTCAGCTTTGCCGAAGTTCCTTTTTCCTGTCCTGTTGCCGCCCAGGTTTTCTCTGCGTAGAACGGCATCGCATCGAAGAATCTCCAATACAGATCAGACTCGGAAAGTCCCGAAGCTTTTCTGTCAATGTTGTCGCTCCACAGGGCAAATGCCGCGCCGAGCATCTGATCGTCTCCTGAAGGAACCGCTTTATAAGCTCCGTTTTTCGTTCTTACATTATTTACTTTAAAGTCTTTAAAAATACGGCCTATGTCCAGCAAATCTCCGTAAGCATTTTTTCTTGTGAGACTTCCGTCCGGAACGAGATATCCGTGATCGTCGATCGTATTGATCAGATCATATCCCATATTGTACATATCGATTCCGTCTGCCCAGTCTTTTGACCAAAGATTGATCTGAACGCCATCAATAGCGTCTTTGTTGATCTCTGTCGGCGGATTGTCTTTGATCTGCGTCAAGCCGCCCCACATACGAACGGTATTCGTTTTGTCTACATATGGTATGATCTCGTTGACAAACTCTCTGTATGATTTTGCATCCGCCATAAACTCATCCGCTCCGATGTGAACAACCGTATCTGCATCGAAAGTCGGATTCGTTCCCTTTGTATAATCGTCAAAAATTTCCTTGATCTTCGTAACCGCAGCGTCGTTTGTCAGATCAAAATGATCGATCAGCGGGTTGTTGTTATGAAGCTTATTGCTCACTTTCAATTCCGGCCAGATCTTTGTAAATGACAATGCATGCGCCGGAACGTCGATCTCCGGAACAATATTCATTCCTACCGCGCGTTCGTCTGCGATAAATTTCTTGAACTGTTCTTTTGTAATCGAGTAATCTTTCGCAGTAGGACTTTCTCCTGCTTCGTTTGTCAATCCGGATTCAAGACGAAATGCCTCGTACGCACTAAACGCATTGTTTTCCGTTCCATTTTTTCCGTATTCGCCAAGCCAGATATAGTTATCCGACAAATGCGCCTGAAAATCATTCATCTTATAATAACGCATCGTCCTTGTGATCTCTTTCATCATCTCAAGAGAAACCGGCTTGCGGGCAACGTCTAAAAGAAATCCTCTCGTCTCGTATCTCGGATAGTCGCGCATCGTACCGATACTATATCCGCCGTCTTCACTTCCCTTATACATCTGAAGGATCGTCTGCATACCGTACATATTACCTGTCACAGAGACAGACTGTACGTCGATCCTGTCGGATTTGATATCCATCGTATAACCTTCGTCGCCAAGAAGCTCATCAGGCGCGGCTTTCTTAAAGTTAAAGGCATTTGCCTTTCCTTCGCTGCTCTTGCCTGCTTTTAACTCTTTGCCTGTAAAATCCTTATAATCCGATACAAATTCATCTACAATCGCTTTTAATGAATCATCACTGTATGTTACTTCCGTAAGTGTATCAACCGACACTTTCTGATCGGATTCCGAAAACCACTCCTGTATCTCCGGAATAACCGAAGGTTTCGCATTTTTCGCCTTTGTAGTATCTTTCGTACCTTCTACCGTAAATGCAAGATCTCCGGTATTTTTCACATTTCCTGTTTTTGTCTCAGTTACATTGAAAGAAATCTGCACTTCTTTGTCCGTCATCGGATGAACAACAGGAAGTTTTCCTGTCTCTTTATCCGCCTCTCCGATGATCTGCTCAAAATCAGCTCCGTTCGACTCGATCGTAAATCCGTCCGGTACATTCGGCAGTGTAAATTCATTTACATCTTTTGCAATCTTAGTGCCTTTGATCGAAGCAACAACCTCGTCAAGTGTCTGACCCTGCGGCGTCTCAGACTGATCATTGGAATATGCTCTCACTTCCAGAATACTGATGTTGTTATATCCGTTCTGTCCTTCAATGTCAATCTGAAGATCAAAGTTCGTCATCTTGAAGCTCTTCATATAAACAGGCGTCTCAAAAATGTGCTGTACATTTGTCACATAGCCTGTCTTGCCGCTTTCTGTCGATTTCGCGTTGCTGATCTTAACCGTATGCTCTGTTCCTGCCGCATCTGCATAAACAAGATCAAAGGACTTCACATTAGACGGCATCGGCGCCACGTCTCGAGTATGAAGATCAAAATCCAGCTCTTTTACAAGCGTCACCTTCGGAAATGTTACCGTTACCGTCTGCTTACTTGCTTCCGAATAGTCCGAAGCCCAGCGCGTCTGGTTGTTGCCGTCTTTAATATTAGAAACCGGAAGCGAAGATGCCTCTGTCGTAGACGCTTCCGCCGTAACGCCTGCTGCATTCACATGATTCTTATTCTCTGCCGCTTCGATATCGGACTCCTCTCCGTAAATTTCTATTTCGCTAAGTCCGATATTGCTCCAGAAATCATCCGGTCCTCTATCCGCCTTGTTCACTGTGATCTTAACTGCAGTCACAACTTCCTGCGCGTCCTCTGCCACTGTGATCGTCTGCTCTGACGGCGCATATGTATCTTCATCCGTCTTTTGATAAATATTTTTGTACTCGCCGCTCATCGTCTTCACATCAACTTTCCACTGCTTGATGTTATTCTGATGATTTCCGGCTGCTCCCGTTCTCTCCCAAAACACCTTGATTTCGCTTACTTTCGTCGGCTTTTCAAGTGTCACTTCTATCCACTCGTTTGTCACTTTGTTCTGTGATGTGCCCCAATGCGTACCTTTATTTCCATCAATCGCCTTAGCCGCCGATGTGGAATCAGCCTCTGCTTCGCTTGCCGCAGCTGTACCTTTTAACGCAAGATTTTCTTTTTCCGCTTTCGTATCATTTTCCTCAGCCTGTACCTTTTCAGGCGTAAAGAAAAATCCCGGAACAGCCGCTCCGCTGCTTACGACCATAGCCGCTGCCAACAAACAGCTCACTACTTTCTTTTTCATACACTTTCTCCTTTTTAATCTTTGTTACGGTGATTTAGACATAATCTATGTTTTTCACAAAACACCGAGCATAATCATATTCATTATAACACCTTTACATTTTTCAGGTATATTTTATTTACACAAAATATAATTTTTGTATACTTTTTCTATTTTAAATCATATTTTTTGTGCATTTCGACAATTCAAAAGGGGATTTTCTTTGCTTCCCTTTCGCCATTAAGCTACTCTGATATTTTTTAATGGTGAAAATTGAATAGATAAAAGATCATTGCTTCTAATTAGTAAGTATGTTATGATAATCCCACTTACAGAAATTCTTTCTGTGGAAGCTACCGGCAGCTTCGCCGACCTGAGGAATTCCCTCAAAATTACCCGATACAATACAACAACAGTTTTTGCGTGGATAGTCTTGTAGAACAGTTCTTTTTTTCGTATACTGATTTTTAAGAGAAGGTCTTAAAAAAGAGAAAACGTTTTCTTTTTCAGAGGAAAAACTTTTGGCGAAAGTAAACCTAAAAGCAGCAAGCTTAAAAGTATTTTCCCGCCTGTACTACAGGACTTATTCATGCACATGAAAGGAGAGCCTATGGCAGGAAAAGAAAACAGAGAAATTAAAAACAGTGTCTTTGTAGATCTGTTCTATGAGGACGAATCAGCAGAAGCGAATGAGATCGCACTTTTTAATGCAATCCATGATGAGCCGCTGCCGGAAGGAACGAAGATTCGGAGATTCCGTGTAGACAATACGATCTACATGAATTTTCAAAACGATATTTCTTTTGACGCAGGAGGAAAAGTGATCGTATTCGGCGAGCATCAGTCTACGGTCAACGAAAACATGCCCCTTCGGAGTCTGCTTTACATCGGGCGTGCATATGAAAGACTCGTGCCACCGAGAAGCCGATATAAAAAGAAAATCGTTCCCCTTCCGACACCGGAATTTTACACATTCTATAACGGAAAAGAAAAGTGGGAAAAGGAAAAAGAACTGCGCCTGTCAGATGCCTATATCGTAAAAGACGGTGAGCCGAGTCTGGAATTAAAAGTAAAGGTCATCAATATCCGGCCGGAAGAGCATCATGAAATCTTAGAAAAGTGTCAGGTACTGAAAGAATACAGCCAGTTCATGGAAATCGTGCAGAACTACCAGATCTCCGGGGAGGAAGAGCCTTATAAAAAAGCGATAAAAGAGTGCATTGAAAAAGGGATTCTTGCTGATTATTTAATGCGAAAAGGAAGCGAGGTTGTCAATATGCTATTAGACGAATACGACTATGAGACAGATATCGAAGTGCAGAGAGAAGAGGCAAGAGAGCAGGGAAGAGAAGAAGGTAGAAAGCAAGGGACTCTTCAAAAAACTTGCGCCTTAATTCGGAAAAAGCTTGAAAAAGGAAAAACAATTTCTGAAATTGCAGATGATCTTGAAGATACGGAAGAAAACATAGCTCATCTGATTGAAGAGTTTCATCTTGGAAGGAAAGAATCTTAATTAAATTTACAGAGAAGGGGAGGCAATCTGAGAACTCCCCTAATTGGAATACCGGAAGTTAGTCTGAACTTAGTTAAAAATGTAAACATAGCATTGCGATAAAATATAGATGCTATGATAATTCCACTCACAGAAATTCTTTCTGTGAAAGATACCGGCAGCTTCGCCGGTCTGAGGAATTCCCTCAAAATTACCCGATACAATACAACAACAGTTTTTGCGTGGATAGCCTTGTAGAATAGTTCTTTTTTTCGTATACTGATTTTTAAGAGAAGGTCTTAAAAAAGAAAAAAGTTTTCTTTTTCAGAGGAAAAACTTTTGGCGAAAGCAAATCTAAAAGCAGCAAGTTTGAAAGCGGCAAGTTTAAAAGCGGCAAGCTTGAAAGCAGTAAGCTTAAAAGTATTTTCCCACCTGTACTGCAGGACTTATTCATGCACATGAAAGGAGAGCCTATGGCAGGAAAAGAAAACAGAGAAATTAAAAACAGTGTCTTTGTAGATCTGTTCTATGAGGACGAATCAGCAGAAGCGAATGAGATCGCACTTTTTAATGCAATCCATGATGAGCCGCTGCCGGAAGGAACGAAGATTCGGAGATTCCGTGTAGACAATACGATCTACATGAATTTTCAAAACGATATTTCTTTTGACGCAGGAGGAAAAGTGATCGTATTCGGCGAGCATCAGTCTACGATCAACGAAAACATGCCCCTTC
>ERZ791909.1882-NODE-1882-length-13639-cov-11.405109_pt1 | contig 13639 bp, 15 predicted proteins | sample MGYA00510143_ERZ791909 | MGnify/ENA primary metagenome ERZ791909 (study PRJEB30046, sample SAMN00792093) | human gut metagenome | study: EMG produced TPA metagenomics assembly of the A metagenome-wide association study of gut microbiota in type 2... | reverse complement strand
GTTAAGACACGGCCCTTTCACGGCTGTAACATGGGTTCGATTCCCGTACGGGTCACCAAACTAAGCTTCTGATTTTCTTCGATGATGCGTTGAAAATTAGGAGCTTTTTTATTACCCTTTTTGCAAGTACCACAATCGTACCACACTTTTAAAATAAACGCAAGCCCTGTAACATGGGAACAGGATTGCCGCGGAGTAAATTATAGCCGTGGCAATCCTGTTTTTTGTTGTTCCTTTAAAAATTATAAAAGCGTGGATTGGAAAATTGTAAAGGAGCTTTTGCGGCATATCCTCGCTTTTTAAAATTATGGCTGCGGTATTCCACAGTCACCTTGACAACTATCCAACCTCACTTTTGTCCGCTAATCGCGGAACAACCCGCAACCCCTTATCCCGGTGGGATAACACGGGCAAAGATTGGGAAAACGAAAGTGAGGACACGAAAATGAAAGAGACTGTTAAGACTTCCCGGACGGCTGGTTACTTGGAGAAAATTTTCCGCGCGTTGAATGTAAAGTATTTCAACGGTGAGTTGGAGGAGCCTATCATCACGATACAGAGCACGCCCAGAGCCTACGGACACGTCACCGTAGCCAAGGCATGGCAGAGAGGAGACACAACCCGCCATGAGCTTAACATCGGCGCTGGGACGCTTGCACGGCCCATAGAAAACGTGGTGGCGACCACCCTCCACGAGTGTGTACACTTGTGGAACCTTCAAAACGGCATACAGGATTGCAGCAGGGGCGGCGCATACCACAACAAAAAATTTAAGGAGGCCGCCGAGGCCCGCGATTTGAAAATCAGTTACGACCCGCGCGTTGGATGGAGCATCACCGAGCCGACCGACGCGCTGTGTGAGTTCATTTTGGAACAAGACTGGCAGGACATCAGCATGAACCGCATTGAAGATTTCTACGCCCCGCGTGGCAAGGGCGCAGGGGACGCCACGGGCAAGCCGACAGGAAGTAACCCCAACAGCCACAGCATCAAGTATGTTTGCCCCTGCTGTCACAACAGCGTGCGAGGGACAAAGGTTGTGCGCATAAAATGTGCCGACTGCGACATGATGATGACCGCACAATAAAGAGAACCGGGAGTGAAAGCTCCCGGCTTTTTGCTGCAAAATTCGGGCCGCAAGCGGCCTTACTCCATTTTGATGTCTACTATTCAAAACGAGTCAACTTTATTCGTGGTGGGGTAACAAGCTGTTACCTCACCGGTTCTTTTCTACGTTTCTACGAGCGAATGCTTTTACAAAAAGAGGACGGTGCAGGTCGTTAAAACGACTGCGCCGTCCCCGTTTTTGAGGTTTTGATGTCAACTTCTCAATTTAGGAACCGTCCCCATTTTTGCCCAGTTGCGATAACAGGCGTCTCGGCAGGGGCATCCTCCGTGCCGAAATTCACCGGCAGCGTGATGCTCTCACCCTTTTCGATGGTCGCAGCATCCGGAACCGAAATGTTCGTGACCTTAACGCCGCATCCTACCAAGCTAAGCGCAATAGCCGTAATCACGATAACTGCCAGTGCGAATCTCTTTTTCATTTGCTAACTCCCACCTTATTATAATAATAGACACTGCTTTTCAAAAAACAAACTCGTAGAAGAGTGTTTCTTCTACGAGTTGCCGGTTGCTTATAATTTACTATTTTTCAAAAAGCCATTAGCAAAGGATGCCCACATCTTCCGGAGGGCAACTCTTATCAGCCTCACCGGGAATCACTGTGCCCCACCAGTCGGTGTTGGAGTCTCCACCGCTCGGCTGAGACGGCTGTGCAGGCTCGGGATTGCTCGGCTGCGCCGGTTCAGGGTTACTAGGCTGTGCCGGTGCCGGGTCAGGCTGCGCAGGAGCCGGAGCAGCAGGCTCCGGATTACTGGGCTGTACCGGCGTAACGGGAGCGGACGGCGTAGCGGGAGCAGACGGCGTAACCGGCGCAACAGGTGCCGGATTAGTCGGCGTCACGGCAGCACTGTTGCTGGAACCGCTGTTTTTATAAGTCTTGTTGCTGGTCGTGACCTTCTTCGGCTGTTCAACCGTCACTTCGTAGTTGGCACTCTCCTCACCAGCAGTCGCCGTGATGGTTGCATTCCCAGAGGAGATGGCAGTTACCTTCCCATTGGAATCGACGGTAGCGACCTTTTCGTTGCTGGACGACCACTCGATGGTGGTCTCGGCGGCAACCTCTTCGGGGGCAACAGTTGCCTTAATGGTGTGAGAGTTACCGACCGTCAGTTTGCCTTCGTTGGAATCGAGCGTGATGCTTTCAACCTCATAGAACGCTTTCACATGAGTCGTCTTCTCGGTGACCTTTTCGCCATCCTGCATAAGGGTCGTGGTGATGTCGCACTCACCTGCTTTAAGGACCTTCACCTTGCCGTCCTTATCGACGGTGGCGACTTCCTCATCGCTGGAAGCGAAATCAAACGAAATGTTGGACGCATCTTCCGGCTCGCATTTCGCTTCGATTGCGGTTTCATCGGTATCGTTGAGTTTGACTTCCAGGGTATCGGGAACCTTCAACTCTTTTGCGGATACCTTGACGGTGATGACGCAGACATCCTGCATCTCAGTATCCTTGACCGCTGCGGTGATTTCAGCCTCACCGGCTGCGACTGCCGTAACGGTGCCGGTCTCATCAACCGTAGCAACACTCTCATCGGAAGAAGTCCACGCGAGCGTCAGCTTCTCAGCCGCCTTGGCAATCTTTTCATCCTGTGCAGCAGTTTCTGCTGTAGCAGACTCACCGGTTGCGATGACAGGCGTTTCTGCAGGTGCATCCTCCGTGCCGAAATTCACCGGCAACGTGATGCTCTCGCCCTTTTCGAGAATCGCAGCATCCGGAACCGAGATGTTCGTGACCTTAACGCCGCATCCTACCAGGCTGAGCGCCATAGCCGCAGTCGCAATAACTGCCAATACGATATTCTTTTTCATAAAAACACTCCTTCTCGGCATCTAGCGCCGAGGCTACTTTTTAATTTTGCCGCCGCCACTCTATTGATAAGTGGCGGCTTTGGATTCTTTTAAATCGGGGACGGGGGAGATCGCTGCGCGACTCACCATCCCCGATACATCACGCAGTTTCCAGATACTCCCGCAAGGAATCTGCAACTCCTTCCTGTATGGAATTGTCCCAGACTGCGTATTTGTTTTCCGGGTATCCGCCTACAAATATTGAAGCATCCGATAGTTGCCATTTTGACACGGGCTTGCCATCTTCCACCTTGATGATGGTCGGTGCACCGATACGCTTCTCCCCGACATCAATTTCATTTTTCTCCGGGTCGGAGACGGTGTACTCGGCCAGGTAGTCATCCAGCCAGGTTAGCAGTTCGGTGTAGCCTTCCCCCGCTGGTCTGGTTTGCACTGGTGCGGCAGTATCCGAGTTGTAGGTGTATATATCCCGATATAGGTCTACCTGGCAGTAGTCCATCGTGACCCCTTCACTTGTAGCAACAGCGGCAAGCACAGGGAGCAGGTTGCGACAGTAGGGACAGCGCGGATAGGCAAACAAGATATAACCGTCTTTTTTCGCGCGTGCTTCCACCGCGGTCACAGGTGATAGCGGCACCGAGAAGGACAGATTAACATCCCGGTACGTATATTCTGTGTAGCCGGGAACAGCGCGCCCATTATACGCCCGGTAACTGCGGGCAACTATTGCTCCCGGCGAGCTGCCAAGGAGTAGCAGCACAGCCATCCCAGCAGTTGCCACAGCATAGGCTAAGTACGGTGCGGTGTGGGATAGTTTTTGCATCCATTTATCACCTTCCTTTTATATTATAGCACATCAGCACGTAAGAGCAAGATTCAAATCGTCTCCAAGTAGACGATTTTTCCCTTAGCAAATCGGTACAATAAATATACTTTATTGTACACGGTGGTGAGGGCAAATGCTACTACAGGAGGCAATTAAGCTGCGCATTTTGGAGCTTGCAGACGAGCGCGGCTACAGTGTCAACAAGCTGGCTGAGCGTTCCGGCATTGCACCATCTGTCCTTAAAAAGACTGTCAAGCCTTATGCTACCACTAAAAATACTTCAACTGAAATAGTTGCACGGATATGTGTGGGGTTAGGAATCCCATTTAAAACTTTTTGGGACAGCCCTTTATTTGACAATATTGAGACTAGACAACAAAAAGAGGACGAGAGCCAATAAAGGCTGTCGTCCTTTTGATGTTTACTTTTCAAACGAGGCAGGGTTAGAAAGGCATAGCGTCCGGTTCCTCAAAATCCTCCGCAGAAATTCCTTCAGGGATTTCCCCATAATCATTATCTTCTTGGGGCGTGCAGTACAACGGTTTTTTTAAGCTGCCGTTATATTGCCAGTGGGTCTTTCCGGCAATGGCAGATTTGGATTCTGCCAGCTCCCCGTAACGATATACTTCATAATGTAAAACTACTTCATCGTCCATAAGGGCGACCTTGTTTTCCTCCCACGCGAAAGTAAGTTTTACTTTAGGAAAAAGAATTGAGAGCGTATGAATAGCCTCACTTGCAGGTGCGCTATGGGTGAGAAATGCAATGCTATTTTCATTACATTCTTCAAAAGATATCACGTTTTCGTCTGTACCCCAGTGTTCCGTGCACCAGCCGGTATAAGTAGGATAGCCGTATTCCTTCCGGTTCAGCACAGCCATTTTTCCCAAAAGGAACCGGCGCTGATCTGCACGGCTAAGAACAGCAAGAAAATTTTCTTCTTCCTCTTCTGTAGGGTAAGGAACTAAATCAAGATAATGGCGGTAAAGCTTTTCGCCGCAAGAAACTTCATCATCGGGGCCAATGTTCAGGTGTACCGGCACAGCACAGATTTTATTCAAATCAATGCTCCCAATGTCATAGATGTCATCGCAGATGTACTTCATTACTTCATTGACCTGTTCCTTCGAACCGCCAATCGTGAGAGTGCTGTAAATAAAGCTTTCTTTCTTCATGGGATTTCTCCTTTGAGAGTTGTATCACCGCTCACAGCAGACGGCGGCGGATGTCTCCGCGTGCCATCCCTGTAAGCCGTGAGAGTTGTGTAATGCTGACGCCCTCTTGTGTTACCAGACGGCGCAGCAGCGGGGTTGCGGTGGATTCGGGGTAAAGCTGGATTTCGTGGCATTCCATGCCTGCCGTTGCACGTACAAAGTCACAAAGCTCAGCATCCGTAAAGGCAGGCAGCGGAGAATCCTCCAGAATGCCGCGGGCATTTAATTCTGGCTGCTGGTGGTAGTGCCGCAGCCAATCTAAATCATGCAGTGCAAGCGCGTAGCTTGTGTCTACATGACATAACGGCTTTTTTCGACTAGCAAAGTAGTCAATGTAGCTGCTCCACGGGTAGTCCTGCATATCCTGCACCATTCCGGCAGCGACCGGGTTGCGGTGGATATAGCGCAGTACCCGCAGGAAGTAGCCTTTGGTTGTGACAGGCTGGGATTTGTAACGGCCCTGGAAGAGCGGGCCTGTCCGCTGGTAGCGGCGGTTGTAGTAGGCAACGTACCGTACCCCGATGGCCTTCATCATGTGTTGCAAGGAATCGTTACAATCCTTCGCGAGCAGATGCAGATGGTTGCCCATCAGGCAGTATGCCATGATGATAAAATTTTCATCTGCGCAAAAATCGAGAATATGTAAAAAGTTCAGATTGTCGGCATCATCATTAAAGATGGTCATGCGGTTAATTCCACGGATCATGATGTGATACACGCCGCAGGACGAAAGTTTACGGGCTTTTCTTGGCATCGTCCTGCACCTCCGAGGGTGTCGTTTGGGGCGTCCATTCTTCCGGCTTGTAGGTCAGCAGTTGTATCGCCCGCGAGGCATCCCCTCGTGTCATTTTATGGGTGTCAATTTTGTAATCCGGGGCCAGCTTGTGGATAAGGGCAATTTGCTCATTGGTGATGGGTTGTCTATCCCACTTATAGCGCTGTTTTTTGTCCCAGATATGTTGATATTTAGCATGCTTCTGTTTCAAGTCCTGATACACATAGTCTAATGCAAATTGTAATGGCACCGCACTCTTGGAGCACGCTTTATTTTTCCGCAGGTACACCATGCCGTTAGTCAGCGGTTTGCTGATGCGGTAGGTTACGGTCGGGATAGGCAGTATATAGCCGCCATCCTTGAGTGTAATCCATGCGACATCATGGGTGGTAACACCTTCGCCAAGTGCCATAATGTCTACCTCCTTCTGATTTTGTATCCAGGTATCGGGAATGTCCGCACCTGTAAGTACCTTTATCGGTTCGGTTTCCTCCGGCAACTTTTCCACCTGCTCCTTTTTAGGTTTGGGAGCTAGCGGTTCCTCGCCGATTAGCGTTGCTGCCGTGCATATCGGCATCCTGGAAATGCCCACGCAATCAATAATCTTGCAGGCACTTTTTCCCGGATGCAACCGCAGGCCGCGACCTACCATCTGCGCATACAGGCCGACATTGGTTGTGGCAACCGGGCGGGCCAGCAGAACGGTTTCTGTCATCGGCAGGTCAACACCTTCCGTCAGGACAGCATAGCAGACAAGTACTTTAATTAGGCCCAAACGGTAGGCCTCCAACAGACGTCCTCTATTTTGAGTAGTGCCATCGATAAAGGCCGCGGTACTGGCACCATGCTGGGAATTGAGCAGTGCTGTCACATTTTTGCCCTCTTCAATGGATGGTGCGAAAATGATGGTCTGCCCACGTGCGTTTGAGGTGTAGGCCTCCGCGATACCCGCTGCTGTGCCAGACATAACGCGTGCTATATCTGCGGCATCATAATCGCCAGTATCCTCACGGTACTGCACTGTCCCCAAGTCATACTTGAGATTAACCTGACAAGCTTCTATAGGACTAAGATACCCGTGCTCAATGCCGTATAGGGTGTTATACTCGCACAAAATGTCGTCAAAAGCCACATCCAGGCCGACACCATCACCGCGGATTGCGGTTGCAGTGAAGCCAAAACGAACGGCATTTTTGAAGTACTCAAAAATTTTGCGGTAGGTCGGTGCAGCACTGTGGTGGGCCTCGTCGATGATGATGGTATCGATACTGTAGGGGTTGTACTTGTCGAGCCGCCCCACAAGGCTTTGCACCGAAGCGCTGATGATGGGTTCCCCGTGTGCATGTGTGGTTCCCTGCTCGATGCCGCAGGGAAGGCCTTTGAGGTATTCCAACGGCTGTATCACGAGTTCTTCCCGGTGAGATAAAATCAGTATGTGGTGGTCATTTTCCAGTACATCACAGCGGATGTACTCAGCAAAAATTCGTGTCTTGCCAAGGCCGGTTGCGATAACGCACAGGGCGGCATTTCCCTCGTAGGATTTCATACGCTGAAGGGTGTCAGCCTGATAAGGACGCAACGGTGGTGCCCGCGGGCCGTCATGGCCCTGTTGTAGAGGTGGATTTTTCATAGTCGACTCCTTGGTCACTGGTGATAGTAGTAAGCCTGAATAATTTCGTCCGACCCACTGCCATTGCGGATGATGAAGCGTCCGGGAATAGCAGGGAGCTTTGCGGCACTGCCGTCATCCAAGATAACAATGGAACTCTGTGCATCGGCAGTGTGGCCGCAAATACGACCGTCAAGCTGTGCTTTAAGACTACCCGGAACAGACCCTACGTCGGGGCGCTGAGTTGCCACAAGCAGATGAATACCGAGCGCACGGCCCAGACGGCCAATGGCGAGGAGCTTGTTCGTAATCGAGGCAACTACTGCCTTGCCATCTTTATCACGTCCAGTTGTATCGAGAATCATCGAGGTTTCATCCAGGATAACGACGATTCGATGCAGTTCTTCTCCGGTCGTCTGGACATATTCCTCAAGATTTGCACAGCCAGCGATAGAAAACTCTGTACGGCGATGGTTAAGCTCATGTACAACACTGTCAAGCATCTGCTCAAGGGCAGCATCATCATCTGCATAATGCCCCGTCTTACGATATTCGGGGCCGAAGTCCACACCTTTATAATCGGCGAGGTAGATGTCGTAGCCTTTTTGCGACAGCTGGTAGAGAATCAACAGTGCCAACTGCGTCTTACCCATGCCGGTGGCAGCAGCCAAAAGCCAATGAGGCAGCTGGCTAAAATCAATGCTAACGGGAATGCCTGCCGCATTGATGCCCAAGACGATTTTTGTGTCGCTATCGTCCATATATGTATCTGCCCACGGGATTAGCCGCCCCATAAGGTTGCACCCGGCAACAACACGAAGGTCAAAGAGCTGGTTGTTGCTGCCCTGAGTGATAGAGAGGACGGTCACATTAAGTGCGGATTCGATTGTTGTCCGATTGTCTTCCCAGTATTCGAGCGGGCAGCCTTTAAGGCTGAAAGTAAGCTGTTGAATATTACCATCCCTGTTGGCCTTAACTAGCAGTGGTGCTTCATGCGCCTGGTTGCAGATACCAGCACGCGAAAAATCGTCGTAATATGACCAACTGTGGGGGATATAACCAAAGAGGTAAATGACGCCAAGGCACTCTGCCAGCCATGCAATTACCCGAATAAAATTAACGAACGGTCTAAATACTACCGAAATCACGTCCTCGCCAGAGCCGCCCGAAACCATAATCAGGGCGGCAACTGCGAGTGCGAGGCACAGCAGCACATATTGCTGTGCGGTCTTTGAATCGGTTTGAATACGTCTAAGCCCATTGTGGAACGTATTCATGATATAATTTTTTTCCGTCTGCCATTGCAGGCGATCAGAATCATTACGCATGATTAAATCTCCTTTCAAAATAAATGCCCGTATAGCCTGATAGCACAGCTTTCATCCGCTAGAACGGACAATCATCAATCTCTATTTGCTCAAATGTCGGTGTGGTGCAAGGGTGAAAATACTCGTGAACCGTATAGTCCTTGTGACTGCCGTCGAGGTCAAAAACCCGAACGCAGTTGATGCGCCGCAAGAGCGCGTCCCAAGCCTCCGGCTTTTCGTGCTGCTCGGAAACATACTGCTTCTCCAACGGCAAGTTGGAAATGATGTATGCTTCCGTGTAGCAAGCCTGCTTGTTAGCATACCTACAGGGTAATTCCAAAGGATAGCCATCCAGGTATTGCAGCATGCTATTAAGGGGCAAGCTGCTGTGGAACTCATCGAAGAGCATCACTTTCTGCCCCCGGTAGCCATCAAAAGGATGGTGATAGTCAGACACCGCGTAGCAGTTTGAGTATCCGCATCCTTCTTTTACCGACCTAGTTTTTCCTGTGCCAGTAGGGCCAAAGATATAGGTGACTGTCATCTGGCGAAATACATTGCGGTATTTCTCCTCCAGGATGGTCTGCCTTGTCCGGTCAATGTGGGAGATATCTCGCAGGTATTCCGGGTGCTCACCCAGGATTTGCGCATTGTCTGCCCCGGATGCAATCAGTGCATACAGAGTCCGTAAGTCGTTACGGTCGCCCTGCTTGCTGTCAGGGGGTAAACTGCCACTTTCTTCAAACGTGTCAGAGTAGTTTATCCCTTCATGTACTTTTCCCTTGGAGTCGGTATACTTGTAGTGACCGTTTGCATCCTTGTTATACTTAGCACCCTCTTTACGGATGTAAGCATAGTTTTCGGAATTTTTTCCCCATTGAGGCACTTCGATGTGCGCAGTAGGAAACTTGTTCTTTAGGGTTGTGAACATTACAGGATTTTCATATACTAAAAATAAGTGTATGTGATAGGTTTCCTCTTGCCCCACTTCATCAGCCATGCACCAATAAAGGAGCTTGGCTCCTTTTTCAAGAGCAGCCTTGATAACATTATGATCATAGCCATGCTCTTGTGGATTGTTGATTGTCAGCTGGTAACGGCGTGTCGCGTAACCTTTTGCCATATAGTGTACCCAGTACACTACGGACACAAAGCCGCTGTGTACGCTTTAAAGCTTATAGTTATAGGCTTTATGGACTGTACACACAGGTATGGAGGTAATACTAGCTCCATACCTGTGTGGCGGCTTTAAGTCCATAGCGTACGCTTGTCGTTATAAAATTTTCAAGGTGCTGTATGGGTGTTGATTGGTTTACCTCAAAAATGAGACAAGCCCCATTTTTGAGGTGAGGCCGCTAACGCGTCCTACAGTGTGCTTGGAAACCTTAGTCGAGCACCACAATGTTCTCAGGCTTACGGTACTCGTTGTAGAAAATCTTCACTTCGCGTCCCATCAGGTCATGAAGGTTGATTTTAAGTTCGGCCATCTTAGCGTCAGAGAGATACATATCCCTGACGAAGACGCCCTCCCCGTTCTGGGAGGCAATCTCCGTTGCGAGGTAGATGCGGCAGCCGGTGACGGGACGGCCTTCTTTCGTGACAAAGTCACTGCGTCTATAACCAATGATTTTCATGGTTATTTCCTCCTTGGCATTATCGTTATGTTGTTTCCGAAGTACTGTCCTCGCCATTGGTAACTAAGGAATGGTGCCGGATAGATGCAACCAAAAGCAAGTGTGTCGAGCACTGCTGTTGATAGAACCAAACGACATTTCTGTCACCTCCCTTTTCTGATGGAGGAAACGTAAAGCAATATGACAACCGAGAGGATGTATCTTGCTTGTTCGCTCCCTGTGCTTATAATTCTACTCAGTTCGCAAGGGTGGACAATAAAGAAAAGACGAACTTCATTACAAATTTCTTGAATGAAGCTCGTCTTTATAAAGTGCTTTTTTATTTGGTTTGGCCGTTAGATAAGAGCATCCGCTTTGCTCTACCTAATGAAAGTCTTTCATCAAGCAAGCTGTCAAGCAGAGCAGGAACGCCGTCCATGTCTCCATCCATCGGGTGCATATAGACACCATTAACACCAGGATGTGTATGACCAACTAACTCCTCGTAAACCCAGTTGCTAAAGTGATTTTTGTAGATTGAGCTAAAGGTATGTCGCAGCTCATACGGCGTAATATAAGGGATACCGTTATACCTGCAATAGATCCCCCAGCGTTTACGGTAGCATAGTTGACCAGTGCTTCCAAAGACCCTCTCATGAGGGTCTAACGGAGTGACTCGATAGACTTGTTGACTTTCTAAAAGCATACGTGTATATCGAGTCTGCGGGAAGTCGCGTGCGGCAAATTCGTTCTTCCCATTTGTAGTGATGCCTTTAGCATTGATGGCACGGCGTATATGTATATAATCATTGTCAATATCGCCCCACTCAAGGCCCATCAATTCACCAGGACGTAACCCTGTAACGACTTGGAATCGATATGCATAGATTAAGCTGTCTTGACAAATCGTACCATTATAAGGCACCTGAGATTCGGTGAATAAGATGTTAAGCGAAGAAACGTCAAGTGCTTGCTTTTGACCTTTTTTGGCGTTTGAGGGAATTTTAATGTTTGATGTACGCAAATCGTTCCGGATATCGGCACAGTCCAAATAATTACAGAATCCAGATAAATCGCCGCGTATATTTTTAAGACTTTTTTGACTAAGATTGTGCTTTCTGTATGCGGTATAGATAACTCGCTTTAAATCCTGCTTAGTTAGTAGCATAACCGGGACTTTGCCAATTATAGGTTTAATGTGGTTGTTATACCTGTTGCGGATGGTGTAGATGTTTGTGGTTTCGAGTGCCTTATCTTGGAGGTAGCGCTCAAACACGGTATCAACCGTTGTACGTTCGCTGACGCTAAATGGGCAAGCTCCAGACAACCACGAGGTTGCATTTTGGGCGCAGATCTTTCGGCCTTTGTCACCCGGGACGCTTGAATAAAAAGACTTTCGGACACCGTTCTTTTGGAGGTTGATTTTCCAAACGTGCTTTTTCTCAACCCAGATTGCGCGAGAAATCATTTTACTTTGTGTGGTATACATGCGGACTCCTTAGAGCCGGCCATTTTATGTGACTGGCTCGATGAAAATAGTGTAGTAATCGTCCTTATTGATATTCAACAACCTTCCGATGCGTGCGATTTCCTCTGCCGAAAAGAGCGAATATCCGTTCATCTTCTGCGACAATGCTTGCGGGGAAATGCCGATGGCCTCCGCGACATTGTAGCAGGTAAAGCCTGCGCGGATGATTTCGGACCGCAAATTCAAATATTTGCCTTTCATGATAATAATCTCCTTTGAGTAATTTTCAGTAGGTGGCTTTATTATCATGATATTCAGTTCGCACGTACTGGCAAGAGGGGTATCACCAACTTTTTTATTTATTCTTGCAAGCAGGTGCTGTACCACACTTTTTATATGAAGAGTACCACACTTTGTACCACACAGATATAAAAATACCCTTTAATGAAATCCATACCAGTGATAAAATTATCGTTAGTACGTATTGCATTAAAGGATATTTGTAGAATGATAGAAGTTCGATTCCCGTACGGGTCACCAAAAAGCACTACTTCATTTGAGGTAGTGCTTTTTTCTTTGTATACGCTTTTTAATAGGTGTCGGGCGTAAAAGGTGACCCGTGCGGGAATCGAACAGCCCCGCGGGCTGTTTTTAGGGCGCGGGAGATGGACGGGAGGGTCACCAAGGTAGTCCCTAATTTCCTTTACCTTTTGACGTGTAACCACAATCGTACCAAACTTTTGAAGTAAAAGGAAAAACATGCAGTATCTTCAATTGCCGTCATAAAAAGATTGACCTTTCTCTGTATTCGCTTTATAATAAAGCTAAAATGAAAGCGCAGAAAGGAAACACAAATGAGCGTCGAAGATCGCGATTGGTACAGAGAAGATTTCAAGCGCAAAGAAAAAGAATATGGCGGAGATTTCAGCATTCACAGTAAACCAAAAAGAGAAAAGGCAAAAACGTATAAAAAGGAATCCTATACGAATAAGCCGGCAAAAATTGTGAGCAAGCGTCGGATGACCGTAGAAAATATTTTGGTGGCGCTTCTTTGCACGGCTTTTGTGTGGGTATCCATTACCTCATTTACAGGGGTGTCAGCCATGGGGCTGACGTATTATATTCCTGCAATCATAGTGGAAATTAGTGTTTTTAACTATACCTATAAAACAAGCAAAGAATACGGAAATAAAAGTGTGATAAGTTTAATTGCACTTTTGATTTGTGGATTATCAATTATCTTGTCAGGAACAATGATAATATCCATATTGATGCAAATTTAAAAGGCGGGCACTGCACGGTGCCCGCCTTTGCCTGTTCCTACGGTTATTCCTCCGGCCTGACCACCGTTACGGTACACTGCGCTGTAAACCCGCCGCAGTCGGCGGTCAGGGTCGTGGTGCCGTAATTCACGGGGACGAGCCAGGAGCCGTCGAAGCGGGCGATGCGCTCGTCGGCGATGTGATAGGTCACGGCGGGGTGGTCGGTGGTGTCCTCCGGCAGAAGATGGCAGACTGCGCCGACGCGGCTGGCGTAGGCGTAGTCGGACTCGCGCGTGCCGTCGGCGGTGATCCAGGTCACAAGCTCGTCGTCAAAATACAGCGTGTAGTCGTCCAAAGCAATGCCGCGCAGCGGGCTGGACACCTGCACCGGGCAGCTGGCGGAAATTTTCCCGTCGGCGCTTTGCAGCGTCAGGGTGGTCGAGCCGCCGCGCAGACCGGTCACAATGCCGCTGGGATCGACCTCGGCAATCGTGTCATCGGCCACAGACCAGCGCCACTCGGTCAGGGCGGCGCGGCGGGGGCTGACCTCACGCCCGTCGGCATCCTCGTAGAGGACGGCGGTCTCGGCGGTCTGGGTCCTTTGAGAGCAATAGCTTTGCGCTCTGCA
>ERZ791909.1878-NODE-1878-length-13650-cov-2.485987_pt1 | contig 13650 bp, 10 predicted proteins | sample MGYA00510143_ERZ791909 | MGnify/ENA primary metagenome ERZ791909 (study PRJEB30046, sample SAMN00792093) | human gut metagenome | study: EMG produced TPA metagenomics assembly of the A metagenome-wide association study of gut microbiota in type 2... | reverse complement strand
CACCGGGACATGGTATATATACCGACATGAATGCCATCAGAAGAGATGAAGAACTGGATAATCTTCATTCTGTATATGTTGATCAGTGGGACTGGGAAAAAGTCATAACAAAAGAACAGAGATGTGAAGAGTATCTCAAAGAAACCGTAATCACTATTTACAACGCAGTTAAGAACCTGGGAGATTATGTGAACAGACTCTACAGAGATATACAGACTGAGATACCTAACGAAATTTTCTTTATAACCACTCAGGAACTGGAGGATATGTATCCGGATCTTACACCTAAAGAAAGAGAAGATGCAATAACCAAGGAGCACGGGGCTGTGTTCATTATGAAAATCGGAGGCAGACTGGCTTCGGGACAGAAGCATGACGGAAGATCTCCTGACTATGATGACTGGGAACTGAATGGTGATATAATCCTCTGGAACGAAGTTCTTGACAGAGCTTTTGAAATTTCATCCATGGGAATCAGAGTGGATGCAGAGGCCATGGCAAGACAGCTGAAAGCAGAGGGCTGTGAAGAAAGAGCATCTCTTGAATTCCAGAAAGCGGTTCTGGAAGACAGACTGCCATATACAATAGGCGGAGGAATAGGACAGAGCAGATTGTGCATGTATTTCCTCAGAAAAGCTCATATCGGAGAGGTTCAGGCTTCAGTATGGCCTAAACAGATGATAGAGGAATGTGAGGCACATAACATTCACCTGCTTTAAGAGATTTTTATGATTTATATAAATGCGGCAATAGACAACAAAAGCAAATATACCGACAGTTTGTTCACTTATAAAGCTCCTGACTGTATTGAAACAGGAGATCTGGTGATAGTTCCTTTCGGAAAGAATAACAATGAAAAGACGGCGGTGGTTTGTGAAATTGCCGTAAAGCCGGATTGCCCGGAGGAAAAGATAAAAGAAATAGCCTGTATAAAAGAAAAAGGCTTTCTGACAGAAGAAATGGTAAAAACCGCACTGTGGATGAAGCAGAGGTATGGAATAAAATATCATGATGCCTTCAGATGCTTCATCCCCGGCGGTAAGCCGCCGAGACCGGGCAAAGAGAAGACACCTTATAAAGATGTTGAATCATCATATACAGAACCTGAAAAACTGACTCAGGAGCAGCAGCAGGCATGTGATACTATATCAGAAGCAATACATAGCGGCAGGCAGGAAAGCTTCCTCATACATGGAGTGACATCCAGCGGAAAAACACAGGTTTATATGGAAGCCATTGCAGAGGCATTGAATATGGGCAGATCCTCTATTATGCTGGTACCGGAGATATCCCTTACAAAACAGATTATCGAAAATTTTGCAGGGAGATTCGGGAAAAATAATGTCGCAGTATTGCACAGCAAACTTACCCCTCGTGAAAGGCACGATGAGTGGCGCAGAATAAGACGGGGAGAAGCTAAAATAGTAATAGGTGCCCGCATGGCTGTGTTTGCACCTCTTGAAAAAATAGGTGTCATAGTAATGGACGAGGAGCACGAGGCAAGCTATAAGGCTGACATGACTCCCAAATATGACACCGTGGATATAGCCATGAAGAGACTGGTATATCACAAGGGCGTGCTGATACTTGGAAGCGCTACACCATCAGTTGCCTCTTACTTCAGAGCAAGACAGGGCATCTATAAACTGATAACTTTAACAGAGAGATACAACAGGACTCCGCTGCCTATGATAAGCGTGGCGGATATGCGAAAGGAACTTAAAGAAGGAAATACAACCATTTTCAGCAGGGAACTCTATTCCTCCATGGAGGAGGAACTGAAATCAGGCGGACAGGTGATACTTCTGCAGAATCGCAGAGGGTATTCTAATTTCGTATCCTGCCGTGAATGCGGAAAAGCTATGAAATGTCCAAAATGTGGCATTTCTCTTACTTATCATAAGATAAGATCGGCGCTGGTGTGCCATTACTGCGGAAGGACTTTTCCTCTTCCTGACAAATGCCCTGACTGCGGCAGCCGATACATCAGACATTTCGGCGTCGGAACGGAGCAGGTAGAGGAAGCAGTTAAAAAGCATTTCCCCGATGCTTCAGTCGACAGGCTGGACATAGACTCCCTTAAAACCAGAAGGGATCTTGACCGCATACTTGGTGATTTCGGGAGAAGGAAAACGGATATACTTATCGGTACACAGCTGGCTGCCAAGGGCCTGGATTTTGATAATGTAGGACTTGTTGGAATAATTGCAGCAGATATGGGACTAAACATACCTGATTACAGGTCTGCGGAAAGAACTTATCAGCTGATAACACAGGCAGCAGGAAGAGCGGGGAGAGGTCTCAAGCAGGGTAAAGTGGTAATTCAGACATATGAACCGGACAATTATGCCATAAGATGTGCAGCCGGTAATGATTATGACAGATTTTACAACATTGAGACAAACAACAGAAAAATTATGGACTATCCGCCTTTCACTGACCTCATTATGGTGAATTTTACTGCAGCTGACGAAAAACAGGCGGCAGAATGCCTGGGAAACTGCAGAAAATATATACAGGAACTGCAGAATGAATATGGGAGACTTGAGTCTGCAGTGATGCTGTCCCCAAGAACGGCAGTCAACTTTAAGGGTGAGGATAAACGCCTTTACATGCTCATAAAGTGTCCAAAAGGCGAAAGAAATAAATATGTATTTTATCTTGAAAGCTTTAAAAAGAAGCTTATTGATGAAGGAATCGCATGTAGCATGGATCTGGACATAAATCCATACAGCACTTTTTAACGGGAGGAATAAAATGGCGCTTAGAAATATTGTAACTGAAGGTGATGAAATTTTAAGAAAGCATTGCAGAGAAGTCACCGAAGTAAATGAAAGGATAAAAACCACCATGGAGGACATGCTGGAGACCATGAGAGCCGAGATGGGAGTAGGAATAGCAGCCCCTCAGGTGGGAATAATGCGCAGAATGTTCATTGCCGAACCTGAACCCGGCAGGGTATATTACATGATTAACCCGGAAATTCTGGAGCAGAGCGGAAGCCAGACAGGTGACGAGGGATGCCTGAGCGTTCCGGGCATGATAGGAACTGTTGAAAGACCTGACTACATCAAAATCCGCGCATTGGACATTAATGGTGCGGAACAGGTGTACGAATTCAGCGGATTCGATGCCAGGGTTATGTGCCACGAGTATGATCATCTGGACGGAATTTTATATATAGATAAAGCTGAAAATATCAGAGAAGCCTATGATGACTTTGAAGATTTTGAGGAATAATAATTCCTGAAAATATCAGAAAGAGGAAAAGATGAAGACAGTGTTTATGGGAACACCGGATTTTGCGTCGGTGATTCTTGAATATTTGTATAACAGTGAAAACAGTGTGGAACTGGTCATCACCCAGCCGGACAGGGCAAAGAACAGAGGAAAAAAGGTGACACCTACGCCGGTTAAAGAGACGGCGCTGAAACATGGTACAGAAGTGCTTCAGCCTGAAAAGATAAGAGGAAATCTTGAAATATATGAAAGGCTGAAAACAGTTGCTCCGGATATAATAATTGTGGCAGCGTACGGTCAGATATTGCCTAAGGAGATCCTTGAACTACCTGAGTTCGGCTGCGTAAATGTCCATGCATCGCTGTTGCCAAGACTCAGAGGAGCATCTCCTATCCAGCAGGCAATAGTAAGAGGCGAAAAGGTTACCGGAGTTACTATCATGCAGATGTCCCAGGGTCTTGATACAGGAGATATGCTGGCAAAAGCACAGACTGAGATAGGAAATCTTAATGCCAGCAGCCTTCATGACAGACTGGCAGAAATGGGGGGACGACTTCTTATTGAAACTCTTGAGGGCATGAAAAAAGGCGAAGTTAATGCAGTTCCTCAGGAGGAAAGCGAAGCAACATATGCAGGACTGATAACCAAGAAGGATGGAAAGATAGACTTTTCCAAAAGCCCGGAAGAAATAGAGAGACTTATCAGAGGGTTTGATCCGTGGCCCGGAGCTTTCTGCATGTACAGAGGTGAACAAATCAAGATATGGAAAGCATTTCCTGAAGATGAGAAAACGTCCATGCCTGCGGGCTGCGTAATCGAAGCTTCTGAAAAAGGGATCAGAGTTTCATGCGGAGGAAGGATATTAAATATAAAAGAGATGCAGGCACCGGGGAAAAAGAGACTGGATGTTTCAGATTACCTGAGGGGGCATTCTGTGCCTGCCGGAAGTTTTTTTGAATAAGGAAAGGAGAGAGATTATGCCTTATAACGTTGCAACAATAGTTTTTCTAATAGCCATAGTGTTTACCATGGTTGCGCAGGCAAAAGTGAATTCAAATTTCAGAAGATATTCGGGAATAAGGAATGAAAGAGGGATTTCCGGTGCGGAAGCTGCAAGAAGAGTCCTTGATGCCAACGGCCTCAGGGATGTGGAGATACAGCAGATTGCTGGAAATCTCACAGATCATTATGATCCGAGGAGCAGAATTCTGAGATTGTCTCAGAGCGTATATGGTGTTGATTCCATTGCGGCAGTAAGCGTTGCATGCCATGAAGCAGGTCATGCTATTCAGCATGCTGAGAATTATATGCCTCTGAGATTGAGAAACGGTATAGTTCCTGTTGTAAATTTTGCATCAAGGTTCAGCTGGATACTAATAATAATAGGAATTGCCATGATGGCAGCCGGAAATTATATCGGAAACACGCTTTTCGATATAGGAGTTATTTTCTTTGTAGCAGTAATCGTTTTTCATGCAGTGACTCTTCCAGTAGAGTTTAATGCAAGCTACCGAGCTATGCAGCAGATGGAATCTGCGGGAATAATAGCCGAGGATGAAGAAAGAGGAGCCAGAAAGGTTCTTTGGGCAGCTGCAATGACATATGTGGCATCTCTTGCCGTAGCCATAGCTAATCTCCTGAGAATTCTTGCCATGAGAGGAAGGGACTGATGGATTTCTCCAGGAAGACAGCCTTTGATGTTCTTGTTGAAATAGAAAAGAACGGCTCATATTCAAATCTCGCTCTGAACAGGTTTATTGGAGAAACTCAGACGGAAAAAGCAGCCGTCATACGAGAAATCGTTCATGGAGTGACTGCAAATCGGATATTTCTTGATTATTATCTTAACAATTTTATCCCTTCAGGGATAGAAAAAGTCAGGCTGAAGGAAAAAACAATCCTGAGAATGGGACTTTATCAGATAATGTTCAGAGAAGTTCCCGGATATGCGGCAGTTAACGAATCTGTAAAACTGGCCAAAAAAGTCTGCCGCGGAAGAGAGGGATTCATAAACGGAGTTCTCAGAAACTGTATCAGAGAAATAAAAAAAATAAAGCTTCCGGATGAGAATAATCGTAAAGATTATCTTTCTGTAAAATATTCATTCCCTCAGGATATAATAGAAATGTGGGATGAACAATACGGCAGCGAAATATGCGAAAAAATCATGGAGACCTCCTGCAGCAGAGCGCCCATGTCTGTCAGGGTAAATTTATTAAAGACCGACGCCGATTCCCTTGAAGCGTCTCTCAGGACAAAGGGTTTTGAAACAGAAAGAGGTGCTTTCTCTGACAGGTGCATTCACATAAAAGGCAGAGGCATCATGGCAACAGATGAGTACCTGCAAGGCGCATTTTCAGTGCAGGATCAGGCCTCGATTTTAGCAGCTGACTATCTTGATGCAAAAGCAGGAGAGACTGTTGTTGACGTATGTGCAGCACCTGGAGGAAAAACAGCTGCAATAGCTGAGAAGATGGACAACACGGGTATTATAAATGCTTGTGATATATATGACCATAAGCTTTCACTCATTGAAGAACAGGCAGAACGCCTTGGAATCACTATAATAAAAACACAAAAAGCAGATGGCAGAACAGGCATAGAGAATTTTGACGGAAGGGCTGACAGAGTGCTGGCAGATGTTCCGTGTTCAGGGCTGGGAGTGATTAGAAGAAAACCGGAAATAAAATACAATGTGCAGAAGGATATAAGCCAACTGTTAGGTATTCAGAGAGACATACTGCAGCGCTCATCAAAATATTTAAGAAACGGCGGAACCATGATATACAGCACATGTACAATAAACAAAAACGAAAATGAAAAACAGGCAGAAGCCTTTTTAAATAAAAATGAAAACTTTGAGATGCTGTGGCAGAAGCAGTTCATGCCTACGGCAGAAACAGACGGATTTTATATCTGCAAAATGATAAAAAGAGGGTAAGGAGGATTTATGGAAGTAGGATTCAAATCCGACAAAGGGCTTAAGCGAAGCAACAATGAAGATGCCTGTTTTGTCTTACTGCCCGATAAAGTATATCTTGTAGCAGATGGAGTCGGAGGCGGGAATGCAGGTGAAATCGCCAGCAGGACCGCAGTAAGTGAGATTGCAGGTTACATAGTTGAACACCCTATAAAACAGGTCACCAACAAGTATGCTATTGTCAATTATTTTCAGGATTGCCTTGATAACGCCAATGCGGTTATCTTTGACAAAGCCAGAAGATATGAGGAAAATAAAGGAATGGCAACTACTGCAGCAGTGGTATATGCGAAAGAGGGAAAGGTGTACATTGCCAATGTGGGAGACAGCAGAGTATACCTTTACAGAGACGGGCAACTGCTGCAGCTGACAGAAGACCATACATATGTAAACACACTGCTGAAAGCCGGGGTAATATCCCGGGAGCAGGCTGCCATGGATGACAGAAAAAATGTGATCACAAAGGCGCTGGGCGCAGAAGTAACCGTTGAGCCTGATTTTTTTCAGGTAAACTTCATAAAGGATGATGTATTTATCATATGTACAGATGGACTTTATGATGAAGTGGATGAAGATGAAATGAAGAAAATCATAGAAGAAAATCCATCCATGTCCGATGTATGTGCAGCAATGATATCTGCGGCTAATGAAAACGGAGGACATGACAATATCACGGTAATAAGTTTGAAGGTAACGGAGGAAGATGTTGATGAGCAATAAACTATTATTGGGAAGATATGAGATTATAGAAAAAATCGGAGAAGGTGGTTTGGCCGTGGTTTACAAGGCAAAAGACCGGCTCCTGAACAGATATGTGGCTATAAAGATCCTCAGACCGGAATTCGTTAAAGATGAACAGTTTGTAGAAAACTTCCGTAAAGAATCGCAGGCGGCAGCTGGTCTTTCGCATCCTAATATTGTAAATGTATACGATGTAGGCAAGGAAGGTAACATTCACTTTATTGTGATGGAACTTATTGATGGAAAACCTCTGAGCCAGGTGATTGATGAAAAAGGAAGACTTGATTACAAGGAAGCTATAAGTATAGCAAGGCAGGTGGCATCTGCCCTTAGCCTTGCCCATAAAAATCAGATTATACATAGGGATGTTAAGCCTCATAATATTCTGATTACAAGCACAGGAACCGCAAAGCTGGCGGATTTCGGTATTGCTAGGGCGGTAAGCAAAGCAAGTATAGCCGAGGGCAGTGAAAAAATAATGGGTTCAGTTCACTATTTTTCGCCGGAGCAGGCAAGAGGCGCCTATGTAGATGAGAGATCTGATATCTATTCTCTGGGAATTGTTTTGTATGAAATGCTTACAGGAAAAGTTCCTTTTGACGGAGACAATCCTATAAGTATTGCTCTCATGCATATAAATGATCCTATGCCTTCTGTTTCATCACAGGTACCGGGTATCCCGCCGCAGCTGGAAAAAGTCATAGAAAAAGCTACGGACAAATACCAGTCCAACAGATACAAGACAGCGGATGAAATGATAGAAGATCTGGACAACATAGATTTCATCACAAAAGTAATGGGTAGTTCCATATTTGAGAGCCAGCTTGAAAAGAAAGATGAAGACATATCAGATGCCATAAAGGAAGCTGAAGATGTAAAGAAGCGTGAAGATGAAAAGAAACCTGTAAATAAGACGAAGCTTTTCATAATAATTGCGTCTGTGATAATTGTAATTGCAGGAATAATGGGTGCGGGAGCCATGCTGGGCTGGTTCAGCGGTGACAATGATGAGGTGGAAGTTCCTGATTTCAAAGGAATGACATTAGAAGAAGCACAAATCGAAGCAGAAAAATACGGATTAAAGGTTGAAGAAGGGGACCAGGTATACAGCCCTGATCAGGAAGAGGGAAAAATAACTTCTCAGACACCGGGAAAAGGCGCAAAGGTAAGCAAAGGCAAAGTAATAACCGTAAATATAAGCCTTGGAAAAAAGGATGGGGTTGTTCCTAATATAGTAGGTATGGATTACAAAGAAGCAAAAGCGTACCTTAAAGACTTTGGCTTTGAACTGGGAATGGTAGTTAAGGTAAAGAGCACAAAACCTGAAAATACCGTAATCACACAGTCTGTAGAAGCCGGAAGCACTGCAGACAAGGGAACTGTCATAGATGTAGAGGTCAGCGATGGAAAAGGAAAGGAAATGAAGGAAGTTCCATATCTGATAGGAAAAGATGTGGATACTGCTAAAAGTGAAATCATTGCGGCCGGTTTCAAAGTAGGAAACATCTATTACGAAGAGAGCGATGAGTATCCTAAAAACACCATAACCAGCCAGCAGTACAAATCCGGAGAGGAACTGGAAGAAGGAACGGCTATAGATATTGTTGTAAGCAAAGGAAGTTCATCAGAAAGCGAAGAAGGAGGAGAAACCACTCCTTCGGAAGGATAGGGGCTTATTTATGGAAGGCCTTATTATAAAGGGAATAGGCGGATTCTATTATGTAAAAACCGAAGAAGGTCTGATAGAAGCTAAAGGGAGAGGCATTTTTAAAAAGGACGGCACTACTCTCTGTGTAGGAGATCTGGTGGAAGTGGATATAATTTCACCGGAAGATAAAAAAGGTGTTATAAACAGAATTATGCCAAGAAAAAACTGCTTCATAAGACCGCCAATTGCTAACATTGATGTATTTGCCGTGGTATTTGCAGCAAAGGCACCCGCCCCCAACTTTCCTGTTATAGACAGATTCCTCGTCAATGCGGAACGTCATAACGTTGACCCGGTCATCTGCATAAATAAAATGGACCTGGTAAGTAGCAAGGAGCTGGAGGAGCTTAAGGCGGTGTATGATGGCGCTTATAAGGTTATCCAGATGAGCACCAAGACAGGGGAAGGAGTGGAAGATCTCTTGACCCTTATCAAGGACAAGAAAACTGCCCTTGCAGGTCCTTCAGGCGTGGGGAAATCATCTATCCTTAACATGCTGCATCCCGAAGCTAATATGGAGACCGGGGATGTAAGCAGAAAAACAATGAGAGGAAGACATACCACCAGACATGTTGAAATTTTTGAGATAGAGCAAGGTGGAATGATATTTGACACACCGGGATTCACATCTTTTGAAATAGGCGACATGGAACCATCGGAACTGAAGCATTTTTACCCGGAGTTTGAAAGACTTGATGGCCGCTGCAGATATGATGACTGCAATCATCTTAAAGAACCGGATTGCGCAGTAAAAGCGGCAGTGAAGTCAGGTAAGATAAACCATAGGCGATACCAATCATATGTGTACAACATGGAAGAACTGAAGAGCAGAAGCAGGTACTAAAGCTTTTGCCGTAGAAAGGAAAATATATGTTTAAACTAGCACCATCAATTTTGTCAGCTGATTTTTCGCAACTGGGAAAACAGGTGGAACTCATTGAAAAGGGCGGAGCCGATCTGATACATGTAGATGTTATGGACGGACATTTTGTTCCCAACATAAGCTTTGGCGCTGCTGTAATGAAATCTGTGGAAAAATGTGTTTCGCTTAACTTTGATGTACATCTTATGATAGAAAATCCCGATGACTACATAGAAGATTTTATGATATTAAGGACAGAATTTATCACTGTGCATCAGGAAGCCTGCACTCATCTTCACAGAACCATAGGACATATCAAAAACCTCGGTGCGAAAGCGGGAGTTTCACTTAACCCGGCAACCCCTGTGAGCACTCTTGAAGAAATCCTTGATGAATTGGATCTGGTACTTATAATGTCTGTTAATCCCGGATTCGGAGGGCAGAAGTTTATCAATTCTTCGTTAAGGAAAATAAAAAAGCTTTCTGAAATAAGGCGTGAGAGAGGACTGGATTTCCAAATAGAAGTGGACGGAGGAGTGACAACTGAAAATGCATGTATGCTGGCAGAGGCAGGTGCGGACATACTCGTTGCCGGATCTGCAGTTTTCGGAGCTTCCGATATAACGAAAAGGGTAAAAACTTTTAAATCTCTTTAATTGAGAATAAGGAGTATATATCATTGTAAAAAGAAGGGGCCTTGTACTGCAAGGCCCCTTTAATATTGTTTTACTGGTCTTTTTTCTTCTGTTTACCGTTTCCGCTGTCTGACGAAGGATTATCATCTTCCTCACCTTCATGTTCATCGTCATCAGGAGGTGTTGCAGGTGGTGCTACTATCGTAACATTCTTTCCTGGCTCTGCCGGATAAGTATCAGGGTCCGGATTGTGGAGATTGCAATAATAGTGAGGCAGTTCGCTGCCTATATCGCCTACGCTGCTGCTTGGCACATATGGCCTCATTATTCCTGATTTTGTTGTTACACTTGTACAAGAAGGTGTGGCCAGATATCCGCTGGCAGTGCATATATCAACAGTTTTATGTGCCGTATCACTTCCTGTAGGCTGTGTACCGGATGTGAAATATTCCTTTCTTACATGGCTTCCGCTGGCATCAGTAGCAAGCAATCCACTTTTGGTATCTATAGCAACCTGTACAACATTGGACGGCGCAGATGGGTAACTGCCTCCGTAAGCTGCGTCCACCTGACTCATGATTCTGCCCCAAAGCCGAGCGGCCATATTGGAATAGGATGAAAGTGGTATATTGACATCATTACCTATCCACAAAGCAGCGCTGTAGCTGGCTGTAAATCCGCAGAACCATATGTCATACTGGTCATCGGTAGTACCTGTTTTACCTCCCACAGATAATCCCGAAATGGCAGCAGGACTTCCTATGCCTTCTGAAACAACGGTTTTAAGTATATCTGTCATTATCCATGCGACACCCGGATCCAAAACCTTTGTCTCTTTGACTTCAGGTTCAAGGAGCAGATCTCCGGATCTTGTAGTAACCTTGGTGTATATGCTGTAGCTTTTGTGCACTCCCAGGTTCACGAAAGTGGTGTAGGCACTGGCCATTTCCAGAGTGGATACACCTTTGGTCATGCCGCCCATTGCAAGAGCTGCCAGATTAAGGTCATTAGCGGAGCTGTCTCTTGAAAGTGTAGAGATTCCAAACTTTTCAACCAGGTTGGCTGAGTAATCAACTCCAACCTGAGCCAGAATCTTTACTGCGCATACGTTTACTGACTGCTGAAGTGCGGTTCTCAAAGTGTATAGACCGGCATATCCTGAGTATGAGTTTACCGGCCAGCGATTTCCGTTAATGGTGGTTGGTTCATCATCTACGATGGAGGCTGCAGTCAGGTAGGTTCCCCATCCTTTTGCGCCCTGTTTGTCGAATCCGTTATCAACGAAAGTGAATTTCTCGCCGTTCTGGCTGAGTTCAAAGCTTTTTTGAAGTGCGGCTGAATATACAGAAATCGGTTTTAGAGATGAACCCGGCTGCTGAGGTGTTGTAGCGCGGTTGAAAAGCATTCTTCCGGAAGTTTTGCGTCCTCCTATCATGGCTTTTACCTGTCCTGTACTGTTGTCTACGATAGTCATGGCAGCCTGAGGCTGTACAACTTTCTGTTTCAGTGTAAACTGGTCTGTGTACAGTTTACCGTCTTCTTCAGTAAAGAAAGTAGGGTAGTCTTTAAAGAAATCGGCTGAAATGACAAGATTATCGTCTTTGTCTCTGGATTTGTACTCCTGAGGAATATTTACATATCCGCCATCCATGGAATAAATAAGCCCGTCTTCAATGACATACATGCTCTTGAACTCTACGCTGTAGTCAGTCTTGTTGTCTTGGACGATGGTGTCATAAATATTGAGACGTTTGCCGTCATATATAGTAACAGAGCCGTCATCGTTCTTTTTGTATTCGTCGGAAGAAAGAACAAATTTTCCATCGGAGTTTATATAATAGGAATAGGCATAAAGAAGCACATTACCTCCGTCACCTATAATGTTTCCTGATCCGTCGGTGGAATAACCTGTGGCAACAGGAAAATTATCATCATTTCTGAATTCCTTCTCTATTATAGATTGAGCCTGTGAATCCATAGTTGTATAAATCTGAAGGCCTCCGTTGTATACCATCTGGATTGCTTCTTCCTCACTGTATCCCAGCTGTGACTGCAGGTCTTCAATTACAGTCTCAATAGCAAAGTCGGCAAAATAGTTGGAAAGAGTGTTAAGCGCATCCAGATTAGGATTCACTATATCCTTTATTTCAACTTTAAGTGCTTCTTCATATTCTTCGTCAGTAATATAACCCTGCTGGTTCATCAGATAAAGGCATGTTTCCATTCTGTCTTTACATGCGTCATTCCACAGGTAGGCGGTATCGCCGCTTTTCATTATAAGCTTCGGGTCATCATCAGAAACTTCGTTGGCATCGGCAGAGACCACGAGAGCAAACTCTGAAGGCATCTGAGGCATAGAGGCCAGAGCAGCCGCTTCGGCCAGTGTCACATCCTCTATATCCTTGGAAAAATACGCCTGTGAAGCAGTCTGAATACCAAAACCGCATCCGAAAAATATTGTATTGAGATAAGCTTCAAGTATCTCGTCCTTGTTAAGTTTTTTTTCCAGAATAATAGCATAATATGCTTCTGTAATTTTACGGCTCAGAGAGCGCTCATACATTTTGTCCTCAAGATACAGATTTCTGGCCAGCTGCTGTGTAATCGTACTTGTTCCGCTTATGCCGCCTCCACTGAAAAGAGCATCTTTAATGGCACCGAAAATTCTGATAATGTTGAAGCCGTGATGGGTTTCAAAGGTTTTGTCTTCAAGAGCAATGAATGCATATTTTACGTGATCCGGAATTTTGTCTATCTCTACAATTGTCCGGTTCTGATCGCCGTAAGCAGTATCCATTATATTCCCATCGTCGTCGTATAAAACAGAACTTTGTGACAGGAGACTGTAAATATTGTCGGTCTCAATGTCAGGAGCTTTTATTATTACAACGGCGGTATAAAGTATTACAGCAAGCGCTATTGCCAGGATCGCAATAACGGCAATTTTCAAGGCTTTTTTCTTATCGATATTTTTCAAAGGGGATCCTGATGCTGCAGCTGTGTCAGAAGATGTGCCTGCCGCTGCTGCTGCTGCCTTTGCTGCACTTTTTTCACTTCTTTTCATTTTCTCTTTTTTGTTTTTGATCCTTGATCTATGTGGTGTTTCATTACTTGCTGATTTGTTCAAATGGTCTGGTTCTTTATAATTGCTCAAATTTTCACCCGCTTTCTGCCATAATTGTTTTTATTATATCATACATGAATATTAAAGTTAAGCAAAATCAGCATAAAATGGCAATGAAATATTGAAAGAAAAAGCAAAATGGAAATAAGCGACATGGGCTCTGCAAACTCAGAAAGGAAAGATATGAGGCGGAAGCTCTTTTTTGTTACCGTAATTCTAATCGCCCTGCTGTATATCATTGACGGAGCAGGACTGCCGCTGCGCAAAGGAATAAATGATCAATGGCCCGGAGAGCAGGACTATATCGCATCGGTGATACGTACAGAAACCGGAAAAGAAAAAATACGGCTTGTTGCAGAA
>ERZ791909.1846-NODE-1846-length-13820-cov-4.220341_pt1 | contig 13820 bp, 4 predicted proteins | sample MGYA00510143_ERZ791909 | MGnify/ENA primary metagenome ERZ791909 (study PRJEB30046, sample SAMN00792093) | human gut metagenome | study: EMG produced TPA metagenomics assembly of the A metagenome-wide association study of gut microbiota in type 2... | reverse complement strand
GTCCGGCTGAAGTCTTTTATTCAGTAACTTTGCACTTGATTTGATAATTCACCCTTTATAAACTATATGGTTCCCGCTCTGATGTATCGAGTCAGTCGTCCAGAGCCTATTCTGATGAGATATTTCTCTTCGACCAACCTTTTCAAAGCGGGAAATGCCGGATTCAGTTTGAGCCCCTGCAACCCAATTCATAGAAAAGCAGCGCTGGGGCAGATCCCTAAATCCATAGGGGCAGATTTCCGCGTTTCTTTCCTTAACCATCAATTTAAGAAAAAACAGCTTTTTATTTGATTAAAAAGTATTTTTCTAAAAATAAATTCGTATAGCACGTTCAATCATGAAGAAAACCATCATCGCGGCGTTCGCTCTTGGGCTTTTCGCTGCCGCCTCCGCTAACGCCGTGAGCTGGGACTGCACGAAGGCCCGCTCCTACTCTGAAAAACTGATCTGCGCGAGTCCGGATCTTTCAAAGATGGATGACCATCTCGCGATGACCTACGAAAAGGCGAAGCGAGCGACGGGAAACTCCGCGGTCTTTAAGAAGTTCCAGAACGAGAACTGGAAGCGGCGCGAGGAATGCCGGTCGATTGGCTGTGTCGTGGATTGGTACCAGACATCCGAAGCCTATTACTCGGAAATCATCCGCCGAGCGACTGGCGGCGCGTCGGCCCGAGGCCAGGCGGGACGGCCATAACCCCCCTTTCAGGCGACCCCGGGGACAGTTTTCACGTTTTATGACTGTTTTGGGGTGACATTGTCGTCCCGAAAGAGACATTTCCCGGATTTCTGTCCCTGGCGGCTCTTTTCCCGTGACTGAAACCCGGGGGTTTCAAAAATCCAGTGTCGGTTTTTCAGATTGATTGAATATCTGACTCAGCCCGCCGTTTTGTCGCCTGAGAGGGGAAACGGGTGACAAAACCGGTGGAATTGACACTTTTCGGGTGACATCCGCTATGCAGCGGGAGACAGAATGCGGGATTCTGTCCCCCGGGTCGATTTGAGGGGTGACTCCCGGTCAGAACTTCACCCGGAGCCCCAGCTGCGCTTCAATGGCTCGGAAGGAAGACCGCCCTTCCCGGTACGCCGCGTGCCCCCAAAGGATCACGGATTTCGAGACCTCACCCTCTATTCCCGCGCGGACTTCCGCGAGGTTCCGGCTTCCCGAAATCACGCCCCGAACCCCATCCATCACGGCACCGAACGGCTTCGTGTCATGAATCCAGGAGAGCGACGCGTAAGGCGTGAGGCTGAACCCGGAGTCTTCCTGATGCATCCGATGCGAGAGGACCGCGGTCACCCGGGTCCGGAGGTTCCCGGATCCCGTGCTTTCAATCCCGGTTCCCACGGAATCCCGGTGAATCCCCGCCCTCACTCCCATCCGGATCGCCTGGAGTTCGAGTTTTCCAATGGTCTGATGGGTGACCCCGGTGTCAGAAGTCCACGCTCCCAGACTCCAGCCGTATCCGATTTCAACGGATCCCGTGAGTCCCCGGGCGTGGTAGGTCTCTTTCGGAAGTTCAGACCCCGTGACAGAGGCCGAGAAACGCTGATACTGAAGCCACGCGTCCGCGTAGGGACCGGTTCCGGCGGTGTACTGGGGGAGGAGTGAGGCGTAAACCCCGGCCGCCGCCCCGGTCACGCTGCCTTTAGAGCGGTAGCGGGTGACGTTTGACCCGGTGCGGGAACGTTCTCTTGCCGCCCCCGCGATGAGTCCCACCCGGAAAATTGAATTCTCACCTATCGGGTGTGCCGCGACATCGCCCCCAAACTGAACGACCCCCGAATTCGATCGTGTCGTGAGCTCGCCGTCCGCCATTCCAAACCGTGTGTGGCTCCCCGCGGTGCGGATCCAGAATCCAGGACCTGAAACTGAGCCGCTCCCGTCTCCCGCTCCCCTCACCCCGGTCCGATCCGAAAGCCTGTGAATGAAGAGCGTGTTCGCGGCGTAGAGGTTCGACGCGTAACCCGCCATCTCAGGGCGCACCGCGTGACGCGTGACCTGAGGGGCGGGGGATGGCGTTACTTCAGTCGGTGCCGGATCAGTCCCTAGAGCGGGATCCGGGGTCGGTGTCGTTTCCGGGTCTTCCGTATGCTCGCCCGACGGTTCTTCTCCGGTTCCGGCAGCCGGAGCAGGAGTCGAAATAATGACGGTATCCCCAGTCGGGGTTACCGGGGTCTCTTCAGACTCCGCCGGGGTCGGATCGGTCTGAGGGACTGTACCGTCCGCAGTGCTGATGAGGTACCAGTTCCCTTTTTTTGTCACCAGCGAATAGTCATACGCTCCGGCCGCCACCCGGTTCGCGAGCGTAAAGACGCCGTCAGACTTCCCTTTTACGGTGATGAGCTCAATTCCCTCCACAGTCAGCCCGCCTGTGCCGCCGGCGTTTGTGACCGTGATCGAAGTGTCACCCGTGGTGCTCCCGTTCACCACGAGGCGGTCGGTCGGTGAGTCATCCCCTCCGAGAACCGCGGTCATCGAGAGTGAGGTGTTGGACGCGAGATAGTCACCCGCCACCGTGAGCGTCGTGCCTTGGAAAGCCCCGGAGCCGGCTGCGGGGAACGCGATCCGGCTCTTATTAGCCACAAGTGTGGTGATCGCGGAATCCCCCGTCATTTGCCAAAGGCCGCCCGAGAGACTCACTTTCGCGGTGCCTGTGTCAAGGAGTGCCGCTCCTATCCAGGTACCCGAAATCCGGAGCGCGGCTTCGGCCCCGTCACTTACCTTGAGGTCCCCGGTCGCAGCTGTGCCAGTGCCGATATCGAGGTCAAGCACCGACCCCGCGCCGGACGATTGAAAGACGAGGCTCGAGCCGGTGCCAGACCCCTCGATCACCCCGGTATCCGTCAGCGTCACCTCAGCGGCTGCCTTCGATTCGGCGGTCACAGTGCCCGTGAAGGACGCCTTCCCGCTGAGCCCGAGACGGATCACGGAAACCGTGCCGGAAGCGGACAACGCGCCGGTCCCGGCCGCTGATTCATAAAGGTTTTCGGACGCTGAGGCCCCGAGTTCCGCCCGGAGGTTTCCGGTTATCTCCGCGGTTCCCCGGGCGTCAGACTCGATTGCAGAGCCGGCTCCTGTCGCAAGGCCGGACGTTACGGTGAAGGACGAGGTATCCCCCGCCGCGATATGCACCTTTCCGCCGTCCGCAGCGGAAAGGGCTCCCTCGAACGCTGTTCTCCCGGAGCCTGAGAGATCGAGGATGGAATCTGCTCCAATTGCGGATAAACCGCCGCTGACGGTACTCTTCGAATCGGTATCTGGGGTGGATATCAGGTAAACCGAACCGCCGCCCCGTGCTGCCGCGTTACCTCGCAGGATCGGACTTCGGCCGGTGAGCGTGAGGTACGCGATCGACTGACTCCCGGTCACGTCGATATTCCCCGTGACGGAGACGGTAGACGCGCTTTCCTGATCGTTCACAAAAACCGAAGCGCCGAGGGCGCTAACCGACAACGCGGCAGAAGTTCCCGAGAGGGAGAGACTTCCGGCCGAATTCACCATCAGGAGCGAACCGTCCCCCGTGACCGAGATCCCGGGGGAACCGGAGACCGAAAGCGTTCCTGAATCCGAGAGCGCGTCAATCGTGTGTGACCCGCTCTGTATCCAGACCCCGGGAGCCGCGCCGCCTTCGAGCGTCACCGAGTCCGTCGCGAGCCCGATCGGGTCCGTTTCGGACCCCGTGAGACCCGCACCCCAGGCCGGGGTGAGGAGTGAAAGAGAGGAAACCGCGGCGAAAACACACCGCGGCTGGAAAGAAAGGCAGGGAAAGAGCCTTTTCATCATCGCAGTATCCTTTCTGATAACAATATGGGTTGTACAGCCCTCTCATTATATATTTCAGAATGTAACGGCCGCAAAGCCCAAAAGACGTAACCCGGGTCCTCTCTTCTTCGTATCTCTTTTCATACCTATTGGACCTTGGGCCCAAAGAATTCGCTTTTTCCTATCGATTCATAGGATTAATGCCTCTGCCTGAAAAAAGACACCCTGTTTTGACAGTTTTTCGGGCCGTAATGACTTCCTTTTACCGGATTCCACCCTTTTCTCTGCAGCCTCGACATTCAAATTCCAGGATCGTGAGAGGTAAACGGGGATTCTTTCGTCCGGACTTAAAGTAGGTCGAAAACGGGGCTTAACCGGATCGGACTAGCACCGGGTGAACGGGTGTTCGTATCTCAGTAACGTGCCATTTTGAAAAACGTGAGGCTGATTTGTAGAGCGGAAATTCAGAGCGAAAACCCGGCATTTCAGACAGAATCCCGTCCTTATTCGATCTGTTTTTGTACCCAAAAAGGAATAACGGAATTACTGATGTACGGAAATAGAGGGACACCCGGTTTAAAAGCGCGGACTTCCCGCCGATTCCGGATTGGTCAGGATGACAGGTTCCGGTGTCAGGCTCCATGAAAAGAAAGCCCCGCGGAGACTGAATCCCCGCGGGGTTCGGGTTTGATGTGGTCAGAGTCCCGGTGCGGCCGGAACCCTCTCACCTATCCGATCAGAAGAGCGCCTTCACGCCAACCAGCGCTTCCACATTCCGGTAGCCGTGATCCCCGCCCTGGTACCCCGTGTAGGCCCAGAGGTTGAGGTTCTTCGTGATCCGGCCTTCGACCCCGAGTTTCACTTCGCCGAAGTTCCGGCCGCCGTCAATCGTGTCATGCACCCCATCCATCGCGGTGCCGAACGACTTCGTGTCGTGGACCCAGTTGAGCGTGAGGTAAGGCTTCACGGCGGTGCCCTTCGCGGTGTTCGTGAACTGATGGAAGAGCGTCGCGCCAAGCCTCGTTCTCACGTTCCCGGCACCGGTGCCCTGAACGAGCGTCCCCGTGCTGTCGATAACGTTATCCGCCCTGACGCCCATCCGGATCACCTGACCTTCAAGGCGGAGACGCGTGGCGTTCGAGACCGCGCCGTTCTGCCAATCCTTCAGCGCGAACGTGTAGCCAGCTTCCAGACTTCCGGTAAAGCCTTTCGAGTGATACGACTCTTCTTCCGCATAGTTCCCGACGGACGTCGTGTTCTTAAAGCGCTGGTACTGCAGCCAGGCGTCGACATAAGGGCCGTCCCCGGTGGCGTTCGAATTCATCCACGTCGCGTAGAGACCGCCCGAGAACCCGGAGACCTTGCCTTTCGATGAATAATCCGCCGTGTCGCTTCCGGTCTTATTGCTTTCGTGCGCGTAACCGGCCATGAGCCCCACATGCATCCGGTGCGTCCCTGAGGTGGGCCACGAGATCAGGTCACCCCCGAGCTGCACAAGACCCCAGTTCCCGCGGGTCGTGTTTTCGCCATCCGCCATCACGTTCCGCGTGTGGCCGCCCGCGGTCCGGATCCAGAAACTTCCGGCTTTCTTTCCAGCTGCCTTGATCGCGTCTGAGTACGCCGTTTCGCCGAGGCGGTCCGAAAGCTTCATCGCGAACATCGTGTTCGCGGCGTAGAGGTTATTCGCGTAGGAAGCGATCTCGGGACGGATCACGTGGGCCGAGAGATCAGAGGTCCCCGGGATCACGGTGCCCGACACGGTTTCAGGCGTCTCCACGGTGTTCATGAGGTACCAGCCGGAACCCGCCTTCCTGAGAGAATAGATATAGGCGCCGGACTTCAGCGTCCTCGGCATCGTGAATGTGGCGTTCGAGGAATCCCCCGTGACAGACACGAGTTCCACGCCGTCCGCCTTCGGTTCGCCGGTTGAGGGGAACGCCGTCACATTGATCGTGGTCGCCCCCGTCGCGGCTCCGGTGACCGTGAGGAGGTCAGAAGCGGAATTTTCGCCAGAGAGTGACGCAGACATATTGGGCGTCGCGTTCGATGCCGTATAGTCGCCGTTCACCGTAAGCGTGGTGCCCGTAAAGGATTCACCCGAAGCCGGAGTCGGGAACGAAATCGTGCCGTCTCCGATATTGAGGCCAGAGAGTTCTGAATCGCCCGTGAGGTTCCAGCTCACGTTGTCACCCTCGAAATTCACGCTGACACCGGGTGCGGGAGTGGATTCCTCTTCAGCATCCGCGGCATCGCCGGTCCCCGTGGCTTCTGTGGTGTCTGACGTATCCGTAAGGTCGTTCGACGCGGTATTCACGGCGAGAAGCCTTGCGAACCGGAGAACCCCATGCGTTGACGACGTGGATTCTGTCGTATCCGCTGTGGTTTCAGTCTTGGTTTCCGTATTGGATGATGTGTTATCCGTGATATCGACCGTGGAGTCTTCTGACGCCTCAACCACCGCGCCGTTCCACGTGCCCTTGATATTGAGGGCGACAGCGGAGCCCTTCGTCGCGGAAACGTTCCCGTTCCACGTGCCATTCATGTCAACCGTCATGATGCCGTTTGATGTGACCGAGGCACTGCCGTTCCACGTGCCGTTGAGGGCCACATCCATGCGGCCGGCGTTTGAGACCGCCGCGTCACCGGTCCAGGTACCGTCAAGCGCGAGTGTCATCGTGCCGGCTGAGACCGACGCGTTCCCGTTCCAGGTTCCCGGGAGCGACACCGTGAGTTTCGACCCCGAGTCCGTGACCGTCGCGTTTCCGTTCCAGGTCTGCAGAGCGCCGACTGTCATCACGGCGGAATCCGCGACCGTGGCGCTTCCGTTCCAGACTCCGGCGTCCGTCACTTCCATCGTGGAGCCAGACCCCGTCGCTTTCGCGTCACCGGTCCACTCTTTCAGGTTACTCACCGTAAGAGAAGCGCCATCAGAAGCAGAAGCGTTCCCGCTCCAGACCCCGGTATTTGTAATACCCATCGTGGAGCCGGATCCGGTCGCCGTCGCGTCACCCGTCCACTGGTTCAGATCGCTCACCGTCACCGCGGCTCCGGATTCAGCTGTCGCGCTGCCATTCCACACACCCGAATCCGTAATCGTGAGCGTGGTACCGGAGTCAGACGCTTTCGCGTCCCCGGTCCACGCGCCTGATACATCGATTGTCATAACAGAACCTGAAGCGGCTGCTGCGCTGCCGTTCCAGGTGCCGGAACTCGTAATCGTCATCGAGGAACCGGTATCCTCGGTGCTTGCGTCACCGGTCCAGGTCCCGCTGTTATCCACCGTGAGGAGACTCGCCCCATCCGCTCTGGCGTCGCCATTCCAAACTCCGGCGTTATCCACATGGACTTCTGACGCTTTATCGTCATAGGAGTCTGTCGACACCGCGTCACCCGTCCAGACACCGGTCTCTTTAATATTGGCGTTCAGAACCGCGCCGTAATCGGATTTCGCGTCTCCTTCCCACGTACCCGCGATATCCGCTGTCAGATGAGCGTAGACCCCGTTTTCAACGTCCGTCGAATACGCGTCACCGCTCCACTTTGCCCCATCCGCGACTGAAACACCAAACGTTCCGCCGCAATAGGCCCAGCCGTCACCCGTCCATGATCCTGAACCTATGATCGAGACGGAATTTTCGCCGGTGTAGTAAGCCGTGGATTCTCCGACCCACGAGCCTGAAACGGTGACATCTCCCGTTGAATAATCCCAGGCTTCGACCATACCGTTCATCGAACCGTTGATCGTAAGGGTCAGATCCGAATGTGAAGGATTACTGCTGTTTTGGTTCGCCTCAGCGTCGCCATTCAGAGTTCCATCGACCGTGACGGTCAGGGAGGAACCATTTTCAACATCTACGCCGCCAGTCTGTGTGCCGCTGACAGTCAGAGTTGTTTCAGAATTCCCTTTCGACAGCACGTCGCCATCCAGCGTGCCGCCAATCGAAAGTTTCATCGTGGATTCGTCTTCCGCCACGAAATCGCCGGTCACCTGGGTTCCAGACTCAGTTATTTCGGTGAATGAAGACCCCGACATCGCGCCGCCCGCGACATTTTTCTCTGTGATAGACCCAATAACGGCTTTGATTTCCGTAGCTGGAGAAATAACGACGCGGACACAGGAACTACTGGTGCAGGTAAAGATCGATTCTTCTTCCCGTGTCGGGAGAGACCCATGGACAGCGGAGAATCCCGACGTCTTTTCCGGGGCCGTCTGCACGGAGTTCCCGGTGAGCGTCACGGTGGTCGTGCCGCCATCGAGCGCATAGTAACCGCCATTCAGCACGGCGTTATTCGCATTCACGGTCATCACGGAATCCGTGCCATCCGCGAGACCGGATCCGGTGACGGTCGCCGTTGACCCCGTTTTCGGATCGACATTCAGCGTAATCGCCGCACCGTCCTTCGCGTACACCTGCCCCGTGAGGCTCGAATCCGTCCCAGTGAGATTGATTTCGGCAGCGGTATTCTCGTTCTGAGTGAGGACATTCCCCGTCATCACGACCTGAGCCGCGGTCTTTTCGCCATTCACGGTGAGTTTGAGGGGTGTGTCGCTGTCCCCATTCTCGATATCGATGACCTGATTATTACCGCCCGCGGTGTTTGAGAGCGTGACTGTGCCATCTGACTCAATATCAATCGTGCCGCCCGCGGAGTAGGACGAAGGTGTTTCCGCCCAGGGATTTCCGGAGAAGTTCGAGATCGGGGCGTATTGGGAATTCGCCGTGATCGAAACAGACTCAGTCCCATCAATGAGAATGGTGTTTCCGGTTCCGGTGAGGGTCAGCGCGTGGGCATTCCCTGAATTCGTAATCGATACCGCGTCCCCGGTGACGCTCTGGGTCTCACCCGTACCCGTCCCCGCGGTCACATTGATATACGCGCCGTCTGAATTTGTTTCCAGCTCCGGGACGTCAGCCCAGGCCGGATGCATGGCAGCGAAAGCGCCTGCCACGGCAAGCGCGAGAGCGCTTCGCAGATACCGTTTTCCTTCTTTTGACTGAGGCATTGACAGTTCTCCTTTCCTCACGGTCCGACAGCGGACGTCGGAGACTGTTCGTGACAAAACACAGGTACCGCCTCTGGTACGTTTGATTCACTGCCGACCTATTCAGGGGCGCGACGGACTCCGTGTTTCGTTCCGGGAGTCGGAAGACGACCGACCTTCCGCCGTTTTCCCCGGAAAACTCACTTTTTTCCAAAAAAAGCTACACGGAAATCGAACCCCTAAAATAATTTACATAGATCGTAATGTACAGAATATCCACATTGACTAAATTTTACAACCTTGTTAACCCGGTTGTTATGTTCCCTTGTTTACGATTATCTAATTGATTTATATCGTATTTGAATTTCATCCCGTAAAACAAAACGACAACCGCTGTTATATCTGTCAACGCTGATTCAATATTTATAGCGACACGGTAAATAGTGAATTCCGGGACACAAAAATCAGTACCAGGAGGCTTTCGCGCCCGCTTCAGACTACGGTATACCGCAAAAGAAAACCCTTCCGGGTTTCCCCTGAAGGGTTTGATCTAAACTAAGAAAAACAACTTAGGCCTTTGGATTCATGAGCCGGCTAAATAGTTTCCGCTCTCAAAATGGCTGTATCACAAAACAGGGCGCTTAGCCGGCTATGTCTTTGTATTTCAGAAGGAGGAAATCGTTAAGCCGCGACGCGAGTCCGCCGCTTCGTTTCACCTCATGCATGACCGCGCGCTTCACGGCTTTTTCAGTCGCGAAGAGCGTGAGTTCCCCTTTCTTCTCGCGGCCGTTTGAGAGCCGGGTCACCGCGGTGTAGAGAAGTTCGCGGGACCCCGCGCCTTCGTTTCCGTCGGGAAGCGTTACGGCAAGCCTCGGGTACGAAGACCCCTGGCTCTTATGAATCGTGATCGCGTAGGCGGTTTCGTGTTCCGGAAGGAGCGCGGCGGGAAGCGCCTTACGGCGGTTTCCAAACCACGCGACGATGCCGCCCGCTTCACCCGGCAGCTCCACCGCGACGTCGCCATTCGCGAGCCCAAGCGCGGTGTCGTTCCGCCGCACCATGATGAAGCGCCCCGGGTAGTGGACCGCGAGGGGGTCGGCCTTTACGGCCCGCTTCACGCGGGTCTCCATCCACTCGTTCACGGCGTCCGTGCCGTTTGTGCCCGCGTGGATCGCGGCGAGCACCCGAACGGCGTCCGCCATGGTCCAGAAGGCCGCAAGCGCCTTATCGTCCTCCGGGTCGCCTGAGGGAACCGCGGGGAAGTGATCCGCGGCACCGGGCTTGAGGAGGAAACTGAATTCCCGCTCGAGCCACGCGGCGAGTTCTTCCGTCACGAGAGCGCCGTAACGCAGCTTCTGCTCCTCATGCCACACGATCGGGTTATCGGCGTCCGTCACCGCGCCCTGCCTCAGAATCTCAAGGATCCGGGAGACCTTCGCGCGGCTCCCGTCCTCAGGCGTAATCGCACGGGAGAGACGGTAGATGTTGGAGGTCATCGAAAAGCGGTGGCTTGACGTAAAGGCGCTGATCCAGGGGGAGAGCGCCCCGTCACCGTCCGAGAGGTCTGAGAACACAGCGCCCGGCCCCACGGCCGACAGCTGATCCTTGTCCCCTAAGAGGATGAGCCGCGTGCGGCGGGGATCGAGGATCGAGAAAAGCCGGTCCGCGAGGTCAATATCCATCATCGAACACTCATCCACCACGAGGACGTCCGCGGGGAGCGGGTAGTCGCGCGAGAGCCTCTTTCCGTTCACCGGTTCCAGAATCAGGCGGTGCAGCGTTTTTGATTGGATTTTCGCTTCGTACAGCATCTCCGCGTAATCCTCGAGCTCGGGGTCCGACTCCATCCAGCGGATCGCGCCAAGGATCGATTCATCGAGGTTTGAGGCCGCCTTTCCGGTCGGCGCAGCGCCCGCGATCACGAGTCTCTCGTTATCCGCGAGGAGGGAAGCAAGAATCCGGGCGACCACCGTGGTTTTTCCGGTGCCGGGGCCGCCCGTGATGACGGTGAGCCGATGGCGGAGCGCGAGATCCACGGCTTCATCGTGGTCCGGATCCATCCGCCCGGTTCTCTCATCCGCCTCGCGGAATTTCTCCAGAGCGTCTTCCGCTCCTTCACCCGGGTCGTCAGTTGCGCTTCCTGTGTAGTCGATCACGGCGCGCGCGAGACGCATCTCTTCCGCGAACCGCCGCTGAACATAGAGCCGCTCCCCCGGTTCATCAATCACGAAGGGAGCGAAGAAAAGAGGCGTCCCCGGAGCCGCGGCGAGGTTCCCGGACGCGGTTTCCATCGGGACCGCCGCGCCGGATGCCGTCAGAATGTCGGTCAGGGCGTCAGCTGACAATACGCCCGCCTTCTCCCAGTCATCAAAGCTCACGCAGACCGAGCCGCTCGTCTCCCGGTTCTCTTCCACCGCGGCGAACGCGGCCATGGTTTGCAGCAGCGCCGCTTCCGCGTTCTCGGGAAGCTCCCCGTTTCGCTTCATCGCGGCGATGAGGAGTTTCGCCTCTCCCCGGAATCCCGCTTCCAGATCGGTTTCTTTATCAAGCGCCATGGTGTCAGTCCTCTCCGAAAAGCAGCGTATCCGCGAGCCGCACAAGCGACGCGTCGGGTTTGAGAAGGATGGAAGGCGGAGTCTCAGGCGGCGTCTTCCCGCTGTAGCCGCGGATAAAGACGTAAGCCATGCCTCCGATCCGGTTCAGGGCCTCATCCGGCGTCTCATCAAACGCCTGTCCGAGATAGCGCCTGAGGGCGACAAGATAAATCAGCGCCTGCCACCCGTACTTCTCTTCCCGCATGAGGGTCATGAGGGCTGCCGGGTTATAGTCCTCCGCCGCCCCACGGCGTTCGTCCCCTGGCTGATCAGTCTTCCAGTCCGCGAGCCAGAAGAGCCCCGAGTCCTTTTCCTCAAACATCAGGTCGATACGGCCTTCGAGGTACCCAGCGAGACTCCGCTTCGCGTCGGCCGCCGCGACCGGGACGAGCGGGAGCTGGCGGTCAGATGGGAGCTTCGCGTTCGCGGCAACCAGCGTCCTGAAGAACTGGTCCGCCGTGAGACGCCGGTTCCGGACGTGGATCGAGAACGGGACTTCAGGCAGCGCGCACCCAAGCGGCGCATTCTTTAGAGACACCGAGCCGTCGCTCGAGAACCCCGACATAAAGATCCCCCGGATCCGGTCGAAGAGCCAGGCTTCCGCCGCGTCCGATCTCACCTCGTCCCGGGTCTCGGGGTCATCCGAGCCGACCGAATCCGGGACTTTGTCAGAAAGAAGAGTGAGGAACCTCGAGTGGGTCACGAGGTCGTGGAACCGATCCTGCCCCGCTTTCTTCCCCTCGAGGAACGCGGGGTCGAGGTGGAGCCCGGCGTTCACCGCGGCTTCCAAGAGCCCATGCACCGCGTCACCGGTGTCCTTCCCGCCCCGGAGGAACGCGGGGGAATTCTTCCCCGGGTCTTTCTTCGCCCGGGTGTCCCCCACGATGTCGTAACCTTCGTCCGCGAGGTCGTCGGTCTCAAGTTCCAGCCCCCGCGTAAGCCCCGTGTAGCTCGTGAGATGCCACGAGGGGTAAAGCGGGTGCGGCGTGAGAACGGAGGTCACCGAGTCCGGCGACGCCCGGAGGTCAATCGGATCCGGAAGCTCGGGGTCCGCGGCGTAAAACTCCACGTTCACGACCTTTGCCGTGTCCTCCGGCGTCAGCGTTTCAATGCTATCGGCCGCGGCAAGCATCAGAGCCTTTTTCTCCGGATCCTCGACTTCACTCGTCGCCTTCCGGAGTTCCGCCGCCATCTCGTCCTTCAGCGTTCCGGAGGCGAATGGCGACTCGGTTTTCAGCCGCTCGCTGAACGTTTCGAGCGCCTCATTCATACCCGTTCCCTTGAACAACTTGCCCCCTGGCAGCCCGAGGAGCTCGGTCCAGACGGATATGTTGAAATTCCACTGGAGCTTCTTCTTCGCGCAGTTAGGGAGAATCGGAAGAACGAGGAGCGCGCTCGCCCGGGTCGCCGCCACATAGGCGAGGCGGTAGAGTTCGTTATCCTCTTCCGCGTTCGCTTCACTCTGCCGGTCCTCATTCGGATTGAAGAGCGCCTCCCAGTCACTCTCCCCATTCCGGAAAAACGATATCGGCTTTTTCCTATGCAATCGGTTGCTCAGACTGCCCGAGTCCGGAAGGAACACAACCGGGTATTCAAGGCCTTTCGATGAGTGGATCGTCACAACCCGAACAAGCGATTCATCACTCTCCACCCGGATCTCGCGCCCGTCCGGAGCGGACGGCTTCGGGTTCGAACCATTCACCCGCTGGACTTCGAGGTCATACCAGCGAAGCAGCCCTTCGAGATTCCGGATCCGTTCGTCCGCCGCGTGAAGCAGCTCCGCGATATGGGTCCAGTTCGTGATGCTCCGTTCGCCTCCGGTTCGGCCGAGATTCTGACGCACCGTCTCAAACGCTGAGAAGAGCCTCGTGAAAGCGGCGGAGAGCCCGCGCTTCTGATAGTCATCGGCCATCGCGCGGAATTTCTCAAGATCGGCGAGATAAAGATCATCCGCCCCGTCCCCCATAAGATCGGGAAGAGTCCGGCCGCAGATCCGGGTCGCCCGGGCGGAATTCACCGCGGTGCGGCTCTCCGGATTCGCGGCGGCGCGGAGCACGGCAAGGATTTCGTACGCTTCATCCGTCCCGAAAACATCTTCCGGTTTCTTATGCAGTGTCCGGATCCCGAGAGACGCGAGTTTCGATTCGACCGGGTACGCGTCTTTATGGTTCTTAACGAGAAGCGCGATGTCGCCCGCCCGGATCCGGGATTCGGAGAGCGTCCTCTTCGGATCCGCGAGACGGTTCCCGACATAGACTTCACGCGCCGGATCGAGGAGCCAGGCGATGCGTCGGGCAATCAGCGACCCGTCCGTTTCCCGCATAGCAGCCGCGCTGCCGCAGCGGGGCCAGACTTCTGACGTCTCGGGCCCTTCCACCCAGCGGCCGCTCCAGAGTTCAAACGCGGGGAGCGGCTTCACCTTCCCTCGTTCCCTGACAAACAGCGGGAAGTGGTTCGCGGTGCTTTTCACCGGGCTGTA
>ERZ791909.1843-NODE-1843-length-13845-cov-2.575344_pt1 | contig 13845 bp, 12 predicted proteins | sample MGYA00510143_ERZ791909 | MGnify/ENA primary metagenome ERZ791909 (study PRJEB30046, sample SAMN00792093) | human gut metagenome | study: EMG produced TPA metagenomics assembly of the A metagenome-wide association study of gut microbiota in type 2... | reverse complement strand
GGCTATGCCGGTGAGCTTAAGCTGCTTTAGCTTTAAACAAAAAACCTCCTATGCTGCAATGAATGTGGTTTCCCAACCGCATTATGTAACAAGGAGGTAGTCTATGAAAGATAATAATGGCTTTAAATTCCTGAGAAGTATGCTGGTGAGGGTGATGATGAGGGGCGTCCGGAACGATGGAGAAGAGAGCCCCGAGAGTCATCGTAAGGGTTCTTCCGGAGATAGATATATTGCCGATTGATTTTATGCTTGCGGGCAGCCTGAGAAAAACCATATTTATCAGCATAATTGATTAATGATAGGCGATACCTCATATCCTGTGTTATAGCATCCGTGTGGAGCTCCTTCCTGTATTAGTTGTTTGTGTGGTAACTTCAACATAACACAGATTCATGATTTCCGCATTTCTATTATTCAGTTGCAACACATGTATTTTAATCCTACACTAAACAGCTGTGAAGCATTATTTTTGTATTGACTTTTAATTGACGGCAAAGTAAAATATTACAGTACAGTTTAATACACAGACGATGAAGGAACCAGTAACCTTGGTCTAATAACCTTACAGAGATCCGCTTAAAAGCTGAGAGAGCGGTGGTGAAGCCATGTGTGAATATCATTCCGGAGTCTGACACACTAAAGAGAGGCGGCCTTGATGGAGGCTCGCAATTAGGGTGGTACCGCGGTTATTAAAAAAGAAATAATCGTCCCTAAATCGATAACTGAATATCGGCTTAGGGACTTTTTTATGACCTAACCCGGTTTTCAAGGAAAACCGTTGGTAGGTCAAACGCCAAGGTTACCCATGAGCGCGGAGCGAGAATGGCAAGGAACCTACGGCGCGGGCAGAGCCCGGTTTTCAAGGAAAACCGTTGGTAGGTCAAACGCCAAGGTTACCCATGAGCGCGGAGCGAGAGTGGTAAGGAACCTACGGCGCGGGCAGGAACACTGTTTTCGAAGAAAACTGCAGCATAAGCCCCTTGAGCAAGAGAGGAGAAAGAAATGTTCAAAAATTTATCTGAAAAGCCTGTTGCGGAAGTTCAGAACGAACAGGTGCAAAAATGGAAAGAGGAAGACCTTCTTCAGAAATGTGTTGATGCACGGGAGGGGGCTACGCCGTTTATCTTTTACGAAGGACCTCCTACAGCCAACGGAAAGCCGGGAATCCATCATGTAATGGCAAGAACCCTTAAAGACTCAGTATGCCGTTATAAGACAATGAAGGGATTCCAGGTAAACAGAAAGGCCGGATGGGATACTCACGGCCTGCCTGTAGAAATAGAGGTAGAAAAACAACTTAACATGTCCGGTAAGCAGGACATTGAAAAATATGGAATCAAGGAATTCAATCAGAAATGCAGAGAATCCGTATTCACATATACAGGAATGTGGAGAGAAATGTCGGAAAGAATGGGATATCTGGTAGATCTGGATAACCCTTATATCACTCTGGACAATGATTATATTGAAACAGGATGGTGGATTCTTAAGAAATTCTTTGACGCCGGTCTCATTTATGAAGGACACAAGATACTACCTTACTGTCCGCGCTGCGGAACGGGACTTGCATCCCACGAAGTTGCACAGGGATATAAGATGGTAAAGGTAAACACTCTTACAGTCAAATTCAAGAGAGTGGATGCAGAAAACGAATACTTCCTGGCATGGACAACGACCCCGTGGACGCTTGCGGCCAATACCGTGCTTACTGTGGGTCCTGATATCGACTATCTGAAAGTAAAGATGCTTGAGGGGGATGACGAAGGCAATATATTCTATGTGGCAAAATTGCTGGCAGATAAGGTTCTTGGAGCAGGCAAATATGAAGTGTTGGAGGAAATGAAGGGCAAAGATCTGGAGTATATAGAATACGAGCAGCTTATGCCTTTTGTAAAGACTGATAAAAAAGCATTCTTCGTAACATGCATGGATTACGTTTCAACCGAAGATGGTACAGGCATTGTTCATACCGCCCCTGCTTTTGGTGAAGATGACTACCAGTGCGGACGCAAGTACAACCTTCCTGTACTGCAGCCTGTAGATGAGAGAGGATGCTATACAGAGACTCCTTGGAAAGGTCACTTTGTAATGGAGGAAGGCCTGGACGTTGAGATTATAAAATATCTGGCAAAGGACAACAAGATATTTGCCAAAGAAAAGCTTGAGCACAATTACCCACACTGCTGGAGATGCGGCACACCGCTGGTTTATTATGCAAAACCTTCCTGGTACATTGAAATGAGCAAACTCAAAGATCAGCTGGTTGCCAACAACAATACAGTAAACTGGTATCCGGATTATGTTGGCGAAAAGCGCTTCGGAAACTGGCTGGCAGAAGTAAAAGACTGGGCCATCTCCCGCTCCAGATACTGGGGAACGCCTATCCCTATTTGGAGATGTGAATGCGGACATCTTGAATGCGTAGGATCAAGAGAAGAACTTGTTGAGAAAGCAATTGAGGATATAGACACATCAGTTGAACTGCACAGACCTTATGTGGATGAGATCCACCTTACATGCCCGCACTGTGGAAAACCTATGACGAGAATTACGGAAGTAATGGACTGCTGGTTTGACTCAGGTGCAATGCCTTTTGCTCAGTGGCACTATCCATTTGAGCACAAGGAGGAATTCGAAAGCGAACTTTTCCCTGCAGACTTTATCTGCGAGGGAATTGACCAGACAAGAGGATGGTTCTATTCTCTTATGGCAATTTCAACCTTTATCATGGGTAAGTCACCATACAAGAATGTACTGGTTAATGACCTTATTCTTGATAAGGACGGAAAGAAAATGTCAAAGTCAAGAGGAAATACTGTTTCGCCTTTTGAACTCTTTGACAAATACGGAGCCGATGCGACAAGATGGTATCTGTTAAGTGTTTCTCCTGCCTGGACACCGACGAGATTCGATGAAGACGGACTGATTGACGTAGTAAGCAAATTCTTCGGAACACTGAGAAACGTGTACAATTTCTTTGTACTTTACTCAAATCAGGACAATATCGATCCTGCCGGTCTTAATGTGCCTTACGCAGAAAGACCTGAACTTGACAGATGGATTCTGAGCAAATATAACAGACTGGTGGCAGATGTTACAGAGTACATGGATCAGTACGACCACATGAAGACCGTAAGAGCCATCAACGAATTTGTAAATGAAGATTTGTCCAACTGGTATATCCGTCGTGCAAGAAGAAGATTCTATGCAGAAGAGCTGACGGAAGACAAAAAGAGCGTATATGCCACAACTTATGAAATTCTGGTGGGAGTATCAAAGCTCATCGCTCCTATTGCTCCGTTTATTTCCGATGAGATGTATGTAAACCTCACAGGTGAGGAAACTGTTCATGTTGCTTACTTCCCTGAAGCAGACATGTCGCTTGTGGATGAGAGCGTCGAAGAACGCATGGATTTGGTACGTGCACTGGTAACTCTGGGCAGAGGCACAAGAGAAAAAGAAAGGATCAAGGTAAGGCAGCCTCTCAGCGAAGTACTGGTAGATGGAAAATATCAGGAACTTATCGGAGACCTGACTCCGCTTATTCTTGAAGAACTTAATGTCAAGAAGGTGGTATTTGAGAATGACCTTGATAAATATATGAATTTTACCCTGAAGCCTAATTTCAAAGCGGCAGGACCTGTCATGGGGGCCAATATCAAAGCTTTCGGGGCAGCTCTGGCAGCAGCAGATCCGGCTCAACTGGTTGCAAAACTTGAGCAGGACGGAAAAGCTGTACTGGAACTCAACGGAGAGTCTGTAGAAATTACCCAAGATTTCGTTGATATCCGTATCAATGCCAAGGAAGGCTTTGCCGTTGCAATGGAAAACAACATATTCACTATTCTGGACACAACTCTGACGAAGGAACTTGTCGACGAAGGCCTGGCAAGAGAACTGGTTTCAAAAGTACAGCAGCTGCGTAAGCAGAAAGCCTTTGAGATGATGGACAATATCGATATAACTGTTGATGCTGATGAAGAAGTAAAAGCAGCGACAGAAAAGCACAGAGAATACATCATGAAGGAAACGCTGGCGCTCAGCCTTAACTTCGGCAGTGCACCGGACTCTTATGACCTTAACGGTCACAAGACAGGCATTGCAGTAGAAAAGATATAACTCTGCCTTCAGAGTAAATGTCAATACTATTTAAAATCAGACTGAACAAAAAATACCCGAGGATTAACTTAGAACACTTCGGGTATTTTATTGTATTTTCCGCTGAAATGGTGTATGATATACATGTATACCTATATAATATATCGCAAGGAGGAAGCAGAGTGCGAAAGTTCAATTTCTTTTGTTCTGTTGTACTGGTAATAACTCTGGCAATTTTTACAATCACGCTTGCTCAGAATATTACCTTGAGAGGTTCCGCCACATATACTTTTTATTTTAATGACACAGGAATAGTAGACAGTGTCACAGATGAATATACCAATTCACAAATGTCAAAAGAGATCTCCCGCTTTATGAACTCCTGGAGACCGGAAGAATTCCAGGTGCGTGAGGATACGGGATATGACATGCAGGGCATATTTGATGAGAAAGACAGTCATAATATGCTGGCAGTAAAAAAAGCAGCTGATATAAGCCTTATTATATGCCTACTCAGCGGAATAATTACAGTGGCGATATATGTGTATTTTCTGAAAAACGGTTTTAAGGAAGTGCTGAGAAAACGTCTGAAAATCACAGTCCCTGTCATAGCAGTCCTTTTGGCCTGTGAGATGATAGCATTTAGCACAAAAAAAGGGCTGGCAACTCTGATGACAATTACAGGAGTTGAGACTCTGGGCAAACATTCAATGCTCAAAACACTTCTGGGAGGAGATTTCATAGGTCTTGCCGGAAACTTTCTGCTGGGATATACCTTTCTGTTATGCATTATAGCGGTGTACCTGACTTTATTCCTTACCAAACCGCCGAGAATTTTTTATTAGGAGAAAAAAATGATATTTATTCATCTTGCAGAGGGATTTGAAGAAATTGAAGCCATAACAGCAGCCGATGTATTACGCAGGGCAGGGCTGGATACACGTCTTGTTTCAGTGACCGGAAACAGAGCGGTTACCGGCACTCATGGAATTGTTCTGGAAGCAGATATGCTTTTTGAAGAGGCAGATTATTCGGAATGCAATATGATAGTTCTGCCGGGAGGTCTTCCTGGTGCATATAATCTGAGAGACCACCAGGGCCTCGAAAAGAAAATAAAAGAGTTTGCATCAGAGGGTAAAGGCATTGCTGCCATATGTGCGGCTCCTCTTGTACTGGGAGCCCATGGCATACTGGAAGGGAAAAAAGCAACTATATATCCCGGAATGGAAGAAAATATAAACGGAGCTGAAGTTCTTTCCTTTCCTGTGGTCAGAGATATGAACATTATAACTTCACAGGGTCCTGCTACAGCTATGAAGTTTGCAATAGCCATAGTAAATTATTTTAAAGGGGAGGAGACAGGTCAGACCCTCGAAAACGACCTGCTTATGATGTAATGAGTTTCAAAACAGATCTGCATATACATTCATGGTATTCGGACGGAGTGCTGAGTCCTGCTGAGATTGCCGAAAAATATTCCCGGGACGGATACGATCTCATAGCCATAACCGATCATGAAGTTACCAAAGGCATAAGAGAAGCAGAAGAAGCAGGAAAAGAAAAAAATCTCAGAGTAATTCCGGGAATAGAATTGCCTACACGCTATAGAGGCAGGGAACTTCATATCCTGGGATATTATTTCGACCCTGAAGCACCTTCTCTTGCAGCAGCTATGGAAAAACTTGCATTGTCACGAAAAAACAGGAATAAAAAAATGCTGGAACAGCTGCGCCTTATGGGATATGATATTACAGAAGAGGATCTTATACAAAGAGAGGGTCAGAATTATATAGGAAAGCCTAATTTTGCCAGAGCGCTTATTAAGAAAGGATATATTTCATCTGTGCCGGAGGCTTTTGAACCAGGGAGATATCTGGAATCAGAAGAAATAAAATCAATAGAAAGAGAAAAGCCTGAAACAGGAGATGCCATACAACTGATAAAGAATGCAGGAGGTATCGCTGTGCTGGCGCATCCTTATAAGATAAAGAACATCGGATTACGGGGAAGTGAAGACTTTAAGAAAAATTTTGATGAACTTATAAGAGAACTCAAGGGATGTGGACTTAAGGGAATTGAATGCATATACCCGGAACACACCCATGAAGAAGAACTTTTCTTTATTGATGTTGCAGCAAAGTATCATCTTCATATTACAGAAGGGTCAGATTTTCATGGTGACAGGGATTAACCCGGAGTTTAATAAGACAAATAAAGTATAATATTGTTTAACAGGGCAGATAACATAACACGATGCAGAGGAGATTGAGACGCGTTGGGAAACAAAGGGTGACCTTTGTTTTTGGCGTGTTTTTGTTTTGCCCTTAAAAGGGAGGATAAACAAATGTACAAAACGGCAATAATAGGTGCGGGAGTGATAGGTGCCATGACTGCCAGGAGACTTGCAGCTTATGATGCAGAACTAATTGTTCTTGAGAAAGAGGCAGATGTGGCTATGGGTCAGTCAAAGGCCAACAGCGGTATAGTTCATGCAGGCTTTGACCCGGAACCGGGAAGTCTTAAAGCTAAGCTCAATCTCAAGGGGAACCGGATGATGGAAGAAACCTGCCATCAACTGGGAGTAAATTTCAGAAGAAACGGCTCACTTGTAGTAGCATTCAGCGAAGAAGACAAGAAAACTCTGAAAAAGCTTTATGACAGAGGAAACATAAATGGAGTTGATGGACTCAGACTTATAAGCGGTGAAGAGGCCAGAGAAATAGAGAAAAATCTTTCTGAATCGGTAAAAGGAGCGCTATATGCCCCTTCAGCGGGAGTAGTGTGTCCGTATGATCTTACCATAGAAGCGATGGGCAATGCCATGGATAATGGCGCACAGCTGATGACGAATTTTGAAGTGAGTTCCATCAAGAAAAAAGAGGGATATTATATTATAAAAGCGACAGATGGACGTGAGATAGAAGCAGAATATGTTGTAAACTGCGCCGGACTGTATTCAGATAAGATTGCGGCTATGGCAGGAGATACTTCTTTTCATATAACGCCGCGGGCAGGGGAATACATGCTCCTTGACAAGGAGGCCGGCTATCTAACTGATGCAACTATATTCAAAGTTCCCGATGCCATGGGAAAAGGTGTCCTTGCAACTAAAACGGTGGACGGAAATATTCTGTTGGGACCTACGTCCGCAGATAGAGAAAACAGAGAAGATGACAGAGTGACTCATTGCGGTCTTGATATCGTGCGGGAAAAAGAGAAAATGTTTTTTGACAATGTGCCCTTTGACAAGGTTATAACCCAGTTCGCAGGCTTAAGGGCACATGGGGACAAGGGAGATTTCATTATTAACAGTCCGGTACCGGGATTTGTCAATGCAGCAGGTATAGAGTCCCCCGGACTGACTTCGGCACCAGCAGCTGCAATCAAAATTGAAGAAATTCTCATCGGGACAGGTTTCAGGGCACCGATGAAAAAAAATTATAATCCGTGCAGGGAAAAGGTTGTAAGATTCAGAGAGTTAAGTATCCATGAAAAGAATGCCCTCATAAGAAAAAATAAAGATTATGGACAGATGGTATGCAGGTGTGAAGAAATTACAAAAGCAGAGATACTTCAGGCTCTCAGGAGAAACCCCAAAGCGACTGATATAGATGGTGTAAAGCGCAGAACGAGAAGCGGAATGGGGAGATGTCAGGGAGGTTTCTGCATGCCCCATGTTCTTGAGATTATTGCTGAGGAGCAGAATAAAAAGCCGGAAGAAGTCACCAAAAAAGGCGGAGGTTCAAAAATCCTTTATGGCAGAGTAAAAGGAGGGGCAAGATAATGAGATATTCAGACGTGGTAATAATAGGAGGAGGTCCTGCAGGAATGAGCGCCGCCTTATCCGCACGGGAAGCCGGAGCAGATAAGGTTACACTTATTGAAAGAGATGATTCACTTGGCGGAATACTGCAGCAGTGCATACACAACGGGTTCGGGCTTCACAGATTCGGAGAGGAACTTACAGGTCCCGAATACGCCGAGAGGTATGAAAAAATGGTCAGAGAAGCCGACATAGAAGTTATGACAGGAACAATCGTGACGGATCTTGACAGCAGAAGAATTGTAACATGTGTAAGCGAAGACAGAGGGTGCATTCAGATAAAAGCCGGTGCTGTGGTTCTGGCAATGGGATGCAGAGAAAGACCGAGAGGAGCGTTAAATATACCGGGAACGAGACCGGCAGGCGTCATAACAGCCGGAACAGCTCAGAAATTTGTTAATGTCGAAGGATACATGCCGGGAAGAGAGGTTGTCATACTGGGTTCCGGCGATATCGGGCTCATTATGGCGCGCCGTATGACTCTTGAAGGAGCTCATGTGAAGGCAGTATGTGAAATAATGGAGGATTCAGGCGGCCTGACGCGAAATATAGTGCAATGCCTGAAAGATTTTGGAATACCGTTGAAATTGCGGCATACAGTGACGGAAATACACGGCCGCGACAGGGTTGAAGGTGTAACTGTGGCTCAGGTGGACGAAAATCTGAAGCCTGTTAAGGGCACAGAAGAATTTATTCCATGTGACACACTTATGCTTTCAGTTGGTCTGATTCCTGAGAATGAACTCAGCAAAAAAGCCGGTGTGGAAATCAGCCCGACCACAAAGGGACCTGTGATTGACGCAAACCGGCAGACAAAAATACCCGGTATTTTTGCATGCGGAAATGTGGTCAAGGTTCATGAGCTGGTGGACTTTGTCTCGGAAGAAGGTCATACAGCAGGAAGAAGTGCGGCCTGTTTTGCTATGGGAATGAATCTTGCGGTTCAGGAAAAGCAGGCGAAAAAGCATGTTAAAGAAAAAAAGGGTGTGCAGAATCTCCCTGCAGAAACAGGGACCACAATATGCACTATATGTCCGGTAGGATGCACCTTAAAAGTTACCGGTGAAGCCGATGGCCAACTGAAAGTTGAAGGCAATAGCTGCAGAAGAGGCAGAGCATACGCTATTAAAGAGTTTACATCTCCGGAAAGAACACTTACAAGTATCATGGCAGCCGGAGACGGAACTATGGTCCCCGTAAAAACTGATAAACCGATACCAAAAGAGAAAATATCAGAATGTATGAAAATAATAAATGAAAAAACCTTGATGTTGCCAATCAGTCTCGGAAATATTATAATAGAAAAGATAGGAGGAACGGAGGCAAACCTAATATGCACCCGGTCTTTTATCAATAAATAGACAGGAGATGATGGAGATGTCTGTATTCAGCAGCAGAAAGGTAGCAGCTGCGGTGAGAACGAGAGAGGACTTTGAGATTGCTCTGCAATCCAGAGTAGATGTGATTTTTCTGCTATATTCTAATATACTTACCATGGACAAGTATATTAATAAAGCCAAGAGCATGGGAAAGAGAATTTTCATTCACATGGACTTTGCTGAAGGTATAGGAAAAGACAGGGCAGGTCTGGAGTTCCTTAAGCATTTGGGAGCTGACGGAATATTGACAACAAAGACCAATATGATAAGACCGGCAAAAGATCTGGGACTTATCACGGTTCAGAGATTCTTTATTGTAGATTCACATTCGGTTGATACCGCTGTGGAATCCATAAGAATTGCAAAACCTGATATCGTCGAAATAATGCCTGGAGTTGTAAGCAAAAAGATAAAAGAATTTGCACAAAAAGTTTCTACAGATATTTTAGCTGGTGGTCTTGTAGAGTTTAAGGAAGATGTCGATGCGGCTATAGAGGCTGGAGCCACTGCCGTATCCACTGCAGACCGCGAGTTATGGAATTACAGATAATAAAATGAAAGCAGAGGGGAAAAAATGAAGATTAAGTTTTGCGGAGCTTCCATAGGAGTTACCGGTTCATGTCATCTTATTACTACAGATAAACACAAAATTTTACTTGACTGCGGACAGTTCCAGGGAGGAAAAGCCATGGACGAAATGAACAAGGAGCCGTTTCCTTTTGACCCTGCGGAGGTTGAATGCGTGCTTCTCAGCCATGCCCACATCGATCATTGCGGAAGGCTGCCGCTGCTGGTAAAGAGAGGATTTAAGGGAAGTATATACTGTACTGATGCGACAGCAGATCTGCTGGATGTAATGCTTAAGGACAGTGCATATATTCACGAAAAAGATGCAGAATGGCAGTCAAGAAAGAATGCCAGAACAGGTAAGCCTCCGGTTGAGCCTCTTTACACGGTTCAGGATTCCGAGGCCGCTCTTAAACTTGTAAAACCGGTATTATATGACCAGCTGGTGGAAATAAATCCTGAAATGAAAATCGTTTTCAATGATGCAGGTCATATTCTCGGTTCAGCAGTTACCGAACTCTGGGTGACTGAGGGAGAAAACACCTCTAAAATTGTATTCTCCGGAGATCTGGGTGTTACAAACAGACCTATACTCCGTGATCCCGTAAAGATAAAGAAAGCAGATTACGTCATAATGGAGACAACTTATGGAAACAGGCTTCATCCTGCCAATTCCACCAGTATAGATCAGCTTATTAACATAACTCTTGCTACTATCAAGAGGGGCGGAAGTGTTATTATTCCTTCCTTTGCAGTAGGAAGAACCCAGGAACTTATATATCAGTTTAACATGTTCTATGAACAGCATCCTGAATATCAGAAACAGCTGGAGAATGTAAACGTATACATAGACAGTCCTATGGCTACCACTGCAACGGAGGTTTTCAAGAGAAATGCGCAGGTCTTTGATGAGGAGACAAAATCGTATATACTAAGCGGAGACAATCCTCTTGATTTTAAAAATCTCAAATTCACCAGAAACACCGCTGACTCTCAGATGCTTAATAATGATCATACTCCTAAGATCATAATTTCTGCCAGTGGAATGTGCGAGGCCGGAAGAATCCGCCACCATCTCAAACACAATCTGTGGGATAGCCGAAACAGCATTGTATTTGTAGGTTATCAGGCAGAAGGCACTCTGGGCAGACAGCTGGTAGAAGGGGCAAAGGAAGTTAAGCTCTTCGGCGAAACGATAATGGTTGGAGCTGAAATACACAATCTCGAAGGATTTTCGGGGCATGCCGACCAGAAGGGTCTGCTGGACTGGCTGGGAGGTTTCCAGGTAAAGCCTAAGCAGATTTTCCTTGTGCATGGAGAAACGGAATCTAAACAGGATTTTGCGCAGCTGATACGCGAAAAGTTCGGATATGATCCTGTAGTAATAACAGAGAACTCCGAATTTGAACTGGAGACAGGAACTCTTCTCAGCAGAGATGAAGTTATTATAGATGCCATGGATGAAGAGGATGTGGCGGACCTGAGAAACAAGATAGCCGGAATCAAAGAAGAACTGGATAATGTTTTATCCGGAACCGAAAAAGCTATGGAAAAGCAGGTTTCACCTGAAAAACTGCGTATGATAAACAATATTGTGCTGGAGCTGGAAAAAGCTTCCGCAAATCTTGGTTCATCTATTACAGCAGAAGATAGAGACACACGACCTTTGAGCGAGCAGAAGGAGCAGTAGAATGGACAAGGTAATCGTAATTGGAATAGCCGGGGGAACCGGATCCGGAAAGAGCACCATGATAAGAAAAATCAAGGAAGAGTTCAGTGATGAAATAACCATACTCAGCCATGATTTCTATTATAAACAGCATAATGATATACCTTTCGAAGAAAGAAAAAAACTGAATTACGACCATCCCAACGCATTTGACACGGATCTTATGATAAATCATATCAAAGCGCTTAAGGAATGGCGCTCTATCGAAAGACCTGTTTACGATTTTACCATACATAATCGTGTAGATGAAACTGTAACCGTTAAACCCGCAAAGGTTATAATTGTAGAAGGAATACTGATTTTTGAGAATAAAGAGCTCCTTGATATGTTCGACATCAAGGCATTCATAGATACGGATGCTGATGTTCGCATAATACGCAGAATACTCAGAGATGTGAGGGAAAGAGGGCGTACTCTGGATTCGGTGGTGAATCAGTACCTTACTACCGTAAAACTGATGCATGAGCAGTTTGTTGAGCCAAGCAAAAAAAAATGCCGACATTATAATCCCTGAGGGCGGCTATAATGTGGTTGCATTGGAGATGCTCAACGAAAGAATTCATGCCCTCCTCTGCAAGTAGAATATCGTATTTCCGAAAATTACGGATGCCGAGATAATTTTCTGAAAGCAAACTATATTTTTATCTGTATGAATACACCTCCGGTTTATGGTCGGAGGTGTTTTTGTGCTGAAAACATTATGCCGGAATCACGGAAAACAGGAGGAAACCACATCGTTTACAATGTGATACATATTTTAATTCATGATGCAGAAATAATCGAAAAAACAGCATAGCTATACTGAAAAAGACTGCTTTTTTAAAAAAGGCTTGAAGATAACAATAACAATATGATAAAGAAAATCAAAAGGAGGGAGGACAGTGGAGGATTATCAGCAGAAGAGAATGAAAGAATATCTTTTGCCGGAGACGGTTTACAGGCAGGCGTTGTGGGCAGCCAGAGATTTACCCAGGCTTAAGGAAAAGCTTGAGGAAGCTAAAGAAAATCAGGATGCTTTGCCGTCATCAGATCCGGCAAGGCAGCCATGTTCAGGGTCAGATAGTATAACGGAGAGGCGAGGACAGAAAATATCCAGCCTGACAATGAGAATTGAAGCTATTGAGAGCGCATTGTATTCCGTTCCGGAAAAATATCGAAAGGGTTTAAGCGAAAAACTTTTTTACAGAAAAGCTTTCAATGATGACTTTCATCCCAATACCTGGAAAAAGTGGCAGCAGATCTGCATCTATAACATTGCCAGAAACCTGGATCTGCTGTAGATAGAAATATGCCGGAAGGCTTATAAAATGCCGGGTGTCGATTTATGTCGTAAAAAAAGCCTAAGAAAAAGGAAAAATGTACTGAAAGTAACATGCTTAAATGGTAATATGTTACTGTAAAATAATTACAAAAGGAGGTGCAGATTGAATCGTCTGAAAAATGTGAACAGAAGAATTGCAGGTTTTGTTATGATCATCGCGACACTGGTATCTATAGGTGTATGGGAATTCTGGGGAAGGGAGAGTATCGCATGTAAACCGGTCCTGGTACTGAAAGAAGACATACCTGCCAATACTATTGTAAGCAAAGAGGATTTTAAAATCAGAAAAGTGGAATCACCATCGCCAAAGGCGCTTACTGCTGGCGATGCCGAGCAACTGTACGGTTGGGAGACATCCCAATATGTTCCTGCGGATACGGAACTGAGAAAGGAGTATTTTACCGAATCAAGATTTGCTGCAGGAGAAGGCACAGGAAAATCAGTGATGTCACTTCCCGTAGAATGGCTTATGTCCTGCCCTCAGTCTCTGCGCAGAGGAGATAAAATTTCTTTATACAACGGAAGTGTAATGGTTGCAGAAGCAATTGTAATTCATGTCAGAGACAGCAATGGGGCTGAAGTGAAGTCGACGGATAAAGACAGACTGGAGGCCTCCGGGATTTTAAGCTATGTGGAAATCGGAAAGCAGGAAGGCGCCCGCCTGATCTGCGGAAATAATTGCCGGAAACAGTGAGCTGGTGGAACTGGCCGGACTTGCAGGACAGGGATATCGCTTCGTTATGCTGACTTCACTTTAGGAGGGGTAAAATGGACAGACAATATGAATACAGGGAGTTTGAAAGTCTTGTAGCTGCAGTCGAAGCGATACTGGAAAAGGAGTGGCAGAACGCAGAAGAGTTCGAAAAACAGGGGAAGTTGGAAAAAGAAAAAAAGGCAATAATGGGGTTTTCAGAAGAAATAGAGTTTT
>ERZ791909.1841-NODE-1841-length-13861-cov-19.345212_pt1 | contig 13861 bp, 9 predicted proteins | sample MGYA00510143_ERZ791909 | MGnify/ENA primary metagenome ERZ791909 (study PRJEB30046, sample SAMN00792093) | human gut metagenome | study: EMG produced TPA metagenomics assembly of the A metagenome-wide association study of gut microbiota in type 2... | reverse complement strand
CTGCGGCTGGCAGCGCTGGGCTACCGGCTGGTGATAGCGGGCGACAACCGCGCACCGCTCGAAGCCGTGGCGGAAGAGATACGGAATGCCCGGCCGGCCGGGCGAAAAGCAGCCGTGGAAGGGTCGGAAGCCGTGGAAGGGTCGGAAGCCGTGGAAGGGTCGGAAGCCTCGAAAGGACTGGAAATTACGGAAGGACTGGAAATTACGGAAGGACTGGAAGTTACGGCATCCGCAAACGGAAGCGAGGCGGCGGGAATTGCCCAGGCTACGGGGAAACCCGGGGCCGGGACGGACGGGAACGGGGCGTGCGCAGCCGGCAGTACGGAACAAAGCGTCGGCAGCGGAAAGGGAGACGGCAGCAGGGCAACGGAGGCCGCGATGCCCGACGTGCGGGTGATTGCGATAGATCTGGCGCGGGTCGGGGCGGCACAGGAGCTGTACGACCGCATGGCAGCCGAGGGGATCGGGGTCGACGTGGTGATCAACAACGCCGGGATATTCTCGTTCTGCGACATCCTCGCCACGCCGGCGGAGCGCATCGAGCGCATCATCCTGCTGCACGACCTGACCGTCACGCAGCTATGCCGCCTCTTCGCCGCGGACATGGTACGCCGCGGCGTACGGGGGCACATCCTCAACATGTCGTCCTACTCGCTATGGATGCCGTTCCCGGGGCTGGCGCTATACAGCGCCTCGAAAGCCTACATGCGTTCGTTTTCCGTGGCATTCGCCAAGGAGGTGCGAGAACGGGGCATCCGCGTCACGGCGGTATGCCCGGCAGGCGTGGCGACAGACCTCTACGGGCTGACACCCTACTGGCAGCGCATCGGCTGCAAACTGGGCGTGCTCATCACCCCCGACAGTTGTGCGCGCAGGGGGCTGAAAGCGTTGTGGAGGGGCAGGCGGTGCATCGTACCCGACTGGTGGAACCGCGCCTGGATCCCCTTTTGCAAGGTATTGCCGATGTGGGTGCTGCGTCCGGTACGGCGTTTCACGATGAAGTTCCAGAAATAAGGCGGGACGGCGCAGCCGGCCACCGCAGGACGGATCCCGTCCTGCCGGGTAAAACACGCACGGCGCCGGGCTGTGCCGCCGGGGAGAGGCAGGAAGCAGTACGGCGGAGCCACACTCCGGGGACGCGGCGCACGGACAAGACATATAGATGACTATGAAAAATATTAAAAATGTAATTTTCGACCTCGGGGGCGTCCTCGTAGACCTCGACATAGACCGCTGCACAGCGGCATTCAGGCAGCTCGGCATGAACCGGGTCGCCGACCTGATAAACCCCTGCTATCCCGCCGAGATGATCGGACGGCTGGAACGGGGCGACCTGTCGTTCCACGAGGCATGCGACGCGATGCGGAAGCTCGACGGGCGGTACGACGTCACCGACGCCCAGATCGCAGGGGCATACGGCGCGTTCCTGGCGGGGATTCCGGTCTGGAAACTGCGCCAGGTGGAACGGCTGCGCGGGGCGGGGATCCGCACCTACGTGTTGTCGAACAACAACCCGGCGTCGATGGAGGTCATCCGCGGCGAATTCACGGCCGACGGGCACACGATGGACGACTATTTCGACAAGGTATACCTCTCCTACGAACTGCGCGAGCTGAAACCCTCGGAGGCGATCTTCCGCAAGGTGATCTCCGACAGCGGCATCATCCCCGCACAGACGCTCTTCATCGACGACGGGCGGAAGAACGTCGAAGCGGCGCAGGCACTGGGATTCGCGGTATACATGCCCGCGCCGGGAGAGGATTTCGGACACCTGTTCGAAGAGATAACCGCAACGAAATAGCAACGCCGCACGGAATGCCCGGCGGCAGGGCTGCGACCCGGCATAAATAAACGCCTCATGAAAAAGTGGATTAAAATCACATTGATCGTCACGGCCGTGATCGCCGTGATTGTGCTTGCCGTGGCGGTATCCATAGCGCCGTTGGCTAAAAATTACATCGAGAAACACGACCGCGAACTGTTAGGCCGCTCGATCCGCATGGAACGGCTGAAGTTCAACATATTCACGGGGCGCCTGCGCATCGGCGACCTGCGCATCGGCGGGGCGGACGACTCGACGACCTTCTTCCGGCTCGACAGTTTCGAGATGCGCATGCGGCTGTGGCCCCTGCTGTCCAACCGCGTGGTCGTCAAGAAGCTCTCGTTCGCGGCGCCCGGCATAAAGGTCTACCAGCGGGGCAACTCGTTCAGTTTCGACGACATCCTGGCACATTTCGCGGGCGACACAATCCCGGCAGCCGCAACGTCCGAAAAGCCGTCGAAGCCGTGGGAAATAGGCATCTACGACATCTCGATCCGCAACGGGCAGGTGTTTTACAAAGACCTGCTGCTCGATGCCACGTGGGGCATGAAGGACATCAACCTGCACATCCCGGGCGTCTATTTCTCGGGCGAGAAGACCGACGTGGGCGCCGTCCTGAACTTCGCAGAGGGAGGTTCGCTCTCGACCGACGTGGGGTACAACATCGCGACGTCGGAATTCGACATCGGCATCCGCCTGCAGGACTTCGCACTGGCCGGGACGCTGCCCTACTTCCGGCAGGCGCTCGACGTCGCGGCGGTGGACGGACGGCTTTCGGCCGACATACGGCTGCGGGGCAATACCGAGCACCTGCTGTCGCTGCGCACCGAAGGTACGGCCTCGCTGGCGGGTTTCGCCCTGCGCGACCGCCAGCAGCGGCCCGTGGTGGGCGTAGATACGCTGGGCATGAAGCTCGCCGAGGGTGACATGGGGTCGATGCGTTTTCGTTTCGACCGAATCTATGCCGCCGGGGTCTCGGCGCTGTTCGAAATGACGCCCGAAGGCGACAATTTCTCGGCGCTGATGAAACCCACGGGCAGCACGGCAGGAACACAGGCAGCCGGGAGAATATCCGAAAGCGGTGCAACGGACGACGCGGCACAGGATCGGGCAACGGCTCCGGACGCCCCCGGGGACGTCACACCGACGCTCAGGATCGCCGACCTGGAGATAGCCCGGGGCAGCGTGACGGTGCGCGACCTGACGCTGCACCGCCCGTTCGAATACACCGTCTCGCAGATCGGCATGCACAGCCGCGATTTCGACCCGTCGAAACACAACAAGCTCACGGTGGATGCCCGCATGCAGAAAACGGGCTCGGCGAAACTGCGCTGGGAAGGGGCGTTGGACAACATCGACAACCAGAACATCACGCTCTGGCTGTCAAACCTCGACCTGCGCGACTTCGGCCCTTACTGCGAGCATTTCACGGCCTATCCGCTGACGAAGGGCAACCTCACGTTCCGCAGCCAGAACGTTATCCGCGACCGTTACCTCGACGGCACCAACCACCTCGACATGTTCGAACCGAAGGTCGACAGGAAACGCAAGGACATCAAGGCGGAAATGAACATCCCGCTGAAACTGGGGCTCTATGTGCTCAAGGACAAGAAAGGGCATGTGAAGATGGACTTGCCGGTCAGGGGCAGCCTCGACTCACCGGAATTCTCCTACCGCAAGATCGTGCTCAAGGCGATCGGCAACGTACTGCTGAAGGTGGTGACGGCACCGTTCTCGTTCCTTTCGGGCAACAGGGACAACCTGGAATACATCAACATCGACCCGCAGCAATATGCCTTCACCTCGGAACAATACGCTTCGCTGGACAAGATCGCGCAGACGTTGCGGGACAAGCCCGAAATGCATATCGCCCTGACGCAGCGCATCAACATGCGACGCGCCCTGCCACGGCAGGCGGCTAACGCACTGCGGATGGCATATGCCGCACACATGAGGGCGGCGGATTCGACGCAAAGGCGGCAACTTTCGATGCTCGAATACGAAAAGATCCAGCAGACCGACATCCGCACCCCGGCGATCATGGCCTTTGCCGATTCGCTGCTGGCGGCGCAGGGTGTCTCCCCGCAGGGGCTTTCGGCCGAGGACAAGGCGATGGCGCTCTTCCGCGAACAGGCGGCCGGACAACTGGTACGCATGACGGCCGCCCGCAACAAGGCGCTGAGCGACTACATGCAGTCGACGCACGGCGCGGCAGCCCCGGCTTTCCGCGTACAGGCGATGGATTCGGCGGCGATGCTAACCTACGCAGGGCGTGACCGCTACACCATAGCGATAGAAGTGGACGGCGAAACCGTGGAGGTGGCAACGGAGGACGGGGCGCCCGTCGCCGGGGATGGCACAGGGACAGCGGATATGGGTGCGGCCGCCACGACCGGAACGGCAATAGATGCAGCAACCTCGACGGGAGATGCAAGCGAAACGGCAGGGATAACAACCGCGGCAGGTGGTGCTACAGCAGCAGAGACAGCCGGGAGCGGCGAGGCGGCATCCCCGGCAAGCGGCACAGCGGGCACGGCTGCGACGAAAGTTCGGCGATAGATCCCCGGTTTGGCGGAAGAGTACATAGCGGAGTGGGCGATCCGGACGGGGAGGCCGTAAAAACAGCAAAAAACGTCCCGGAAAGTGAGGGGCTCCCCTGCCGCCGGGATGCAACGGGACGCAACGGGATTGCCAGTCCTCCGGAAGGTAACGCATACGGATCGAGACGCTATATATCCGGGGAGGCAACAGGAACAGGGAACCCGGAACAGGCAACAGAGGATAGAAAACAGGTATCCGAAACAGGTACAGGAACGGTAGTAGGGACAGAAACAGAAACAGAAACAGAAACAGAGACGGAGACAGGGACAGGGACAGAAAAACGTCAGGGCATCGGCAAAAGGCTGCCCCGAACCCCGAAACCAGAGCGGCGAAAAACGTCCGGCAAGCAAACCGGCAACTCACGTAACAGGAATCCGGCGCACCGCCGGGCACAGTGGATTTCGGGGAAAAAGTTTGCCGGAACAAAAAAAAGCGGTTATCTTTGCAACCCGGAATCCGGAAGGTTCCCCCGGCCGGAAATGCCCGGGATTGACACACGACAACCCTGTGGGGTTGCACAAGGCCAATCACGGGGTCAAGGTCGGGAACGACGGGGTGTAGCGCAGTCCGGTTAGCGCACCTGCTTTGGGAGCAGGGGGTCGTGGGTTCGAATCCCGCTACCCCGACGATTGAAAGCCAACCACTTACAGCGATGTAGGTGGTTGATTTATTTTAGCGCAGGTACACAATTTACACACAACTTCGCCCATTTTTAAAGCCGTCGATCCCCTACAAACACCAGCTCAACCGCTGCCCCCCCCCAACGGACGGAAATTTCCGTTGGTTGAATACAAAGACAGCACGGGCTGGCCGGCGTGTTTCCGTCTTATTGTTCTAAAAGTTCACACAACATCCCGTAAAAACACCACAAAAACGCATTAAATTGTTCGATAAGTCGCAAAACCCTCATTAAGAGCTGCCGGCGTCCGGGTTCAGCTCTCTCTCGCGCGCATAGAGGGCGGAAAATTCATTCTATATACTTGTAAAAGGCTTCGTGGGTTCTATTGCCTCGCGTACGCGCGCGTAGTGACGTGAAAAAATTATCCTTGTTTGGGGTTGATTTTCCCCTCGTTGTAACCTCGTTGTAATTCTTTGACCCTCGCTGTAATCTCGCTGTTGTTTCCGTTTTACCTTGACGTAACCTTGACGTTGTTTTTGTTTTACCCTTACCGTAACCTTACCGTTGTTTTACGCTTTACGCTTGTTTTAGGCTTGTTTTTCCTTGGGGTAACCTTGGGATCATCAAGTCGTTTCAAAGTCGATTTTTCGGTGCCCAAATTGAAAATACCCTCCCCGTAACCACCCCGTAATCTCACCATTTTACCCTTAGCAAAACCTTAGCGGTTTTTAGGGGTTTTATCCAATCGGTATAACGAATCGTTAGAGCGTCGGGGATAACGACAGCGGCGCAACCTTTTACCCTTTGTGTAACCTTTGTGTATTTTGGACACAATAGACGCCAACAACCAACCCAGCCGCCCGGATTGACGGCTGGGGCATCCTCGGGGTATATGCGGAATCCCTCAATGTGGGGTGCGGGTGGGTTCGTCGCTCTGTTCATGCACCAACCGGGTTAGTTCGGCATTAAATTCGTTGCCGATCCTCCGTCGCTCTATAAGCTGCTGGAGTACCTCCTTTACCTGTGGATCATCCGGTTTTATTGCGCCGCTCTCCAATTTGGACACAATCTCTTTCCCTCTGCGTATTACCGCATCTGTCTCCGCAGTTATCTCGTCGTTCCGTCGTAAAATTTGGTCTCTGTTCATAATACAATAGTTTTTTATCGGGTAAGTTTCATTAATAATCCTTTCGGCTTTTGGGCGGCCCTGCTCGGCGATACCTGCGCCCGCAGTTCTTGCAGTTGCATCCGTAGTTCGATAATCTCCATGACTAATTCGCTACGTTCTTGGAGTAATTGAAACCGGGCTTCGCTGGCTTTCATGTAAAGTTCCGAAAGGCTGTTAAAGTCGGAGGGTTTATTCGTTTGTGAACTCATATTCCCTGTTGGTTTGTGGATGAAACATCAAAACATCGCCGTCCCTTTCCCATTCTCGGATCGTGTACCTGCCTTTCGGGAGGTAACCTGCCCGGCGGACGGCTTCGGCCTCGGTGGGGAAATACCCCACCGTGTGCCCTTCAAAGGATAGTTCGTAGATCATAACCGTAGATGATTAGTTCAACATTAATTGCAAGGCTTCGGATATATCGGGATACTCTTTGCCTTCGGCGTCCCATACCGCCGGAACCAGCACGAGGTCTTGCCTCTCGTCGTTGCACATCTTCGCCTCGTAGTTGATGAAGGCTATATATCCCTTGTGGGTAATCTCAAATCCCCTGCTGAGGCCCTCGCAGTGGAAGGTAATGTAATCGGCCGCTTTGCGGGCCATTGTCCGAATGTCGGACGGGGTTAATGCTGTGGTCATGGTATTAACTTAGTTTGCTGGTTTTGCATTGGTATTGATTGATTGTGCGCCTGCCGGCCAAAATATCACGGCATTCTATAAGCTCTTTTGTTAGTTCGACTATTCGCTGGTGTGCCTTGATAAGGCGATCACCCTGTTCGATGTAATCGCGTACACCTTTCCAATACTCCGCCCGCCAATCTATTTCCGGGGAACTCGTCGTGTTTACGTTCTTTTTCATAATTTTATCGTGATTTTGGTTGAATCTCGCTATTTTTTAGTCGCCGTAGTACGTTCTGCTGTTGCCGTAATAGTCCGCGGGCACTATCAGCAGCTCGGGACGGTACTCCGTGGCCTTCGGCTGCTCCGTCGGACGGTTCTCGATCCTCGCGGTCAGCATCGCCAGCTTCTCATTGCGCCAAGCCTTCTTGAGGCAGGCAGAGAACGACATCGAGGCGTTGGCACGTTTCAGATACCAGGCGTTGCGCATGATCTTCGAAAGGTTGTATTTGGTTGTTGCCTTCATGATTTATTAGGTATTAGCTTATTTTCTCAATGCAAATATAAGGCATTAGTTTGTAACAACCAAGGATTTCCACAAGAAAATACAAAATAATACTATTTTTTTTCACTTATTTATTTGGCATTACCTTATAATTCGCCTATATTTGCATTACAAACCAATGCTTTATAAGTATGATACAACTAAGAATTAAGGAGTTATGTAAAGAAAAGGGCATAACGCTGAATCAGTTGGCCGAAAAGATTGGAATTTCCCAACCGTCTATTAGCGGTATAGCAACGGGAAAGCAAAAGCCAGCATTTGACACGCTCGAAAAAATGGCCGATGCTTTGGAGGTTACTCCCGCGGAGCTTTTCGCCCCTCAACCGACGAACACAATCACCTGCCCGCATTGCGGCAAACTTATCAAGGTGGAGAAGGGAGAATAAATTATGGGAAAGAAAACAGACCAAATCGACGCCCAAAGCCTCGAACAGGCGCGCGCCCTATTCGAATCGGGGGACATCGACCGCATAGAGGTCGGAACCGTGGCCGGGCTTTGTGAGATTCACCGCTATTTGTTCGGTGGGTTGTACGACTTTGCCGGAAAAATCCGGACGCTGAATATCGCAAAGGGTGGTTTCCGATTTGCAAATTGCCTTTATCTGGGTGCCATCCTCCCGGTGATCGAGCAAATGCCGGAAACAACCTTTGAGGAAATAATTGCGAAATACGTCGAAATGAACATTGCCCACCCCTTCATGGAGGGCAACGGTCGGGCCACCCGTATCTGGCTTGACATGATGCTGAAAAAACGATTGATGCAGGTTGTGGACTGGCGAAAGGTGGATAAGGATTTGTATTTGCAGGCTATGGAACGCAGCCCGATCAATGACCTGGAATTACGCGCCTTGCTCGGCCAGGCATTGACCGACCGCACGGATGATCGGGAGGTGATTTTCAAAGGCATCGAACAGTCTTATTACTACGAGGGATATGAAGCATAAGGATAATGCGCGAGGGTTCATTCGATTGTTTTCTTTAGAATGCCTTGTAATCGCACTTAGTATATTTCCGTTGTTACATACACACGCCGCACCACATCAAGCGAATGAAAAGGGGGTCGTGCAGGAAATTGTTGAATCAAGAGATAGTGCAGTAATACTATTTGGGCGGGCACAAAATATGTTTGCACTTCTTTTCGATGATTTTGATATTACCCTACGAAATAACGATAATAGGACAATAATTGCATCAGGACGAGCTAAAATAGGTGATTATATTCGAAACAATTACGATTCCAATTATCGTATGGTATCGTTCATTACCTATAAAATAAAAATTGACTGTAAAGATTATAAATATCGGTATTCAATCTCTGATATTAAAATAACAACCTTTTCTAATTTATTTGAAACCCCACAATTTGACTGGATTTCCTTCTGGTGTGCATGGTCTGATTATGGCTTAATAAACACACCTTATTTTACATATGGGAATGCAAAGATAAAAACCGAGATATATTCTTATACTATTTCTGAAATTTATGCGTCATACCAACGCGATAGCGCTGTGATAAGTAAATATGACGAAGCAGCAAAGCTATACTATGCAGCTCTAAATAAGACAAAACGCAAGTCTGATCGCAAGAATCTATTTGAACAATTAAGGCAAGTAAATTTATCCAAGATGAGTATGAGCAATAAATACAAGGCATTAAAAGCACTGAATACCATTGCTCCAATATATATAATAGATTTATGCGATAAGATTAAGGACTATATGGGAATGCATGATGATTTTTGATGTTTTATTAGGCGAATTTGCCTCCGTAGAATAAAGCCGGGATTACTCCCGGCTTTATCTATAACACAATAACGGTTCCATCCTTATTTACCGAATACTCCCCGCTGATATTTACGATATTCAGTACGGCGTAGTCTTTTGCATTGATCTTGGCTCGTGCGCCGTGCATTAATATGATTGTATGCGTGAATTGAGGCCGTGAAGCCTCGATAGTGGCCTTCGTATCACCGACCAGGCATACATATTCTTTGCCCTTTAGCGTGATGTCGCCGGCGTCGACATATACTTCCAATCCTTGAAGATTGCTTCGGTTTTCCCTGAACACTTCGACCGAGGGGAAGTTGTGGTCTTGGCAGAACTCGATCCCTTGTGGGGTAAACATCAGTTTGATTAGCTCGGGGAAGTCTTGGACGCGGTTTATCTTTTCACAAGCTCCCGTTTGTAGTGCCATCGCCCGTATGGCATCTACACTCTTATTGTGTTGGGTTGTCATAATGCTAAATATTTATATATGAATATATTAGACTATATTTAATTTATAAATTTTCGGTATTTCTTTTTATGCTATTTATCCCATCCTCAATGCGCCCCAGTGTCTTATCCATGCTTTTGGTGCTTACGTTTATTTCCCTAACCTCTAAAAGGGTTTCCACATCAATACGCAAACTTTCGTAATAAGCGGCTGACAATTCGTCGATTCTCGAATCCATATTCAGACAATTGTGTATTGATTCTATAATTCCTTCTACCGAATCGCGCATTTGAAGTTGTGACATTACAGCGTTTCGGATGTCGGTTACTTTGCCTTGAATGTCGGCGAAACGACCGCTTAATTCATCTCCCGTATCTTGCGACATCGTTTGAAAGCTTCGGGATGTTGCTTGTTGTTTAGAGGCTGTATTGTCGTCAAAATATTTATCCGCCCAGCCAAAAGAAGCATCCAAATCTTGATTGAGTTTTTTAATCATTTCATCAATGATATTCTCCTCCGTTTGGGTAATAATACCATCTTCCCAAAATTCCTCCAGCTTATCGCGTATGACTTGCATAGGTTCTTTTATATCGGCCTTCATGGCCTCAATCACCATTTGCTTAATCATGTTTTTTACAAAGTCTTTAGCCGATTTTGCCCTGTCTTCTCCTTGTGCCCAGGCGTCAGCATATGCTTCAGCAAAATCATTGATAGCAGCCTGAATGTCTGAACCGAATATAGCATCTTGCGCCTTTGCGGCATTATCTTCTATAAGGTTTGTTATCTCCTCATATTGTTTCTCCCACTCTTTAATGCGTTTTTTATCTGGGTCTTTCTTGCTCTTTTCTTCTTGTATTTGACGCTGAATTAATAACTTTTGTTGCTCAAGCAACTTATTTTGGTCTTCTATTAACTCTTTCGCATCTGTAGAATACGCTTTTTCTATTGAACGCGATAGCCTGTCGTAAGAACGTGATAATGCATCTATCTGATCTTGGAGTTTTTGTATTTTTCTTTCTTTACTTTTATCTATCCATTTATTTATACTTGTAATAACTCCAAGTATGCTACTGGTCGCCTCTGACGCTGCGCCCATTATGTCGCCACTTTTAAATTTTTCCCACGAAGAATACACATGATTATCAAATTCGGACATCAAATTTGATAATTCAGCCCATTTGCCTAATGTTGTATCAATTTCTGCATCTTGCCCAAAAGATGCCATCATGTCGACAATACTATCCGTCAGTTGTTGCATAGCTTGAATTGTCTGATGAATTGATGTAACAATCATATCAATCATAGAAATCACTCCCGATGCCTTTCCTGCTGCTTTGGACATAGAGGCTCCCATTGCTTGCACATTTTGATCGCCGGTTTTGGCACCTTTGAGCTGCATGGCATCTCCGAGTTTCTGGTAGTTATCAATCAAGCCATTTATTCCTTGATTTTGATATGTTTGAAATCTACCTCTTTCATTCAACTTGTCGCGGTATTGTTGGTCAAGTTGCTGTGTTGCCCTTACATATTCTTCTATTGAAATTTTACCCGCCTCAAGTATCTGGTTTAGCTGATTGCGCAAAGTGTTATATATGTTTGATGCCATGCTTTTAGACATGGTTTCAATCCACGAAAAGAAGGCGATCCAATTGTCTGACTGTTTAGTTTCAATCTCGGCAAGGGCTGCATCGCGCTCTTTTTTCAACCTTTCTCGGTCTCCCTGAGTTGTAGCTTTTCTAATTCTTTCGTCGTAATATTCTTTTGTCGCTTGTAGTTTTTCTCGGAAATTTCCGTATTTTCTCAAATACTCATTCCACGCTTGAATCTCTTTGTTGACAACATCCGATAATCCCTCTGGAGTTATAGCTATACCCGATACACTCGCCCGCTCTTTATTTCGTTGTTCTTTATTGAACTCTTTCAAGGCTTCCGTGTATATTCTAACACCTTCTGCCGCTTTGATATTGTCAGCATAATATACCTTTTGAAGGTCATGATATTTTTCGCCGGCAGACCCATCGGCAGCCACGTTGACTGCGATAACTAAACCTTTGGTGTCTGCGGCAAGAATATTCTGAGCTCCTTCAAGTTTTGAGTGTATGTAATCATCCAATTCCTGTGGAGACAAAATGTCCCCATTAGGCAGGATTGGGGTGACTAAAATCTCAGTCACCTTTCCCTTGGCATCCAAAATACCATATTGGCTGCTGAAAACGGTGGCAATACCCTCTCCGGCATCTTCCCAGCCTTTTTTTACCAATTCCGCCGCTTCAACAAGTGGGCGCGCCAAATGATTTACATTCCCTTTGTACTGCGCAATCATCTGCTGTCCGGCGAGGAATCGTTCAGACGAAGTATCATTTTTATATTGGGCATCAATTTCCTTTTCTTGTAACTCAAGCAGCTTTTTTTCGGCTTCTTGTATGGCTCGGGCACGTTTCTGATAGTCGAGGTCTATTTGCGCAAGTTTCTTGGCCGTGCCCTCCTTCATGGAATCTACCTCCGCCTGCAATGCATCGTCCCGGAGCTTTTGCAATTGCTTGTCGAGCTCCTTTAGATTGCGCTCTTGATCGGATGCGGCTTTTTTTGCTGCGCTTTCGGCCTCTTGGCGGGCTTTTTTCCATTCTGCGTTAAGTTCGGCGGGGGTTTTCCCTATAAATGATTTTTCTGCAACAGATGCTAATTCTTCGCTGCTTTCATCAAGTATTGCAAGATATTCCCGAATATCATTAGGAATATCATCCGGAAGCTCTAATTTCGTGCGGATAGCTTCGCTTGCACGCTCAATGCCTTTTTCCAAACCAGCAATAGCACCACTCAAACCTTCTATAATTGGCGACTTTTTGCTAATGCCCTTACTTTGCAGATCATTTATTTTCGATTGTAATGTATCAATGCGATCTGCATAGGATTGAATACGTTTATATTCATCTGTACCCTCTATTTTTAACTTTTTAATTACATTTTCTGTAATGAGCTCCTGGGCGGCTTTGGCTTGTGCGACCTCGATAATTGCATCGCGCAGGTTTTCATAAGCACCGACAGCATTCCCGACCATAACCTGTTCCGCAGCCATATTGCCGAAGTAAGCGGGGTATATGTCTTGCAGTTTTTTGACCGCTTCGGCTCTTTCTTCATAGGGCCTGGAAAGGTCTGTCGCAGCCCTATACAGCAGGTTTAATTTGGTTAATTCGGATTGAGCCGACACCGAACCTTGAGCCATAGCGGAATTAAAGCGTTCGAGTGCAGCGGCAGAGGCGTCTATCGTCGTTTTACCTTTGAACAGCGACGCTACCCAGTTGGTTATCTCCTTGCCGTAAAGGGTAAGCACGGTTACGCCGGCCACAAGCAGGGTTTGCCAGGAGAAGATCGACGATGCTATCTGTTTCCATACGGGCGTGAAGGTTTGCCCGGCTTTCTTCAATTCATCAACCGATTTCTTCGCCCGTGCTATTTCATCGGCCAGCATCGGCAGGTTGTTGGATATGGCGGAAAAGAATATTTGCGGGCCATATGCCAGCGACGGCAACTCGCGGGCAACTTGCTGAATTTGGAATCCCAGCATATTGAATCCCGAGGCATAATTGCCGACATTGCGAGTATGGACGCCCATCGACGCATCCAGTTCTTTGATCTTCATGTCGAGCGATTCGATGTTTTTAAGCATCGTTTGCCCTTGCGCCCCCTCACGATCCGCGGCGCTCATATTTTCATACACCGCACGCATACGGGTAAGCGCCTGGGACATTTCGTTGATCGAGCCGACGGCGGCCTTCTCCAATTTGATTTGGTTGGCGAGCTCCCGCTTCAATTGGGATATTTCCTGCTTGTATTCCTCGATAGATACGGCAGCGTCCAATACTTGCGCCCTTTTCTTTGCAGACAATTGCCCGTTCTGCTGCTCTTCCTTATTGAGCGCGGTGACATCCGCTTTTAATCGTGCGATCTCATTTGAATATAGCCTAATTTGGGCTATTGCCTTTATTTTTTCGTCGTTAGCGGCTTTTAGCTCACCAAGCAGGTCATGGTATGCCGCAGTTTCGGCCTGGGTAGCCGCTGTTCCTGCCGTAGAGTTGCCGCCAGCAGTTCCGGTCGTGGCCGATGCGGCAGCCTTGGACGCCGCATCCATTGCCTGCTGCTCCATCTGGGCGATCTTGCGCATTGCCTGTTCGACGCGAGCCTCCATATCGGCAATATGGCCATTTATGACTTTAAACCCGTCTGAGTTAGACGGAAATTTCTCCAACAACTGATAT
>ERZ791909.1820-NODE-1820-length-14013-cov-3.139991_pt1 | contig 14013 bp, 16 predicted proteins | sample MGYA00510143_ERZ791909 | MGnify/ENA primary metagenome ERZ791909 (study PRJEB30046, sample SAMN00792093) | human gut metagenome | study: EMG produced TPA metagenomics assembly of the A metagenome-wide association study of gut microbiota in type 2... | reverse complement strand
TCAAATAATACTATATAGGAGCTTTACTGTCAACAGTTTGTATGTCTAAGTAGAAGTAAATTCCGATTTATTATACTCTTTCTTTCTCCCATCTTCCTGCCCTTCGGACAAGAAGCATCCCCCTGTCATGAAATCCAATATAATTGATGACAGCCAACTGATACTAGGATACCGCCTGTTCATAAGTCTAAAACAAATCATCGGCAGATGTCATATTCTTTTCATGGCTTATCTCCCTCAAAAAACTATTTTTTCTTACTGATAGTTTAACAAAATATCAGCTACTTTTCAATGACAGCCTCTTTCTTCTCCATCAGGGTGTCCACTGCCCACCGGAGAAAAACGGTGTAATATAGGACATAATAAAGCCCAAACCATTGATAATCGCCCATGTAATCGCAATCCTTTTCAGCCATGCTCTCGATTCGTCAACCGTTCTGCCGCTCCGAGAAAAATTCATTAAAAGAAGTGCTATTGCCGCCGTCACAATCGCTGCAATCGTAGAAATCCCTATAATTTGCTTATAGACATCCTTCATAATCTCAGACGCTTTTTCCCAAACCGTAACGGCATAAACCGGTCGAATCCAATATGCCTGCATCGTAACCACACAGAAAAATAAGTATCCAAGCTGTGGAATACTGATATACTTCTTCTCTTTACTGTTCTTTTTCATAAGCAGCCTCCTTATTTCAGGTACAAAAAAACACCTGAATCATAAAATTCAGGTGTGCTTTGCTGTCTGTATATTTTTCGATACTATCATTATATAATAGAAGAAATTCATTGTAAATTCCAGAGATGTTCCAATTTCGTTCCAATCATATGCCAAAAATGTCTCTGCAGAACGAAAATCCGCTCCACACATTTGCAATGGTTCGCAAAACTTAAAATATTTCGTATTTACGCATTTCCTCACAGTTTTCGGAACGGCGCAAATAGTCCTTAATACACATTCAGCAGTTCTGTCACAACATCAGAATGATTCTTCTTCAAATCAGACAGTTTCCATTCCGGATAATTCTGATAAATGCGTATGGAATTCGGGAACATTTCGATATTCTTCTCGAAATATTTTTCCTTTTTCTCTACATAATCTCTGTTGCCCTGAGAGGTATTCTTTCTTCTCGATATTAAGACAAGGTTCCCCAGCTTATTTGTCCATTCTTCTCGTTCTGCCGCAGAAAAATCCTTTACCCATTGACTATCTGCGGAAGGATTGCGAGGAAGAATATGTTCTATGCTTGCGATTGCCTGCGGAATCATAGGTGTAGAAGAACCTCTGTAAATGAGGTCTAATTTTAGAAGCAGATACTTTGCAAATGATCTTCCGTAAATATCTCCATTGATGACTCTTTCAAAATCGCTTTTGCTTATGGTAAAAGTCTTTGATTGGAGCAATGCTGCAGAATCCTGACTTGCTTCAATCTCACGCAGAATGGCGTTTACATTTTCCATTCTCACAGTTGGAGTGGCAGCAGTAATCCAATCTGCCGATAATTTGCGGTCCAGTGCTTTCAGAAATGCAACAAAGCCCCGTCTGCGGTATTTCCGATAATAATCTAAAACGGGTGCGATCCAGTAATCCGCACCAAATCCCGTTTCCATCAGCTTCAGATAGTTTGTAATTTCGTAATCACCGGTTACCACAGAATGATCCGTATCAAATACCTCCTGATATGTATGATAATAAGAATAAAGCAGCTCGAAGGTATCTCTCCCACGGCGCAGGATTGGAGTTCTGGGGACATATTTTTTCTGTGTACGGTCATATTCCTGATTGGAATAAACAAATTTATCAAATTCCTTTAATAATGTCGTTGTCTGCTTTTTCTTAACAAGGATTGTCCTAATATGCGAAAGAAATTTATCGAAGTCCTCGCCAAAGTACGTCTCCATTTCTTCCCATCTTGTTGCCCAGGATGTTCTGTCTGCAGAAGAGAGTTCTTTCAGATTTTCTGCCTTCAGAATATCACTGCTCGAAAGCTTAACCCCTCTATTATTTAACACCGTAAACAGCTGAAAAGCATCCTGCAGTTCTTCTGTTGCAACATAAATCATCAGAACCTTATTTAAAAAATAGGACAGGTATCCAATAATTTCACTCTTGTTTTCTTCAAGGAATTCATGGGCAACCAGCATGGCATTCGCCATATTTCTAATAGATATATTGACATCCTTCGCCTGCATCTTTTCTTTCAGAAGCGCACTGTCACATGTACCATGCAACGGCTTTATATGCTCGTTCACAAAATCTCTGACATCCGAACGGATATTAAATATAATCCGCATCCGTTCCGGCTGCTGTAAAATGGCATCCTCCGCCTGATAAACAAAACCAGCTAACGAATTCTGATATTGCGGATAATCTGTAAGCATATCTCTCATGCACGCTAAAATCAGAAAAACCGTTGTGATTCTTTGCTGACCATCCAACAACTCATATTCCGTATAAGAAACATTATTCTCAAATTTCTCATTTATTTTCAATACCATGGAGCCGAGAAAATACTGTGCCTCCTTATTTTCCCGATAAGCAGATATTGTATCATCCAGAAGGTCTCTTACCTGATCGGTATCCCAAACATACGCCCTCTGGTAATCCGGAATACAGTACCACATATTGAATATCTCTCGAATCACCTTTTTCTCACATTTAATTTCAGTTGCCATATTCGCCTTCTCCTTCCGGTAAATCAGCTATGCTCGTAATTTTCTTATGCTATTTATTCAAAAAGCTCTGGCTCGTTCTCTTTCTCAAAAGATAATACCTTGAAATTATCCCATTCTTCAGATAATTCATAAATATTAACTATTGCAACCTTTCCCGTCTCATGCCCTTTCGAACTGTCCATTTCTTTGCCTGGTTCTCAAAAGTTGTGATGTAAAGACCTCGACCAAAATCCAAATATTTTTTCGAATGTATTACATCCGAATTTTTTATAATTTCTGTTGATCCATGATATACAATCATACATTAACTCCTTTTTCTCTCACATAATCAGTAATATCTTCTACCAGATATTCCTTTCCCTGTGTATGAAGAACATCGTAACATTTAATAATATAATTATCTAAAATTCCTGTTGTGTTTAATATTTTATACACTTCGGCTGGAGACATCTTCCATTTTTCCGCAAGACTATATAACATGAATATCGAAAAACTCAATTCTTTTTTCTCACACATAATTACTACCATCCTTTCTCTCATATTTATACTTAGATTATAACAAGTATTTTAAGTTATCGTTCAAGTTATTATCATAAAATAACAGATATCTATAAGAATCTGCCCACTATTCACCTTACCATTGGTTGCGATAATTATCATTATCTGAGCGTTCTGATTTTTCATAGCCAAGGTGTTCATCCATTTCAGCTTCCATCATTTCCTTGATGGTGCCGCCCAAAAGATCCTTGAGTGCATCCTGAATGTCTTCTACAGACGGGATATCGTACTCTTCAAGGAGCTGATAGATGATGTTTCGTTTTCCTTCTGTCATTTGTACGCGATGTACAGGTTCCTTTTGCCTTGCCATAATAAAAGGTTCTCCTAATGATATTTATTGTATCATAGAAGAACCTTCTAAACACTATTTTATAGAAAAAAGCTCACATGCCCAAAACTGCCACAAAAAATTGTACTTAGCAGCCCATAAGCTATTTCTCCTTAAAAGCTGCTACGAGGAGTGCCTCTTATATGCCATAACTATCTTGGTGGTATGTATCTCCGCACCTTTAGCAAAAAACCTGCACCCGACACAGTTCCCTCTGTGGTTATATTATCAAAAAAAACCTGTTCAAGCAAGCAATCCTGATAATTTATTTATTGCCAGTTAAGTATGGAATTGTCCCTATGGAAAAGTTGCCTACTCCGCATAGAAAAGAATATCATCAGATTTTAGTGTTAAATTACCGCCAAACCACTTTCCTATCAAAAAAACCTGATATTTTCCCGTATCAAGCCCTATCTCTGTATCTCCATTTTCTAAAGGGACACTACAAATCTCACCACTTTCTTGGTTTTTCAGCAATAATCTTCCTTTGCCCCAATTTCTTTCAACAGATAATTCCATTGTTGCTTGTTGTGTAGAGGTAAGATTGCAGATACTGCTATTTCCACACATCAATAACATACGCGCTTCGAATTCTCTATTATCAAGTATGGAGGATGAGTAAAACGTTGTATGATGTACCTCCGGGTAGTCAGCCAAGATTTCCTCATCGGCAAGATTATACATATTACCGTATTTTACATTTTGCATACATAACACAATCATACAAACAATTAGTAGTATGACAGTCGCAATTCTGAATTTTTTTCTCCCCATTTTCATCTCAACCTCCTTAAATGAACTAATTTATTTACAATTACAAACAGTCCAAGTAGTTTCATATTTACCTTTTGTTGCATTCCATAGTCTGTGCATCCTTTTGCCATTATCCATTTTATGAATATAATACTTCACATCAGCGTAGGGCGAAGTTGTTGCAGACTGGCATTCCACTGTAGTATTGTAGTTTGGTACAACGTAAGCATACGCACTCACCGGCACGCTTGCAATCGCCAATGTTAAGCAAACAGCTTTTATGTAATTTTTCATTTTTCTACCTCCTCATACTGTAATCCTAATCTATCTATTTCCTCCAATGACATAAATATCATCTCTGGCTCATCGTCAATATAAAGTGTATATGAATCATCCTCATACTCTATAACATAATCTGTATTATAGATATGCTCAAGGTTTAGCTCGGGCGGTTTGTATTCAGGCTGCAGCACAAAACCGTAAGAAAGGGAAAATAAGGCGAAAACCACAAAATAGGTTGCAATTTCAAATTTTCGATTTCTTTCATACTGCATCATCACCGAAAACCGTTGCTTCAAATTAGACTGCCAGAAAAACTGACTGCTAAAATGATATTTTTTCTTGCTACATAACACCGAAGATTCTCTTTTCATTTCCTGTATTAAACACCCCAGATATGCGATCTTTTCTCTTTTATCCATTTTCTTACTCACACAGGAATCACAGTATACCTCCAGCAGATGCGAGCAGGCATTTCTGAAAGGATATATCAACGGATTCCACCAGAAAACGCACTCCAGTATGATAACAACGAGCTTTATCCAGTTTGTTTTATTTGCGAAATGCTCCAATTCGTGCAGAAAAATATACCGCAGTTCATCCTGAGAATACATAGCATTCGGCATAAAAATAATCTGCCTGAAATAGCCGTATTCCTGTATCGTCTGTATGTTTCTATCCACAATCACAACTGTTTCAAATTGATACCCGTTCTCTTTCTTAACTTCTTCCAAGATCTTCAGGTATCTCTCATCACAGACACTCGGCAAATGTCCAAACCTATGGATTAACTGCCTGTAGAAATGAATTCTACTCCACGAAATGCACAGTGTCCCTGCGATCCAGACAGCAAGTAAAAGCCATCTCACCTGCACCGCAAATCCGCCAATCATAAAAAGTATCTTCTCCATGATACGAATGATGGTGGGGAAAATTCCAAAGGAACTGATTACTTTGGCGTTTACAAATTCAACAGGGAAAAGAAATTTCACCAAAAGTGCTGTCCCCAATACCGCAAATACCCTTAATGGGATATGCAGTAAAATTTTGTCGCTTTTTGATAAGCACACAAAAAATACAAAAAACAAATTGCTTACCAAAATTGCTGTAATAAATGAATAACTAGTAAACAAAATCATACTTCTCACCTAATTTACAACCTGTCATCCTTTTTACAGTAATCATCCAACCATTTTTCCAGCTCGGAAATAATTTCTTTATCATTTTCTTTGTCCCCACCTAACAAGCCGGATAAAAAAGAGGACACATTGAACTTATTCGTTTCGTTGTCAAAAACCTCCGAAACCTGATTTGTAACATAGTCTGAAAGACTGATTTTAGCCTCATACAGTCGACTGTTCACCTTCGCAACCTTTTGGGAACCACAAACGCCGATATAACCATTCTCCAATAATTTGTTCAACAATGGATGGATGGAATTTGCGGACCAAGTACCCTCTTTTCTGTGCTGCAGGACTTCAGATACCGTCAGTGGCTTGTCTATACTCCAGAATATGGTCATAATCTCATATTCCTTTGGGGATAAATAGTTTTTATGCGGATTCATATTTTCTCACCTCACTTTATATTTTTATAGTGTATTTTTTATATTATATAATTTGCTTGTATAAGCGTCAATTATCAATAATCGACAAATATTCACACCCAAACACTATCATTCACCTTATCTAATAGGCATTTTCACGATAATCCTTTTAGTGAAATTTTTATAATATTTGTTTCTTGAACAAAAAAACGGCTGAATATAAATCAACCGTTTTCTTACTAAGCTATAATTCTTTTCTTGCCTCTGTCGCAAAACCACTTCTATATTCACTCCAAATCTATCTAACCCCCTAAAAGCTCCTTGGTCTTTCCGACTAAATACAACGGAATATTGGTAATATTGCCGTCCTTTCTATATCCCATTTTTGAAAATCTGACTGCATATTGAGGGTGATTGTCTGCAACATATTTTTTGAAGGTCGGTGCCGATTTATCCTCACCGCCTTTTGTTTCAACAGGAATAATATCCATACCGTACTGTAGCACAAAATCAATTTCCCCATTTCTGCTTGAAAAGTATCTCGGCATTACATCAAACTGCCCCCTAAGCTGCTGCAAAACATAATTTTCCGTCAGCTGGTCTTTGAACTGATAGGTTGACTTTAACAGGATTGCACTGTTATCAATGCCCGCCATCTGCTTCAACCAAGAAGAAACACATTCAGGCATTCCGCCTATGATAAGATAATTGTTATAGGCTCCCAAAAGCCTATTATGAAAAATTTCTTCTATCTGCTGTTACTTATGGATACCCTCATAATAAGTGAACAAGGGTGCATCTGTTGCTTCCAGGAACTCCTCAAAAGTCAAAGGAAAAATATCTAATAAATTTACCATTCCAACCGGATATGATTTCGGCTTTGCAAGAAGTGTTCCCAGAAGGCTCCCTTTAAAACCATTGGCTTACGCTCATCGCTCGATTTTCATGCCACTAATTTCCACATAGCTGTTCTTTTCAAAGTATCCCCTCCTTTTTGCTAAGTCTAGCATAACACATTTTTTTCAATGATTTTAATTGTATTTATCACATTTTTTCGCTATTTATAAGTATAAAAAACACATTTTTCCAACTTTTTCATATCGTAAATATACATTTTATTTGTATACTAATTTACTGTTCCATTGACATCATATTTCCCTGCAGCAATCTCTCCGGGACCGGCAAGCTTTGGATCAACACAAAAAGCCGGATGTTTTGTCCCATCATCGTCATACCACCATGCAGACGAATGAAGAACATTCTTCCCATCATACTGGATATCGTTGATGTCTTTTCCCTTTACTACTGTGATTTTTCTCGTTACACTACCTTCGCCTGCTGCTTGTGCAGTAAGTGGTGACTGAATAAAAGGCAGTGCAACTACCAGAGCAAGCAAAAGTGCAAGAAATCTTTTCTTTTTTTGCATACTTCTTCACCCTTTCTTTTTTTGCAAATAGAAAAGAGATACGATTTTTTTCGTATCTCTTTCGCTATAATGTTTTAAGTTTTTTATCTTGCAAAGATTTGAACCCAGTAACGACCATATTCACTATTGCTTTTATGGAGATAAGCCACCCCGATATAGTTATATTCAGGTCTTAAAATGTTTTTTCTATGACCCTCCGAATTCATCCAACCTTCTACCACATCAGCAGGTGTCATTCTTCCTCCAGCGATATTCTCTCCAATATAATCTCCATCAAACCCTGCTTCTTTTGCAGCTGTATTAAAAGAATTTCCATCTGGGCGAGTATGACCAAATACTTTAGAAATCTCTTTTGCTCTAACTTCCGCCGCTGATGTAAGTTCTTTATTTGCTTCTAAAGAACTCAACCCTGCTTTTTCCCTCTCTTTATTAACTAAACGAATTACTTCGTCTGCATAGCTGCTTTCATCCTTAACAGCGGCTTCTTCCTGCTTTTGCTGTTCTTGCTGATTCTTGTTATTTTTCAAATTAGTTTCTTCCGATTCAGTTTGCAATCTTTTTGTATCACCTTCTCGGATATTAGCATATTCCAGCACATCACTGTATTTCGGGAACTGTTCTACAGGCTTTGTTGTAATTTGAACAGTTTGCGATGCACTATCCCATTTAATATCAGAATAAGTGCATTCAGCAATATCTCTGATACCAAGTAAGGTTCTGCCGTTAATTGTAGCAATCGGAACTGTCACAGGAGCTTCTTTGGTTTGATAGGGAGTTTTTCCATCAATACGGCTGCTTCTGGTTTGATGCTCAATATTGATATTGGCTTGATAGCCTGCCCAATAAGTATCAGATTTTTTAACGATATTTTTTAAGACAATATCGTGTTCCTGCTGAAACTGTCCATCTACTACTGTATTGCCGTAATAAGTAAACCATTCAACATCCCAGCCCATTTTTTCTGCCACTGCTCTTACCGGAACCATAACACGCCCATTGATATTCACAGGCTGCTGATCACCAAAACTTACTTTTTGGCCATCTACCGTTACAGTGATGTTGTCAGCTGCAAAAGCTGTCGGAACAGCACCGAATACCATTGCCGTTGTCAGCAGTGCAGTCATAATTCTTTTCTTCTTCATAGTATCTCCTCCTTGATTTTTATCTCAGATAAATGATTGATTGAATTATCCGTATTTTACCACAGTAAAAATACGATTTCATCAAATCGAACACCCCAATTTGCAAAAGTCAGAAAATTTATTTCATTTTTCCTATCGTTCTTTTTCATTTTAATCTCTTGATACAAAAAAGAGCAACTGTAGCATCCGCTCTTTTCGTAGTTCCTATCGTATCTCACCTTTCCCGCTTTGGGACACCGTGTCCCGAAGTACAGGTTTCTCTTATATTATCTATTTTTTGTTCTCAGGTCTACTTCAGTCCAAATATTCAACCAAATCACTGATCTCGCAGCATAATACCTTAGACAAAGCAATTAAGTATTGTACCTGAGCTTTATTGATGTTCTTCTGCCGCTGTTCATACTGCTGAATTGTCCGAATTGGAATGCCCGCCAATTCCGCCAATTCCTTTTGGCTTAAGCCCGCTTTATGGCGGTGTATTTTCAAATTTGTTTCTTTTTTTCGCTCTTTATACAGAACATTCATTACATCGACAAACTGTCGGATATCCATTTCATGAAAAGGATGATACATACCCAATACCTCTTTGATTGGCACATACAGGTTCATCTCCGCAAAGGACATATCTGTTTCCCATTGATAATAAGACAATGCCCAGCCTGTCCAGTATTCTTCACTCCGGTTGCTTGCATACATCGGTTTTATTCGTTCATTTTCGATTCCCGAACATTCCAGCACCTTATATGCCAGTTCAACGCCCGACATTCCCACCAGAAGTTGAAAATCACCTTCTCCAAAGCGTTTTGCAATGCCGGAAGCAAGGAACAATCCCCAAAAATCCCCGATTTCATATTTTAAATCATATACAGCAAAATCCAACATACGACCGAGTGCCGTTCTTGCTTTTTCCAAATAGACCTTATCGTAAGCGTGGATCATCACTCGTCATCTCCTCATCTATGATCTGCGTAATATAGATATCACCTTTCTGTCTCCTATTTCTTTCTACATCGAAATATTCTCTGCAAGCATTTTTGTCCCGGAGCATTTTCTTCTGATACCATTCATCAGCAACTGCGATTTCGTATCCGCAAAATTTTATCTGCGAGAATGCCTTTTCACTTTTTAAAACAAATTGCTGTCCAAGTTTGCCAAGATACATTGCATGATTCAACTGGCGGAAAGAAATTGTACCATTGATAAAGTCCTGTGCAAATGAGAAATAGCTATTATCCGCACGATAACCGATAATCGAATCATACCGCTCATAATCTATCGAAAATTTATCTAAAATATACCCCTTCGCCTCAAGTGCCGGCCTTGAAGGAATATCAAACTCACGATTTTGCAAAAGAATTGCCAACCAGTGTAAAATGCAATACTGATCATCATTTAAATTTAAGATATCAAGACCGTTACAATCCAATTCATAGCAGTTTGCATATCCGTCTGTATCCTTCTTTACGCCCCACTCTTTTGCCATGTCAATACTATCTGTGCAATAGAACCCCAGACCATAATCATTATATTTTTCCCCTTGTCCATAAATAGACTTTTCAATTATCTTTTCGGAACCATGGTATAGCTTTCTCATTATTTTCATCCCCTTTCTATCTACAATCATACTTCTTTAGGAGTATAGCGTCAACCAGATGTATTTATACACGATAAAAGAGCATCCTACGAACTGGCACGACACATCGCTACTGTGCTGCACACAACTGCAGGGTATCCGCTCAGATGGGAAACTAATCTCTCCTTGGCTGAGGTATATAATCAAAAGACAAACGAAGAAGCACTGTTTGATGAAGATTTAATGAAAACCCCAATATTATCCATTTTCCGACAGAGGACTAATTTTGCCTCCTCAAATGTGCCGAAATAAGAATACAACATTGAATTTTTAGAATTATGTTTCTATTTCGGCATATAAATTGATTTTTAGCATGATTTGTGCTATAATTGGAATACTATTTATTGGGGGGTGATCATATTGGTTGAGAGAAAAGAATATTTGGAACGACTGTTTCAATGGAAAGACGAACAGGTAATCAAAGTAATAACTGGCATCCGGCGCTGCGGTAAATCCACCCTGCTCATGCAATACCAGACATGTCTGAAAGCAAATGGGGTTTCTGCAGATCAGATTGTTTCTGTCAATTTTGAGGAACTGGAATACGAGGAACTTCTGGACTATCGGAAATTATATGAATATCTCAAAAATCACTTGTGCGTTGGGAAAAAAACTTATATCTTTCTGGATGAAATTCAGAAGGTAGCCGCATTTGAAAAGGTGGTTGACAGTCTGTATGTTAAGCCGGATATTGATATATACATCACCGGTTCCAATGCGTATATGCTATCCAGCGATCTGGCTACTCTGCTGACTGGGCGATATGTTGAAATCAAAATGCTGCCACTTTCATTTAAGGAGTTCCTCGACATTACTGCTCTTGATGCCGAACAAGGCCTTACAGAGTATTTGCGTGACGGCGGACTGCCTTATATTGCTGTAATGAATCGTACCTCAGAAAAGGTCGAAACCTATTTAGAGGGCATTTATAATACCGTTATTGTAAAGGATATAGAGGATAGGCAAGCCAGAAAAGAAAGTGAACCGTCTAAAAGAAAAATTACAGACATTACTTTGCTGAAAACCATCGCAAAGTATCTGGCAAGTGTAGCTGGCAACCCTGTTTCAATCAGGAGCATTACAAATTATTTGACTTCAAACGGCAGAAAGCTATCTCCCAATACTGTGAGCGATTATGTAGATGCTCTGATAGAATCCTTTATTTTCTATCCTGCAGAACGGTTTGATATTGTCGGTAAACAGCTCTTAAAATCAAACAGAAAATTATATATCGTAGACCTCGGTCTGCGTAATTATATCCTGCCACGCCAGAATTACGACCTTGGATTTTCTCTTGAAAACATTGTTTATTTTGAACTCATTCGTCGAGGGTATCGGGTGATGATCGGAAAGGTCGGAAACACAGAAGTTGATTTTGTTGCTGAAAGAAAAAGTACCTATAGCTATATCCAAGTCACTGCAGACATGACAGCAAAAGAAACCTTTGAACGTGAACTCAAACCATTATCAAATATCAGAGACAACTACGAAAAAATTGTCCTTACTGCAGATCGTTTCACTCCCGGCAACTATAACGGCATACAGGTAAAATACCTTCCCGATTGGCTGCTTGGGAAAAATTCATAAGCCTACCCCTACTACAAATAAAATAAGCCGCCAAAAGGCGGCTAGTCAGTGATAGTAGTACGCTTGGCGGATTTTCACGCGGCCTGCAGGCGTGGCTAGTAAAAGCATCTTATAAGGGCAGAGCAAACCACCGGCTTAGCCGGTGGTTTTAATTCTAATCTAGATTTGCCCAATATATTTGTCCAATATCCTACCCAGGGAATAAACCAAGCAAGGGGGATAAGTTTACGGTACCAAACTTTTATCCCAAAAAGATTAGTATTTCTGCCTAAGACAATGAGTTCGTCAATCATTGCCGATTATTATACCACAGTAAAAATATAATTTCATCAAATCTAACACCCTAATTTTCAAAAATCGGAAAATATATTTCTTTTTTCCTATTTTCCCTCAGAGATAAGTAGTAATAAATAGCAAAAAACATGCAGTTTTAATCCTTAGAAACCCTATTCAACTTTGAAAATATTATTTTCGAAGTATCTTTGAAAGAAGCAAAAAATATTTCATAGAAACGGAAGTCCAATTTATTGGGTAACTCCAAACAAAACATACTTTAAAAACAATATTTACTTTGAAAATAATATTTTTAAAGTAGTTAAAGTTCGAAAGCGTTTCCAGTTTTGTATAAATGCAAAAACTGATATTGATTCTACGAATAGTTATAAATGGGCAGAGTCATGATTATAGCATATTGAATTTCAACCTCCAGAAATCCTTCCTTAAATAAATTTTGTAAATCCGTTGACTATTAGTCTCGCAACCTTCTTTCCAACAATTCATCTACCGCTTCTTCTACTCTCTCGTCTACCGTATCCCCCAAAGATAAAACAACGGAAATATCATCAGCACTGTTATCCTCTGAAAATTCCTTCGGGTTGTATGCCCATAATTCAAGTCTGACCTGCTTATCCGGGTCTATCATTTCTTCTGTCAGCAAAGATTTATCATACTCTTTCTCCCTAATTGCATATGTGACAACTCGGCTTGGATTTAACATTGTTTTCTCAGAAAGTGCTGTTTCTCCTGCAAATGCCATCTCCGCTGTAATTTGCGTCTTATCTATATATCCTTCTTTGCGGACAGGGGTTGTTAAATATACTCTTGCTTTTTCAAATAATTCATTTCGGCTATATTTTGCCTCAATAAATTTATTAACTCCATTTTTTGCTACAAGAAACAGGTCTGTTGCTTCCAACTGCTTTACAGCTCTGGTCAGCGTCATTGCCGTATATGGCAGTACCTTTCCGGCTTCTGAAATATATAATCGTTTTTTTCTGCTGTACAGATATAGCAAAAATAACTGCTGCGTGGAATAAACGAATTTGCCTGTCAGTTTCTGTGGCTCTTTCTCATCTGTGAGCATTGTTCCGATAAAAGGAAGAAAAATCTGTTTCTCAGTCACAAACGGTATATTATTTTCTATAAAGCTTTTTCTTCGGTATTTTGATACTGCTGCAAGCTCAAGCACAACTGGCACATTATCAATCTGCTGTATTTTTGCTATTTGCTTTTTCAGTGCCGGAAGGCTTGCAAGTTCCTCTGTTGGAGCAAGCATAATACAGCGTTTTTTTCCAATATAGGCTGTACGAAAATCGTAACTGCCTGCAATATAAACAGGCAAAAAATCCTGATAATTCCATGCTTCATATTTTACAGAGAATCCAAATACACTTGTAAGCATCCTTTATACCCACCTTTTTAACTTAATTCATTTCATTTTAACCTATTTAATGTTAAAAATCAAAATTTTAAGTTATTTTATCTGTTGAAATCCTGAAAAACATCGGATTTAAATTTTGATACCCATTTTTTGCCTAAAATCACCCTTGCCCCTTTCCCAAAATCATCTGTTCCGCACACAGCAATTCCAATGCCAGATCGTAGCAGTTCGTTCTGAACCCCCAAAGCAAATCACCCATTCTTCTTATACTCTCGTTTTTTCTACGATAATATGTGCTCCTCGAAAAATCCCGGAACATTTCAGACAGCTTCTCCGCGATTTCATCAACACCCCCAATTTCCTGCGAGGATAGATAGGTATAATACAATACCCAATAGCACTCCTCGCCGTTCCGATACTTCTCCCGC
>ERZ791909.1811-NODE-1811-length-14056-cov-2.924577_pt1 | contig 14056 bp, 19 predicted proteins | sample MGYA00510143_ERZ791909 | MGnify/ENA primary metagenome ERZ791909 (study PRJEB30046, sample SAMN00792093) | human gut metagenome | study: EMG produced TPA metagenomics assembly of the A metagenome-wide association study of gut microbiota in type 2... | reverse complement strand
ACACTGCCTGTGCTTAATCTCTTATGGTTTTTTCAAGTTCTTCTTCCGTATAAGTCCTTCCCATACGTGTTGTGGCATCGTTTCCGGGGCCGAACTTCTTCGGTATCAAGTCGCTATACCGCTCTGTGTCAATATCCTCCCGGGACTTTCCCTCACAGGCTGCATCCGGGTCACTTTCACAAGTTTTTCGGGATTCTCCGGTATCCTCTGCTTGAGGGGATGGCATGTCAGAAGGCTGACCCTTGGAGTATTTTAGCTTGAATTCAGCTCCGTTTATTTTTATCTCAACCTCTTCAAGTGTTTTTGCAGAAATCTCAGAAAGCTCTTCTAAAATGCTTTCTATATATTCGCTGGCACTTTCTCCGGAATCGGAACTGTCCACTTCTTTTTCAGTTTTACTTTCATCCCGGCACAGCTCTGCCGCCACAGGTTCTGATTTGTCCGAGGATTGAATTTCCAATGAATCTTCTTCTTTTGCTTCTCCGAAAAATTCCTCATCAAAGTCAAAGTCCTCATCGTCATCTTTCCGCTGATATAATGATTATCAGCACGATGAGCAACCCTCCTGCTATGAGTATGGCTGTTGTCTTATCCCGGCAGAAATCTATAACAGTATTTAAGATTTCTTTTGCCTCGTCCCACATGGTTACTCTCCTGATTCTATAGTTCTTTTTATTATATAACAAATAGTAGTGGATTGCAAAGAAAAAAGAGCAGTTTTGTACCTGCTCTTTTTCCGCTAAAACGCCATGCAGAGTATTTATCTGCTCTTTTCGTCACAGTTCTTCTGCCTGTTTTCATTTCTCTGATTTTTCTGATTTTTTCCGCTTCTTTCATTGCGGTTCTCATTTTTTTCAGAAGTATTTCTGTTATTTGAAACCCTGTTGCTGTTCTTTTCGTTTTCTCTCATTTTCCATCCCTCCTCACTGATTATTGTGCTCATAGTATGCAAAACTATTATAGGTAAAATGCGGTTAAAAATTTTTTTATTTAATAACATTTTTATGTTGACAAGCCATGCACAAAATGCTAATATATGATGTGTTCCGTCAATGGAACGGTAAGTTAATATGCATCTTTAGCTCAGCTGGCAGAGCACCTGACTCTTAATCAGGGTGTCCAGGGTTCGAACCCCTGAAGATGCACCAAAGGAAAAACCCTTGAATTTCAATAATTCGAGGGTTTTGTTTTATTCTCAATTAAGTTAAAATCTAGACACCATTTTTTAGGAATACTTTATCTAAATGTGATATTTTCCTAGCACATGTAACCATTTCTTGAGCATAATGGATGTAGCTTTCTGTGACTCCAAAGTCTGTGTAGCCTAATAATGTTTGTAAAGCCAAAGCATCAAAAGAGCCTTTTTCGTTATAACCGTCAACAAGGAAATTAGATTCAAAATTATGTCTCAGTGCATGTGAGTACACTCTAAAATGTACTTTTTCTTTTATATCAGCAAGCAACTGTTTAACTGCGCTGCATGTAATTTTTTCTCCACATCTGTTAACAATTAGATATGCTTTATCATATGGACAGGAGTTCATATACTCACCAAGGAGAAATACTGTCATTTCTCCTATTGGTACCAACCTGTCTTTACTATCTAAAGTCTCAAACAGCTTGATATTTTCGTCTGATTTTATTTGTCAAGATATTCTAAAGATTTTTTGTTCTTTTACCTCTTAAATGCGAACAAACCCACACCTTTTTTCACCTGGGTGAAGGTATGGAGAATTCCTCATGTGATGTTGTCAAAGCCATCAATAACAAGCATCATGCATTGACTTCTACCAGAGAAATTGCTGAACTGTTAGTATTGTTACCGTGATACATTTACCCTTGTAATCACAGGTGTCGGTATACGGATGAAGCTGACTGCACGTTTTACTTCCGGCTAAGAAGCCTCTCGGGATTCTTCTATCTCATATCGAGAGGCGGCAGGGATTGTTTTGATTACAGCATATATGAGCTGAAAGCTTTAGAAGACACTCCCAAAGACAGTTCACAGTAATAGGTCAACTACTGCAAACTTCTCTTTTGTTTGCGTCGGATTTCATTATTCTTTTCCCGTTATTCACACATTCTCATTTCGCTCCACATATGTGACTTCTCCTGTCTCCAGGCAGAAGGCGGCAAGATTTCCGCCGAACACACATCCGCAGTCTATGGCAATATGCCCTTTTTCTCTGTAAACAAGAGGCTTCTTGTCCGCCCTTATATTCATGGTGGGCGTATGGCCCGTCACAAGATAAGTATTTTTATCCCTGTAATATCTTCTTCCGTAATCGCATCTGTAAAATATAAAGTCTGTAAAATCATAAGCCTCCAGGCTCTTTTTCTCGTTGAAATGATGAATTCCCGCATGTGCCAGAATGAAAGTATTTCTGCCTGCTTCCACTTCATCATACAGCCATGCGTCTTCTATATATTCCAGAATGTCCCGTCGTCTTTCAGCAGGCAGGGCTCTGAACTGTCTGCATGTGACTTCCCCGCCGTCCTGCATCCAGTGGATATATGCTGTTATATCATCAGAATCCAGATACCCTTCGGCATTTTCGCTGGTTATCTCCTTGTCAAGCCGGGAAAGAACTTTGAGCATCATATATTCATGGTTGCCCAATATGTATATCACATTGGGACGCATCATCATATCTTCAAGAACCTTTATCGGTTCCGGCCCTCTGTCAACTGCATCCCCAAGGATATAAAGCTCGTCCTCTTGAGAAAATTCTATTTTTTCCAGAAGCTGCCGGTATTCATTATAGCATCCGTGTATATCAGCTATCACATATCGCACTTTTTCTCTTATCCCCCTATTTTTGACATAAATCCGGTTTTTTCTGCGTCTTTAGAGAAGCTGTTGAAACAGTGTCCCGAAGGCTTTCCGAAAACGCACTTTTGGACTGCCTTTTCAAGCTGTTTATCACTGCATCCGGCCCTCATGAGTTCCTTGAGATTCTCGCCGGTTTCAAACTGCAGGCATGGCCTCAGGAATCCCTCTGAAGTCAGCCTCACTCTGTTGCATTGGCTGCAGAAAGGTCTTGACAATGCATCAATAAAACCTATTCTTCCTCTGAATCCGTCAAATCGATAATATCTTGCACGGCCGCTGCCGGAATCCTTCCGGTGGTTTTCGTGGCTTTTTTCGGCATGAGCCTGTCCAAAAATAGCTTCCAGCCGCTTCAGCACATCAGAACCGCTGCATCCCTGAAAGAGTCTTCCTTGCCCCACAGGCATCATCTCAATGAATCTTACATCTACATCGAGATTTTTTGCCAGTGCCGCCAATTGTCCCACCTCATCATCATTAAAGCCTGCAACAGGAACCATGTTGACCTTTGTGGCAAGGCCTCGTTCTGTGCAGAGCATTATTGCTTTCAGAACTTTTTCAGCACCGGCAGAACCTGTCAGTTCCATATATCTGTCTTCTTTAAGAGTGTCAAGGCTGATATTGACTCCGTCAAGACCCGCTTCAATAAGTTCTGAAATATATTTCTCCATCAGCAGTCCATTGGTGGTCATAGTGACTTTTCTGATTCCGGAGATTTCTTTTAATTTTCTTATAAGGTATGCCGTATCTTTCCTTACCAGTGGTTCACCGCCGGTAATTTTTATGTTCTTTATGCCCAGTCCGGCACATATTGCCGCCACACGTCCTATTTCGTCAAAGCTAAGTATATCCTTATGATCTACAGGCCTGATTCCGTGTTCAGGCATACAATATCTGCATCTCAGATTGCATCTGTCTGTTACTGATATTCTGATATAATTTATTTCCCTTCCGTATCTGTCCTTCATGGTGCCTGCCTTTCTTCCGGGATCTTTTCCATATGTCTGTTCTTTTTATAACTTTTCAAGAACATCCAGTATGGTAGTCTGTTCCTCAACAGCAGCTTCGGTATTTTCTATGCTGCGATACTCCTCCATGACACCTGCAAAAATTTCAGCTGTTGACGGCGGTGTATAACTTATGCAGTCTGCTCCTGCCGCTATAGTCTCCAGAATGGATTCCGGTGTAGGTCCTCCCGTGGCAATGATCGGCACGTTTGGAAAGTCTCTGCGTATGGTCCTTACCACATCCGGTGTGTCTTCCGCTGCGGAAACATTCAGGATTGATGTGCCTGCCTCCAGACGTTTTTCTATGTCTGTTGCTTTATTTACAACTGTTGCTATTACAGGTATATCAACAGTCTGACTTATAACATGTATGTTTTCATTGGTCATAGGTGCATTTACAACAACGCCCCATGCTCCATCCCCTTCTGCATCTTTGGCCACTACCGCACTGCGTACACCATGGGTCAGCCCGCCTCCCACTCCTACAAAAACCGGCATAGGAGCTACATTTATTATGGCCTGGGAAATGACCTGCTGCGGTGTGAAAGGATATACGGCCAGTACCGCATCGGCATTGCAGCTCCTTATTATAGCTATGTCTGTAGTAAAAATCACCGACTTTATCCTTCTCCCCATTACTACAATGCCTTTTGCTTTGTATATTTCCTTTGGCACCTCGATATACTTGGATCTAAGTCTCCCTTCTATTCTCGGCAAATCTCTCTTATCCATTTTTTACCTCCTCGTTGTCTTTTAAATATATCTGTCAATTTCCGCGTAAAGTTTCCCTTTGCGTGAAGTCCCGCAAAGTCCGATGAAGATGGCCTTTCCTTTCCCCCTCAGAACAATCTTCTCTCCTCCTTTGAGAAAGTGGTCCGGTTTTTTTGTTTCAATATTATCGACAAAAACCAACCCCCTGCTGATAGCTTCCGTGGCTGCTTTTCTGGAAATGTCAAAAGCCGCCGCAGCTATATTGTCAAGGCGCGGTGATGGTATAACTGATTTTAACTTTTTTATATCTGCTTTGGCAATTATCTGCTGAGAAACAGGCAGAATCTTAGCGGTTAGCGAAACATTCCCTGCTTTGAAATAGTTTTCGGCCATATAAGACGCAATCTCCCTGCACACAAAAATCTGAGCGCCCTTTTCGCTGACAATGATATCTCCTATCTTCTCTCTCTTGATACCCAGAGCCATAAGCGAGCCCAGATAGTCTGAATGCCTGAGGCTTGCACCTTTCTGTCTGATTTCCGCATTGAGAATCACCATCGGACAGTCATCAGGGTTTTCCCTGAAATACCGTATAATGTCCTCTTCGCCGGCAACAGGAATATAGTCCGGGACAAAAATGACCTGTCTTCGTTCTGCATCATCATATCCCCCGTAAAACAAAACTCCTTCTGCGCTGTGGGCTCTGACGAAAGATGCTGCAGCAGAAGCCTCGGTGCTGTCCAGGAAATCCGTGGACACTATGGAATAAAATTTCCGGAACTGCCTGTACTTGTCCTCTAATATATTTACTAATAATTTATTATCCTTATACATATAATCAGGTGGCTTCTTTTTGAGATTTGTGCTATACTAATTTATCTTGAGATATTTATTTTAACACAAACATTACAAATTTTAAAAGGAGATTTATCATGTTCTATTCATATGCGCCAAAAAAAGTTTGTTCAAGCCAGATACAATTTGAGATAGATGAAGGTATTGTGAAAAAAGTGCATTTTACAGGCGGCTGTAACGGTAACCTCAAGGGAATAGCCTCCCTGGTGGAAGGGATGCCGTGGGAAGAGGTTGTAAACAGGCTCTCCGGAATCAAATGCGGGCTCAAGGGAACCTCCTGTCCTGATCAGCTGTCCATAGCTATCCGGGAGGCCATGTCAGAATAGACATATGTGAGGTATAAAGATGGGAGATTTTTTATTCAGAAAATTTATAAAAAATTATGACCAGGTTGCAGACCCTGCAGTGCGAGATGCTTATGGAAAGCTGGCCGGAATTGTGGGAATCCTTTCCAACAGCCTCCTCTGTGTGATGAAAATGCTGATAGGCTTCCTTTCAGGCAGCATTGCCATTGTAGCCGATGCTGTCAACAATCTTGCTGACGCATCTTCATCCTTAATTACTCTGGTGGGCTTTAAGCTGGCATCAATGCCGGAAGACGATGAACATCCATATGGTCATGCCCGTATGGAGTATCTTGCCGGTATGGCTGTTTCCGTGATGATAATTATCGTAGGGGTTGAACTGGGAAAAAGCTCCATCGAAAAAATTCTGCATCCGTCGCCGCTGGAATTCAGCTGGACCGTTGTCATTGTTCTTCTTCTTGCCATTGCAATAAAGGTCTGGCAGTCATTATTTAATATTTCTGCCGGAAAAAAGATCAACTCGCTTGCACTGATTGCTACCGGCACCGACAGCAGAAACGATGTCATATCCACTTCCGTAGTTCTGGCAGGAGTCCTCATGGGTCACTTTCTCAATGTGCAGATAGACGGATATCTGGGCCTTGCGGTTGCTCTCTTCATTTTATGGTCCGGAATCAGTCTGGTAAAGGAAACGGTCAGCCCTCTTCTCGGTGAAGCTCCCGATCCCGACCTTGTGAACAACATCGAAAAGCAGGCCATGAGTTTTGACGGAGTTCTGGGAATTCATGATCTGGTAGTGCACAATTACGGTCCCGGCAAGATATTTGCTTCTGTTCACATTGAAGTCGATTCAGATGTGGATGTTATGCTCAGCCACGATCTGGTCGACAACATAGAAAAGCAGATAAGCCACGACTTGCATTTACTTCTGACAGCTCATATGGATCCGGTCAATACCCATGATCCCAACCGCGGATCTCTGTCAAATATAATAAAAGAGGCCATCTCAGAAATCCCCGGGGTGCTGAGTTTTCACGACCTCCGCATCGTTCCGGGAAGCACCCACACCAATGTGATCTTCGATGTGGTTGTATCGTCAGAGTGTAAAGAATCTCCTGAGAAGATAAGACAGATTCTTCAGGAAAGAATATCCGGATACAACCCTGCATTCTGCAGCGTTGTGGAAATCGACAACAGTTACATAAAAAACAAATAATACAGGATATTTGTGCTCCGGCAAAATATAAGAGTAGCCTGCTGTAAATAAAAATGATATAATTATGTAAAATAAATCAGAAAGGGGAAATCATGACTATTTTCGGAATTTCTGTCAGCATGGCCGTCATATGGCTGGCTCTGGCAGTAATTTTCCTCATCATTGAGGCAATCACCGTCGGACTTGCAACAATATGGTTTGCCGCAGGCGCTTTCGCAGCCTTCGTGCTTTCTCTGCTCAATGTCCCGGTTCTCGCTCAGGTTGTAATTTTCCTTGCAGTGTCCTGCTGCCTTCTTGTTTTTACACGGAAAATTTTCGTAGAAAAACTCAGAACAGGCAGCGAAAGTACCAATGTTGACGCGCTCATAGGGGAAACAGGAATTGTAACGGAAGAAATCAGACCATTGACAGTCGGACAAGTCAAGATCAACGGTCAGATATGGTCTGCACTGGGCAAAGACGATGAAACAATCGAAAAAGATCGTCTCGTAAAAGTTATCGCCATCGAAGGGGTAAAGCTGATTGTAATACCCAAGTAAAACGGTAAAAGGAAAGGATTGAGAATTTATGGAAATTTTTAAACTTGTAATTGTATTCATTGCCATCGGCTTTATAATATGGCTGCTGGTATCCAACATTCGAATTGTGCCGCAGGCAAGAGCCTATGTCGTAGAAAGACTTGGTGCATACCATGGAACATGGCAGGTAGGTCTGCACTTTAAAATTCCTCTAATCGACAAGATTTCCAGGAAAGTTTCTTTAAAAGAAAAGGTTATTGACTTCCCGCCTCAGCCTGTTATAACGAAAGATAATGTAACTATGGAAATCGATACCGTTGTGTATTTCCAGATTACAGACCCTAAGCTCTATACTTACGGTGTGGAAAGTCCTATGGACGCCATCGAAAATCTTACCGCAACTACGCTGAGAAATATAATCGGTGAACTTGAACTGGATGAATCTCTTACCAGCCGTGAGCATATAAATACAAAGATAAGAATGGTTCTGGATGAGGCAACTGATCCATGGGGTATCAAAATAAATCGTGTTGAGGTAAAAAACATCACTCCTCCAAAGGACATTCAGGTAGCCATGGAAAAGCAGATGAGAGCAGAACGTGAAAGACGTGAAGCTATTCTCATTGCAGAAGGTGAAAAGAAGTCTCAGGTGCTTATCGCTGAAGGCCAGAAGGAGGCTGCAATTCTTCAGGCGGAGGCCAAGAAGCAGACTGCAATCAAAGAGGCTGAAGGTCAGTCTGAAGCTATTCTTATGATAAACAAAGCAACTGCCGACGGTCTTAAAATGATAAAGGAAGCCGGTGCCGATGATGCCGTTATCCGTCTCAAGAGTCTTGAAGCATTCCAGAAAGCTGCCGACGGACAGGCGACAAAGATAATAATACCTTCCGAAATACAAGGTCTTGCAGGTCTTGCCGCATCAGTGAAGGAACTTGTAAAAGAATAAGCAAAAACTCCGCTCTCACATGGGCGGAGTTTTTTGCTGTCACATGTTGCACTTAAATTTACAAATAAGAGGTCATTTATTTTTGCGGCAGTTGACCGCGGAAGGGCAGCCGGCACAGCCGCAGCTGCATCCGCAGGAAGTTCTGCCGTTTTTTCTGTCATGTAACATTTTTCGTATGATTAGTATAACTGCTGCGGCTACCAGAGCCGCAACAAATATGGTCCCTGCATTTTCCGCAAAAAATCTGTACATTATCCGGTCCTCCTCTGCTTATGTACATTATTGCGCAGAGAGCCGCAGTTGTCAATTTACTGTTTCATTACCAAAGGCAGATACATTTTGCGATAACCTTCGGGAAGCTACGAAGCAACAATGAGTCGTTCTACTTCCCTGCCTTCAGAAAATAATGTCAGATATATATCCACACATTTCTTATATTGTTTGAATAGCCGCTGCGCTTCTTCAACGTTTCCGTACACCTTCCACATGCCTGTGCATTTACATTCGTTTGCTCCTTTTTCCATGAAGCCCTTCACATCTTCGGGCGGATATCCCAGAAACAGACCTATCTCATGTGGAAACTCTGCTTGCCGGCATATTCTTCTTTTCAGATGTACAATACACTGCCGGGTGGTTTTTCCTTCATATCCCAGCCCGGAAAGGATGTAGCCGGCTGTTCGGTTTTTTAGATCTTCTGTAAGCCTTGTCGGTCGGTAAACATATATAAGGGCTCTATTTCCGCTGAACCTGAGAGGAAGGGCTTTGAGTCCATTTTTAACAAGCATGCTGTTAAGCTTCCGGATATCCCTTTTTATATCTTCCGGATTTTCAAAACAGCAGGTAAACATGTTAGCTGTTTTTATGCCGGCTAATGTAGGCGAACAATGACGAATAAGCATTTCTTCAGACATTTCTTCTCCTTTTACATATTGCCTGCAGTATATTTCTCCAATATGTTTTTCAGCGCCTGCATTGAGCTTGAATGCGATCTGACAACTCTTGTCTCGTTACCTCTGGTCTCGCTTAAAGCACACTTTATCATTTTATGTGACACCGTATTGGTGAACAATACCAGCAGGTCAGGCTTTCACATATTCTGAATTCCTCTGGCCATCTTTGGATACACCTTGGCTTTGCAGCTGTATTCGCTGCATAGTTCTTTGTATTTGTGAGTCATGCATTCATTTCCCCCTACTATAACTATGCTCAATTCAATTCCTCCTCCCGATCAGTTATCATGCGCTAACCAACGTTTAAAATAATAGGCCGGGTAAACGGCATTTTATTTTTTATATTTTGTCTGTGTGACAGAATTCCTCCATAGGGCAGCATGAGCAGCCGCAGCCGCAGGAGGATCTGCCTTTCTTTTTATTTCTTATCATGCTCATGATTATGGCGGCAACTATGGCAATGAGAACCGCACATACTATAATCACGCCTATATTTTTACAAATCCATGCAAGCATTGTCTTCTCCTATCATTATTATATCCCTTATTTTGCAGTATCTACATTTTTGGTCAGCTTTGTTGCTTCCTTATACGGTTTAAACATCATATATAACATAGCTGCCAGCACAGCAAGAGCTGCAATCAGTCCTATAAAATTCATTCCTCCCGCAAAGACAGATCCGATCTGATATATCATCAGCGAAACCGCATAGGCGAAAAGGCACTGATATCCTATGGCAAACCATGTCCATTTTACCGAGTTCATTTCTCTCTTTATGGCACCGATGGCTGCAAAGCAAGGTGCACACAGAAGATTGAACACCAGGAAGGAGTAGGCTGCCAGTTTTGTCATTCCTTCGAAGTCCAGAACTCCGAATACACCTACAACTTCTTCCTTGGCAACCAGCCCCATTATAGTTGCCACGGTAGCCTTGATGTTTCCGAAGCCCAGCGGCTTGAATATCCAGCAAAGGGTTCCTCCGACCATTCCCAGGATACTGTTTTCCAGCTCCATCTCTGTGCTGAAAGTAAAGACTCCATCCATCCTGCCGAAGCATGAGCCTGCCCAGATTACTATCGAAGCCAGCAATATTATTGTTCCCGCCTTTTTGATAAAGGACCACGCTCTTTCCCACATGGATCGCAGAATATTTCCAATTGTAGGCCAGTGATATGCCGGAAGTTCCATAACGAAAGGCGCCGGATCTCCCGCAAACATTCTTGTCTTTTTAAGCATGATTCCGGAAATTATTATAGCTGCTATTCCTACAAAATATGCACTTGGAGCTACCCACCATGCGCCTCCGAAAAGCGCACTGGCAATAAGGGCAATAATCGGAAGTTTTGCACCGCATGGTATAAACGTGGTAGTCATGATGGTCATTCGGCGATCCCTTTCGTTTTCTATGGTACGAGAAGCCATTATTCCAGGCACTCCGCAGCCTGTTCCGATAAGCATAGGAATAAAAGATTTGCCTGAAAGGCCGAATTTGCGGAATATACGGTCCAATACGAAGGCAATACGCGCCATGTACCCACAAGCTTCAAGGAATGCCAGAAGTATGAAAAGCACCAGCATTTGCGGCACAAAGCCCAGAACAGCCCCCACTCCGCCTACAATGCCATCCAGCAGCAAGCTGCTGAGCCATTCCGGACTGTTGATGGAATCAAGACCGCTTTCCACCAGCACCGGAATTCCAGGAACCCATACTCCGTACTCTGATGTGTCAGGAACCCCTTCTGCTTCATCTCCCAGAGCCGCCTCATATATGCCTGAAATGTCATATCCTTCTTTTGCCAGCGAATCAGCAAAAGATCCGTAAGCCTCATCAAAGGCACTGAAATCCTCCTCTTCAATGGCGGACTTGATGTCTTCCGCTCCGACTACGCCTCTTTCTTCAGCCGCATTGACCGCAGCAATCATCTCATCCGTCCATACGTGCTCTTTAGCATATGTATTTATTGCTTCCTCATACTGAGATGTGCCGATTCCGAAAAGGTGCCAGCCGTCACCAAAGACTCCGTCATTAGCCCAGTCTGTGGCAATGCTTCCCACAGTTGATACCGAAATGTAGTATACAAGAAACATTACCACGGCAAAGATAGGCAGCGCAAGGAACCGGTTTGTGACCACCTTGTCTATCTTGTCGGAAGTGGAAAGTTTGCCTGCTGATTTCTTTTTATAGCATCCCTTGATTATCTCCCCTATGTAAACATATCTGTCATTGGTGATAATGGATTCCGCATCATCATCCATTTCTTCTTCCACCGCTTTTATATCTTTCTCTATATGCGCCAGCACAGCACTGTCCAGCTGCAGCTGCTGAAGAACCTTGTCGTCTCTTTCAAAGATTTTGATTGCATACCATCTCTGCTGTTCTTCCGGCATGTCATGAACGGCCGCTTCTTCTATATGGGCTATTGCATGCTCTACTGTCCCGGAAAAGGTGTGCATAGGAACGGTTTTTCCGTTCTTTGCCGCATCTGCTGCCGCCTGAGCTGCCTCATTTATTCCTTCACCCTTGAGAGCAGATATCTCAACTATCTTGCATCCCAGAGCTCTCGACAGCTCTTCGGTATTTATCTTGTCTCCTCTTTTTCTGACAACATCCATCATATTTATGGCAACAACCACCGGAATTCCCAATTCTGTCAGCTGAGTTGTCAGATACAGGTTTCTTTCCAGGTTTGTGCCGTCTATGATGTTGAGAATAGCATCAGGCCTTTCATTTATCAGATAATTCCTCGCCACTACTTCTTCCAGTGTGTAAGGTGAAAGAGAGTAGATTCCCGGAAGGTCGGTAACAACCACTCCCTCATGCTTTTTCAGTTTTCCTTCTTTCTTTTCCACCGTTACTCCCGGCCAGTTCCCCACAAACTGGTTGGAGCCGGTCAATGCATTAAACAGCGTTGTTTTGCCGCTGTTGGGATTTCCCGCCAGAGCTATTCGCAGTCCCATTTATATTTCCTCGCTTCCTGTTTTTTTACATTCCGAATTAAGTTAGCTCAAGCTAACTTCTTTCCAAATAATATAGGGCGCATGCCCCATATAACTCATCATTCAATTTCTATCATTTCTGCATCAGCTTTTCTTATGGAAAGCTCATACCCTCTTACTGTGACTTCCACCGGATCACCTAAAGGTGCAACTTTTCTTATATGCACTTCGGTACCTTTGGTAATGCCCATATCCATAATTCGCCTCTTAACCGCTCCTTCGCCGTGGAGCTTTACCACCTTTGAGGTGTCGCCCACTTTAGCCTGCCTGAGTGTTTTCATTTTTATTTTCCTCCTGAAATTTAATTACCGCCATGCTCGGTTTTTATATCATTATTTTCTGCGCCATTTCCTTGCTTATGGCAATTCTGGATTCTTTAACGTTTACTATGACATTGCCGCCTATGGTATTTATCACAGTAACTGCTCCTCCTGCAATAAACCCCAGATTTTCCAGGTGGCTCCTAACCTCCTGTCTGCCTCCGATTTTTTTAATGATGTTTTCTTCCCCTACCTCAGCCAATGTAAGCGGCATCATTTTCTCACCCTCTTTTAAAAATATATGCATTTCATTATGTTAGCATCAGCTAACTCCCTGCCATTTTTTAAGTTAGCTTTCGCTAACCGTAATGTATTATATTTGTTTACCGCCGGTTTGTCAATACATTTCGGCAAAAAAATATCATTTTTTTACATTTAAAAAATTCCTCTGCGGAAACCATACCTCATGCCATTACATAACTGCACGATATTGATTTACTTTTTGTTTTGTGGTATGCTGTTTGAAACAGAATCGGTTTGCTGCATCAGCGCATGAGCAGACCCGGAAAGGGAGTGTATGCTATGCATCTTCAGGAATCCGGCGAAATGTATCTGGAAACCATTTATATACTTTCAAAAGAAAACGCTACAGTCCGCTCCATAGATGTAGGGGAATATATGGGATATTCGAAACCCAGCGTAAGTCGTGCAATGAGTATTCTTAAAAATGGCGGCTATGTTTCCGTCAGCGCAGAAGGCTATCTGTCACTTACTGATGCAGGTCTTGAGATAGCACAAAAGATATATCAGCGGCACACAATGCTTACAGAGTTCCTGATGCGCCTGGGAGTCAACAGCAAGACAGCTGCAGAGGACGCTTGCCGCATGGAGCATATAATCAGCGATGAGACTTTTGATGCCATCAGAAAGCATGCCGAGAAATTCTCACAGTATAAATAGATTTTAACTAAAAACGAGCAGCTGAGCTGCTCGTTTTTCTTTGCATTTTATCTTCCTCTTCTTCCTGCACCTCCGCCGCGGCTTATTCCCCCTCCGCCGCGGCCTGAAGGTCTGCTTACGGATGTCCTTCCGGAGGAAGACCCGGAAGTCGGTCTTGTTGTTCTGTATGTTCCCCGGCTTCTCGTTCTTGACGGGCGAGGCATTATTACAGGCCGTGCCGATGGTCTGTTAGTTCTGCCGGCATCTGTGCGCCTTTCAGCGGTGCCTCCCGTGTCATAACGATTTTTTCTTGTTCCCTTGATAATCACTACTATTATAATCACAACCACGAGGATTTTTATCAGCAGCAAAATTATCCTGAGAACGCTGCCTGTATCGGCAGACTTCGTTTCTGTGACGTCACCTTCTGAATATACTTCACTGACCGCCACAAACATCTTGTCAAAAAACTTTCTGACCCCTGCATCGTAATCTGCCGATGCGAAATCTTCTTCAAGATAT
>ERZ791909.1808-NODE-1808-length-14059-cov-2.880677_pt1 | contig 14059 bp, 9 predicted proteins | sample MGYA00510143_ERZ791909 | MGnify/ENA primary metagenome ERZ791909 (study PRJEB30046, sample SAMN00792093) | human gut metagenome | study: EMG produced TPA metagenomics assembly of the A metagenome-wide association study of gut microbiota in type 2... | reverse complement strand
CAAAGCAAAAGTCATGACAAGATTTCGACTTAGTTGTCGACTTTGTCGACAACTAATAAGGCATATGGGTTTGACACCCATATGCCATTAATTTTGCGGTTAATTTATTTTGCAAGCATCATACGGTCGTTTAAAAGCTCTTCGCCTGCCGCCTCGCTGAATTTAACGAGAAGGTCATCAACCGTAAGGTTTTTCTTTTCATCTCCGGCAACATCATATATTATTTTGCCGTTGTTCATCATTATAAGTCGGTTTCCGATTGCAATAGCATCTTTCATGTTATGTGTTACCATGAGTGCAGTAAGATGTTCGCCGGTTACCATTTCGTTTGTGAGTTCAAGAACCTTTGCGGCTGTTTTAGGGTCAAGAGCTGCTGTATGCTCGTCAAGAAGAAGAAGCTTAGGCTTTTTAAGAGTAGCCATGAGCAGAGTAAGTGCCTGACGCTGACCGCCGGAAAGAAGTCCTACCTTGCTTGACATTCTGTCCTCAAGACCAAGACCGAGTCTTTTGAGCTGTTCGTGATATATTTCCTTTTCTTCTGATTTTATGCCCCAGCCAAGACCTCTTTTTTGGCCTCTTCTGAGTGCAAGAGCAAGATTTTCCTGTATTTCCATATCGGCGGCTGTTCCGAGCATAGGATCCTGGAACACACGGCCGATGTATTTGGCACGTTTGTATTCAGGATCTCTTGAAATATTAATGCCGTCGATTTCTATTTTTCCCGAATCAATGGGATAAACACCAGCTATCATGTTAAGCGTTGTTGATTTACCGGCACCGTTTCCTCCGATTATAGTAACAAAGTCACCTTCATCAAGATGAAGATTTACACCGCGTAATGCTTTCTTTTCATTTATGGTACCTTTGTTGAAGGTTTTTCTTACGTTTACAATGTTAAGCATTATTCTTCGCCTCCTTCTTCCGAATATGCCTGCTTCTCTTTTATACGCTGTGTTACAACAGGGATACAGAGTGAAACGGCAACGATTATAGCAGAGAGAAGTTTCATGTCGTTAGCATTCATACCAAGACGGAGAACTACGGCACGAATTATGAAATATACGATTGCACCGACAACTGCGGAGGTAAGCTTTAATGCAAAGTTTCTTGCATATTTGAAGAAAACTTCACCGATTACGATAGAGGCAAGAGCAACAACGATTGCACCTGTTCCCATGCCGACATCGGCATATTTCTGGCTCTGTGCAACGAGAGCGCCGGAGAATGAAACAAGGGCATTTGAAATCATAAGAGCAAGAAGCTTTGTGCGGTTTGTGTTTACGCCGAGAGCTCTTATCATAGCTTCGTTGTTACCGGTTGCTCTTAAGGCACTGCCGATTTCTGTTCCGAAGAACCAATATAAAATAGCTACTATTACAACAGCAATAACAATACCGATAATAAGTGACGCTGTTGACTGTGTCATACCGAGAGCCTTTGCAAAGCCCGATGCCGATTCAATAGTTGAGCTTCCGGAACGACCTACAAAAAAGCTTATTATTGTTTCGGAGTTAAGAAGCGGAAGGTTGCTTTTGCCGCTCATTATTCTTAAGTTAATTGACCAAAGAGAAATCTGTGTAAGTATACCGGAAAGTATAGCCGGAATATTGAATACCGTGTGAAGAATACCGGTAACGGCACCTGCCGCAAGACCGGCAATTATAGCAATAAGAGTGGCTAAAGCCGGACTCATGCCGCCTAAAATAAGGACTGCACATACACAGCCGCCCAGAGCAAAGCTTCCGTCAACCGTAAGGTCGGATATTTTAAGAAGCTTATAAGTAATGTATACACCGAGCGCCATGATGCCCCATAAAACGCCCTGTGCAGTAGCACCCATAAGGGATGTAAGTAAACCGTTCATTAAATAACCCCCATTTTTATAACCTTTTATTTTCTTTGTTTTTCATACCTGATTGATAGTTTATCAGGTATAAGAAGTATACCTTTTTCTGTATACACCTTATACCTGACAGACTGTTTTTAAACGTACAGAAGGCTGTGCCTCGGCTTTGTGCCGGACACAGCTTCTGTAATTAATAGTTTTTACTTCTTATTTTTTAAGACCTGAAACGTCAATACCTAAAGCGGCTGCTGTTTCATCGTTAACAGAAAGTTCGCACTGATCTGCTGAAAGATATCCGATAGGCATTGTTGCAGGATCTGCACCGTCTCTGAGGATTTCTACTGCCATCTGGCCAGCCATGTAGCCAAGCTGATAGTAGTCAATTCCGTATGTAGCAAGACCGCCTGCATCAACCATACCCTGTTCGCCGCAGATGATAGGAAGGCCATTGTCTGTTGCAATCATGCTTACTGTAGGCATACCGGCAGCGATTGTGTTGTCAGTAGGAGCATAGATAACGTCTACTTTGCCAACCATTGATTCAACAACTGTCTGGATTTCGTTTGAAGATGAAACTGTGAAATCGATGTGTTCAAGACCGTTTGCTTCGCAAGCTTCTCTTGCCATAGCAGCCTGAATTTCTGAGTTAGATTCTGATGAGCAGAAGAGGATACCTACTGTCTTAGCATCGGGAAGAATCTGTTTAAGAAGTTCGATCTGTTCTTTTACGGGTGTAAGGTCTGATGTACCTGTTACGTTTCCGCCGGGTGCATCGTTAGAAGCAACAAGACCGCTTTCCGCAGGGTCAGTTACGGCTGAAAGAACGATGGGAATTTCTGATGTAACACCGGCAACAGCCTGAGCTGCAGGTGTAGCGATTGCATAGATAAGGTCGTTTCCGTCGTTTACAAGCTTTTCAGCGATTGTCTGGCATGCTGACTGTTCGCCTGATGCGTTCTGCTGGTCAACTTCGTATTTAATGCCTGATTCGTCAAGAGCAGCGATAAAGCCTTCGTTTGCTTTGTCGAGTGCCGCATGCTGTGTAAGCTGGAGAACACCGATTTTATATGTTGTATCGTCTGTGCTTTCTGCTGATTTGTCATCTGTTGTTGTGTTTGTTGAACTGCTTCCGCATGCTGTAAGAGCAAGAGCAGTAGTAACAGCAACAACTGCCGCTAAAAATCTCTTCATAATAAGTCCCTCCTAAAAAATAAAAAAATTTGCTCCGTTTGCCTCACAAACGGTTAAGCTTATTATACAACGCTTGTTTAAAGCTTTCAATTGCTAAATTGTCATAGAACGACTAAAAAATATATAGATTTTTGAGCTTTTAAAGGGTGTTTGCTGTGAAAAAATAAAAATTGTTCGAATAACTCTGCTTAGTATAGGAATTTATAACAAATTGACGGATATATTTTTATGATATATTTTAAAACTTTAAATTGCAATAGCAATATAAACAGATGTATGGGTGTATCTGTCTGTCCGAATATTTATATACAGTTTTTCATATAAATAACTGAAATATATTTAAAATAGGAGTGTTATTTTGAAAAGTTATATAGAACAAAGAGCAGTAGAGGTTGCAAATTTTATTATCAGTTCAAAATCAACAGTGAGAGAAACGGCGAAAAAGTTCGGCATAAGCAAAAGTACCGTTCATACGGCAGTAACGAAAAAGACATTTTTAACCGGCGGTGATTTTTATGACAGTATTGCGAGCCGCAGCCTATTGCCGGGTTTCTACCGATAAAGACGCTTTTATGGATAAGGTAAAGGCAGAAGTAATACGGCAGACAGAAAAACAAAACAGTATGAATAATGATGTCGATATATCTAAGCTGAAAAGACAGAGAGCCAAGCTTATTAATATGTATGAAAACGATATAATAGAGTTGCATGAGCTTAAAGAAAGGTTGCCGGAAACAGACAAGCTTATTGAAAAAAATAAATATCAATATGACAGTTATGAAAAAATGAAAAACATAGTAAACGAATATCTGACGGATATAAATAAGCTGATAGATATGGCATTGCAGGAGAATGTATTTATAAAAAATGTCGTAAAAGGCATATATGCGGAGTCAAGCGGATTAGTTAAAATTATTGTATGATTTTAACTAAAAACTGGTATAAATGTCTTTTGAAAGGTAAGTATTTATTGACGTACATGTCGTAAAATGGTAAAATATATTCGGTAACAGTGCTTTCATATATACAAATGAAACAATATACAATCAATGTATTGATTATACACTAAAGATATACGATTTGAGGAGAGATGAATTTTGAAAGGAATAATATTAGCGGCAGGAAAAGGAACAAGATTATACCCTATGACTAAGCCGGTTTGCAAACCGTTGCTTCCTATTTATGATAAACCGATGATTTATTATCCGCTTGCGGTTCTTCAGCATGCCGGAATAAAAGACGTACTTATCATAGTTCCGCCTTATGACCTTGAACAGTTTGAAAGACTTTTCGGTGACGGCAGTTCATTGGGAATGAACATAAGCTACAAGGAGCAGTTTGTTCAGAGAGGTATAGCGGACGCATTTATTGTCGGCGAAGAGTTTATCGGTGACGATTCCGTATGCCTTGTGCTCGGTGACAACGTATTCTATGGCGACGGACTTAAGGAATGCCTTGATAAAGCACAGCAGAACACAGTCGGAGCAACAATATTCGGTGTTTATGTAGACGATCCGAGAGCCTTCGGCGTTGTTGAGTTTGATGAAAATGGAAAGGCAATAAGCATTGAGGAAAAGCCGGAAAATCCTAAGTCAAACTATATTGTTCCCGGACTTTATTTCTATGACAACAGAGTTGTAGAGATTGCAAAAAATGTTCAGCCTTCGGCAAGAGGCGAGCTTGAAATAACATCGGTAAACAACGAATATTTAAAGCTTGGCGATCTTAATGTTGTAACTCTCGGAAAGGATTTTGTCTGGCTTGATGCCGGAACAGAGGACAGCCTTCTTGCAGGCGGAGAGGTAATAAGAAAAATTCAGGCAGAAACAGGCAAATATGTGGCTTGTATTGAGGAATGCTCATATGATAACGGCTGGATTTCAAGAGATGAGCTCCATAAGCTTGGCAAGGAGCTTGAAAAAACAAAATACGGAAAATATATAATGAATAAGCTTTGATTATTTTTTAGCTGGCAAAAAGGCTTCCGACGATTTCGTCGGAAGCCTTACTTTTTGTATTATAGCTTATTTATTAAAGAATGCCTTTAATGTTCTGTGCTGTTATTGCAGCCTCAGCCTTTGTGATGTTATCCTTAGGAGCGATTGTGTTGTCCGTTCTTCCTTTGTAGATTCCCTTTGCAACTGCCCATGAGATATTATCAATAGCATATTCGGAGATTGATGAATAATCGTTGAAGCCTGTAACTGCGGCTCTGTCTGATGCATCAATGCCCTTGAATGTGAAGTATCTGTATATGAAGGCTGCCATCTGCTCACGGGTTACGTTTGCTGTCGGAGCAAATAAACCGTCGCCGATACCGCTTACAATGCCGTTTTCATATGCCCACATAATAGCGTCTGCATAAGGATTGTTGTTGTAAACGTCTGTGAATACAGAGTTTCCGCTGTAATCCGCACCGTCAAGCATATAGAGCATATAAACTGCCTCCTGTCTTGAGAGTGCTCTATCGGGATTGAAAGCTGTTGCTGTGTCGCCCTTTATAAGACCTTCTTCGATAGCGTCCTTAACATATGTATAAGCATAGTGGTTAATGATGTCTACATAGTTTGAAGCGTCCTTAGGATCGTATGCATTGTCAGGCTCTTCTGTTGAAGGCTTGTTGTTATTGTTGTTCTTATTTTTACCTGTTATGTTGTCAAGTGTGTAACTGCCGCCGCGGCTACCGCTGTTGTTGTCCTTCTTTTTGTCGTTGAATGCTGTTGTTAATGAATCAACCGCATTGTTGAACTCTTTCGGTGTAACTGTGTCAAGCTTTGAAAGAATATTTTTTGCATTGTTGATTTCGTTTACAAGAGTTTCGTATTTATCTGTTGTGTAGCTTGATTTCTTAGCGTTTTCGGCTTTTTTAAGAATGCTTTCAAGCTCATATGTTACGATTATTTTATCCTTGCTGATGTTTCCACCGCTTATAAGCTCGTCCTTTGCAGCATTGTTTTTAACAACGAATACTGCTTCGGGTGACACATCGTTGAAAGCGTTTGCTCCAACCTTCTTAAGTGAGCTTGTTTCGATTATAACTCTTCTGAGATTTTCGCAGCCGTTGAATGTGTTCTTGCCGATGTTATTTACTCCCTTAGGAATAACGATTTCCTTGAGTGAAGTGCAGCCGGAAAATACGCCCTTAACATCTTCTTCTGCGTCCTCGCTGATAAGGTCGCCAAGCTTAGTAAGCTTTTCACTTAATTTTACTTTCTCAAGTGATGAGCAGCCATAGAATGCAGCATCGTTTAATTCTGTTACATCATTTGATAATATTGCTTCCTTGAGTGATGCACAATTATAGAAAGCATACGCACCGATTTCATCAATGTTGCTTAAATCAATTTCAATTAAGGCCTTGCAGTTATAGAAAGCTTCGTCGTTTATAACTGTTACTGTTGAAGGAAGAGTAATTGAAGCGAGAGCCTCATCTCTGAAGAACATTCCCTTGCCGATGTTGTCGAGAGTTGTTCCTTCTTCGAATTCAACTGTTGCCAAGCTGTAATTCCAACCGAGTATGTAATCATCAATATTTTTAACGCTTGCGGGAATTGTGATTGCTTCAAGCTTTCCGTTGTCGGAAAGAGCACCGTTTTCGATTGTTGTAAGCTTGCTGCCGGTCTCAAATGTAATTGATTTAAGGTTTAAGTTTCCGGCAATAGCATTTACTCCGAGCTTTTCAACTGTGTTGGGAACTGTGATTGATTCAATGTTGTCACAACCGTTGAAAGCACTTGCTTTGATTTCTTTTACTACATAATCATAACCGTTGTTTCTTACTGTTCCGGCTATTGTGTAATCTCCGGCTTTGTTAACAACTGTTTTGTCAACGCTTTCGATAGAAACCACACCGGGTTCTGTTTCGGTAGGATCTGCCGTAACTGTGTATGAAATACCGTTCTTTGTGAATGAAGGCTCTTTAACGCCGTCCTCAAGAAGAGTATCGTCAACTGTTATGTTTGCTTCGGGAACTCCGTATTCAACAAGCTTTGCTTTAACGGATTCTGTAGCAACTCTGTATTTAGCAGATGTGTTGGCTGATTTTACAACTAAGCTTTCGCTTGTTTCGCCTGTTGATTTGATTGTTACATTTTCAACCGATGAAGGAATCGAATCGCTGTCGATAAGCTCAACGCTCTTAGGAATTGTTAATTCCTCCAATGAGTTGCAGCCGCGGAAACAATACTCCGGAAGAGATTTAAGCTTTTCGGAAAGAGTAACCGATTCAAGCTTACTTGAGCTGCTGTAACTGCTGAAATAGAATGCCATCTTTCCTAAGGATTCAACGGAGTTTTCCATAGTTAATGTTGTGAGAGCACTCATGTTTCCGAAAGCATTTTTGCCTATTGTCTTTGTATTCTTACCTGTGTTGAGTTCGATAATTCTTGTGTTTCCGTAGAATGCCTTGTCTGCGATTGCTTCTACCGAATCGGGAACAGTGTATTCTGTTGTTGTCTTTGCAGCAGGGTAAACTAAGAGAGTTTTGCCTCTGTCTGATAAAAGAACGCCGTCTTCGCTTGTGTATGCTCCTGTTCCGGAAACATTTATTGCTTTAAGGCTGTTGCATTCGTAGAAAGCATCTGTGCCGATTGTCTTTAATGTTGCGGGAAGGTTGATTGATTCAAGACCTGAACGCTTGAAGGCTTCTGTACCGATTTCTTCGAGTGCGTTTCCTACTACAAACGTTTTGAGAGCCTTGCATTCTGCAAAAGCTGTTTCTCCGATTGTTTTAAATCCGTCGGGAAGTGCTATTGATTTAAGGGTCGAGCATGTATCAAAAGCATGTTCTCCGATAGATGTAAGCTGGCTGCCTTCCGCAAAGGTTATTGTTTCAAGCTTATTTGCTTCGGAGAAAGCATTTTTGCCTATTGTTGTAACGGTTTTGGGAATGGAGATGTTTTTAACTCTTGAAGACATCATATCTTCCCAAGCTGCATTCCAAGCTGAAGCAAAAGCATTTTCTCCGATAGCAACGACTGTGTATGTATTTCCTGTTGTTTCTTCCGTAACTGTTTCGGGAATTGTTACTAAATTAGCCATTTCCAATGTTACTTCGAAGGAACCTGAATATCCGCTTCCGACTTGAACTGTTCCGTTTGTAGTGTCTGTCGGATCGGAAAGAACCTTGTAATATATTCCGTCAAGTGTGAAGTTCTCGATTGACGGCTTGGGATCTTTTCCTGCCGAAGTTATGTTGTCCGCCGATACACCACATGTGTCAATAAGCATATTTTTGATTGCGTTTGTTTCGACATCAAATTCAACATCGTCGGGAGTACCGCTGAAGGCTGATGAGCTGATTGATGTAAGCTCAGGTGACTTTATTGTTACCTTTTCGAGGCTTTCACAGCCGGAGAGTATGCTGGTACCGATTTTCTTAACTGAAGCCGGAATTTCAACCTCCGAAAGTGATGAGCAGTTATAGAAAATATAGTCCGGAATTTCTTTTAAGTTTTTGGAAAGAGTAATTTCCGATAATGATTTGCTGTTGTAGAAAGCTAATTCGCCTATTGATGTTACCGAGTCGGGCATAATGACCGTTTCAACGCCTGCACCCTGGAAGGCTGAACGTTCGATTGTTTCAACTCCGTCAGTTATTGTAACATCTCTTAAACGCTGGTTTTCTTCAAATGCGTAAGCACCGATTGTTTTTAAGCCGTCCGGAGTTGTGTAGGAAGAACCTGTTTTTGCGGCCGGATATAAATAAAGAGTTTCTTTGTTTTTGTCATAAAGGATACCGTCTTCGCTTGAATAGTTAGGATTTTCTTCATCAACATTGATTTCCTGGAGCTTTGAGCATCTTGTGAAAGCATTTTTACTTATATCGGTGCATGTTGACGGAATTGAAATTGACTTAATCATAATTGATGAAAAAGCTTCTTCACCAATACTTGTGAGGTTGCTTGTGCCTGTTTCAAGTCCTGTTGTTCTAAGAACTCCGCAATGCTGGAAAGCCTGTTCTCCGATTGTTTCGATTGATGACGGAATGTTGATGGTCTTAAGTGATTCACAGAAAGCAAAAGCAAGGTCATCGATTTCCGTAAGGCTGTTGCCTTCGATTGTTACATTTGTGAGAGCGGAGCTCCAGAAGGCCTGTTTTCCGATGTATTCTACGTTTTTAGGTATTGTTATCATTGTAAGAGAGCTGCAGCTGTTGAAGGCATATGTTTCTATTCTTGTAACAGTGTCGGGAATATTAACTTCTCTGAGGTTAGGGCAACTGTTGAATGCTCTGTCAGGGATTGTTGTAAGCTTTGAAGAAAGTGTTACGCTTGTCATTGTTGCACCGGAAAGCACCTCTTCTCCGAGTGTTTCAACCGAATCCGGTATTGTGATTGTGTTTACATTCAAGTCTGCAAGAGCAAGTCTACCTATTGCTGTTACAGTATCGGGAATTTCGAGAGATGTAATATCCGAGCATCTGAGGAATGCTCTGTCACCGATTGCTGTAACCTTGTATGTTGTTCCGCCGTATTTAACGGTTGAAGGAATCGTTACACTTCCGGAAAGACCGGTCATGGCTGTATCGCCATCTCCGACCTGTACTGTGTCATCGGATAAAACTTTATATGTGAGTGAACCGACTTCGAATACATCATCAACTGCATAAAGTGCAATATCAGCGTCCTGTAAATCCAATTCGTCTTCATAGGAAATGTCGTCGATAGACTCGTCTAAATCGTCTGAATTGTTTTCATCATTGATTTCTTCTTCGTTGTCGATTCCATTATCAACGTCCTTGTCAACTTTGTCATTAACTTCTTCTTCGTCATTGACTTCGTTTTCGCCGTTGATAACATCATTATTTTCGTCGAGATTTTCAATGTTGTTGCTTTCTGCCATAGCTGTAACGGTAGGGCAGGCGGTGCTCATTGAAAGCATAGCTGCAACGGCAGCCATGGCAACTTGTTTTCTTCTGTGTTGTGATTTCATAGCTACTCCTTTGTAAATTTAATAATATTTTTAATAAATTTAGGTTAGGACATCCTAACAGCGATATTATTAAAATTTTATTTAGTTGTCAATAAAAAAATAATCCGATTTCCGCTATACGCAAAAATCGGACTATTCGAGCTAAAAAATCCAATCGGTTCAAGTTTTATTTGTATGAAATATTAAAATCATCGTGACAAAACAAGCGATAAATTTTTATCCTCTGAAAAATTTGACAGACTGTAGCATATAATTACGCTGTCTATATTGTTATCCGCAACATAATCTGCAACAGATAACTTGTAATATCTTGGATCCAGTAAATGTATTTCCGAAAAATTCTGTGTCAGAAATGGAGCAAGAGAGTCGCTGTAAGAATCTCGGATAATTAAAAGCTTAGGTTTGCCGGTATTTTCTGTGTTTATGACTATCAACGGTTCGTTCTGACCTAAGAAATAGGTGTACTTATCCTTTATGTTGAGATTTTCGTCAAAATAAAGTTTTGAGTCCGACCAGTCCTTTCCGTTGAAGGCCTTTACGTTTACTCCGTTGTCGGAAACATAGGTATGTATTTCGTCACCTTTAAGCCAGAACAGAGGTACTTTGGAATATAGTGTTCCGTAAAAATCGCTGTTTACCGTTGTGTCGGACATTTCGGAAATATCTTTCGCCTCTAAATTCATTGTATCGGCTATCGTTCTGTAACCGTAGTAAGCACCGAGGCTTGTCCAATGGTGGTCGGTTTTGTAATAAATATATTCGCTGTTGTGAGAACTGAGTGCATCATAAATATCTATACATTCCGCATCGGAAATTTCGTATAGGCTTTGTATAATCGATTTTTCATCTGATGACGGAAAGCTGTTTCTGTGTTTTTCGGTGCATATGTCGTAGGCACTCGGTATAAGTGCAAAATATACAGGTACATTGGTTTTTTCGGCAAAGCTGTTTATTGCCGAAACGGTATTCTGCATATTCCCGATGCTTTCCTCGGACACAGGTGCACCCATGAGAGTTCCGTCTTTGCCGATAAATACGTTGTTTATTTCTCTCTGGCCCATGACATATTCGGAAAGAGTGTTGAGCTTTACAAAGAGGTTTCTTCCGGCAAACTGATCGTTTATATAGCTTTCGAAATCCTTTGCGAATTTGCCGCTTTTTAATGCCGATAATGAAAATTTGGGCTTTTGTGCCAAATATCGGTTTTCGGTTTCCGAAAAGCTTTTATCAGGTAATGCTATTATGGCAAGCATGAATACCGCAATCCATGCGATGAATATTCCTGTTAATATTTTTGAGAATTTCTTCATTTAGTTTTTCACCTGCCTCAAAATCTGAAATACAAAAACGGATTATAACCGGAGCTTATTATGGACGCTGTGCATAATATCAGACCGAATAAGCATAAAATCAGAGTCAGTATATTGCGGCTCTTTTCCGGAATGCACAAGAAAGCGTTTTTAACTAAAGGTGATGATGCGATTATAAGTATCACAAACAACGGCATATAGCTCACAAGATAAAATATATCCGACTGCGAAGCCAATGCCGATACGCCTATTCCGAACATTGAGCCGATAAGCGTTAAGCCTTCCGACAATGAGTTGCAGGCGAATAATGCCCAGCCGAGCATTGCAATGAGTATTGCATATATATGCGGAAGTATTCTGCCTTTTTCAAGGTGTTTGAGCAAAAACAGCTTTTCGATTATGAGCCAGAAGGCATAGAACAATCCCCATGCAATAAAGTTCCAGCTTGCACCGTGCCAAAGACCGGTTGCCGCCCAGACGATAAGTATGTTTATGTACCAACGGAGTTTGCCTTTTCGGTTGCCGCCGAGAGGAATATAAACATATTCACGAAACCATGTGGAAAGGGATATGTGCCAGCGATGCCAGAATTCCGTTGCGGATTTGGATATGTACGGATAATCGAAATTCTCTTTGAATTCAAAGCCGAGCATTTTTCCCAAGCCGATTGCCATGTCCGAATATCCGGAAAAGTCGAAGTAAATCTGGAAGGTGAAAGCGGATACGGCAAGCCATGCACCGAGAACGGACAGATTTCCGCTGTTATATAGTGTGTCCCAAAGAATACCGATACTGTTTGCAAGTAATACCTTTTTGCAAAGACCGACAATAAACACACATACGCCGTCGGAAAATTTGTCAACCGATGTATTTCTCGTTTCCATCTGCTCGGCAACATCACGATATTTAACGATCGGGCCGGCAATAAGCTGCGGAAACAGGCTGACATATGTGCCGAAGGCAGTAAAGCTGTGCTGTGCCTTGCAGTCGTTTCTGTAAACGTCTATTACATAGGACATTTTCTGGAAGGTGTAGAAGGATATGCCTATGGGCATTACTATATTCATTTTTAAAGCTATGTTCAAAGAGAACAAAGCGTTTAATGTGTCACATATAAATGTAAGGTATTTAAAAAGTACAAGAAGGCCTATATTTATTATAACGGATATTATAAGCCATTTTTTGCCTTTTTCGCCTTTGTTGTGTGAGCGTTCAATCATTAATGCAAGAAAATAATCCACTGCAACCGATGCAAGCATAAGAAAAACATAAACGGGTTCGCCCCAGCCGTAGAAAACAAGATTTTCTATGAGAAGAACCAGATTACGCCATTTGAACGGAGTTATGTAATAAAGCATTAATGCAATGGGGAGATATATAAAAAGAAATATTGTGGAGCTGAAAACCATAAAATATTCTCCTGTCTGCCGTTTTATTTTTGCTAAAAATTATCCCAAACCGAAAGGCTCGGTTCGGGATATTATTATAACAGATATTTATTCGGTTAAAAAGTTATTTGCCTATTGCTTCTGTGAAAATTTCTGTCATTGTTGCCGAATCATCTGAAATGAACATAGCAACATAGTTTCCTTCGGAATATACACTGCAGGCATTAATTTTTTCGTATTCATCGGGAAGGTAATCACGCATTTCATTGAGTTTTGCTTCATATCTGTTATCTACCTTTTCTTTTAAATCTGCCGCCGCATTGCTGTCGGTTGCTTCAAGCATAATGATTTCGTCGCTTGATGTGCTCACCATTGTTATGGAACCGGCATACTGCTTAACCTCATCCATATCTATTCCGTAAAGAGAGGTAAGCTCACTTTCGGAGATTTCGCTCATGTCGTCGGGAAGAGTTACGGTTTCGGTTATTTTTGTATATACGTCGTTAAGATCAACGTCCTTTGCTGATGTTTCATTGCTTGATGATGAAGAGCAGCCTGCTGCAATTAATGTAAAGCAGGTGATAATTCCTGCGAGTAATATTCTTTTTTTCATGATTTATTCCTCCTGTTTTGTATGTGTAAGTAAAAAGTCTATCCATTTCTGGCATGCGTCGTTTGTAAAATGCAGTCCCATTGTGTCGGCGTCATAGCAATAAGAGTCCGGAAGATTTCCGTTTTCATCTCTCATAGCATATGCGACGTCAACAAAGTTATAACCGTTTTCTTCACAGAATTTTGCAAGAGCAAGGTCAAAGGTGAATATCTCCTTATTGGTAGGTATTTTTGTTCTGCTTGCTATGCAGGGAGTTATGGACTGGATATATATTTCAACATTAGGCGACTGTTCCTTTATTAATGATATTAACGTCTGATAGTTTTCCAGATAGCGGTCAAGGCTGTATGACGGAATATCGTTTATTCCGAGCATTATGTAAACCTTGTCAACATCCATTTTTGCTATTGCATCCTGTATAAGCATATGCTCGCCGTTGTAATATGGGTGCTTTGATTCGTCGGTAAGCTCCCATAAGGCGTTTCCGGCACTCAATCCCTGCGTTGTAAGGAACTGAGCGTTGCCCATAAACGAGCCGTTTATTTTGCGCATATATTCAGCGTACATTCTGAGCTTAACAGATATTGAATCGCCGATAAAGACGGTATTATTGAAATAATCCTCTGTTTTTGCTTCGCTTTCCTGTATGCCGAAGGGCTTGTCGGTTACATACTTTTCATAGCTGTTTATATCAAAGCGTTTGTCGTTTTCATCAATTTTAATTGTTTCCGCAGTGCTTTGGCTGTCTTTTAAATCTGCAACAGAAACTGCTGAAAAG
>ERZ791909.1798-NODE-1798-length-14114-cov-3.397823_pt1 | contig 14114 bp, 10 predicted proteins | sample MGYA00510143_ERZ791909 | MGnify/ENA primary metagenome ERZ791909 (study PRJEB30046, sample SAMN00792093) | human gut metagenome | study: EMG produced TPA metagenomics assembly of the A metagenome-wide association study of gut microbiota in type 2... | reverse complement strand
GAATGGACATTGATTTCCCAAAGCCAAAAATCTCACTCCGACAGGCTGCTAGTATAACGGATACCTTTTCAGCTTGAAATGCGAAGCAATAAAATAAATATTATTCCTGCATGAGTTTATTACCCCAACGCTCTGCATCGAGTCCACATGGGGCTAATTTTTGAGTTTGCGCATGTGAGCCGCATAAGGGTGGACGTAATACCCCGATGCTCCGATCGGAATAGCTTGACCTGAAGCAAAAAATTTATTTGGAATTATTCTTGAAAATATCCAAATCAGTAGTACAATATGTCATATACTTAAATTATGTTTATTATTTTAGGAGGATACGATGAAAACATTTTGGTCTTTCTTTGAAGAAAAAGTCGGGGATGAATGGATAAATTTTGTCGATTCTGATGAAAGGTTGGAAAATGCAGGAATAAAAAATCTTGCAGCAAATTATTCAAATATTGCAGGGCCTCTGCGCAAAACAGCTAAACGTGAGGAACGGGCTCAGCGTTGTTCAAGACTTGCACAAATCTCAAGTCTTGCAGGTAAAGGGAAAAAGGTAATTACGGAAGCTCGGGAAGAGAAAATGCAAGTTTCTTCAATTCTTAGGCCGATAGCTTTTGGAAGTGGCAAACGAAAAGGTGTTTGTACAGCAACTGAAGCTCTAGAAGAAGAACATGCCAGAAAATCATTGCTTGCAATGGCTTGGGGCATTAAGTCGCAGACAAGAGCGAGAGAAGAATCTGAACAGTCACGGTCTACGTTGCAGAAGAACAAATTCATCTAATCGCGTGGCGTTGGAATATTATGGGCGACGAAAATATTATTTTGTCCAATTCAAGAGATGAAACGGCAGATTATTTGGAGAGTCGGTTATCCAATGCAGGTGTTCCTGTTCTTCGTTTGAACACAGATTGTATCTCTGAAGATGCGTGGGGATACCACAACGGAATACCGCTTCTTTATTTGTCAAATGGACAAATAAAATCACCTTCGAATTTCAAACATGTAGTTTTTCGTCGTCCTCATCCTGTTCGGGTTGCATCTTGCGGAGATGCAGCCCAACAGAATCATATGTCTGAAGAATGGTCAGAATGCTTAGAGGGATTTCTTGGGCTGATACCTTTGAAGAACTGGTTTAATCATCCTTCAAGAAACTATATTGCTTCACATAAACTTGAACAACTTTATCGGGCGGCACATTTTGGACTGTCAGTTCCCGATAGTGTTGTAACAAGTAAGCCAGAAATCGCCCATGCTTTTTTTCTGAAATATGAATCGGACGGGATTGTTGCCAAAACTTTATCTGGTGGTTGGTTTGAACGGGAATATCCGTGGGAAGATTCCATGGTTCATACAGTGGAAATTTCATCCGACCATGAGAAAATATTTCAAAGTCTTCCTCTTTGTCCAGTCTTATTTCAAAAGAAAATTGACAAACAGATTGATATTCGAGTAATTGTTATTGACGATAGTATTACTGCTGTTGGAATGAGAGCTTTTGACGGAGAAAAACAACGCTTGGATATCAGACGCAATTTAATGAATGATGTATCATATTCGAAAGTTATAATTCCTGATCAAATTAGAGAAGCGATTCTAATGATAGTGAAAAGTTATGAGTTACGATTTGCGGCGTTAGATTTTGCATTAGACATCAGCGGAAATTGGATTTTTTTTGAGATCAATCCGAATGGACAATGGGCTTGGCTTGATTTTGATGGAGAAACAGATATAGCACAGACTTTTATCGAAATATTCAGAAAAAATACTGAGAGAGTATGATGGATCGCATTGAAACTCTATTGTCATTTTTGGGGACATTGATAACTTATATACTGTTGTGGATATTTAATCCTGGTCATCAGTATAAGGAGGTTCAAGAAGGTAGAATGCTTTCTCCTAATTTTGAACGGGGAAGAGTTTTCAAATCAAATCGCAAACGGTATTTGAAAGAAAGCTATGTTATGCTTTCTGACAAGCAAAAGGAGTTTGATACGAATGATGAAAAATGTAAAAATCTTTTGACAATCAGTACATTTTTGTTAGCTGCGCAAGTTGTTATTTGGGGACAAATGGATATTTGTCTGCTTGCTTGTGTACCTATTTTCTTCTCAATTTGTGTCGTGTTTCTTCTTTTGATGAGAGATCGGGTTGGTATAATTCATTATTGTGATCCTCGCCAATATCTTTTTGAAAAGGTAAAAATAAAAAAACTCCAAAAAGAGATGATTAATGATATTGATGAGGTACTGTATAATAATAATTGTGTGATCAGATATAAAATAGGGGTATATTCTGCGGCTAGAAGGAGTATGGTACTTTCGGTTGTTTGCACAGCAGGGTTATTTTTTTATTTTTCTTGGATACACAATAATAATGTAGATAAAAATACGGATAAACCAAGAATAGTTGAGTTTCATGCGAATTAGTTGAAATAACAAAAGTATCTTGCATTTTATCTGTTTGCGTAAGCTCGATTTCTTTATTTATTTGCCAAGATTTATTCTTAGATATACAAGGGAAATCATTTCAGAAATGAAACAAATTTCCCGGTATAATTTTTAGAAAACGTAGTTTACAAACGCTGTGATGCTGTTGGAAAAACTGCGGTCGCCGATGAGGGCGTTGTAGTTGATTCCGAGGTCGAGATTTTTGTAGATATTGGCCTTGAGAGAGATTCCGAGATCGACGGCGTCACGGCCGTATTTGGCTCCGCAGTACGTGAAATCCCGGCCTCCTTCAAAGGATGCGGTGCTTGAAAATCGGTTGTCTCCGAACTGGTGCAGCCAGCGCGCCGATAATTCCGGGGTGAGCTTGAAATTTTCGTTGAGTTCCCATTCATGCGCCAGCCGGAACCCGAGGTGCGATTCCAACGAGAACGAACTGCCGGAGCGGATCGAAAGTGACGCCGCATCCGCGCCATGTTCCCGGGAGGAGTTTTCCCACAGACCGGCGACATACAATCCTCCGACCGGTTCGAAGATTGTATGATCCGTCAGATGGAACTCGTATCCGGCATTCAGCATAAAGCTCAATTCGTGCATGGCCCGGTTGCTTTTGGCCGTGTAGTCGAGATTTCCGTAACGGATGTTCCGCTTTATTTGAAGATCATGATAAGCGTAGCCTCCGGCAACATCAATATGAAAATCCTCGTATCGGCAGGACGCAAACAGCATTGGCCTGACGGAGAGCAATTTCCCGTCGCTTCCGGAAGCATCGCGGAAATTGATATTGGTCAGGGAACCGCCAAGTGCGGCGCCGTAGGTGAATTTGCCGTCGACGGTCTGCCGGACTCCGGCGACGCCGCCCATGTTGGAGTAGGAATATCCTGCGACCTGCTGCATTTCACGTTGTTCATTCCATCTGCCATAGGTGATCAGAAAAGCTTCCCATTCGTTCATCGCATCAAAAGTCAATCCCTCTTTTTGCCTTATTGCACGAAGGGTCTGAACGTTCTCCTGGACCAGCTTGTCGAACATGAACCGGCTGTTGTCATGAACGATTTTGGGTATGGCGGTGTAAATCATCGAAGAGAGTTGCCGGACGGCCCCGGTGACGGCTTCCGCCGTTTTCTGGATGTCGATATTGCCGAGCAGACGGTCGAACTTCTCATCCGGTGGAACAAGGTATATCAGGTCCAGTTCCTTCGAGGTCTCACACAGCTTGCGGTCCTCCGGGTGGGTGATTTTGTGATACCCGCCGGAATCCGGCTGCGGATCTTCGCTGCCGCCTCCGCCGCGTTTCGCGGTAATGACGATCCGGTCGGAAACGGCGTCCGATTCCCGGAGGACCTCATACTGGAACAGCGGATAATGGTTGACGACATTGGTGAAGTTCTGATTGATATCCTCGGCGGAAACGATCGTGAAGCTCTGTCCATCCCGAATCGGATGTTCTCCGGTGAATTCCGGTGCGACGGCGGCGCCGGCATCGATGGTGACGGATTGCGCCATGATCGATGTGCTTGTATTCAGCAGCGCATCGATGACCGGGATGTAGGTGGATTGATCCATCAGGTGAACGGCGCCGCCCGGCAGGGAGAGGCCGCCGCGCAGAACGGCTCCCGCATGGTTGGAGAACCGGTTTGCCGTGGAATATGCCGCCTGAAGAAAGCCGTCGATGTTCCCCCGGTTGTCGGCAACCATTTCCGCCGCAACCAGAGAACCGCCGAGCCGGCCGGTATTGGCAACCGTCAGCCGTTGTCCGGCCTCGACCAGTTTGAGAGCGGTTTCGGGTCGTTCAAGGGTTCCGAGATTGTTCAAAGTGAGGTTTCCGTCTGCCGCGATCAGAGTATCGGAGGCAGTCAGAATCCCCTGATTGTCCAGCGTAACCGTTCCGTCCGGAGAGGCGATGCGTATGGCGTTTTCGGCTTCCGGGTTTCCGATGGTTCCGGTATTCACGATATCGAGAGTCCGGGAGCCTTCGAGCCGCTGAATTTCGCCGGAGTTATCCAGCTTCATGTCGGCGGCTTGCAAAAGGCCCCGGACTCTGCCGGAGTTGGTGATGTCGGCTTCCTGCCGGACCGATATATTGTCGGTTCGACCGGTATTGACAAGGATAAGAGATTCGGCAGTGACCCTGCCGGCGGATCCGGCGTTGTCGATCCGGATGTGCCGTGTACCGTCGATCCGCGAAATGTCGCCGTCGTTTCGGATCTCCGTGTTATCGCCGGAAAATGCAAGTTCACCAAGGTTGCCGGACGCCTGATTCGTAATCCGGGTGTTTCCCGAGGCCGAAATCGCGGCAAGCGAACCGGAATTATCCAATTCCAGAGAATTTGCCTCAAGCTTCTGCATGGAACCGGAATTGTCGACTTTTCCGGTCTGAAGAACCGTATCGCCGGTAACCCGGCCGGAATTCATCAGTGTGGAGTTCCCTTTGATTCGGAGGTTTCCAATTTCCCCGGCATTTGTGATCGCGGAATCGGTTCCTCCAATTTCAATGCCGGAAATCGTTCCGTTCTCCTGATTTTCGACAACCGCGTTTCCCTGTACGGCAACCGCGTTGCCTTCTGTGGCGGAAATCGCTCCGGAATTGGTCAAATCCAACGTATCGGCCTGCAGTTTCTCCATTGTCCCCAAGTTTCTGACGGAACCGGAATCAGTATGGACGGCTCCTTTGATTGTTCCCGCGTTTACGAGTTCGAGGGAATCGGTTTTGACGGCATAATCACCGGCTTCAATATTTCCCTGATTGCGAATCGAAACATCGCCGCCGATGACCGCAAGGTGTTCCCCCCGGATTGTTCCTTCATTTTCCAAGTCGATCCGGCTGGATTCTCCGCCTTTCACCGCGGCCAGTTTTCCGGAGATGGAGCCGTCCGCCCGATTCACAATCTTCGCGCTGTTTTCGACTTCGAGGGCATTGGTCTCCCGTGAACGGATGGCGGACTGGTTATCGAGGGTCAGCGAACCGGCATGAATGGCGGAATTGTCCGTTTCCAGGTTTCCGGTATTGGTCAGGGAAACCTGGTCGCCGATGATCGCAGCCTGTTCGGACTCGGAGGTGATGCTGCCGCTGTTGATGATTTCGAGGTTTTTCGCATCAATGGCGCTGTCGGCGCCATGTACGCCGATGATGCTGCCACGGTTCTCTACCCGAAGCTCTGTGTCGGCGTTTTCAGCTTTGATTCCGTAGCGGTTTCCCTTGATGACTCCGGTTTCCGTATTGACGATGGTTCCTTGGGAACCGACGCTGACGGCGTAATCTCCGTTGCCCTCGATCCGTCCGGAATTGGTCAGGTTCAACTGATCCGCCCGGATTGCCTGATTGACGGTATTGAGGATCTCGCCGCTGTTGACGATATCGAGTTTTTGGCCGGAGATGGTCGCATCGCCGGAAGCGGAGGAAATATTGCCGGAATTCCGGAGTGTCATCGTTTCCGCCGAAATTTCCCCGATTTCACCTGAATTGTCAAGAGTCATCTCGCCGGAGTCCTGAATCGCCGAGATGATTCCATGGTTTGTTATTTCGCCTCCGTTTGTGAGCAGGCCGTTGCCGCTGATCTTACCTTTGTTGGACAATATGAAATCGGAGGTCCCGGATCGGATACCCTCGATTTCACCTTCGGAGCCGTTTTCTATTTTTGCCGATGAATCCGCAGCAACCGCGAATCCGTCTCCGGCTGTGATTTTACCGGAATTATGAATATCGAGCTTTTGGCCGGCAACCGGTCCGGTTGCCGCCTGATTGCCCAATTTCAGGTTGTCGGCCTGAATTGTACCGATACTGCCCTGCTGATTCCTGATATCCGCCGTACCGGCGTCAACCCGGCCGATCTGCCCCCGATTGTCCACTGTGACCTGGGCGGCGGTCACTTTCGCGATCGTTCCCGAGTTCTCCACTGAGCCGGTTTCCAGTTCAATTCCGTTCCCGGTGATCTTTCCGGCATTGGCCAGCCGGGTATCCCGGCCGGTAATCATGACACCCTGAATTTCCGCATCGGAAGCATTTTCAAATGAGGCGATCCGTTCCGCAGTCACCGCCGGTTCGTTCTGTTCGGCGGCAATCCGTCCGTGATTGACCAGGCTGAGTTCACCGGCCTGAATCGAATTGATCTCCCCCTGATTGGTGATCGAGAGTTCCCGGCCGCTTACCCGTCCCAGCGTACCATTATTTTCTATTTTCCCGTGTCCGGCCTCGATGAGTTCCACTGTTCCGGCGTTGTCCAAGGTCAGTTTTTCCGATTCCAATCGGTTGATTACGCCTTTCGCACCGTTGTGGATGTCGGCTGTTCCGGAGTTCGCCTGCATGATTGTTCCGTTGTTGAATACGGTTGCCTGTTGGCCGGCAAGCGCGGTGACTGTATCTTCATTGAAAAGGGTGCCGCGTATCCACTGTATTCCGCTGCCGAGGATTTTCCCGAAATTGTTGATGACGGAGTCGCCGCTGTCGATCCTGATTCCGTTGATGGAGCCTTCCGCCGAGTTTTCCAATGATGAGAGTTTTTCCGTTGCGACGGCCGGAGTGTTTTCAGCCGACAGGATGCATCCCTTGTTGACCAGTGCCAGTTCACCGGCCTGAACCGGTCCGGTCTGGCGTTCGTTGTTCAACCGGAGTTTGCCGTCCGCCTGAATGCCGGAAATTTCACCTGCATTTTCAATATACGCATTTTGCCCGGTTTGAATGGCAAAAAGCTGATCCGATGTGATTTTGCCGTGATTTTCAAGCCGGATATCGGCATCGCCGGAAAGAATCGCTGAATTGCCGCCGTGGATGATACCGCTATTCGTGATATTGAGTGCTCCATTCTGCATGACGGCAGTATCGGAAGCCCGGATTGAACCGGCGTTATCCAGCGTTCCGGATACATGCAGGGCATCCCCGGCGTTGTTGACGACTTCTCCGCGGGATGAAATCGTTATCATGTTTTCAGGAGTTTTTCCATCCGTTCGGTCACCTGCCGTTCCTGTGGCAAGGACGTGGCCTCCTTCAAATTTACCGCCGATGTCGACCCGGTTGCCGTTGGCGTTGAGCTTCAGGCCGGAACCGATTATCCCGCCGTTCTCCGTGACATTGAAATTTTTGATCCGGCTGTGAAAATCGTTGATGAAGGCGGCGTCGGCGGTTCCGCCGTCCAGCGTCAGGGTGTCATTGTCGAATCCCTTCTCCTTGCAACTCAAACGTCCGCCTTTCCGGAGCACAAGCGTGTCGTTGCCGTCACCGAAATCGATGGTTCCATTCCGGAGATCGACTGCAAGAACAAGCCGGTTGTCTCCCGGCGCGAAGAGGAATACGCCGCGTTTCGTCAGGTAATCCTGATTCGCGAGCAGGTAGAGATTGGCCGCTTCCACCGTGCTGTCGAGAACTCCGCCGGTCATGAACAGAGTGCCGAGCGTAAGTCCGTACACGTCGATGCTGAGTTTCGCTTTCTCAGCCAGGGTGAGATCGGCTTTAGCGCCGTTAAAATTGATCGAACCGTTGCCTTTCAGGTGGCCGCCGAGAACCAGTTCGTTTGTACTGTCTCGTGAAAAATTGACCTGTCCGTTGATGACGCCGCCGTTTTCGGTAACGCGGATCTGATTGGAGCCGCCCTGACCGAACTGTGCGGAATTCATATTCCCGCCGTTCAGTTCAATTCTGGTCTGCCCATTTTCTCCGGCGTTGTTTCCGGAAATATGACCGAGAATATGACCGCCTTCGTTCAGGGTTATCAAATTCAATCCGTTGTTGATCCCGTTGAAAATCACGTTTCCCTTCACGTAGACTCCGGTTTCTTCATACCCGGGCGTTCCTCCGGAAAGAGTGATGATATTTTTTCCGGTCGGATGGGTGTTTTCACCCATGACCAGTTTATTCACGGTAACTTTGTTGTTTTCCTTGTTTCCTTGTGGGACGGTGAGTTCGCCGCCGTTCATGATGATGATATTCTGCGAATTTTCACCGATATTTTTTCCGGTCTCGATGGCGGCCAGGGAAATATGATTGTTGTTCAGGGTGAGCGAGGTCCGGTCGATGGGACCATCGACCCGCAGGTAGTTGCCGGTGCGGGCGCCGATATTGTCTCCGAATGTGACCGTGCCGCAACGGATATAACTGCCCATCACTGCTTCAATTGCTTGTACGTTCTCCGCTCCTTTCAGCAAAACTTCATTTTTACTGTCTGCGCCGATATTGGAGCCGAATTGCAGGTCGGATAGTTCAATTTGCGCATTGCCTCCGGAACCGCCGGTACTGCCCCATGGCGCGCCGAGATGAGCGTATGCCTTTTCAAAGTAGAGCCCGGTGGCCTGAAAACGGTTGGTGGCGTTGTTGCCGGTATTGTCGCCGAATATAATCGGTCCGCTGACGTAGATGCCGTTGTAGTTGCTGCGGTCCGGTATGCCGCCGGGCTTGATTGTGACGATATTGGCGGCATTGTCGGCATTGGAAGCGAAAACCACGTTTTGACGCAACATCGTCGTGAGGGATTCCGATCCGTCGAAAAGAATTCCTGAATACAGTTCAAGCAGGTTGTTTCCATGCGAATTGAAAAGGATGTTTTCTTTATAGTGGACATTGTAAATCCGCAGGGTGGCCGGCGTCTCAAAAGTATTTTGAAATACCGCTTCATGCCTGGAGTCGCCGTGGGCTTCGACGACAAGAGGCGGTTCGTCCGCGTCGGCGACGGCAAAGCAGCCGAAAACGGCTGCGGAAAGAATATTCAGAATCCGGCAGCGAAGCAGGATCAACTGATACTGCCGGAACAAAAAATTTCGTACATGTTTCGTCATAGGGACCTCATCGGTTATTTGGCCTGCCCGGTTGTGAGCAGGCGTTTTGTTTTTCGCTGGAAGCCGGTAATTTTCGCCTGATACTCTTCCCATTGGTCATGGTTCAGTTTGCTCATCCATTCATCCAATTCCTGTCGGGAATGGAAGATGAGTGAATTGGGATAATTGGCTTTGATGACGATTGCCGATGCGCAAAGGGCGTCGGGAACTCTGCTGACGGGCAGAATATCCGCATGAAATCCATCCGGAGCTTCATATTCAAGCGTGGCAACCTGGTCATGCCCGGATATCGCACTGGAACGCCCCTGACGGCACCATTTTTCCAGTTGGGCGTGATTTTCGTTTTCCTGCTTAAGCCGGTTTGTGAGCTCCGCTTTCAGTTCGCCCCATTCATCGATCCGGAAATCCATGTTGAATTCCGTCATGCAGAACAGAATCAGGTCCTTTTCCTGAACCTGATAAATCTTGACCGGATGCCGGTCCTGATCCAAATCAATGATGATCAGATCATTTTTTTTGCGGCGGCGAAAGAAGCTGAGATCAGGAAGCAGCATAATAAGCGCCAGGCCCCCCAAAAGGATCATCAGCATGATCTGGGTTGTTATGGAAATATCTTTTTTCCCGTGCTGATGCGCTTCTATTGAGGCGGCAACATACAGGATAAGTCCGGCCGCAGCAAGAAAGGGGATGATTTTGTTGTCGTTTTTCATGTGATATCACTTCCGAAATAACTCCGCATCCCCTGCCGGAATGCGGAGTATGTTTCTGTTATTTACTGATGACCGGAGGCGTTTCCTTCTGACTGGGGAGCGACAAGACGGTTTCGCCAAGCGGCTCTGCAATCAGAAGTTCGTCGCCAGGCGATTCATATAATGATATCTCCGGGTTGAGCTCGGACTGTTCATAAATGTTCTCCTCCTCGATCTGCCGGCGGTGTTTGACCGCATCTCCCAGACATTGGAAAAGGAGAGTCTTCGAAGAGGCGGAGGCGTGATTGGAAGGTAATGAAGACGAATGAAAAATTTCGCCGACAGTGGTTTTGCCATTGGAATCGATATCGATGCGGATCATATATTCGACGGGGGCCTGCCGGCTGTCATTGTCGCGGAAGTTCTCCCATCTGGAACGGTTCTCTTCCGCCTCTTTCCGGGTGTCGAATACGAAAGTCTCGGTGTAGGTTTCACCCAGTTCGTCATGAGTGATCTTCCAGTTCGCTTCCGGGGCCATCGGCGTGATTTCCCCGATGTCGATGAAGTAAGGGTTGGTTTCCACGATAAAGCCGTATCTGGGGGGATGGCTCGGACGGCGTTCCGGTTCGACCGGAGCGGCGACCGGCAGTTCGATGTTCTGTTCCCGGAGGCGTTCCAGCTCCGGATAGAGTTCGACAGCGTAACCACGGGCAATTTCACGCCCCATAAAGCCTGCGCCGGCGAGGATCATATCGTAAAGATAAGGCGCGGTTGAATCCGGCAGTTCATCCTGAACCATCTTTCTGGCGACATTTTCACCGGTTTTTCTGGCCTGGCTCAGATAATTCAGGCGGCAGAGTGAATTTCCATCCATTTCCGGATGGGAGAGCTCCATCGGCATTGCGGCCGGAAGCCGCAAGTCCGTCAGTTGAAAAAGAATTTCCCTGCGGAGTTGCGTTGACTGAAAACCATCCTGCTGGTTGTACATGCCGAGTTCGCCGATGAGTTTCTGAATGAGTTTTCGGTACTGTTCCATTTCGATCTCCCTATTTTTGTTTTTGATTCCGCCGTAAAATGTCAAGAGTGGCATTTCGGCATTTGATTGCAGTCTCGTAGTTGGGGAAAACCTGTTTATACAGGTCGTATCGCGGCAAAATCATCATTTCGGATTTTTCCCCCTTTGTCACCGGCGTGATTTCCCCGATATGAACTTTGCCGTTCGGATAATACCTCTCGCAGAAGCAAGCCGGATCTTCCGATTTGTCAATCTGATCCTGATAGTATTGCTGATTGATGAGGAACCCCCAGATCATGGAAACCGGATTCATGAGCTCTTCATCCATTTTCAGACAGCCGCGCAATGCAAGAACGCCGAACATGGTTTTGTAGAGCTGAGTGGCCGAAAGCGCTTCAGCCCGATAACGAATGATATTTTGAATGAAATGGTTGGCCCGGTTGCCGAAGGCGTTCTGGTTTTGTTCTTCTTCCTTCGTGAGTTTCTGGGCGAGAAGCGTAATGAAAACTTCGATCAGGAAATTCCGCTTTATCGTATCGGGTTCGCGCTGAAGGAAGTTGCAAATGTATTCCCTGACGCCGGTGATTTTGAAAAGCGTATTGGAATAGGCCGAGTATATCAGATTCAACCGTTTTTCGGCCTGATGGAACAGATTGATGAAAAGCTCCGGCTGAAAGACCGGCCGAGTCTGAATTTTGGTGACGGAGCCCATGAGGTCAATCTGAACGCAATGGAATTTTCCGGCATAATTCCAGAACTCAAGCCGGAGGTTGTCCCATTCGCACGACAGTTCAAGAACTCCGCTCAGTCCCCACTCCCTGATCTGCTGCTGAAATGCTTCCCCGGAAGGGAGGTGCCAGCGGATTTCGAATGGCGGCACGATGCCGTACAATTCATCAAGACGCGCGGTATGCAAGCCTTTCCGGAGGCGCGTACCGTGGGACGCTTTGTGCTTCAGCATGGTCAGGAAGCCTTGGAGTTGCGGCTTGAAGACATGGGTTTGAAAACAGTCGTTGATCATCAGCATTGGTAGAACTCCTTATTTGAGTTTGGGGTGGCAAGTATCATCGGACGCAGGGTTTCGTTGTCGATGTCGATCCAGCCGGTTCGCACCGCATTCGGATTGCACAGCAATTCGAACATGAGCTGCCGGATGGTTCTTTCGATGGAACTGCGCAGTTCCCGGGCTCCGTTTCTGGTATTGTCGATGGTGCGGAGAGTCGTTTCAATCATATCGGCCGAGAATCCCCGGATATCGACCTGATGGGAAATGCGGTATTGAGGTAGCAGTTGAGCATAGAATTTCCGGGCGATCATACGCAGATGCTCCGGTTTCAGAGGGCGGAAAATCAGGATTTCATGACCGAATTTCCCGAAACGGGCGATAAACTCCGGTGAGAACTGTTGTTTCAACTGCATTTCGAGGCTTTGCTGCAGACGGCGTTCGCTGAGGTGCTTGGCGGTCTGAAAAATTTGCGCCCCGATGTTCGATGTGGCCACCAGAAAGAATTTTTCGAGATTATAGGTCCGGTTATTGCTGAGAGTGATTCGCGCGGCATCCAGCTGTTGCAGAAGGATCGTGAAAAGCTGCGGATGCGCCTTTTCGATTTCGTCGTACAGGATGATGCCCTCCTGATTCTCTTCGAGAAATCGTTCGAGTCTCCCCACGCTTTTTCCTCCCGGCGCGCCGAGCAGATTGATCAAGGCATCTTCACCTGCCTGCCGGGAAAATTCCGACATATCCAGCCGAAGCAGATGGGAATCCGGGTTTTCGTACATGAACTGCGCAGCGCTTCGAATTGATTCTGTTTTCCCAACGCCGGTGGGTCCCAGGAGGAACAGGGTTCCGCGTGGCCGACCGGGAGTGCTGAGTTGGCACCAGCCATATTTGATGCTGTTGGAAAGAGACTCGATAATCGGCTCCTGGCCGATGATCTGTTCCTTCAGGAAAGCTTCAAGCCGGCTGCTTTTCTGGATGACTTCCTTCATTGTTTCAACTGGTTCCCGAATGATGTTTCTCATGGTTAATATAAAAATAAAATATAGAATTTTTTCTGAATTTTTGCTTGACGTTTCATCATTGCCGTGTTTTATTTAAAAAAGGAAAATAGACGATGTATCTAATTTTAAATTAAACACGATGTTTTTGATTTTCAAGCCTATAAACAGATTTTTTAGAAAATTATTCTGAAAATAAAATAAGAATATTCACGATGTATAATCAACGTTTGTCATCGTTCCAAAAGATTGGCGGTTATTTGAAACGATGAGAAACAATCTACTAAAAAGGAGTAAATTGAATGAGAAAGATCTGTGGGTTCTTTGACAAGACCAGGAAGGCGGTCGCCATCGGCGTCATGCTGGCGATGACGCGGCAGTTGAACGCTTCCTCCATCCAGCAGGTGACATTGGATCAGGGGCTGGGATTCGTCGGTTATTTTGTGATCGGCATGATCATGTTGACTTCGCTGATTTTGATCGGCGTGGGCGGCTATCAGCTCAGCCAGGATTCGGGCAAAGGGAAAATGACGATTGCCGCAGGTGTCCTGATTCCCGTTTTTCTCGCTGTGGTTCACTGGATTTTCAAAAATGTGTTGAAAATCGATCTTACCTTCGCGCCGACTCTCTGAGGTGAAAGAATGAATGATGACACTCCTGTAATCATTGCTCGCAATCCGGCCCAGAGCGTCAGCTCTGTGGTAAAGCTGTTCGGGTTCCGTGTGAGGGGAAATAGCGTTTACGTATTTTTCGCCGGATTGCTGTGCGGGATTCTGGCTGCAATCGTCGCTTACCGGATCAGCATTGTCCTGGCGGGAATCGTGTTGCTCTTACCGCCTGTTGCGTCAGTGATGTTCATTCGGTCTTTCATCGTCAACAAACCTCGTAACTACGTTCATTTCTGGATCGAAGAATGTTTTCGGGGAGCGCGGTTGGGAAAACCTTGCGGGAAAGGGAAATAATATGCGTCTGCCTAATGCTTATATCGTACAGACCGAAGAGCCGCAGAACAGCTTTCTGGTATATGGCGAGCTGAACTCAAAGGGATTTGCCGGCAAGGGTTTCCGGTTGGAGGTTCCGAATCTGCATAATGCCGGGAATGCGTTGAAGAACGATCTGTTCATGCGCCTGTCCGGCTGGCTGGCCTCGCAGAGCCTCGACAAGCGCATCCAGATCCGCTATACGCGGGATGCGGACTACCGGGAT
>ERZ791909.1791-NODE-1791-length-14168-cov-2.196627_pt1 | contig 14168 bp, 16 predicted proteins | sample MGYA00510143_ERZ791909 | MGnify/ENA primary metagenome ERZ791909 (study PRJEB30046, sample SAMN00792093) | human gut metagenome | study: EMG produced TPA metagenomics assembly of the A metagenome-wide association study of gut microbiota in type 2... | reverse complement strand
AAACTCAGATCCTGTACTGCCTTCACTTCTCCAAAACTTTTGTTCAGATGCGAAATCTCAATAATATTATTCATTTCCGTGCTCTCCTTTGCTGCAGATATTCTATTGACGTCGAGGCATTATTATGGCTGCAATCACATATGCAATTACTCCGCTTCCGCCCTGCGGAGAAATAAATAAAGGCCACAAAAGTCAATATTATAATCAGTGCTATTTCCATTCTCAGCATAAGTTAATCTCCTTTATGCTCATTTTAAACCGGTATTCAAATTTACTATAGATATTTTTTTCAGCATTTTGTGTCTTTTTTATATCTCTGTGAGTTATTATTTTACCTTTCATGATGTATGTATGTCAACACAATGCACTTTCTTTATAAAATGTGCATATGATGTTATCAGCAATTTGTGCTTAGAGAGGAGACGTTTATGTCAAACTGTTATACCAGACAGCAGATTTATTTACTTAATCAGCTGAGGCTTCTATGGAGTCAGCATGTTTATTGGACTCGCTTTTTTATCATCAGCACAGCATCAGATCTGCCTGACCTTCCTGTAGTAACCGGCCGGCTTCTTCAGAATCCTAAAGATTTTGCCGGTCTGCTTGCTACATTTTACGGCACCTGCAGCGCAAGAAAATTACAGAATCTTCTGACAGAACATCTAAAAATAGGAGGAGACCTGGTCACTGCGTCCAAAAACAAAGAGAAAGATAAAGCCGCCCAGTTGAAACGGCAATGGTACGAAAATGCACAGGAGATTGCATGTTTTCTCGCAGAAATAAACCCTTGCTGGGACAAATGCAAATGGGAGACAATGCTTAAAAGCCTTCTTGATATGACAGAAAAAGAAGCTTCTCTCAGACTCAGCGGTAATTATGCAGCAGACACTGAAATCTTCGGCGATATTGAAAGTGAAGCTATGATAATGGCTGACTATATGTTTTATGGCATTATCCAGCAGTTCTTCTGCTGAACAGCTTAAATAATTAAATTTCCCCGGTAATAAAATATGCTCCTCTCGGGTGTCCGGTTTTATCATTTTACCTGCCTGTCCGGAAGGAGCACATAAAAATTATTTATTTTATCAATCCTACACCAAGGACAACTGCGCCAAGAATAAGAAGAATCACTCCTGTTGCCCGGTTAAGAGTCCTATTGTCTGCCTTATTTGCTATTTTGGAAGCTATTCTGGCCCATATCAGAGTAAACACCACACACAGAACCAGTGTGACAGCATCCGGCATTCCTCCTATGCCGAAATGACTCAGCGCACCTGTAAGTGCAGTAAAAGACATGATAAATACACTGGTTCCCACAGCGGTCTTTAGTTCATAGCCCAGCATTGATGTAAGCACAAGCAGCATCATCAGACCGCCTCCTGCTCCCACAAAGCCGCATATAAATCCTATTCCTGTTCCTCCTATGGCAGATTTGATCATGCGTACACCCATAGGTGATGATTCCATGGCTTCACGAGTGGTCATCACCGGTTTTAATATAAACTTAACTCCCAGAAGCATGGTCATACATACTGAAAAATTCCCCATGGTTGAATCCGGTAAAAGGCTCGCCACATAACTTCCTGCCATGGTGAAAAGCAGCACGAAAACCATCATCACCAGACCGTTTTTCACATCCAGGTTTCCGTTTCTTCTATATGTGAAAGCGCTTACCGCACTGGCCAGAACGTCGCTGGCCAAAGCAATTCCGACAGCATCATATGCAGGCATTCCTAAAAAAGTAATAAGCACAGGACTTATTATTGCCGCTGCACTCATTCCCGCAAATCCTGTTCCGAGTCCGGCGCCTACACCGGCAAAAAAACAGACCGCTATTTTAATTATTATCTCCATTTCACCCTTGCATCCCGGCCTACTTTATTTTCTGATTTTTAATCATGGCCATATTTCTTAATTTATCCATAGTAGCATCAAGCTCGGCACTGAGCTGTGCGCAATGAAAAAGCTCATCTGCCATCTCGTCGGTAAACTCAACTTCTTTTTTGTATCTTATCTGGTGTTCCAAAGCTGCCCAAGAGTCCATAGCTATGGTTCTGAGCTGGATCTCCACTTTCATTATGCGCTTCTCATTGGCCAGAAAGATAGGAACGGTAACTATAAGATGGAGACTTCTGTAACCGTTAGGTTTCGGGTTTGCTATGTAATCTTTTTTCTCCAGCAGCTGTATATCGTCCTGCTTCAGCAGTGATTCCGCTATCATATAGACATCTTCCGGAAAGGAGCATATGACACGCACTCCCGCGATATCATTGAGATTTTCTTCCATGGATTCCAGTGTTACAGGAAAGTTGTTTTTTTCAAGTTTCTCTTTTATGCTGTCTATTTTTTTAAGTCTTGTTTTAATTCCGCTTATAGGATCTCTGTCATACTGCAGAGAAAATTCTTCATTAAATACATTCAGCTTTGTCTCTATTTCCATTATGGCGCATCTGTAATATGCCATGAGTTTATTGAAATTTTCCAGTCTGGGTTTTGACCATTCAATTATGCCCTGATTTACCAGAGTCGCTATTTTTTCTTTATTTTCCTTTTTCTTTTTTGAAAAGCTGGTTATCATTTTGCTGTCCCTTTCTCGTTTTTACTGCTGTTTTTCTTTATATTATCCGTAATTCTTTCGGCGAAATTTCTCATCTGCTGAAGTTCCTCGTCCCGGAAGCCCTCCACCAGCACATCCGCAAATTCCCTCTGGGCTCTGCGTCCTTCTTCTACAACCTCATGTGCCTCCGGCAGAACTTTTATATGAATAGAACGCCGGTTCTTTCCCTCAAATTCACCTGCCACATATCCTCTGTCCTGCAGTTCTCTCAAAGCTGTGGAAACTTGAGATTTGGCAACTCTGTATATTCGCACAATATCTGCAGCTCTGTCATATTCAGGATTATTGGCGAAAAAAAGCAGCACGTCAAGTTCTGCACGATTAAGATCGTATCTGCGGCATACTGCTTCTATATATCTGTTGTACAGAGCCTTGACTCTGCTGTAATTATCCCATATATTTATCATTTTCCACCTAAAGTTAATTTAAGAACAGTTCTTTTTAGAACAGTTTATACCTTGAACCTGTATATGTCAATGGTACAAATCTAGGGATATGTCAGTCAAATATATCGGGGTTCACCATAGGTACTATAAGCTCACATACATCGTTGTCAGAGTCAAAGCCCCAGAAGCATTGATAAAATCCATCTCCCAAGCCTGAAGCCACCATTACCATTCTTTTGCCTGTGTATGGATTGGCCCACTCTATAAAATCTCCGCCTTCTCGCTGATATGCAGGAAACCTTTTGTAGCTGTCTGCAAAAAAATCCGCAAAATAATCGTCATAGTGGTTGCCTCCGGGATGGCGGCTGCTCCACATTTCTATAAAATCATAGTACTCTCCGGCCACTGAAGCATCACAAAATGACATCATTCCGGCGTCCACCGGAAATCCGGGGATAACGTCTTCTTTGAAGCGCACTGCCGTGCTGTTCTCAGGCATGGCTTTTTCGTATCTGACAGCTGTTGATGGTTTTATTTTCAGCCTTGCAGTGCACATTCTTATGCCCGTATACTGATTCCTGCATATGGAGACTTGAGCGGGATACGTGCCCGGCGTAATCTGTTTTTCCAGCTGCGGACATAGCCTTCCGGCTGCAAGGTAACATAGCGGATCCGATACCACGATTTTGCCGGTGGGACAATCCACCATTCCAACTGTAAGGTAAAACCTGCTGTCGCTTTTTACAAACTGCATGTTTATCACATCAGGATCTGCATCGCTGTTTATATATTTCAGATTTTCTTCAAACATTTCCTGTAGTTTTGCCTGGTGCATCCAATATGCCCGGATCTTTTCCACAATGCCGACAGCTTCTTCTTTGGCTTTGGTGCTGTCGTACTTTTTCATCTCGCTGAAAACATGTCCGCAGTTTTCCAATTCCTCTCCTTCGTATCCGCCGCATACGCCCATCAGCCAGTCACCGGTGAAGTTCTTTTTAAATTTGTATATGTAATAGTGCAGGCCATGCAGGTCGAACTCACCGGTGCATTCTATCTTCGCCGGTGTTTTACCCAGCTCTGACGGATCTTCAAGCCAGCTTATCATTGCCTTTTTTGCCGCACGCTGCTGTTTTTCCCTTAATATGCTCATCTCAACTACCTGCGCACAAATCTTATTTCGCAGATTTCATCTCCTTTCGCAATTGTTTTATGCAGCTGCAGAGTGCATCCGAAGCTTTCGGCTATTCCTCTGTCGCCGCACATGGCATGGTCACACAGTAATTCTATTTCCTCATCGGAGCATCCCTGCTTCTGCCATGCTTTGACAAGAGGGCAATAATGGAAATCTATGTCCAGATTGTCATCGGTGCAGCGCTTTATATCCATCTCAAACACCCACTGAGCAAACTTTGAGAACAGAGTTTTTTTCAGACCCTTGAGAGAATCCCCGCCTCCGGCTTTTTTTCTCAGTTCCGCTCCCTGATAAATCCCGCATCGCTTTATTGCTTCCGGCGCGTATTCTTCAGGCGGAAGTCCCTTCTTTTTGGCTTCGTCGCAAAGCAGATACATCCACAGCGCCCGGTGCTCCAGAAGTTCTCTTATGGATCTGATCAAAGGATTTTTTATTTTGGCATTGTTCTTTATACTCATGTTTTTGTCTCCTTTTGAACTGGTTTCTTATATTATATCACAAATATCCGGAAAACTGCTGTCCTTATCTTGACTTTTCGCCAGATAGTGAAGTAAAATTGTATACGATTTAAGGAGGCTGGAAATGCTGAAACTTGATTTTTTAAGCAACGACTATAAAGAAAAAAAGACTCCTGCCCAGCTGGCACAGGAGACCATTGAAGTAGACATAATAACCGGCAGAATTCCTTCCGGAAAGCGAATAAATGAGCAGGATCTCTGCCGCAGGTTTTCCATGAGCCGCACACCGGTGCGAGAAATCCTGCGCCGTGTCGAAGCTAATGGTCTTGCTGAATTTATACCCAACCGGGGTGTTTTTGCTAAAGGCCTCACTCAGAGTGATGTAGATGACCTTTTCTATCTCAAAAGCATCCTGGAAGTTCAATGTACTCGCTGGGCCATCGAGAGAATTGAAGATGACCAGATGGATGCTCTATCTGAAACCTTTGATTTTATGCAGTTCTATACCATGAGCAATGACCTTGGTAAAATTCTGAGAATCAACGAGGGGTTTGACAGTATTATTTACAATTCCGCCCACAGCGGAGAACTGGAAAAGCGGCTTCTGCGATATAATTTTATTATAAAGCATGCCAATGCCGACATAAAATATCCTCTCAATTATCTGCCCACTGTATTGGAGGAACATCGTGCCATATTCGATGCTTTTACATCACGCGATCCGGATGCAGGAGCTGAAGCTGTGGAAATACATATGTACAAATCCATGATGAGAAGGAAATAAGGCAATACGGTCTTATCCAATAATTCCAAGATGCTCCAGCAATATCTTTGTTCCTATGAGCATCAGTATGACTCCCCCGGCCACTGTGGCCTTATCTTTATATCTGACTCCGAATTTATTGCCTATTATAACGCCGGCAGCTGATATTACAAATGTGGTTATTCCGATAGTAAGCGCCGCCGTCACTATATTGACTTTCAGGAAGGCAAATGAGATTCCAACAGCCAGTGCATCTATGCTTGTGGCCACTGCCAGCATAAATATTTCCTTTATGTCAAGTCTGTCACCATCCACGGAGCAGCTTTCTTCTTCACTGCCTCTTATTACATCGGCAATCATTTTTCCGCCTATGAACATGAGCAGAGCAAAAGCAATCCAGTGATCCACCGAAACAATATATACTTCAAACTGCTTTCCGAGGAAATATCCTATTGCAGGCATCAGGGCCTGAAATCCACCGAAAAACAGTGCTATAATAAGAATATTTCCGGCTTTGGCTTTTCTCATGCAGAGGCCTTTACATACAGACGCTGCGAAAGCATCCATAGACAGGCCTATGCCTATCATAATTATCTCAAAAAAACTCATGATTCCTCCATTTGCAATAGGACTATTTAATGATTTTACAACAAATCATCATTCATATCAATTACTCTTTCAAAAAATAACGGCTTTCCTTTCCGGCATCGGAAAGGAAAGCCGCTCTGTTTTATGCTTTCTGTCCTGCAGTAAAAGTCAGATCTTTGCCGTCAGAATCGATAATAATGTTCTGGCCGTCAACTATTGTTCCTTTTATTATCATAGAAGCCAGTGTAGTCTCTATATGTTTCTGCAGATAGCGTTTAACCGGTCTTGCTCCGTAGTGGGCATCATATGCCTGATCTGCTATAAAATCTTTGGCTGCGGATGTGAGTTCAAGATGCATATCTCTGTCCTCCAGCCTCTTTTCAAGACCTTTGAGAGAAAGCTGGATTATCTGCGTTATCTGACTCTTGGTCAGAGGACTGAACAGAATTATATCATCTATTCTGTTGAGGAACTCCGGTCTGAAGTAGTTCTTCAGCTGTCCTGTAACTCTCTCCTCCACTTCCGGAGAAATGCTGCCGTCATCCTGCATATTTTCAATCAGGTCGCTGCTGCCTATGTTGGATGTCATAATGACAACCGTGTTTTTGAAGTCCACGGTCCTGCCCTGGTTATCTGTAAGACGTCCGTCATCCAGAAGCTGCAGCAGTATGTTGAATACATCCGGATGTGCCTTTTCGATCTCGTCAAAAAGTATTACGCTGTAAGGTTTGCGGCGCACCGCTTCCGTAAGCTGACCACCTTCGTCATATCCCACATATCCCGGAGGAGCTCCCACCAGTCTAGATACCGAATGTTTCTCCATATATTCAGACATGTCTATACGAATCATGTTCTTTTCCGTGTCAAAAAGCGCCTCCGAGAGAGCCTTTGCAAGTTCCGTCTTACCTACACCTGTAGGGCCCAGAAAAATGAACGAACCTATAGGTCTGTTCTCATCTTTAAGACCTGCTCTTGCCCTTAGAATTGCTTCTGAGACGGCTTTTACGCCCTCCTCCTGACCGATTACTCTCTTATGAAGAATTTCCGGCAGCCTGAGAAGTTTTTCTCTTTCGCTTTCCACCAGCTTGCTTACAGGGATTCCTGTCCAGCCGGAAATAACTTCGGCAATTTCTTCTTCAGTGACCTCTTCTTTGAGAAGTCTTTCTTCATCTCCAGCTGCTGCATTTTCTTTTTCTTCTTCAAGTTTCTTTTCGAGTTCAGGCAAAGTTCCGTACTTAAGTTGTGCCAGCTTTTCCAGATCGTAGTTTCTCTCAGCCTCTTCCATCTGGTGCTTTACTTCTTCTATCTGCTGCTTTGTTCCTTTGACTTCAGCAATGGTTTTCTTTTCATTTTCCCACTTTGCCCTCATGAGAGCATCTTCTTCCTTGAGGGAAGCAAGCTCTTTTTCCAGTGCCGCCAGTCTTGCCATGGAACCTTTATCTGTCTCTTTGCCAAGAGCCTGTTTTTCTATTTCCAGCTGCATTATCTTTCTGGAGATCTCGTCCAGTTCCTGCGGCATGCTGTCTATCTCGGTTCTGATTCTTGCCGCTGCCTCGTCCATAAGGTCTATGGCTTTATCCGGCAGGAATCTGTCACTGATATATCTGTCAGATAAAGTTGCACATGCAATCAGCGCATTATCAGTTATTCTTACACCATGATGAATCTCAAAGCGCTCCTTGAGGCCTCTCAGTATGGAGATGGTATCTTCAACTGTAGGCTGATCCACAAGAACCTTCTGGAATCTTCTTTCGAGAGCAGCATCTTTTTCGATGTATTTTCTGTACTCGTCAAGAGTTGTTGCACCTATGCAGTGAAGTTCTCCTCTGGCAAGTTTCGGTTTCAGCAGATTTCCGGCATCCATAGAGCCTTCTGTTCTGCCTGCTCCTACGATATTGTGAATCTCATCTATGAAGAGTATGATTCTTCCTTCGGATTTCTCCACTTCATTGAGAACAGCTTTCAGCCTTTCTTCAAACTCACCACGGAACTTGGCTCCTGCAATAAGCGCGCCCATATCCAGTGCAAAAATGGTTTTATCCTTTAATCCTTCCGGAACATCGCCGTTTACAATTCGCTGGGCCAGTCCCTCAACTACGGCGGTTTTACCTACACCCGGCTCGCCTATGAGTACAGGATTGTTTTTTGTTCTTCTGGACAGTATCTGAATGGCATGGCGGATTTCTGCATCTCTGCCGATTACTGGATCAAGCTTTCCTTCTCTGGCCATCTCCACCAGATCTCTTCCGTATTTGGTCAGCGCGTCGTAATTGTCTTCAGGATTCTGACTTGTCACTCTCTGATTCCCCCTTACTTTTGACAGAGCTGACAGGAAATTATCTCTGGTTATTCCGAACTTTGCAAATATGGCTGCGCTTGGCGTCTTTTTCTCATCCAGAAGTGCCAGATAAAGGTGTTCAACGCTTACATATTCGTCCTTGAACTGCTCTGCAATCTTCTCGGCATTCATCAGAATCTGCGAAAGCCTTCTGGAAGAGTACATGTTATCAGCATTTCCCATTACCTTCGGCAGTTTTTCCATTTCTTCCTGTAGATCTGCAATCATTGCAGTGACATCAACCTTATTATATTGCAGAAGTTTCGGAATCAGGCCATCCTTCTGCATAAGCAGCGCCAGATGAAGGTGCTCCCCATCCAGCATCTGATGACCTTCTGAAATAGCTATATTCTGGCAGTCCATAATGGCGGACTGTGCATTCTGTGTATATTTTTCTATATTCATAAACTCATCCCCTTTCCGTTTACAAATATATATTACACCTGCTGAAAACAAATGTAAAGAACTTTTTTGGCACTCACTAAAAAAGAGTGCTAATAATTTATTCTTGCAACCTGCTTCTGCCCTTTTTGAATCTGATAAAAACAGCTGCCCTTGCCGGACAGCTGTAAACCTTAAAAAAGGAGATTCATGAAGAAATCCATTGCCGGTGTTAATATCCTATCCACAATATTGAATATTATAAGAACCATAAGAATAAGGAATCCGTTGCGGTAAACCGTATCAAACCAGCTGTATTTCTGAAGATTGAAGATCTGTGTCAGCACGCCGAAGCCGTCAAGAGGCGGAACCGGCAGCAAATTAAATATCATGAGCATTATATTTATGGCTACTATATAATAGAGTATATAGAAAAATATCTCCGTAATTCCGCTAAAATACCATCCGTTAGCATTTATCAGAAGTTTCAGTGCCAGTGACGCCACCAGTGCAATTATAAAGTTTGTCACCACTCCTGCCATGGCAACCAGAAGTTCATCTCTCCTTCTGTGCTTATAATACATCGGATTTATTTCCACCGGCTGTCCCCACCCGAAGCCGGCAAAGAACAATGCAAGAAAGCCTATCGGGTCAATGTGCCTTATGGGATTGAGAGAAAGCCTTCCCTGAAGCTTCGGAGTAGGATCTCCGAGCCAGTATGATACATAACCATGTGCCGCCTCGTGGAAAGTCAGCCCTATGATTATGGCCGGAAGAAGCAGTAGCTGAGTATACAGCCACTCTCCCAGACTCTGGTTTGAAGAAAGCATCTTGTTTACCAGAAGCACCGCTATTATTATGAGTATTGCCGGATTTACATTTCTAAACATTCTTTTAAAGCTGTCTTTCATCTCTGTACCTCTTTTGTTAAAATATATGGGCTATTTTATCACATTTTCTCATGAGTTTAAATATTATATTGTAAGAAAGTCGGCTGCGCCGATTGCATCTTCAGCAGTAGGCTTTCTTGTTATTCCGGAAATATCACGCCGGTATTTCCTACATAATAAAAACGAGGCATCTGCCTCATCCTGAAAGGTGGTTTTTATGAATACATCTCTTGTTTGCATCGATGTTTACACAATCAGTGAGGGTGACACACTCTATTCCATTGCCGAAAAGTACGATCTTCCGGTGAGTCTACTTATGAAGGTCAACGGTATCGACAATCCCTACAGCCTCCGTATAGGAACCAGACTATGCATACCTGGTACCGAAGATCAGCTTCCACAGTCTCCAAAAGAATGTTTTGAGACGCACATAGTCGCTCCCGGCGACACCCTTTATCTTATTGCAAAAAAGCACGGAATACGCCTTGATAATCTGATGAGAGCAAATCCGTCCATAGACCCTTATAACATGCTTATCGGTACAGAATTATGTATTCCGATAGAATGATATGAAATCAAAAAGCGGCAACCCCTATAAAATGGGGTTCCGCCTTTATTTATGCTAATAATAAAATCCGGTATTAGGGTCAGAATACTCTTTCACTCTGTCTTCATAAGCATTTTCTGCGGCTTCAGAGAAGGCTATTTCGGCGCTGTTGCACATGAGTGCCTCTTTTATGAACCATCTTGTAAACGGCGGGTTAAGTACCAGCAAAGGTCCGATGATATATGTGGCAAAGAAATTATTTATTCTTATTCCTTCTCCCTTTACGCCAGGGTTAAGCCCGTCTCCCCTTTCTGTTTCAAAAAGCTCATTATTATAATTTTCTCCATAAGCATATCCGAAAACACTTTTGAATCCCACTATTTTAATTGGAGATTCCTTTTCTCCGGCTTTAAACTCTCCCAGATACAATGAGTTGAATCTCTTGCGTGCCTTTCTTCTGGCAGTAAGATCCAGGATTCCAAGGCCGTCTGCTACCTTTTCATCTTCCTCATATATATCTTTGCAGAAAACTTCAAGCGCATTGCCTGTAATAAGAAAGCTGACTCCGTCTTCAATACACCGGTGTATTCTTTCCTTGTATTTTGACAGGGCTTCAATGGCCATAATCTGACCTTGCTCAGTAGTGGTTCCCATGTATATCAGGTCCGGTTTCTCCGTCAGGAAAAGCGGCTGCTCCTTAAGTCCGGTATTGACTATTTCCGCTTCCGGCAGACAGTCTTTCAGATATTTTATATTAAATAAATCTCCGTACAGATTGCATATCTCCGGAAATAATACTTCTATCTTCACTGCCTGTCACCTCTTTCTGCAATCACCTTCTTGATATTCTCAACTACCCTGCTTCCTAATGCTATGGAGTCCGTACCATAAAATACATAGATGCTTTCTCCGGGATATAACCGCAATGATGACGGTGCCTCCAGCTCCTTCTCCACAAATGTGAGTTTTTCATCAGGAAGTCCTGCCAGTTTCAGTCTGAGATAGTAGTCCTTTGCTCTTGGTCCGGTAACGATTATATTCTTTATATCCTCTTTATTGAGGAATTCAAAATCGGCATCGTAAAGCCAGCAGATATTCTCAGACCAGTGCTTTGTATCTCCCAGACAGTTCATCATAAGAATAAGTTCTTTTGTACCAGGCCTGCCGGAAACATAATCAAAAGCTCTCGATGCCCCCAGAGCATTTTTGTCTTTAGACATCTGACGTACGATTTTGTACCCACCAGCTTCCTGCTCACTGAATCTGCTCTTGACTATTTCCACTTTTTCCAGCAGTGCGCATATCTTTTCTCGCCGGTATCCAAGCTCTCTGAAAAGAGATACTACAGCCAACACATTGTATATGTTGAAGATACTGTCATTGAGTAATCTGTAAGTGCATGAAACTCCGCTGTCACTGATTTCCATGGTCATTGACTCTGTATTCACATTTTTACCTACATAGTCACATTCAGGTGAGCTGAATCCACATTCCGGACACAGTGCCTTGCCGATATGATGATATCTCACATGACTGTACCGAAGCCTGCCTGCACACTTGGGGCATATCTGCATATCATTGATGAGGTTTATGCATTCATTTATGTCAGTGTCCATGGATTCGATGCCGAAATATTTTCTGCTGTTTGACGGTGCTATTCCCGATGCAATGAGGTCATCGCCGTTTATAAGCAGTTTTGTTTCCTCCGGTATTTCTTCCGTAAGTATCCTTGCAATGTACTGTGGGTGTCCGTTTCGCATAATGGAATCCCTGGTGAGATTGTTTATGAGAAGTATCTCCGGTTTTACATATGGGAAAATCAGAGGCGCCGAACGTTCATCTATTTCCAGAAGAGCACTGTCATACCTGCATTTTCCCCATATGTTCACGCCGTTTATCAGTGCCGTCGAAATACCCGAATCTATATTGGATCCAAGATTATTATTGAGCACAATCTTCCCGTCGGCTCTGAACATGTCTATGGCCAGATTACAGACTGTGGTTTTCCCGTTGGTTCCCGTAACTCCTATAATATGGCGCGGCTTTTGTATATGCCTGAGGAAATCAGGGCATATTTTAAGTGCCACGACCCCCGGAAAATTTGTGCCATTATGTTTTGTAATTTTAAGTGCTGCAACTGACAGCTTTGCTGCCCATAAAGCAACTGTAAATCTTAATTTGCTCATTGAATTATCAGACCCGAAAGCCCGTCTCCTTTTATTTTAGTGCTTCCATCATTACTCCGTAGGTTCCCAGATTAAGTTTAGGATACTGAGTAACGTCCTGTCCCGGATAACTGTTTCCTTCTATCAGAAGCGGACCTTTTTCTTTGCTTATGGCCACATCCCAACCTACATATCTTATTTGAGGCACTTCTTTTGCAGCTTCCGCAACCATGGCTCTGGCCTCGTCCCACATAGGTATTTTAAATCCTTTGATTACTGTTCCCGTATCGGGGTGTTTCACAAAGTTGCTTCTGAACTTGTCATATCCGTCAGTCATAAGCGTTCCGGTATTAACATCCAGCATCGAAGATATTCCTCCGCTGTTAAAGTTGTCCACAACATTGCCTCCCTGTCCCATTCTGACGCATCCTGCCACAAAGCTGACCTTATCTCCGTTGAGAATTGTAATTACCCTTATGGTATTTACAGAGCCGCTGGAAAGCATCGCCATGGTATCATCCTGCACTACCACTTCTTCCACCAGATATGCTTTGTTTGCCACAAGCATGTCATATAATTTCTCCGGTTCATAATCATCTGTGGCATAGATGTCTATCCCTCTTCCGCAGCACTGGTCAAGAGGTTTTGCTATGATTTTTTTCTTTCCTTTCAGGAATTCCGTGAACTGAGGCAGGTTGTCCTTGAGCAGCATCCAGTCTCTCTTTAAATACTTATTAAACCGCTCATTAAACACCGCTTTATCTTCAAAATATACAGCATAGCTCTGATCGTTAAGCTGCTTTACCAGATTATTGTTTTTAGAAATTGTAAGCACATTGGCTCTTTCCTTTGCATTCATGTCAAACATGGCAAAAGTTTCATAGTCAATGTAGCCCGACCCATATTTGGCTGTACAGAATAGGCAGTCTGCAAGGTTTATAAGCCACGACCTGTTATTCATGCTGCTTACCCGCTTTGCTGAATCTATAAAGCCTTTGTAATTGGCATCTTTCATTCTTTTTAACAGAAATCTTAAGTTAATCATTGCTTTTCTCCGTCTATTTTATAGTTCTTCTTAATTCTTTATGCCTGTACTCATATGCTTCAAGTATTTCCTTTTCAAAGCACAGCTTGTCATCCAATCCCATAGTTGAAAGGAGCTGCTTTGCAAAATATGGATTAAGTATAAGGAACGGTCCCAGAGAATATGTTGCAAAGAAGTTTTTTACATGAATTCCTTCTTTTTTTGTTTCTTTATTCATGCCTATTCCCTTTTCTATGTTTATGAAGCAATTTTGAAATTCCCCATATGCAAAGGAGAACTGGCTGCGGTGGCCCATAAGCGTAAGATCCTCATACTTGCCTATAAACTGAGAATTATGACGGTCCTTTTTCATATAGCGCTCCGAGTAAAAGTCAAAAATACCCAAAGCTTCTATAACTCTGTCTTCATCCTTGATGTAGTTCCCGAAAATCTCAACGGAATTGCCTGTTATCAGAAAAATCACGTTTTTGTCTATCAGTTCTTTTATTCTTTCTTTATATGGTTTGAGAATTTCTATTATTATTTCCTGTTTTCGCTCTGTGGTGCATCCCAGATAAACCATATCCACGCCTTCTTTTACAAAGGCAGGGATATCTCTGTGGTTGGTCTCTATGACTTCAATATTATCCGGATTGCTTCTTTTTAGATATTCTACATTGTAGCTCTCACCATAAATGTTACAAAGCTCCGGAAAAAGCAGTTCTATTTTTTTCATTTTGTGTCTTCCTCCTTTGCTTTACGAACTATGGCATCCCTCATATTGCGCGCCTTGGTGAGGCAGCGGAATACCAGCGGGTA
>ERZ791909.1786-NODE-1786-length-14190-cov-2.399717_pt1 | contig 14190 bp, 22 predicted proteins | sample MGYA00510143_ERZ791909 | MGnify/ENA primary metagenome ERZ791909 (study PRJEB30046, sample SAMN00792093) | human gut metagenome | study: EMG produced TPA metagenomics assembly of the A metagenome-wide association study of gut microbiota in type 2... | reverse complement strand
TCAGCAGCCCCCGTTTTGTGGTCTGCGTGTAGTTCCTTGTAAACTGACCTAAGTTTCTTCATAAATATCTACCTCCTTAAGCAATAGCGTTTCCGTCTGCATCTAAACCGAGTGCTTCAAGCTCTGTAAGCACTTTTCCCCTGTATCTGACGGGTACAAGCGGAATAGATTTATTATCAGGGTTGCAAGTTCTTCTTCCTGCGATTACGAGTGCTAAGTACATATCTACCATATTTAAAAACCTCCTTATAAATAAAAAGATAATAAGTGACTTTAGGTTACTGAATATTGCCATCATCGTCATAGCCTTCATTTTTTAACATTTCTGAAACGGCTTTTCTGTAAGTAACTGGTACAAGCGGAACTGCCTTGTTTTTCTCGTTGCAAGTTCTTTTGTGTGCTAAAACTAAGTTAAAGTACATTTCTTTCATTTGGTTACGCTCCCTTCACTCAATGTTAATACAGCTTCATATATAGTGGCTTGTACTTCTTGGTCATTTAAACGGTTTTCAAGATTCTGCTCGTACTGTTCAGCCATAGCCTCCATGATTGTGAGCTGTGAGTCTGAAATTTTAACAACTTCTGTTTTCTCGAACTTTCCAGTTATTCTATTGTATTTCATTCCCACAAGATGTTCGGCATTATAGTTTTCATCAATTTTTATGTTATACCCGTTGCTTATATCAATAGCAAAATTAAAAACCTCTGTGCAAATATCGTCGTTGTTTAATTTAGCGAAATTCATTTACATCAACCTTTCAACTCTGAACCAATCAAGAGTAAAATCACGCTTTGTGCTGGTTTCGAAATAAAATCTTAAAGAAATGTTTGTTGCAATAGCATAAAAAGTATCACGTTTCGCACCGCGAGCATCTAAAGCAGAACTATTGCCAAAACCCATAGCACCAATCTGTGTGCTTGTACTGTCATCTTTTAAACTAACTGATAACTCTGCTGATGTGTTTGAAACATATGGCGATGTGCATTGCACTGTTATTGCGTAAACGTGTTGCTCTGTCTGACCTGATAACACGTCAACATTATATGTTCCAGATACTTGTGAAGTCGAAGCAGCTTCCGTAGGTTTAAGATTTACTATCGTTGTTGGATAAATGAGTTCTGTTAAATTTCCATCTATATCAATATTAATAAGCTCTTGTATTTTATTTAACTTTGCATTTACTGTGCCCGAATTTTGGCTGCCGCCTGTGTCGGTTGTTTCGCCGATTTTATCTTGTATTTCCTGCACAGATGCTTCCTTTGCAACGTCTTTTAACGCAGCCTCGATTGTGCCACCTACGTTGTTTACCTCGGTCTGTGTGGCGTTGACCTGCTTCATTAAATAGTTATAACCGTGTTGCTCTGTTAGACCTACTTCTGTACCGTTTGGGCTGACTATCTGCCCCTGTGTCCAGTTTTCGGGTAAGTCTGCCGGTAATTTAGCCATTTGTTATCGCCTCCTCGATTGGTAAATAATGTGTGAAAACAGCTTCGTCTGTGATAGGTACATAAACGCCGGATGTTGTTAATACATTGCCGTTTATGTCCAATAATTCAATCTGTGTAACTGTTTTCGCCTGTGCCTCTTTTACTTTGTATTGAATAACCGCTTTGTTTGCTCTTGCTTCTTTTGTCAGAGTGTTAATAACAGTTGTGCCGTTTATTCTTGCGGAATTTACTATATTAATAACACTCTCCGCAGTTGAATTTAATAATTGCTGTTGTATGCTCTGCTGTGACGGCATAACCAACACCTCTTTCATTTTTGAAGTAACAAATGGATTTATACCAAGTCCCCACGCACTAAGTCTATAATTCCATTCCAGTTCTGACAGCTCAACGCTTTCGTCAATGGTCATTGCCGATGTCGTAAAAGGCTTGTTGATGTATACAATATGAGCTGGCTTTATCTTGTTTATCGTATATAAAACCTCGTTATAATACTGTTGGTTTTCTGAGCTGCTCTCGATATAAAGCGTGTAGTTGGGATAGTCTATTGTTACCGTCCAAGCTCCCACACCTATTATTTCATCAAGCTTTTGATACAAAAAACCAAGTGTAAACGGGGGCTTTGTAGTAAGTCGGTTTAAAACTCTAAATCTGCGGAAATCAAGCGTTTCTACTGTATAATCTGGTACTATACCGAATATCTGCTCCCACATATTAACCGCTTTTTCATCCATTGTTTTAAAAAAGAAGTTATCAGCAACTTCGTGAATGGCGTTTGCAAGTGCTTCAAATTGTTCTGTTTCTGTTTTGCAGATTTCTTCAAAGTCGGCTATTTGTTTAAACCAATCGGGTAAATATTCAATTATGTTTGAATTAAGCTCCCACATTTAAACTCACCGTCCCCATAACTGGCACTTCCTGTGTTGTGCTCGTTTGCGTTAATGCAATATCGGCTGTATTGCCGTTTACAGTAACATTTGTGGCGTTTATAACGCCTGTTACGTTTAAGATTGCGGCTATAATCTGTGCAATAAATACATTTGAGGCGTATTCAATACCGCCGTTCACAATCGGTTTTGCCCAGCTTTCACGAATACTAAGCAAATAATTTTTTATCGCTGTTTCAACCGGTTCTTGCACCTGTCCGATTTCGTAAGTCGGCAATAAAGTAAGCGTAGCTGAAACATTGATTGTTACTGCCGTAGGTGCTACAACCGTTACTTTTGCACCGATAGGAGCCATACCAAGCCCAAGCCCCTGATTGGGTGGTGGGTCAACTGCGTTCTGAACATTATTGATTAATGTTGTCGAAGCCGGTTGCCAGTCCGCACCGATAACCGATAATTTAACAGTGCCACCGCCATTCCATGTGGGGTAAACTTGAACACCACCCACACCGTCAAGACCGCCGACAAATTCACGATATGCAGCCACATTACCGCCGAAGGGCTTTTCATTCAACGCTGTTATAAGTCGTTCTCTGAACTCGTCATCGGTTTCTTCATCATCACCGGGTACTAAAATATCGGTTATTTCGGCTTTTGAAAGACCTTGTATATAAGTAATCGGTAATATTTCGCCTGTGTAGTCATTTCCGATCGTGCCCTTTGTTTCGGCTGTTAATTGGAACTGATTAGGATTATCCGTCTTTGCGGTTACTATGAAATTTATACTTGCCTCGCCATTGATTGTAGAAAACCTTGAACCAATCGGAACAGGCTGATTAAATACTCCAAGTCGGATAGCGGATGAGGCTGGGTATCTTTTTATGTTTGCAATAACGGCAATTTTATCAAGTGACGTCCCTACCGCCGTTTGTACGAATGAGGCACGCTGAACTTGATTTAAAGTTAAGTAAAATTCTTCAAATGCATATGAAGCCGGACCGACTGCCGTTTGTATAATACTGCCTTCTCGCTTATCATAGGAGTTTGGGACTTTATCCAACATTTCTTTCAGAATATTTGAATATATTTTATTGCTAAAATCTATCACGTCAGCCTCACCTCCATTTTCTTTTTAATATTTCCGTATACTGTATTAACAGTTAAACTCGCTGTCCTAACATCTTTATCAACAGAATATGTAAAATCACTTATGCCTGTTATTCTCACATCAACCGAGAACGCATCTAACAACCTTCTTTGCAATTCCGAGGCTACAAAGCCGTATGCTTCGCCGATCAAGCCTTCCCATTGCATACCAAAATACGGTGTGTAAATCTGCCATCTGAAACGCTCGATATTTAAAATTATCTCAACCGTCTGTTTAACGGCTGTATAACCGTCACACATTCCTGCTATTTGGTGCGTCATCGGGTCAACATACCAAGTTTTTGTCGGGGACTGCTGAAACACAATGCCGTTTTTTAAATTAATATCGCTTTCGGGTAAAGTTGCCATTTCACCACCTCTATTCAAAATCAAAAATTCGGGATAATATAATAAACTTCTGCCCTTTTTGGACTTTTAACAACAACACCTTATCCCCGACCTTTAACGCACGATTAAGAATTATGAAGCCGTTTTCAATAGGGAGTGGCTTGCCGTGTTCATAACAAATAATGCTTTGGGTTTGATCACTACCGCCGTTTGATAACAGCGAAGTTAAAGTTTGATATGAGCCTGTTAAATTAGTTGATGTAGTGCCGTCCGGGCTTGTGTGCTTATGTCCCAGTGTGTTTATATGGTGTGTATGATCAAGAATTGGAATTTTCTTTTCAACGACGTTCTCCGTCAAAATTAAAACAGCCTCGGTCAACGGGGCTTGTGCTACATCTCTTGTTATGCTAAGAGGATTTACAGTTGCCACCGTACCTACGTCTAAATCACACGGCTGGCTTGCTTTTGCTGCGCCCTCTGCCACCATAACCAACGCATCTACCAAGTTCATATTTATCACTTCCTAAATTTCGTATAATTCTATATCCATCGTGTGTTTATCATTTTCAAAGGTGTGTGTTATTTTCTCGATTAAAAGCCATTGATTTAAGTTTATATCACCCAAATTATCAATTTGCATTAAAATCATTTGTCCTGCCCTTAAACCAAGAACACCGAGCGAAGATACTTTTAATGTTCGCAAACGGCGGTTATAATAACTCAATGTTGCCTCTGCCTGTGCTTTTAGCTGTGCTGAGTTACTGTCGTTATCAACTTTTTGATATAGCTGTAACAAGCCCCAACGTGCTATATTATCGGTGTCCCGTGCTACATAAACATCTGCTTTGCCTGTTTCCTCGTTTGCCATTGCGATTTTAACGGAATTATATGTTTGCTCGTCTATGTCGGTTTTATAGGTGTAGTCTAAAACAAGTGATTTATCACCAATCATAATATTAGACTTCATATTCTCCGCAAGCTGTAAGCACAAGCCGTCACCATTATCATAAAAAATATATAGCTTGCCTGTGTTTAATAACGTCTGCTCAACCACACCTTGAATAATGTCCAGACAGCTTTGGTCGGTTTCTATCAACGAAGGTATTAAATACCCAGTGTCCGCAATATCTGCAGTCTCAAGCTGAAAGTCATCTGCAATCTGCTTTATAATATCCCCAGCGGATTGACCATAAAAGCTATATGAAGCATTCGCTTTTAAATACCTCATACGGTCATAGCACGTTACATCAATATTGCCCCAACGGTCTTTAGATTTAGTAAATACCCAACCAAAAAATATAAGTTTACCATCTACACTAAATCTAACAACATCACCCTCAACGAATGAGAGTGTACCGCTTTTCAGCACAGTAAATTTTAACGTGCCGGGACTGCCTGTGCGGTTAGTCTCATATGTTATATTTGTAGTGGCGTTTGAAGCGTTCCATATCTTGCCTGTGCGTTTTTCCGCTATTATTAGTTCAACCGTCATTTATCACTCACCACCGTTAAACTACTTGCTTTGACCCATCCGAGAGCACCGCCGTTCTCACTATTGATATGAATTGAATATTCTTTGTTGGCATCTTCAATAATTCTTGAAACAACGCAAGTTCTGCCGTTGCCGTTGCCGTGCGGTTCATCACCATTGCTTGAATAATAGAAATTGCCATTAACCTTACATTTTGCGCCGACATACAACTGACCCTCTGGAATACTCCTTGTCTGCTCTGTTGTGGCTATCTGTGCGCCTGTTTCGGTGTCCGTTTCGCCTGTCATTGTAATTTCAAGCGGTGCATAGTCTTTATACTCCGTCAACTCCAATTCAAAATAAAAATCACCTGTTTCCCCACCTTTTTCGGTATACTCAAAATGAGTAACAAGCACATCAAAGCCTGTGTCCTGTGTCATATATGGCACACCGTTTTCGTATGCTCTAACGGGGGTATAGGTGATTATCTGTTTTTGCAGCATTGCTGTTTCAAAAAAATTAATATAAAAATATGGTTCTTTGAAAGAACCACTTGTTAAAGTCATTAGGTCTACTCTGCCCGGTAAATAGCTTTTAATTGATATAGTCCTTAAACCGGGTATTCGGGGTATCATAATTGGACCCAAGCCGAGGACATTCTCATCATCGTTTTCGGTTTCCCTTACAACAGGAAGTTCCTCGGGATTTATCGGAAGGCGAATAACAAGACCATCTGTCTTTCTTGAGAAAAATAATCCGTATTCGATCGGCATTTTCCAAACCTCCTTTTAAACCGGCATAGCTGTGCTTCTGTATGATGATGACGCCGCCTGTTCAACTATAATGTCCTTTATGGCATCTGCAAGGGCTTTTCTATCGGCTTGCGTGTTGCCTGTGTTCTGTCCGCTTACGTTGATAATTGGTGTTTGTGATGTCAGATTGACTTTGTTTATATACTGCCTTGTAGCCATATCAACAAGCGATTTTACATCTTCCTTTGACATATCAACGTCTTTTACTATTGAAGCGGTTGAACCTTTGATGTCCTTTAAATCGTTTGCCATACCACCAAGACCTGATGATTGGAAGGTTGAATAATCAAAGCCACCGCCACCACCACCAAACAAGCTAAAGTTTGAGCCTTTATCATAGCCAGCGCTGTACGCACCTGTTAAATCTTTATAATCCATTGACTTAACATATTCTTTCCAGCCGGACTCACTTTTTGTTTTTTCCGCTGCCGCTGAAAACTTGCCAATCAAGCTATCAAGACCAGATGTCAGATTGACTTCAACGCCGGGAATAGCATTTAATAAATTTTGCAGTCCTGATGCTATACTCTGTAAATAGCTTAAAACAGTAACCGCCATATCATAAAATGCGACTTTAACGGCGGCAATCGGGTTATTAAATACATTGCCTATGAAGTTTGCAAAAACCGCAAACTGGTTCCACATTTCTGCAACAATGTTATAAACAAATGCACCTAACGTATAGACCGCACCCATTATAATTCCTGTTGCCGAAACCGATGAACCCGAAAAATGGTTGAAGGCTGCCACCCCTGCATATAATGCACCGACTAACAGCATAACGCCCATAACTACCCATGTTATCGGTGAACCAAGCAATGCACTGTTAAAAAGCAATGTTGCCGCCGAAGCTGCCTTTGTTGAGCCTGTTAAAACGCCGTATGCGAGCGATAAAAAGTCAACTGCAAAATTATAAGCCGTTGTTGCAATCTTTGCTATTTTCGTCCAGTGCGCCGCTATTTGGAATACTGCAAATGCTCCTGCCGCACCCAAAACAAGCGGACCGATTATTTTTATATTATTCGCAAGCCATGATAAAGCGTTTAACAGCGGATTCAATGCTTTGATAGCATAATTGCCAAACGTAGTAAATACCTGTGACCACGTCATCGGCATTTCTTCAAATTTTGCGTTTGTCTCATCCGCTGCCGAGAACATAGCACTTTTTACAACATCTGCCGTTATTGCGCCCTGACTGCCCAACTCTCGCAGTTCACCGATCGACACGCCTAAATAATCTGCGATTGTTTGTGCGATAACGGGAGCTTGTTCAAGTACCGAGTTTAATTCCTCGCCTCGTAAAACGCCGGATGCTAAAGCCTGTTGTAACTGGAATATGGCAGCACTTGCACTTGAACCGCTTGCGCCTGAAATAACAAGTTGTTTATTTAATAATTCAGCAAAAGCTACTATTTCCTGTGACGATGAAAACGCATCTTTAGCCATTGAGCCGAGCTGTGTAACAAGATTGGCTGTCTCAAGATATGAACCCCGTGAACGCTGTGCCGAGGCAAAAATCATATTGTTTAACTCTGCTGTGGTCTGTAAGCCATCGTTCATATTGTTTAAACGTGCTGTTACACTTGAAACGGTGTCCGACAGCTCAAGCATTTTCTTTGCGCCTTGGAAGCCTAAATACGCTCCTGCAAGGTTTTTAACTGTTGACATCAAGCGTGAAGTTGATGTTTCCGCTCTTTCGGTGTAGCCGAGATACTGCTTGTATACACTTGAGAACGCATCATTTAATCTCAAAGTTTCAGATATTGTTGCCAATCTTATCCACCTCCTCTCTCTCTTTTTGTCGTGTTTCTAAATCTCGTAGAATAAAATTTAAGATAATTAGTCTTTCATTATATGGTAAATCGGTATAAAAAGATGGAGTCCAACCGAAATTTACAAAGCAGTAGTACGCTCCTAAAAAATCCGGGTCGGACTCGTCAATTAGTTTTTTACGTCAATTCCTTTATCCGCGCCTGATAACTTAGCGATTGCATCAGCTAATTTATTAGCCTCGCCAAAAAGCAACATCTTTGAAACCACTTCTATTGGGTCAAGTGTGCCGTAAGCATTGCAAAGCTCTGCGTTTTTGAAATCAGGTCTAACAGTGGCTTCAACGATCATTGCATTTCCAAGCTCAACATCAATATCAAAGTCTTTGCCGGCGTGTTTTGCTCTGCACTTGCGTGCTAACTGCTCAACCTTGCCCTTTGTTAATGCACGGATTTTAAAAGGAATTACATTACCGTCTTTATCCTTAAATCTTTCAGAAACTACAATTTCTTCTGTGATTTCTTCGGGCTTTATCGGATGTAAAAAAGCATATAAATCTTCACTCATTGTTTATTCCCTCCTATTAATTACCAAGCTCAACAGGGCTGTTGAACGACTGTGTTCTTGCTACATCTGTATAAGTAAAGTTAAAGTCATAGTTAAGCATAGCTTCTTCATCGTTTAAGATTGAAAGCGGAATAGTGCCTGTGAGCTGACATCCGTAATAAGCCATTACCTGACTGCCGACTGTTGTTGTTGGGTCGTTGTTAGTTATCTGTATGTCAAACTGGGTCATAACGCCTGTGTTGATGTATTTAAGCACCATATCAGTAAACAGGTTTGAGCCATAGTAAATATTGCCTGTGCCTGTAAGCTTTGCGCCGTTTGCTTTATTCTGAATTTTTCGAGTGCCAATAACACGCATATCATTTCCCTGAATTTCGGCGTTTGTCTGTATGTTTTTCATGCAAGCAACTTCTATATTCTGTCCGTCAACAGTAATAAAGATTTTGCCTTCTGCACCGTTTATTGTATCTTTTGCAAGTAAATAAGACATATTTCCACCTCCCTTTTAAGCAACTGTAATTGTCATATAAATCTTTTCGGTGGCATCTACTGCCTGTATAGCAAGATTTATAACAACACTATCAATATCATTACCGGGAAGGACTTCAACGTCTTTTTCCGCATCAAAGTTCTGTATACCCTGATTGTTCTGCACTGTGATTAAATACCCAACAATAACGCTTTTGAATAATGCTCTGCCGACTTCGTTGTTATTTACAACGCCGATAAATGATTTTGAAAACTGCTGATAAATATCATTTGCTATTGTGTTGCAAAGTCGGATTATTCTATTCTTGCGATATACCTTTGAAATGTTTTCTGTATATGTCACAAGTGAGTTAATATCGGTTTCCACTTTAACGGCTCCATCATAGGGTACAAGTGTAAGCTGTCCTGCAAGGATTGATGCTTCTATTTCCTCGCCTGTCATTCGTGGCGTAACGTCAACGGCGTGCGGATACTGTGCATAGGTTAAAGACTGGTTATACTGTGCCCCTGCCTCTGCTCCACCAATCCACCAGCAAGCCTGCTGTGGAGTAATAGTAGTGCCGTTATCAAGCACGATTGAACCGACATTGACATTAATGCAAAATCTATCATCGGGGTTTGTCATATTTGAAGCCACAAGCTGGCAGTACATACCCTCTTTTGTAACAAGCCTATCAACAAAATTCTGCATTGCAAGCATTGTTGTATTGTCTGTACCGTCATAAATAAGCACATCAAAATTGTATGCCTCAAGTGCTGTTAAAAATGTTGTGTATGCTGCGTTCTGCACTGTACCGTCTGCACCACCCTTAAGCGGTGTTCCTGCTGTTGCTTTAAGTGCGCCTGTGCCGCTGAATTTAACCCAGTCATTCGCCTTAAGGTCTGAAACAACCTTGCCTGTCTGTGTATCAACAACCGCTCCATCTACAACTGTTTTAACGGTAAATACGCCTGTGTTATCGACATCTTCAACTATAATAATTGAAATGTCATTTCCACGAACGCCGGGATATAATGCAGTAATTGTAAGTGTATCCGCTGTTGCTGTTGCCTCTTTTGAGCTATCAGCAGCGGGTCTATATAAAAGTACCTGTGTTGGGCCGTTTGTTCTGTTACTGCCTTTAAAAATTTCGTTTAAGAATAATGCCTGTGGCGCATAAATGGGATAACCGCAGTAAGGCGTTGTATTAACACCCGACTCAATATTCATAATCTTTCCAACAGGTCCCCAGCTCATCGGTTCGCAGATAGCAACCACGCCACGCTGACCAACTGACAGTTCAAGCTGTGTTTTGCTATCAAAGTTAATATAAACGCCTGGTCTTATTTTATTCTGTGTTGTCCAGTTTCCACCAGCCATTATTCAACACCTCCTAACACTTTTTTGATTGCCTCCTCGGCTTCTTCTATTGTGTAATATTCATCCGTCAAAATAGCTTTTAAAAAGTCTTTTTGAACATAAGCAAAGCGTTTACTATTTAATAACGCCTCTCGTGAATATGTCTTTTTTTCTGTTTTCATTTATTAACCTCCTCGTTTAATTCTTGGATGGTTTGCATTTTTGTTTCTTGAGTGGGTATTACAACCCTCTCTCGTATTTCAAATTTATAGTGCAGTGCATCTAAATCAATTCGCCATTCTCTGTTGTATGTTCTTATCATCGTTTTTTCAGCATTCTCGCCGTCTGAATATGGAAAGCACTCCATATTTAAATCAAGAAATTCAGCAACCTGTTGATATAACTCCTGTAAATTAACAAGGTTATAGTTCTCAAGATATGTTAAATCAAGACCAATTTTGCGGTAATAATAACCACCTGTCTGTAATTCAATGTTTGAATACCTCTGTTGTAAAAACATACAAGGCAAGTTATCTTCATTTTGCTGTGTCGGATTCTGCAAAAATGTTATATTCGGCAATAACGGTTTTAAATAGGTTGCTAATGATTTAGATATTGTATTAACAGTAAAATTCATTTGCTCACCTTCTTTACCAGTTTTTTCGTTTCCATTTTTACAACTCGATTATATTCTTCAATCGCTTTATCGACCATAAACAAGCCTTCAACATAAGATGTTTTTGTGCCTACAACAATACCGCCTTTGCCGTCTGGATTGTATTCAAACATTCCGCTATACTCGTTTATTACAAGACCAGGAACAAAGTGCCTGTCCATTCTATGCCCATTGTTAACATATGAGGCATACTCCATATTATTGGCAAGCTGTGTTTCAAAGTCATTGCCTTTTTTAACCGGTTTTATTTTGCTATCCTTTGCCCAATGCTGCTTTAAAGAACCTGTTCGTGTATTTGTACCCGATAAATCATTAGTTGTCGGTGGTGTTAATTCTGCGGCTTTCTCAACTGCTCGCATAGTTGCACCCTTCGCAATATTGGCAAGCTCTTTATCTAACCCTTCTAAATTCTTCTTTAATGCCTCTGCTCGTGTTTTAAGTGTATAATCTGCCATTTGCCTACACCCTTTCTTCTTGAAGCAATCTGACTTCAATATGAGATAAATCGGGCATTACTGCACCGAAGGGTTCAAAATAATAATTAGGTTCAGCGGCAAAAGCACGAATGGTGGTTGTGGAATACCCCAAGCCACCGCCACGCTTTATTATTAACTGATCTCCTGCTTTTATATCAACATCGACACCGCACATTAATTTATCATTCTGCTTAACGTGTGAGGCTGTTTGCTCCATTGTTATTGGCTGACTGTCGCTCAAATAAATACGGCAAGGGACGTTGTTCGCAATCTTTTGGCGTGCATATGATGTTAAACCATCTTCGATTTTTGGGGCGTTGCGCCATATTTCCATTTTATCGGTATACCAATCCGCATAATTCATATAACGTATGTTCCCCCCATTCCTATTAGCCTTGCCTCTGTTGCTAACATCTGACCGTATTTAGTTGAGTTAAGACTTCCCCAATCGGCTGTTGCTTTTGTTAAGGCATCGGTGTCATACGTCACCGAGCTATCACCCAATGTTGCAGACTTGACAACGCCGACTAAACCACCAGTAGCCACTGCCTGTGAAGGCGTTGCAGAGAATTCAGCGTATGTACTTAAAAACATACTACAAAAATGCGCCACATACAGACCCGAAGCATACTCCCACGCATCACCCCATTTATCGGGCGTTAGTGCTGTGTTTGCTCTGTTGATAAACATTAATAAGACCTTTTCAGGAACTAAACACTTGCCATAAGCATTAAAAAATTGCGGGAAAGTCTGTTTAAATAATTCCGCTGTATAATTTCCTTTTTCAGTGCCAATGTTTGAAGCACGCTCACGAACACCAAAAAACTGCGTTTTGTTGTAGTACATTTCCCGCACCTCCTTTATGCCTTTTTTCTTGTTTTTCTTGTGTTATCAATAACGGGTGCTTCAACAGCCTTATCAATTACTTTATCCTTTGTGGTTTCGGTAATAACAATCTTGCCGTCTGAAACAAGCTCTTTAAAGTACTTAGTTTCAGCAACCCATTTGTCAATCGTGCCGATATAGTCCTTTGGTATATACTTGCCTGTTCTACCATCAGGCGAGGGAATTGTAACATTTCGTTTGCACATTATAATCATAAAGCCACCCCTTAAATACCGTCAAAATATCCGATTGTCTGAGGGTAAAGCACCTGTACCTCGGAAATGTTGGCAGCGTAAGCTGTATCATAACAGAAATTAGTTGCGTTAGGCTGTGTCATGGCTCTTGTGAGTGGTACAAGCTCATCAACATTCACATATCTCTCGTGATTTACATAAACAACCATTCTGTCTTTCTGTCCTGTTCCTGCACCCTTGCACCACTTAGTACCGCCAATGTAAAGATTACCGCCATTTTTAGCAGCCACATTGTTTCTAAGCACAAAATCAAGAATTGTTTCTGTTGCAAGAGTTGTAACTGGTGTATTCATAATATATGTATACTGTTCATAAGGCAAAAGAATATGGTTAGGCATTGCCTCTGTATCATATTCAGCAGCCGTCCAAACCTGTGTTATTGCGTTGTTGATGTCTTTTAAGATTTCTTCGGGTGTTTTATCCGCCCACTTTGAAGATGTTCCTGCGCTGTTGTTAGCAACCGTTGTTTCCACTGCATCGGGGTTATTTACAAGACCTGTTGTGTCATAGTCTGAAAGACCAACGTAAACATTAGCGTCCATATGCTTATCGTATGCAAGTCTAACACCATCTGAAAGAAGCTGATCAAGGCTTCTGCCAATGTAGTTTGACTTCTGCATATCGATAAACATTATTCTTAACGCTGTTGCGAATACATGTGCTTTATACACACCTTTATCAACATTAGCCTGTACAATAGGAAGCCCGTTTGCGCCACCTGCTGAAACCGGACCGTTTTCTGATCCGCCTGTTAAGCCATAGCCAACCGACATTGCTGATACAAAGTCAACCCAGCCACCACCAACATTAATATTGATGTCTCTGGGATATGTTACAGATGTAAGTGGCTTTCTAATGAGTGGGTCACGCTTTTCGAGCTCTGATGTTAAAAAAGCACCGCCCGAAGCAATACCTGCCTCGTCCATTGTAAAGGTACCGCCGTTGCCCATGCCCTTTGAAACAACGGGTGCTGAATTGATTGTTCCTACATTTTTAAACATTCATACCACCTCCTTAAGCATTAATCATTGTTAAAATTCTAAGCTCTGCAATGCCGTTTGCATCGGCTGAACCTGCCCACTGTGCGTTTGTGATTTTTACGCTGTTTGTTGTGTCTGAAACTGCCTCAAAGCCACCGACAACAGCTTTAGGGTATGCTGTATTTGCTTTAACACGAATATATACATCAGCACCGATTTTAGGTGTGCCGTTCTGACATTTTACGTTGATTGCGCCTCTCTGGAATACGGAAACCGCATCACCGGGCGCATACTGTCCAACGCCCTGTTCAAGATAGTTAAGTGCTGTGTTAATTTCTCTTGAAGCTACGCCAATAAACTGATCTGCTGTGCTTGAAGCTGTTGGAAGTACTACATTTTTGTTTTCATCGTATACAACCGCAAGACCAAAATTAATAGGGCTTTCGCCGCCTGCGGGTCTTGTATTGATAATCATATCAGGCTGTCTTGCATAAGAACCTGCCTGACCGTGGGGCATAACTGCACCGATTGACTGTGGATTTAATTTTGCCATTATATATCACTCCTTTTTAATTAGTTAGTTTTCTTGTGTGGGTTACGGCTATCATAGATTTTCTGCTGTTCAACAATCGCTCTTTCGG
>ERZ791909.1778-NODE-1778-length-14244-cov-14.714568_pt1 | contig 14244 bp, 7 predicted proteins | sample MGYA00510143_ERZ791909 | MGnify/ENA primary metagenome ERZ791909 (study PRJEB30046, sample SAMN00792093) | human gut metagenome | study: EMG produced TPA metagenomics assembly of the A metagenome-wide association study of gut microbiota in type 2... | reverse complement strand
CCATGCCAACCGCGCGGGGCGCTGCATGGCGTCGTCGGCGTCGATACGCGCGTTGAGCCGCCGTAGCATGGCATCGCAGCGCTCGCCGGTGGCGGGGGAGATGAGCGTCCTGTGTGCGCTCCATACGGCCGCGACTTCGAAAAACAGGCTGCGGTTCTTCTCCGAGGCTTCGAGCCAGGCATATACCTCCCGGTCTTCGGCCCCGCTCGTCCGGCGGACGAGGTATCTGTATAGCAGTCCCTCCATGTCGGTTATGGTAGGGGTATCTGTATGGCGTTCCAATATGTATACTTTTAGAGTGTTACCTATACTATACAGCCATAGGCACAAAAATACCTAGTCTGTTTTCACTTTTTTTTCGAAAAAGTGCATTTTTTCTGGAATCCCGGGAAATACGGGTCGAGGACGAAGCTGCGCAGGGCTAAAGGTAATAAAAATATCCGGGCTTCAAAGCCCGGATATCATCCCGGCCGTACCTCCGGCACAGGTGCCGGGCAGGATACGGAACGGTTCGGTCAATTCCATTTGCCCAGCAGCTTGCGGGGGTAGTTCGTGCAGATGGCGTAGAGTTTGTCCTTGTAGGCCAGGTAGTAATCCATGTCGACATCCAGGTCGGCATTGTATACGCTGAGCTTCAGCCCCGCATCGAGGAATTTCTGCACCGAATAACCGTTCTTGTTCACGGTCTTCCCCTCGAAATAGAGGTTTTCCGTCGAGAGGTTCGCCCACGGATAGCCGTAGGAGATGTAATCGGCCGGGTTGCGGAAGCTCATCCACCCGGCATTGCTGCCCACGGCGCCCGCCGCGGCGAGCGAACGCTGCCAGATGGTGACGGGGCTGCTCGAACTGATTTTCGTCGCATTGCCCGTGACGATGAACTCGCAGAAATTCTGCGCGCCCATCTCTTCGATGATCTCGCACGCCCGCTCACACGCCCTGGCCGAAGCCTCGCGCCCCTCTTCGGTCGATTTGCCGTCGATGGTAATGTTCTTCACGTCGAGCCACAGGCGCGTGGTTCCCGCCTCGAGCACCACGTCGATGAAGTCGGCCAGCGAGGGCAGCTGTTCCCCGTTGGCCAGCGTCCCGGCGGCACGCAGTTCGGCGAGCGTATGCTCCCACGGCTTGAGGTTGTTGATGTAACCCCCCGCCGATGCGTGCGCCACCACGACATCGTCGTCCTTCGTAAGGTAGATGTCGCACTCCGACGCGTAGCAGCCCAGCCCGATGGCATAGTTGAGCGCCGCCACCGAATTGTCGGGGAACTGCCGTGTCCCGGCCTCCGTCGAACCGCCGCGGTGCGCGACGACACGGTTGCCGACCTCGGCCGGGGTTTTGATCTCGGTGCCGGGCTTCGACGGCCCCGTCCAGTCCTTCAGCGGATCTTCGTCGTCGCTGCATCCTGCCGCCAGGCCGGCTGCGACAAGGGTGAGGAGCATAAGCATTTTATAGTATTTCATAGGTTTTTCTTTTTTTTATTCGTTGTCGTTCCATGGCCGGAGCCCGGGCCGGACTGGGGCGTACTCCCGTCCGGCCCGCTCCGGATTCAGAAATTCTCGTAATTTTTCACACAGCGCACCGCGGCTCCCGAACCGTTGCCCACGTCGAACCCGTCGTCGAATACCATATCGGCCGAGGTCGTACAGTAGGCGCGCCACAGGGCCATCTTCGAGGCCGTCGTCTGTCCCATCATCGGAATCAGGCAGTAGAAGCGCACGTTGCCCGAGTTGGCGCAGTAGTCATAGCCGCTCTTGTAGAGGCGCCACCCCTGCGGGTAGAGGTTGAAAGCGAAGGCCTCGGCACCGTTCGAAATGGCGGTCGCGGGGTTGAACTCGGCGTCCTGCCACTCCTTGCAGCGCAGGTGCGCCGCCACATTGGCCGCATTGCCCGAGGTCATGGCGCCGTACGATGCCGTCGCAGCCGCCACGGGGTAGTCCGAATAGCTCTTCGACGACTCCGCCACCGCGTAGATCAGGTCTTTCCAGTCGGACATGTTGGCGATATGCCAGCCGTAGGGACAGATGCCCTGCACCTGCATCGAGAGCGACGGGTGGTCGGCCTCGGCCTGCGTATTGCCGCCGTCGGAGGCTGCGTAGTCTTTCAGGTCGGCCTTGAGGATCGGTTCCAGCGTGATGCTGTTGCCCACGGCATCCACGACCACCGTCCCGGCGCCTCCCAGCGGGAAGGGCATCAGCAGGGCCGGGCTCAGCGCACCGGCCGGGTCGCCCGTCAGCGTTTCGTACGAACTGTAAAGGCGTCCGTAGACCGAAGCGCGCGTCGTCACGCCGTCGGGCATCATCAGCTCCTTGAGCGTACCGCCGTTCTCCTCGGTGTCATAGGCCGGGTTGCGCATCGAATACTCCGCTTCGTCGTAACCGCCCGTCTTCGAGCCCCCGACCAGACCGCTGCCCAGCTTGTAGGTGCCCATCGCCGCGCCGCCGTTCCAGTGCAGGCCGGTCGTCATCCACGTCTTGGTCTTTCCGTCACGCGTGACGTATTCCTTGGTGGGGTAGCCGGCCAGTTCCGATTCGGGCATGCTGTTCACGGTCGAGATGCGCGTGAACTCGGCCTTCGAGTCGGCTGCCACCACGTTGTTGTCGTCGTCGAGCGCGATCGTCACGCGCAGGGCGTTCATCCCCGCAATGCCGAACGTGAGCTCGGGCGCCGCGGCCTCGGCAGCCGCGTCGGCCAGTACGGCGAGTTTGCCGTCGGCCGTCAGCGCATAGCGCGGATAGGCGTCCGGCGTACGCGAAGTCGAGAGGATCACCTTGCCGCTGCGGAAATAGTGGTCGAGGCCGAACACCAGGTCGTTCTTGTTCATCTGTGCGGCATCGCCGAAGGCCGCAAAGTGGGGTATGCCCGACCCGTAAATAAACAGGTAGGTTTCGTTGGCCAGCTGCCGCACCTTGATCTGCCTTGTGGCGAGGCTCGTATCCTCCGTCCCGGCGCTCACAGTCACCGTCGCCTCCCGCATGTCGGTGGGCGAGGTGTTGTCCGAAGCCGCGAGGACGACCGTCCCGGCCTCCCTGTCGAGCGTGCAGGTGAGCCACTCCACGCCCTCTTCCAGCTCGGCCGTGACGGTCGAGGCGGGCATGTTGGTCTCGAAGGCCACAGTCACCTCGGCAGGCTCCAGGGCCATCATTTCGATGTCCGATTCCGTCGAGAGGGTGAGCGTGGCATCGGGTTTGAGCCCAACCTGCGTGATCGGGAAATCGACGCTTTCGCCCGTCTTGGAGAGCGTTACGCGCAGCGTTCCCGTGCGCTTGTAGTCCGTATTCGCGGAGCAGGTGATCCGCAGCGCCTTTTCGACCGCGCCGTCGGGCGAGGCCGTATGGTAGTCGAGCGTGGCCCAGTCGGTGCCGACCAGTTCGGCATACCAGTCGCTATACATTTTGCCGTAGGGGTTCACCGTCACGATGTATGTGCCGAACGCCAGTCCGTCCGTCGTCCGCCCGTCGGCATCGAACCCGATCGCGGCGGGCGAAATCGAGATGCGCGCCTCCCGGCTCGTGTTGTCCGCATCGGTGCCCGACTCGTAACAGCCTGTGAATGCCGCGGCGGCGATGGCGAGCAGGCCGGATATGAATTTTCTCATAGCTGAATAGTTTTCTGTTGGGTAAATGGATTAAGACCAGCCTTCGGTCTGCCTGAGGTTGCTGTTCTTGTTGATCGCCGAGGTCGAGATCGGGAAGAGGTAGATGTTGGGGTTCGTCGAACCGCCCACGCCGCCCTCGACACCCGTATTGGGCCAGTATTTGAGCGGGCAGTAGGTGTCGATGTAACCCAGGCGGATGTAGGTGAACCACAGGTTGCCCTCCTCGGCGAATTCCCAGCGGTTTTCCGCAGCCAGCGCTTCGAGCACGTCCTGCTGCGTGGCCGAGGTGTAGAAGTCCGCCTTCCCGTAGGCGCGCTGGGCGACCACGTTCAGCTCTCCGAGCGCCTCCTTGTATTGTTTCCTGTAATAGTACAGCTCGGCACGGAACATATAGTACTGCGCATACCGGTAGAGGATCAGGTCATCGTCGTAGAGCAGCGTTCCCGAAGACCAGTCGCCCGTGAACTTGTTGGGCCATCCGACCTTTTCGTACATGTCGCTCACGCCCGTGCGCTCCATATAGGTCACGTCGCTGCGCTGGTCGTTGTTCTGCTCCTTGTTCCGTTTCAGTTCGCCGATGAATTCGTCCGCATAACAGAACCACTGGTTGCTCGATACCGGCACGCCGCCCACGACGTTGCGGTAGGAGGCCTTGACCTGCGTCGAGCCCCAGATGAAACGCTGGATGTAGCTGGCCGAATGCACCTCGTTCGTCGCATCGACATGCAGCGCGAAGGCGATCTCCTTGTTGGCCTTGTTCTTCACGTCGAACACGTCGGCGAACTTGCCGAGCAGCGGCGTGCGCGTAACGGCGTCGAGCGCCTCCCCGGCCATCGTCAGGTAGGAATCGCCGCCTTTCTGTGCGGCGTACATCCACAGCGCGAAGTCGGCCTTCAGCATGTTGATGTTGTCCACCGTGGCATAATAGCAGCCCTGGGCGTTGGAAGTGATGTGCGTGAGCGCGCTTTCGATGTCCTGCGCCACCTGGGCGTAGACCTCGGCCCTGGGCGAACGCGAAGGGTAGATCTCCCGCCCGGTGCTCTCGGTGGGCGTCAGGATGACGGGTGCGTCGCCCCATACGCGGGCGATCCAGTAGTAGACGTATGCCCGGACGAAATAGGCGTTCCCGAGGCAGTAGCTGCGCGTCTGGTCGGACATTTCGACCGACGGCGCGTACTTTATCACCGAGTTGCACTGGTTGATACAGGTGTAGAGGTTCGTCCAGCTTACCGACGACGTGCCTCCGTTGAGCAGGCTGTGCAGTACTTCCAGCATGTCCGAGTCCATCAGCGAACGGTTCGTACCGCGATCCCACATGGCGGGCCCGACGCGCAGTTCGCCCCAGAAGAACTGGTTCGTGTAATTCTGCCGGAAGGCGTTGCGCAATTCGAAATAGATACCCGTCGTCGCGCCCGTGACATCGCTTTCGTCCACCCACATGTTCGTCGTGTTGAGCTGGTCGGAGTTGACGATATCGAGCTCGCACCCCGCCATCGCCATCGAGGCGGCGCCTATCGCTGCAATATATAGCTTATGGAATTTCATATTCGTATATTCGATTTAGTTGTTGAGAATCATCCCGTTCAGAATGTGGCCTTCAGGCTGAACATCACCTTGCGCGTGGGTGGGTAAATGTTATAATCGGCCGAGCTGGTGTTCACCGCGCTGTACATGCCCGTGCTCGATCCCGAGGAGGCCACCGCCGACTCGGGCGACACGCCCTTGACCTTCGTCCAGTATACCAGCGTGTTGCCCGATACCGAGACCGTCAGGTTGCCCAGCCCGAGCTTGCCGATCCACCGCTTGGGGAAGCTGTACGACAGCGTCACGTCGCGCAGACAGAGGTAATCGCCCTTCTGCACGTTGATGTCCGAGATGCGCGAATAGTTCTTGTTGCCGCCGTCGGCGTCGTTGGCCGACAGGCGCGCCAGCTTGGTGTTGTCGCCCGGCTTCTGCCAGCAGTCGTTCGCATCGTAGATGAGGTTCCAGTTGCAGTTGCCCATCGAGGTTTGCAGGCCGCGCGTATACATGTAGTTGTAGACCGAGTGCCCCAGCGCATAGTCGACGTAGACCGACAGCGAGAGGTTCCTGTACTTGAAGGTATTGTTCATACCGCCGGTGGAGTGGGGCGTCACGTACCCCAGCAGGAACATGTCCTCGTCGTTGATCTGCTCGCTGCCGTCCGCCGTACGCGCCGACCCGGCGCGGTTGAGCCATTCGTAGTCGCCGATGTCCTTGCGGCCGGCGATAGAACGGCCGTCCGAACGGCGGATGCCGTGTGAATTGACGTCGTACAGCGCCGCGTCGGCCTGCGCCTCGGTTTCGATGATGTAGGCGGTCTTGTAGCCGTAGATGCGCCCCATGCGTTCGCCGACAGCCGTGCCGCCGAAACGGAATCCCGTCTCCGACATCGTGTACCCGCCGATACGCCATGCATCCTTGCCGTCGACGTCCTTGTACCTGTACTCGTCGGGGAGCGACAACACCTTGTTCATGTTGAACGAGTAGGTGAAGTCGGTCGTCCAGGTGAAGTTCTTGCTCTGGATGTTCACCGTCGAGAGTTCCACCTCAGCGCCGTAGAAGCGTACCGAACCGACGTTCTGCCGGGCCGAGCCGTAACCCGACGTATCGGGCAGCGTGACGCTGAAAAGCAGGTCGGTGGTCTTCTTGTTGTAATAGTCGGCCATCAGGCGGATGCGGTCGTTGAAGAATCCCATGTCGACGCCGATGTCCAGCTGATGGGTGGTCTCCCATTTGAGCCTCATGTTGGGCAGCGCCGTGGGCAGGATGGCGCTCGCACCGTTGTAGATCGACGTTGCGCCGAACCCTCCGTAGGCATCGTAAAGGCCGATGTAGTTGTTACCCGTCAGGCCATACGAGGCGCGTATCTTGAAGCTGTTGAAATTGCGCACGTTCCAGAATTTCTCCTCCGAGACCACCCAGCCGGCCGACGCCGCAGGGAAATATCCCCAGCGGTTTCCCTCGGCGAATTTCGACGAGCCGTCGGCGCGGAACGTGAACATGAAGAGGTACTTCTTCTTGTAGTCGTAGTTCAGACGCCCGAAATAGGAGGAGAGCGCCTCGTTGGTGTTGGTGTCCGCCCAGCCCGTGGCGTCCGTCCCTGCGGCCAGCGTCGGCACCTTGTCCGAATCGGCGCCCGTGACCGTCAGCGAAAGGCCGTTGACCGTGTTTTTCATGTAGTCGAACCCGACCGTGCCCTCGATCGTATGATCCTGCGCGAAGGTCTTGCGGTAGTTCAGGTAGCCCTGCGTGCTGAAGCGGTTGGTCTGCCCCCACTTCTCGTAGGTGCGGCGCTGGTTGGAGATTGCGTTGCCCGCCAGGCGCTGGTTGTCGATCCTGTAATAGTTGTGGTTGGCAACCTGCATCACGGCGCGCAGCCCGTCGACGATTTCCCATTCGAGGTTGAAATTGGCCGTCATGCGGCGTGCCGTGTAGTTGCTCGTATAGTAACGGTCGAACCATGCGGCCGAGATGGTCGTGTTGTTGGTTCCCTGGGCGGGCGTGCCGTCGTCCAGGTAGTCGCGGTGCGTGGCGGGCATGAACATGCCGCGGCCCACGGTCGTCCAGTAAGTGGCGATACCCGACGAGGGGAGCGTGTTGCCCTTCGTTTCCGAGTAGTCGAACACGGTCGTCGCCTTCAGGTTCCTGAGTATCTTGAACGAGGTGTTGCCGTGGAAGGTGAAACGCGAGAAATCGGTGTTGATGCCGATGCCGCCGTCCTTCGTGTAGCCGGCCGACGCGGCATACTGCACCTTGTCGTTGCCGCCGTTCACGCCGACGTAGTAGTTCATCCAGTACGAGTCGTCGAACCATTGCTTCTGCTGGTCGTTGTCCTGGTAGGCGATCAGTTTCGAGTGGTCGATGGGGTCGACCATCACCTTCCAGCCTGCGGGGACATCGGCCGGCGTATCCACGAATTTGGGCGTCCACACCGAATTGTCGCCGTTGCCGATGCCGGCGGAGTTGGCGCCCGTCAGGATGCCCGAGCCGTAGGCGTAGGTCGAAGGGTATTCGTTCAGCATCGTGCGCATCGTGCGCAGGTAGTCGCCGCCGTTCATCAGGTCGAACCTCACGGCAGGCGAAGTCCATGCGGCCTGCGCCTCGAATGTCACCTGCGGGCCCCGTGCCATGCTGCCCTTCTTGGTCGTGATGAGGATTACGCCGTTCGAGGCGCGGGCGCCGTAGATACCCGCCGAAGCGGCGTCCTTCAGCACCTCGATCGACTCGATGTCGTTGGGATTCAGGCCGGTCATTTCACGGTTCACGCCGTCGATGATGATGATCGGGGCGTTCGACTGGTTGATCGACGAACCGCCGCGGATCAGGAACACGGGGTCGGAACCCGGCTGGTTGTCGGCCGACGATACGCGCACGCCGCCGACACGTCCCTTCAGGGCATCGCCGATGGAGTTGACCGGTGCGCCGGCGAGTTTCTCGCCGTCCACCTTCGAAACTGCGGCCGTGATCGTGCGGCGCGACTGCGTGCCGTAGCCGATCACCACCACGTCGTCCACCATCAGCGCATCCTCTTCGAGCACAACGTCGATCACCGAGCGGGTACCTACGGGCACCTCCTGTTTCTTGTAGCCTATGAAGCTGAATTCGAGCGTCGCATCGGGGCCCGCCTGGATCGAATAGCGGCCGTCGGCCCCGGATGTCGCGCCGGTTGCGGTTCCCTTCACGATGACGGTGGCGCCGATCACCGGTTCGCCCTTCGCATCCCTGACCGCACCCGTTACGAGGTTGCCCTGCGCCTGCGCGTCCATCCCGCACAACACCTGAGCAATTATACATACACTTTTCAAAAGTGTCGTAAGGACTCTTTTCATAATAGGTTTCTTTCAGTTAAGTAATTAATGATTTGCCGGGCTATTTCTCCCCGAAGGTGATGCCCGACGACGAGCCCCCGTCCTGGAAGCCGACCGCCAGTTCCGCATAGTTCGTCCCGGTGAGTGCCGTGCCGTTCACCGAACCGCCTGCGGCGCTGTCCTCCACGCTTTTCTTGTTCCAGCCCACGAGCGCCCCCGCATGCAGCGCACATGCCACCGCGCCGAAATTCCTGCATCCGGACACGGCGCCCACGTCGTTGCGCCCGATGATGCCCCCGGCCGCCAGCAGCGCCGAAGTGCCCTCGACGGTGGCCTGTACCGCACCGTTGTTGACATTGCCCGTGACGGCCGACTTGTCCTTGGTATTGTAGTCGTAGCCGACGATGCCGCCCGCATAGGAGCTCTTGCCCGCCTGGGCATTGTGCATCCAGACCGCACCGTCGTTGGTGTTGTTGGTCGCATTGCCCGACTTGATGATGCCCGCGATGCCTCCGGCGCCGATATTGGCGTTGCTGGAATTTACCGTCGCCCAGACCTTGCCGCTGTTCGTGCAGCCGTTGGTCACCGCCGTGCCGTCCGTGCCGTCGTAGAAACCCACGATGCCGCCTGCGGCCTCCCAGTTGTTGGCCGTCGCCGTATAGGCCAGGGTGATGTCGCCGCTGTTCGAACAGTCGTCTATCGTGCTGGCGTTGTGCGTACCGACGATACCGCCGATCCGGGTCACCTGCAGTTTGTCGGAGCTGACGGCCGCCCTGTTGGCACATCCCGTGACCTTCGCCCCGCTGTACGTCTGCCCCGCGATGCCGCCGATGCAGAGGTAACCCGCGCCTGCGGCATTGGCCTGCACGAATTTCACCTCGGCTTCGTTCGTGCAATCCCGGATCGCCGCCGCATAGTTCACGCCCGCGATCCCGCCGATGAAGCAGTTGCCGTTCATGTTCGAGACGACGGTGCCTTTATTGGTGCAGTTGTCGATCACCAGCGTCGGGCAGCTGTCCACGATATAGGCGACGATGCCGCCGATGCGGTGGGCTGCCGACGCGCCCGCGTTGTCGAACCGGATCTCGCCCGCATTGGTGCAGTTGCTGATGGTCGTATTGACCGCGGTTTTCATCACCGAGGCCGTAATTCCCGCCACGGCGTTGCCCAGCCCGAGCGAAGTCATCACCGGGCCGTGGTTGTGGCATCCGTCCAGCGTGATCGCCCCGGCCGCGTCGCCCGAGCCGTCGACGATGCCCGCGATACCGGCCACATAGCTCGCCACGCCCGCCGTCGCCACGTTGCTCACCGCGCCGTAGTTCCTGCAGCCGCTCATCTTCCCGTTATACAGGCTGCCGACGATGCCGCCCGTGCGCGACTTGCATCGGGAATCCGCCGTGACGGTCACGGGTACGAAGCTGGTCACGCCGGTGAGCGTATTGTTCGATTGTGCGACGATGCCCGCATAACACCACGTATCGGTGTCGGCGCTGTATTTGAGCTCGATGCGGCTCGTCCCGTCATAGGACGTGCCGTCCTTCGACCCGAAAACCACATCCGAGATCGCCCCCTTGGCATAGGCGAAGAACCCGGCATAACGCCCGTCGGCCGATACGTTGATATTGTAGATACGGTGGCCGTTGCCGTTGAACGTCCCCGTGAAATTCTCGATCGGCGTCCACGGGACATTCCGCATGTCGATGTCGGCCTGGAGGTCGACGATGGCACCGCCGTTGTCGTCGGCGCACTCCTGCGCGAAGTTCACCATGTCTTCATAGGTGGCGATCCTCAGCCGGAAGAAAAGCTCGGTCGCGGCTCCGACGCAGTTCCCCGCAAAGGCCACTTCCTGCGTTTCGAACAGGTTTTTGACGAAGACGCTCCCGTCCGTACAGGAGATCGTCGCCTTCAGCCCGCCGTCCACCTTCGTACCGCTGGCGATCAGGAAATTCACCGTCTGGGCCTGCACCAGCGACATTTCGCCGATCTCCATCGTGAGGATGTCCGACACCGCGGCATCCTCGCCGACAGTCACCGCACCCGTCCGGGGATCGACCACGGCCTCCGATACGGCCAGGTGCCCCTCCACACCGTCGGGGTCGACCGGTTCGAGCGTGATTTTCGAAATGGTCTTCGAAGCCTCCTCGCCGATCGTGAGCGACAGCACCGAAGCCAGCGGCTTGAAGTGCAGGCCGAGGCTGCCCTGGGCGGGTGCGGCATCGGCCGCATAGGCATACATCGGCAGGGTAGCGCCCGTTTGGTCGGCACCGACCGCAAATACGCCGTCGACGGCCTTGAAATAGGCCGTCACTTCGCCGCGTGCGTCCGCGGGCAGCGAGAGGGCCACCGGATGGAACTCGACACCGTTGCCGGCGTCGTAGGTTTCGTACACATAAGACATCCCCTTGTAGCCGACGATGATCTGGTCGCCTTCCTGCCATAGGGGAGCATACGCCTCGCCGTCCCCGGTAGCGGACGGGATCGCATCGATCGTCGCGAGGATCGTCACGGCATCCGCCGAAGGTTCGTCCACGGGGGATACCTTCGGATGCGTGTTGTCCTCCGAACAGCCTGCGATCGCCAGCATTGCTGCTGTGAAAAGAAAAATTTTTCGCATGGTTTTGTTTTGTTGGTTAAGAAATATTTGGTTGGTGGAAATACGGGTTGCAGGGTTTGCCCGGCGCGGGCAAACCTTTCGTCCGGCTGTCGCGCACCGGCTCTGACGGCGGAAAAACACACTTAAAGCCATCGTGCAGGTAAATCATACGATATATTTATATATCAAATTCATGGCACCTCTGCGAATGAGGGTGCGATCGGCGGCTGAAGGCGCCTTCGGGAATGTCGTTTCCATCGGTCGTGTAGTTTAGGCGGTGTTCATAGATACATACAGCCGACCCGCCCAAACCACTTACCGGAAATTGAAAAAATCGGGAGCGGGATCAAACGAAAAAGCGCCGGGATACTATGTATCCCGACGCCTTGGGGTCTGTGCCGCTCCGGCCTATACGCCCCGCATGAAGAGCAGCGAAAGCAGCAGCAACAGTTGTTCCTTGGAGAGTTTCCGGCGCAGTTGCTTGAGCGCCGCATACATATGGTTTTCCACCGTGCGCGGCGAAATGCCCAGCTGCTCTCCGATCTCGCGGTTCGAAAGGTCTTCGATGTAGCTCAGACGGAACACTTCGCGGCATTTGGGCGGCAGCGACTCGATGGCCGCATCGAGGCTGGCGCGCAGGTCGTCGTTGTAGAGTTTCTGCACGACGGGGCTGTTGTCGGGTGCATAGTACGAACTGCCCAGCGCGGCGATGCGCTCCCGGTAGTAGGCGCCGTATTCGCCGGCGCGCCTGTTCTTGTCCAGGTAGTTGAGCGAGCGGTTGTAGACCGATCGCAGCAGGTACTTGTACAGCGAGTTCGAATCGTCGAGCGTCTCCCGCCGCTGCCATACGTTGTAGAACACGTCCTGCACCACGTCCTCGGCCCAGTCGTCTTTCAGGAACAGGCGGGCGTAGGAAACCAGCATGGCATAATATTTCCGGCACAGTTCGTCGAACGCCTTGCGGTCGCCCGCGCGAACCCGTGATATAAGCGAGATTTTCTCCATCGGATAATCAGATTCGGTACAAAAATAAACATTCTCGCCGAACGAAACAATGTCCGGTGCCTTTTTTAATTTTTTTGTAATCCGGTTAGGTGGTTTCCCGCGATCGGTTGTATTTAATATGACACGACCAAACTACACGACCGATGAGAAAAAACCTTACCCTCGCATTTTTTGCCCTTTTCTGTGCCCTGACCGCCGCCGCACAACTGCATAACGACGATGTCCACGTCCATGAGGCCGTCAGCCGCCAGAACTACCGCCAATACCTCCGCATACCCGACATCGGCGGCTATATCACGCTCAAATGCGATTTCCACGTCCATTCCGACATCTCCGACGGACAGGTGTGGCCCGTCGGCCGGGTCAACGAAGCGTGGAACGACGGACTGGACGCGATCGCCATGACCGACCACATCGAGGTGCACAAGAACGCCGACATCATCCGTTGCGGCCTCAATAAACCCTACGAACTGGCCAAGGCACGCGGCGACATGATCGGGATGATCGTGATCCCCGGTGCGGAAATCACCCGCAAGAAGCCGTTGGGGCACATCTGCACGCTCTTTATCCAGGATGCCGACAAACTCGACGTCGAGGACGAGATGCAGGCCGTCGAGGAGGCCTGCCGCCAGGGCGCCTTCCTGCTGTGGAACCATCCCGGCTACCCCGACCGGAAAAGCGACATCTATCCCGTCCACGAACGCCTGATCGCCCAGGGCAAACTCCGCGGCGTCGAGGTGTTCAACAAGACCGAATCCTATCCCCGCGCATTCGACTACGCGGTTCAGTACGGCCTCGTGCCGTTCGCCAACAGCGACATACATTATATGAGCGGGAGCATCTATCCCGTGCGCGGCAGCCGTCCGATGACCCTGGTCTTCGCCACCGCCCGCACGGCCGGGGCGATCCACGAAGCACTCCTCGCCGGGCGGGCCCTGGCCTGCTTCGACGGCAACCTGATGGGGCGCGGGGAGTACATCGGCCAGATGATAGACGCTGCGCTCGAAATCCGCGAGATCCGCCAGGTCAACAAGACCAAACGCACGTTCGAGATCGCCAACAAGTCCGACCTGCGTTTCGCCGTCCGTCCGGCCTCCTACGACTATCCCATGCCCGTCTATGCGGGGCAGGTGCTGCGCATCGACATCAGGCAGGGCGAGCAGGTCGAATTCACGAACTGCATCCTCGGCAAGGGCAGGTATTACACCCGCATATTCTGGGAATAGGGCGCAGGGCATACGCCGCCGGGGCTCAGCGCTGCGACGGGCCGCGGCAACCGATACGGTATTTTGTTACAGAAGCTATATTTAAACCACGAATGCAATGAAGAAAGCTATTCAATTCGGAGCCGGGAACATCGGCCGCGGATTTATCGGCGCCGTGCTGGAACAGGCGGGCTACCATGTGGTATTCGCCGATGTGAACGAACAGGTCGTCGCGAGGATCAACTCGGACAGGGCCTATACGGTTCAGATCATGGACACGGTCTGCGAGCAGATGCGCATTACCGACATTTCGGCAATGGACTCCCGGAGCCCGGAACTTGCCGCCCAGATCGCCGGGGCGGAACTCGTCACCACGGCGGTGGGGCTGACCGTGCTGCCCCGCATCGCCGGAGCCATCGCGGCGGGTATCGCCGCACGCAGGGATGCAGGCGTCACCGAGCCGCTCAATGTCATCGCCTGTGAAAACGGCGTCCGCGCCACCACACAGCTCCGGGAGGCTGTCCTCAAGCACCTCGACGAGGCCCAGCGTGACTGGTGCGAGCAGTACGTCGGCTTCCCCGACTGCTCGGTCGACCGCATCGTGCCGCCGGTCAAGAGCGAGAACCCGATCGACGTGGTCGTCGAACGCTTCTTCGAATGGAACGTCGAGCGCGCCGCATTCAAGGGCGCCGTGCCCGAAATCCCCGGCATGAATCCGGCCGACAACCTGATCGCCTATATCGAGCGCAAGCTCTTCACGCTCAATACCGGCCACGCCATCACGGCTTACCTGGGACGGATGAAAGGCTACATGACCATCTGCCAGAGCATCTCCGACGAACATATCCATACCATCGTGAAAGCCGCCATGCGCGAAAGCGGACGGGGGCTGGTGGCGCTCTACGGCTTCGACCGCGACGCCCACTTCGCCTATATCGACAAGATCATCGGGCGCTTCCGCAACCCCTACCTCTGCGACGACGTGACCCGCGTGGGACGCGAGCCGCTGCGCAAGCTTTC
>ERZ791909.1764-NODE-1764-length-14306-cov-9.857975_pt1 | contig 14306 bp, 9 predicted proteins | sample MGYA00510143_ERZ791909 | MGnify/ENA primary metagenome ERZ791909 (study PRJEB30046, sample SAMN00792093) | human gut metagenome | study: EMG produced TPA metagenomics assembly of the A metagenome-wide association study of gut microbiota in type 2... | reverse complement strand
GCGAGAAGCAGATCGCACCCGCCTTCGTGCCGGGACCGGCCTGCTCGTTGATCGAGCGCATGATGGCGGCCTTTTCGTCCTTGTGGGCGATGATGTAGATCATATCCTTTTCGTCGGCAAGGCTGACGCTGAAGAATTTTTCTCCGCGCGTGCCGCCCGTGCCCTTGGCGTGCAGCACCGTACCGCCGCCCGCGCCCGCGGCGCGCGCCGCGTCCATGACAAAGTCGGAATAGCCTTCGTTTAAGATGACGGTGATGAGTTCATGTTCAAAGTTCATGTTCGGCGCTCCTCCTGCTTTGAGATCGTCGGTGAGATAGGACAGTGTCTTGCCGCCGGCCACGCTCTTGAGAGGCACGGTCAGCATGACGCCGTTGCCCGGAATGTCGATAAAGAGCTTGCGCTTGGCGGAACGGATAAGCGAATCCGCCTCCTGCGCGCTGCCGACGGCGGCGATAACGCACTTTTCCGTCGCGTCCAGCCCATAGATGGCGAGGTGCTCGCTCGTGGCTGTGCCGCGCGCGGGCATGCTCAAAATAAGGTGCAGCCCCGCCGCGTGGTAGAGCGAGCCCATCGCTTCGCCGCGGTCGTGATCCGTGATGGCAATGATGTAATAGAGTTCCATGTCAGCAGGCCTCCCACAGTTCGATGATCTCGTTGTCGCCAAAGTCGGGGAGCTGGGGCTCCTGCGAAGCATGACGGGATTTGACAACGTAGATGGCTCCCATCACCTGCACGGTGATGAGCGGCATCATCGCAACGAGCGCGACAAGGCCGAACGCGTCCGTCATCACATTGCCGCCGAGCGCTTCGCACGCGCCTGTGGCAAACGGCAGCATGAATGTCGCCGTCAAAGGACCTGACGCGACGCCGCCGGAGTCGAACGCGATGGCCGTGAACGTGCGCGGCACGAAAAAGCTCAAAGCCAGCGCGATAAGATAGCCGGGCACGAGGAAATACATGATCGAAATGCCCGTGATGACACGCAGCATCGCAAGCCCGCCTGCGGCGGAGACCGCGATGGATAAGCTCATGCCCATCGCCTTGGCAGAGATCGCGCCCGCGCTCAGCTCTTCGACCTGTTTGTTGAGCGTATGGACGGCGGGCTCGGCGTTGATGATGAACCAGCCCATCAGCATCGCAAGGGGGGCAAGGAGATAGACCTTCCACCCCTCGGCCAGCGCGGCACCGAGCGCGTAGCCCAGCGGCGAAAAGCCGACGTTCACGCCCGTGAGGAACAGCACGAGACCTAAGTATGTATAGAGGATACCAATCACGATGCGCATGAAAGGCAGCTTGCGGAGCTTGAGCGAAATGACCTGAAAAATCAGGAAGAAGACAACGATCGGCAGCAGCGCCATTGTCACTTCCCATAAATACTCCGGCAGGGCATGCAGATAGTCCTTGCCGAGCTCCACCGTGGTGGCGGCGCCAGAGACGGCGCTGCTCTCGCCCTGCGCGGGCTGCGTTTTGTAGATCGCACCGAGCAGCAGCACCGAAAGGATCGGCCCGATCGAGCACAGACCGACGAGGCCGAAGCTGTCCGCCTTGGCATTTTCGTCGCTTCGAATGGACGCAACGCCGACGCCGAGTGCCATGATGAACGGCACGGTCATCGGCCCCGTTGTCACGCCGCCGGAGTCGAACGCGACGGAGAGGATGCTCTCATCCGACAAAAACGCCGCGGCAAAGACGATGGCGTAAAATACGATCAGCATCGTGCGCAGCGAGATCGAAAAGAGAATGCGCACCATGCACAGCATCAGAAAGAAGCCGACGCCGACCGAAACGGTCAAGATCAACACCGTTGTGTCGATCTCCGGCACGTTGCCCGCGAGCACCTGCAAATCCGGCTCCGCCACCGTGATGGCGACGCCGAGGGCGAAGCTCACGGTCAGGATGAGCGGCAGCTTGCGCGATTTCGTCAGCTTGGAGCCCATGTAGTTGCCGATGCGGCTCATCGACATGTCCGCGCCCAGCGTGAAGAGCCCCATGCCGAGGATCAGCATGGCCGTGGCGATCACGAACGAGAGCATCAGTCCCGCGTCTACCGGCACGAGCACAAAGCTGATCGCCATAACGATCAGGCTGATGGGCAGGACGGAGGCGGTGGCTTCTTTCAGCTTTTCCATTAAGATCTGTTCCTGATACAAAACCTCACTCCTTTATCAATTCAATACTTCCAAAAATATCATAGCAGAGATTCGCCGCGATGAACAGGGAAAAAGGGTAAAGGATGTGTTAAGCTTGTTCACCAGACGTGGACGAAAACAGCGGAATGGTCAAACCATCCCGCCGCTTTCCCATTTTTAATGCATATTATTTACTGTGCCGCGTGCGCACATCCGCGCTCGAGAGAGCAGCGGATGTTGCCGTCGAGCATTCCGCCGAGATCATCGATGAACGAATCCGGCTCGCCCTTCATGCCGCTGCCGATCCATTCAAGCGTCAGCCCTGCGAGCGCTGCCGTGTAGAAGCGCGCGAGCGCCATGATCTGGCTTTCGCTGACGTTCAGGCCCTCGGCCTCCTTGCGGATGTAAGAAAGCATTGTCGTCAGGATCGTTTTATGATAATATCTTGCCAGAATATCGCTGTGGGCGGAGTTGTGCAGGTGCAGGATCATGCGCTTGTTCTCCGCAGCGAAGGATGTGGCGGTCAAAAATGCCTTCTGCCACGATTCATAGCCCTCCACGCGCTCGGAGAGCTTTTCAATCTCCGACTCGAACACGTCCTCGGCCAGCGCGTAGATGTCAGTGTAGTAATAATAAAAAGTGTTCCGCGTGACCTCGCTTCTCTCCGCGATGTCGCGGACGGAGATCTTGTCGAAGGGACGCTCTGCCAGAAGCTCGATGAAGCTGCGGCGGATGGCGTTTTTGGTGCGCAGAGCCATGGGTGGGTTCCTCCCTTTCTCGATTCGATAAAATTCATTATATCCGATATGGGAAAAACTTGCAAGTGACAAAATCGTGAACATTTAACGAAATCTTTACACTATACTCGCCGCTTCCTGTCGGAAACCTGGTCAGCCTCGCGGGAGTGTGAAAACTTTGTGCGCCTTGCGGACTTTGCCACTTTTCCCGCTTTCATATTCCCGCTATCATCAGACTGTCAAAAACTGAGACAGCGCTCTTTCCCCATGCGAACGAGCAGAAAGGAAGCGAAAGAGATGAAAACCTATTTCACCTCTGAGTCCGTCACGTGCGGACATCCCGATAAAGTCTGCGACCAGATCGCCGACGCGGTGCTCGATGACATCCTTGCCAACGATCCCGACGCACACGTCGCCTGCGAGGTGACGGCCTGCACCGGCGAAGTTCACCTGATGGGCGAGATCACCTCATCCTATGTGCCGGACTATGAAGCCATTGCGCGCAAGGTCATCGCCGAGATCGGCTATACCGTGCCCGTCGTCGGCTTTGACGCCGAAAACGTGCGCATCCGCGTCAGCATCCACACCCAGTCGCCGGACATCGCGCGCGGGGTTGACCGCGGCGCGCCGGAAGAAGCCGGCGCGGGCGATCAGGGTATGATGTTCGGCTACGCCTGCTGCGAGACCGGCGCGCTGATGCCGCTGCCGATCACGCTTGCGAACCGCCTGACGAGAAGACTCGAACAGGTGCGGCGCGAAAAGCTGCTGCCCTATCTTCTGCCGGACGGCAAGGCGCAGGTCAGCGTCGAATACGAGGACGGCACGCCCAAACGCATCTCCGCCGTCGTTGTCTCCGCGCAGCACAGCGCGGAGGTCGGCATCGACGCGCTGCGCGATGCGATCTTAGAACAGGTCATTTTCCCTGTGCTGCCGCCGGAACTGCTCGACGAGCACACAGAGTATTTCATCAACCCGACGGGACGATTTGTCGTTGGCGGGCCCGCGGGCGACAGCGGCCTTACCGGCCGCAAGATCATCGCCGACACCTATGGCGGCATGGCGCGCCACGGCGGCGGGGCGTTCTCGGGCAAGGACCCGAGCAAGGTCGACCGCACGGGCGCTTACATGGCGCGCTATCTCGCCAAGAACATTGTGGCCGCGGAGCTGGCCGGCCGCTGCGAGATCGAGCTTGCCTATGCCATCGGCCTCGCCGACCCTGTGAGCGTGATGGTCGACACGTTTGGCACGGGGCGCGTGAGCGACGAAAAGATCGCGAGCTGGCTTATGGAGCATATCGACATGCGCCCAGGCAGCATCACGTCGCGCTTTGAACTGCGCCGCCCGATCTACCGCCACGTCTCCTGCGGCGGACACTTCGGCGAAAATGCCGTGGGTCTTCCGTGGGAGTGGACCGACATCGCCGAGGTGCTGCAAAAGGAAATTTTATCATAACATTATCTGCGAAGGCGGGGAGGAACAGCATTGAAAAGCAAACGGAGCAGAACCTATCTCGTCAGCGGTCTCACGCTGGCGCTGATCTTTGCTGCCATCATCCTTGTTTTCCGCGACGTGCTGCCCGATATCGTCAAGGACCTGAGTACTGTGCCGTTCTGGGGTGTGCTGCTCCTGCTCGCACTCGGCTTTGCCTACGAGGCGATGGAATCCGTGCTGTGCCTCGTCATCATCCACCACAAAAAGCCGGACTGCACGTTTATTGACGCGCTGCGCGTGACATTCCTCGGCGTGTTCGGCAATATCGCGACGCTGGGTGCGGGCACGCTGCCGATGCAAAGCTTTTACCTTTACAGGCGAGGCCTGGACGCAGGCAGCGGGCTCGGCATCATGGCGAGCGAATACGTGCTGCACAAGATATCCGTGCTGATCTACGCGACGGTCGCGCTGCTGCTCGGCGGCGACTGGCTGGAGCAGAGCGCCAGCGGCCTTGCACGCTATCTTCTGATCGGCTATGTCATCGGCGCGCTCATCGTGATCGCGCTCACGCTGCTCTACACCTGGGATAAGGTGCTGAAGTTAGTGCTGATGCTGCTCGACAAGCTCCCGCACACGCCGAAGTGGGACGAACGCCGCGAAGAGTGGGCGAATAGTCTCACCGAGCTCAACCGCGAGGCGAAAAAGGTGCTGCTCGTTCCGTCAATCCGCGTCAAAGGTATCGCCGTGAGCCTTGTGAAGCTCTTCGTGCTCTATTCCATCCCCTATGCCGCGCTGCGGCTCGTGGGCTGCACGGCGCTTAACTTTGCGCAGGCACAGCTGCTCGCCTCGCTGATGCTGCTCATCACAAGCGCGCTGCCGAACGTCGCGGGCGTGGGCCCGATGGAGTTTGCGTTTTTGCTGCTCTTCGCCCCGTGGGCAGACACGGCAATCGCCTCGTCGGCGCTGGTACTTTATCGCGTGGCGACGTATTTCTTCCCGTTCCTTCTGAGCGTGATCGTGTTTCTCCGCGAGGAGAAGAAATCTTTGAAAGGCTTTGATGCGCAAAGCGCTTGAAAATTATGACGGCCTGAGGCCGTCGGGGGATTCCCGCACCGTGCGGGAGTGCGCTAAAGGGGGATACTCTCTTTCTCGAAAGAGAGTATCCCCCTTAAACCCCCGAGAGAAAGGACGAGGGGCCTTCCCCTTCGACCCCACACATTGGCAGTTTCAATCTTGAAGAACTGCACACGCTGCGCAATGTAGGTGCGGTGTACATGGCTTCGCCATGAATCCCTGCAATTTGTGACCGATTTGCAACCGCGCCTTACTATCGTGAGGCGCGAGTGACGTTAGATTGGCGGCAGACTGCCTGCGGAATGCGGCATTGCTTCGCTCGCCGCATTGATGAGTGCTCCGGTAGACGGAAATTAGGCTGTACCAGCGCGAGATGGGCAGAGCGGCAGCGGATGATAGGAGTACGCCAAGTCGTATAGCAGGGGTAAATGCGGCTTTGCCGCACGCAAGAGGTGCAATCGGCAAGCATTGCAGCTCTTCGAGCTGCTCGCTTGCAATGAAAAATTTTCTCTGGGAGGGTGTAAGGGAGGGGTGTCTCTTTTCAAAAAAGAGACACCCCTCCCTTATCCGCGTTCCCACACGGTGTGGGGAACAAGGCGGCAGCACTTTGTGCTGCATTATCCCCGCGCCTTAGCGGCGCGCTTTAATTTATAGAGCTCTTCGGCAGCAAGCCGTGTCTTGGCGACCACATCCCCGCCGCCTTGCGGAAAGCAGTAATACAGCGCTTTGTGGTCGCCGATGCACAGCATATCGCCGATCTCGTACCAGAAATAGTCGGCGTACAGGCTGTACGAGGCCTCGGGCTTTTGGAAATAGTCCAGTTTCCCGCCGCAGCCGGTCAGGTGGAAGCCGTTTTCATCGTGGTGCAGCCGGCCTTCGCCCACGCGGCAGATCTCGCGCATGTTGACCATCATGCAGATCTGCACGGGAATATCAAGCTGATATGCGCCGCTTTCCAGCTCCTCGCGCACGCACTGCCGCTCCCAGGTGTACCAGTCCGGCACGTGGGTGAACGCGGCCTCGCCGTTCAAACATTCCAGCGTACCAATCTCTGTCAAGCGGTATTCCTTGTTACAGCTTCGGCAAATGAGTGATGTGCCTTTGCCCTCCATTTTCCCCTCGGCGAGGCAGTGCGGGCACTTGTAGAGCACGCGGTTGAGTCCGTCGGCGCGGAACGGCTCGCTGACGGAGACGCCGTTTTCCTCCTGCCAGCGGAAATTGTCGAAGCGGAAGGCGGAAAAGATGCGCTCATTGATCTCGGCGACGTTCCTCTCTGCAACGTCGCTGGACGAGAGCAGGCACTGCATCTGCGCTGAGACCTTCGTGCGCCGCTTTTGCAGCCCGTTGTAGAGCGGGTCACGCGCGAACGCGCCGTAGGTGCGGATCATCACGACCGGCACATTCAGTGCCTTGACGCACTTGCCGATGCTCTCCGGCAGCGGTGTGGCCGTGCCGTCAAAGCTGTAGCTCGCCTCGGGGTAGAGCAGCACAGACGTTTTGAGCGTCCGCACGCAGTAGAGCATATCGCGCACGAGCGTCGTGTCCGAGCAGAACTTGCGCGTGGGGATGCAGCCGACGCTGCGCATCAGCCACTCCTTGCCGACAAAGCCGTCCGACGTGCAGACGATGTTGAACGGGCGCGGGTACAGCACCGCCTCCGCGATTTTGAGGTCGAGAAAGCACGAGTGGTTCATCAGGACAAGGCAGGGCTCATCGCTTTTGATCTGCGCCATGCCGATCTTCTCGCAGTGGAAATGCGTCGCCAGAAGGTCGGGCGCGGAGGCTGCGCGCAGGACCGTCCGGAACAGGAGCGACGGCTTTTTCGGCTTTTTGTGCACCTGCGGCGGCTGGGCAAGCGCCTGTTCATATGTCATATCGACGACTTTAATTTTCATTCTGTTTCTCCGGCACGACGTGGATGTTCAGATGATCGTAGGACATCTCCACGTTGTGCTTTGCAAAGGTGTTGCGCAGGCGCTCGTACATCTTAAAATAAGTGTCCCAGTAGGCGTCTGCCGCCGTCCAGCAGCGGATGGTGTATTCGATGGAGCTGGCACCGTAATTCGAGAGATACACCGTCGGCGTGGGCTCTTTCAGCACGGCGGGGAAGGCGAGAACGGCGTCCATGCAGGCCTGCTTCACCTCGTCCGTCGGCGCGTCGTAGGATGCTGTGACCTTGTAAACGATGCGGCGGCGGCCCAGGACGGTGAAGTTGATGATCTTCGAGCTGGACATTTCGCGGTTGGGCTGGAGCACGATCTGTCCGTCCGGCGTTTCAATCTTCGTGTGCGTCAGTGAAATTTCACGCACCGTGCCGGTCGTGCCGCCGACTTCGATCTCATCGCCGAGCGAGAACGGATGCGAGAAGAGAATGACGAGTCCGCCGGCGACGTTGCTGAGAATGTCCTCGGCGGCCAGCGTGACGCCCAACGTCAGCACCGACATGATGGCGGTGAGCGACGAGGTGTTGATGCCGAGCGCCTCGGCTGTGATGATGATGGTAAGCAGATACAGAAGCGTTTTGAGGCTCGTAAGGATGACCTTTTGCAGCCGTTCGTTCAGGCGGTTCGCGCGCGAGAGCAGCCGCGAACAGAGCTTGAGCACGAGCCGCACGACGATCAGGCAGATGAGGAACGTCAGCAGCGCGGAAAGGATGCTGCCGATGCTGTAGCCACCGATCGAGCGGGAGATGATCTGGGAAATATTGTCCATGGCGTTTCGCCCCTTTCGATGTCCAGTATATCAGTGTTGCCGCGCCTTTGTAAAGAGCACGCTAAGAATCCTCAGAATTCCTTAAGCTTTGCCGGTTGAGAAACGGGCGGAAAGAGCGTATAATGCAGCGTGATCTTTTTTGAAAAGGAAGTGCTCGCATGCGCCCTTACGCCCTCATCGACCTCCACTGCGACACGTTGACCGACTGCATGTACGCAGGATCGAACATCATCGACACACTCGACGATCCCGCGCGCACGCTGTCGCTCACAAGTATTCCGAAGGACATCCACTGGACGCAGTTTTTCGCCGTGTTCGTGCCCGATGAGCTGCGCGGGGAGAAGGCCATCCGCTTTTTTGATGACGCCTGCGCGAATTTCGACCGCCAGATGCGAAAATTCGCAGATCGTGTGTCGCCCTGCCGCAATGTTGCCGATATGGAGCGCGCGTGGGCGGCGGGGAAGACCGCGGCCTTTCTGAGCGTGGAAAACGGCAGCGCGTTTGCTGGCGACCTGTCGCGCATCGGGAAGACGAAGCGTCAGGGCGTCTGCGCCGTGACGCTGACGTGGAATGGGGAAAACGAGCTCGGCTCGGGCAATGTGACGGACCGCGGCCTGACGGGCTTTGGCCGCGCCGCCGTGAGTGAAATGGAGCGCTGCGGCATTTTGATCGACGTCTCGCACCTGAACGACGCGGGGCTCGCGGACGTGTTCGAGACGGCGGAAAGGCCGTTTCTCGCCACGCACTCCAACGCCCGCGCAATTTGCGCGCACAAGCGCAACCTGACGGACGTGCAGATCAAGGAGATGGTGCGCCGCGGCTGCCTGATCGGCCTCAACTACTACGGGCCATTCCTGCGCGACGGGGGAGCGGTCAGGAGCTTAGACGACGTCTATCGCCATGTGGCGCACTTTTTCGACCTCGGCGCGCGCAAAAACCTCGCCCTCGGCTCGGACTTCGACGGCGCGGTGCTGCCGCCGTGCCTTGATTCGCCGGAGAAGGCGGCGGATTTTTACGAGTATCTGCTTTCGCGCGGCGTATCGCAGCAGGACGCGGACGGCATTTTCTTTGAAAATGCTCGCACATTCCTGCGGAAAAACCTTGGGTGAGCGCAAAACGCTTGGCAGCGGGCGGCGCACTGTGATACAATCAATAAAAACAGGGGAGGGGAGCACATGGCAAAAAAATCGAGCCGCAACACCAAGGCGCGCATCGTCTCGGCGGCGTGGAAGCTCTTTTACGAGCAGGGCTATGAGGAGACGACGGTGGAGGAGATCATCTTCGAGTCGGAGACGTCGAAGGGCTCGTTCTACCACTATTTTGACGGCAAGGACGCGCTGCTCTCGTCCCTCTCGGTGCTGTTTGACGAGCGGTATGAGGAGCTGATGCAGCAGCCACACGACGAGATGGACTGCATCGAGCTCTTATGCTGGCTCAATCAGGAGCTGTTCACGACGATCGAGAACACGGTTTCCATCGAGCTTCTGGCGCGGCTTTTTTCCTCCCAGCTCGTGACCAAGGGAGAAAAGCACCTGCTCGACCGCAAACGCACGTACTATCGTCTTTTGCGCCAAATCGTCTCTCAGGGGCAGGAGCGCGAGGAGCTGACCGACACGCGTACCGTGAGCGAGATCGTCAAGGCCTACGCGATGTTCGAGCGCGGGCTGATGTATGACTGGTGCCTTTCGGGCGGGGAATATTCGCTTGTGCAGTATGCGCGCGAGATGATGCCGCTCTTTTTAGACGGCTTTCGCAAAAAATAAAATTCGTTTCAAAAACAGTCTACTAAATCGTCTTGCAGAAAATGCAGTAAAATCAATCAAAAATTCAGAATTTTGCAGTGCCGTACAGGAATTATTCTGTACGGCGTTCTGTATTTACGTCTACTTTCTTTTGTGCTATATTGTGCTCGTTTTAACGAAAGCTGAAGGAGAAATTCACATGACAAGCGCACAGATCATTATTGTAGTGACCATCGTGCTCTACCTCGCCGCGATGGTGTTGGTGGGCGTGTATTTTGGCAAGAAGGGCAGCGGCAGCAGCTCGGACGACTTCTACCTCGGCGGGCGCAAGATGGGCCCCGTCGTCACGGCCATGAGCGCCGAGGCGAGCGATATGAGCAGCTACCTTTTGATGGGCCTGCCCGGCCTTGCCTATCTGTTTGGCCTGCCGGAGGTGACGTGGACGACCATCGGTCTGGCCATCGGCACGTATCTCAACTGGCTGATCGTCGCGCGCCGCCTGCGCCGGTATTCGGCCAAACTCGGCGCCATCACGATCCCCGACTTTTTCGCCCGCCGCTTCGGAGATAAGAAGCATTTGCTCTCCTGCATCGCGGCGGTCGTGATCCTCATTTTCTTTATCCCGTACACGGCGTCCGGCTTCAAGGCCATCGGCACGCTCTTCAACAGCCTCTTTGGTGTGGAGTATCATACGGCAATGATCGTCGGCGGCATCGTGGTCGTGCTGTACACGGTGATGGGCGGCTTTATGGCCGTTTCGTTCACCGACCTGATCCAGTCCATCTTCATGACCATTGCGCTCATCGTCATCGTATGCTTCGGCGTGCAGCAGGCGGGCGGACTGGACACGGTCATCGACAATGCCCGTGCGCTGCCGGGCTACCTTAACATGACGCAGGGCTACGATGCTGCGAGCGGCACAGCCGCCTCGTTCAGCACGCTGAGCATCATTTCGACGCTCGCGTGGGGTCTTGGCTACTTCGGCATGCCGCACATCCTGCTGCGCTTTATGGCCATCCGCGAGGAAAAGGAGCTCAACCAGTCCCGCCGCATCGCGACGATCTGGGTTGTGATCACCATGTTCATCGCCGTGTGCATCGGCATCATCGGCAACAGCGTGACCGCCGCGGGCAAAGTGCCCTTCCTGGCGACGAGCGCGGAATCTGAGACCATCATCATTAAATTGGCAGACCTGATGAGCCAGCACGGCGTGCTGCTCGCCGTCATGGCGGGCATCATCCTCTCGGGCATTCTGGCCGCAACGATGTCGACCGCGGACTCGCAGCTTTTGGCCGCGGCGTCCAGCGTGTCACAGGATCTCATGCAGCATTCGTTCGGTATCAAGATGAACCAGCGTACGACGATGCTGGCCGCGCGCGCCACGGTCATCTGCATCGCCATCATCGGCATGGTGCTTGCCTGGGACCCCAACAGCTCCGTGTTCCGTGTCGTTTCGTTCGCGTGGGCGGGCTTTGGCGCGGCGTTCGGCCCCGTGATGCTCTTCTCGCTCTTCTGGAAGCGCGCGAACAAGCAAGGCGCGCTCGCGGGCATGATCACTGGCGGCGCGGTGGTCTTCATCTGGAAGTACCTCATCGCGCCGATGGGCGGCGCGTGGGCCATCTACGAGCTGCTCCCCGCGTTCCTTGCGGCGTGCATTGCGATCGTGATCGTATCGCTCGCGATGCCCGCGCCGGAGAAGGCTGTCACCGATACCTTCGACGAGATCTGCGGCAAATAAAAGGGAAGAACAGGCGAGGGCTGCGGCCCTCGCTTTTCTTTGTTAGCCAAATGGAGTGAAATGGAAAAATATGACAAAAAATCCGCATTGACTATTGAAAATGGAATGACTAACGTTTATTATAGATAACATCTATTTATGGATGCTGACATCAGGCGGCGGGATACGTGCATTTGTCCTGCCGACCGATACTACACTGATGGCAAGCAGTGAAAGGAGAAAACAGCAGTGTCAAGACTCGATATTATGACGCCCTCCCATGCCCAGACCGTCATCGACGGGCTGTACCGCGATGTGGAGCGGCGTATCGCCGCAAGCCCTCCGGGACTGTGTCCGGTGGACCTGGCCAAGAGCTTTCTGGACCTCTGCCATGCGCAGACGTGCGGCAAGTGCGTTCCCTGCCGTATCGGCCTCGGCCAACTCTCTGAGCTGATGGAGCAGGTGCTCGAGGGCGAAGCCACGATGGAGACCATCTCGATCATCGAGCGCGTGGCGCGCGTGATCGTCAACAGCGCCGACTGCGCCATTGGCCGCGATGCGGCGCGCCTGGTGCTTGACGGCGTGCAGGGCTTCCGCGACGACTACGAAGAGCATATTCTGCGCCACCGCTGCCTTGGCGGCATGCGCGAGCCCGTTCCCTGTGTGGCGCTGTGCCCTGCGGGCGTGGATATCCCGGGCTACCTCGTGCTCATCAAGTACGGCCGCTACGCCGACGCCGTGCGCCTGATCCGCAAGGATAACCCATTCCCTTCGGCCTGCGCGTACATCTGCGAGCATCCGTGCGAGGCGCGCTGCCGAAGAAACATGATCGACGACGCGGTCAACATCCGCGGCCTCAAGCGCTACGCGGTGGATAACGCGGGCTACGTGCCGCAGCCCGACTGTGCCGAGCCCTCAGGCAAGAAGGTCGCCGTCATCGGCGGCGGCCCGAGCGGCCTTTCCGCGGCGTATTACTTAGCTTTGATGGGCCACAAGGTCACCGTGTATGAAAAGCGCGCGAAGCTCGGCGGCATGCTGCGCTACGGCATCCCCAACTACCGCCTGCCGCGCGAAGTGCTCGACGCGGAGATTGCGTCGATGCTGGCGCTTGGCATCGATGTGCATGTCAACGTCAATGTCGGCGACGATGTGACGTTCGACGAGCTGCGCCAGCAGAACGACGCGCTTTACATCGCGCTCGGCGCGCACACGGATAAAAAGACCGGCATCGAGGGCGAGGACGCTGAGGGCGTCATCTCCGCGGTCGAGATGCTGCGCGAGATCGGCGACGATTACATGCCGGACTTCCGCAACAAGGACATCGTCGTCATCGGCGGCGGCAACGTCGCGATGGATGTCTGCCGCAGCGCCGTTCGTCTCGGCGCGCGCAAAGTGAGCTGCGTCTACCGCCGCCGCCAGGAGGACATGACGGCCCTTCCCGAGGAAGTGGAGGGCGCCGTTGCCGAGGGCGTGGAGCTCGTGACGCTTCAGGCACCAGTCCGCATCGAGACCGATGCGAACGGTCACGCCGTCGCGCTGTGGACACAGCCGCAGATCATCGGCGAGATGGATAAAAAGGGCCGCCCCGCGCCCGAAAAGGCCAAGCGCAGCGAAAAGCGCATCGCGGCGGACGTTGTCGTTGTCGCCATCGGTCAGGGCGTGGAGACCCACGGCTTTGAGCAGACGAAGATCGCCATCAAGCGCGGCGCGTTCGTCGCCGAGGCCAGCGGCCAGATCGACAATATGGACGGCGTCTTCGCCGGCGGCGACTGCGTCACCGGCCCTGCGACCGTCATCCGCGCCATCGCGGCCGGCAAGGTCGCCGCGGCGAATATCGACGAATACCTCGGCTTCCACCACGAGATCGACCCCGGCGTCGAGATCCCCACGGCGCGGCTGAACAACAAGCCGCCCCACGGCCGCATCGACACCACCGAGCGCGAGGCAGGCGAACGCAAGCACGACTTCAAGTGCATCGAGTGCGGCCTCACGGATGAAGAGGCGTACTCCGAGGCGTCGCGCTGCCTGCGCTGCGACCACTTCGGCTACGGCATCTTCCGCGGAGGGAGGAAAGGCAAATGGTAAGAAACGTTACACTGACCATCGACCACAAGAGCGTCACCGTGCCCGAGAATACCACGATCTTGGAGGCGGCACGCTCGGTCAATATCAATATCCCGACGCTGTGCTACTTAAAGGACATCAACGAGATCGGCGCGTGCCGCATCTGCTGCGTGGAGGTCGAGGGCATGGAGCGCCTTGTCCCTGCGTGCGACAATGTGGTGGCGGACGGCATGGTCGTCTTCACGAACAGCGCCAAGGCGCGCGAGGCGCGCCGCATGAACCTGCGTCTCATTCTTTCGCACCATGATACATCGTGCACGAACTGCACGCGAAGCGGCAACTGCACCTTGCAGCAGCTCGCGAACGACTTCAACATGCGCGGTACGCACTTCCCCAAAAAGCTGCGTCACGAGGCGGTGGATTATTCCACGCCGCTCATTCGCGAAAACGACAAGTGCGTGCAGTGCCTGCGCTGCATCCAGGTGTGTGAAAACGTGCAGAGCGTGAAGATCTGGGACCTTCTCGGCACGGGCTCGCGCACGGTCGTCGACGCGTCGTACAACCGCCGCATTCAGGACACCGAGTGCACCTACTGCGGCCAGTGCATCACCCACTGCCCGACGGCGGCGCTGCGCGAGCGCGACGACACGGGTCTCGTCTTCGACGCGATCGACGATCCGAATATCGTCACCGTGGCGCA
>ERZ791909.1757-NODE-1757-length-14355-cov-3.411538_pt1 | contig 14355 bp, 9 predicted proteins | sample MGYA00510143_ERZ791909 | MGnify/ENA primary metagenome ERZ791909 (study PRJEB30046, sample SAMN00792093) | human gut metagenome | study: EMG produced TPA metagenomics assembly of the A metagenome-wide association study of gut microbiota in type 2... | reverse complement strand
TGCTGCTGTTGTAGGCATACGTGGGAGGCATAGTTCCCAAGTCGGCAGTGGTATTAAAGGAGTAGCCCACCACACGTATCGTTCCGGAGCGTGTCAGCAGTTTCCCTTGTTTGAGTACAGGAGTGCCCGTACCATTGGAGGCGTAATCGGCAGCCGACTGGAAGACATAGTCACTTCCGGACTTCCGGAAAGCAATCAGCCGGAAACGAACTTCCACAGGCACTGTTGCACGGGTACTTACACGGGGCAGGGTATCTTCCGTCAGTTCCATCGAGGCTATCCGGGGACCTTCGTAGTCCGGTTGCTCTCCTGTGCGTGTAGGTGAGAAAGCTTTTACTCCCACCCATTCGGCGATCAGGGGAGAGTGGCTACGGGTCGAAGCGTCGTTAAAAGAGGAAGAATGATAGTCGTTGTCACCTGTCAGACTGATATGGATGGGGATTAACTCGTCGGCAGTATCCCCGCTGCCAGCAGACAGGGGAGTCATTCTGTCATCTTCGGCACATCCTGTTATCAAAAGGCAGAAACACAGCCATAAGGCTTTACCGAGACACTCTCGCATAATAAAAGTTCTATTCATATACTAAGATATTAAAGTGAATAATCGTATCAAAGACGCATTGCGGACCTATACATCTTCGTATAAGTCCGGAAAGGCTGTTTGATACCACTTTTATTATGCGTAAGTTTGTGTATTACAATCAGATATAACGGTCTTGAATACACAATTGTGTTTCAAAAAACGTACGTTTTTTGAAACACAATTTTTACTCTCCGCACTAAATGCAAGGAGGATATATAAATGACTGATAATTAAAACGATGTAGAAAAATTTGCACAGATGGAAAAAGCGTCTTATCTTTGTTGCATCAGACGTACGTCTTTTGAAACACAATTTGAAAAACTAAATCTATATCTTATAAGCCTAATTTCCAGTTTAACAAATTCCATACCTCCACTACATTACAGAACTTATCTATAGCACGAAACAAACTGGAACCGGTCAAATATTCATTCAATGTCAGATTCTTTGCTATAGACAGAATGCTTTCTGTCCTCATGCTAACCTTTGAATCAAGTTTGTTTAATAGGTTAGTTTAAAAGTGAATATTATTGTTTAATACCTATCACAAAAAGACTAGTATTATTTAAAGAATATTCTGAAAAGTCATTAATCTCCTTTTACACAACGTACTGTTTTACCATCTTTCTTTTGGAAAGCTCCAATATCGATCGACCCATTGCCGAAAAGCATAAAATACGAAACTGTTCCCCCTGCATCGTCTCTACTTTGGTAAAATCCCTGAGTACCAAGGCTCGTTGTGGCTTCAGTGCCACTACCTCCTCTATTATCATTACGGTATCCCGCAGCAGGTAAAAAAAGACCTGTGCTACTATTCATAAACCACATGCCTTTATTAACCAATGCTTTGTTTGTACACCGAGACAACATTATTAAAGTACTTCTACTTGGGGTACGCCATCCTGTACCATAATATGCAGTATTCAATTTAGAACATGGGTCTGTGTTATTGGTATCTGTATTTCCGGTATAAGTACTATAAAACGTATAATAGTAACCATAATCCGTTGCAGTAGTCCACACGTAATTAGCACTTCCTGTGCTCTTCAAATTTCCTGTTGCCCATCTCAGCTTTGCCAAGTTATTCTTATCATTTGCTGTACATCCGTTTTGCGTCAGGGTAATGTCACTTGCCGCCAATTGTATTCCCAACTCAAACTTCAGCGTAATGGTATAACTTCGTCCCGGCAGCAACTGGATATTCTGACTCGAGGTGATATTCCGGTTATTTGCGTTGAAGTAATTACTGAGAGTCAGCGTACCGATATGCACCGTGATTGCCCGGGAACCCGAAAAAGGCACTAACCGTACAGTGGCAGTCGAATTATTGGCTATATTGAATGTAGGTGTATTTCCGGTATTGGCACTTACATTATTTGTAGAGGGGCCTATCGTCCAGGCGAACGTATTTCTGCCCTGAGAAATGTATACCCCCGTACAGTTGGTGAACGTGTTGCTTACAAACTGCGACAAGGAGAGTTTAACCGTCAGCTTGCAGAGTTTTTGCGTGAAACTAACCGACAGGTTGTGGCTGATTGTACTCACATTCGCTATGTCCCCCGAGTCATAGACCATAAAGTCACTGTTCATATCCGGGATAGTGACGGAAGTACTGTTATAAGTATAGGATGAAGGAATCGTTCCCATCGCTGCCGTACTATTGAACGAATATCCGATCACACGGACGGTTCCCGCTCTGGTGAGCAGATTACCTTGTCTGAGTGTGGGAGCGGAAGCCCCGTTCGTCGTAAAATCCGCAGCCGACTGGAACACGTAATTGCTGCCTACTTTACGGAAAGCGATCAACCGGAAATAAATGCCGTTGCCCAATGTAGCGGCACGGGTAGTGACTTGTGGCTCTTCGCGGAGCGTCATCCGTACCGCTGAAGGCCCCTCGTAAGGCACGGCAGCGGGTATGGCCCTGCTGGCGGGTGACTCTTTCACCGGCACCCATTCGTCCACAAGCGTTCTTCCCCCGGTTGTGTCGGGAGTATCAACATGGCTTTCCATATAGCTGCCATCCTCAACCCGGCTGACCGTAACAGGAATCATATCCTCTCCGTCCGGTTCCGGGCTGTCGGGGTTCACAACATTGTCGCCACACGATGTTATCATTAAAAAAGCCGCGTACAGACAGCATGTGCTTAACGCACGAAAGCCTACATACAGAAGTTTTGTCTTCGTATTCATAACTCAAATGTTTAAAAATGAATAAAATAGATCATACTCAGCAAGGCCTTCCCATTAAGAATGGACAGGCCGGCTATGGCAGGCTGTGAATACAGCTTTTATTTTGCGGTAAGTTTGTGTAAATTAGACAGATAGAACGACTGTTGTGTTTCAAAAGACGTTCCTTTTTTGAAACACTGTTTTTGCTCTGTGCACTGAATATAAGAAGAAGAGATAAATAACTGATTATTAGAATAATGTAGAAATATTTGCACAGATGAAAAAAGCGTCTTATCTTTGTTGCATCAGACGAACGTCTTTTGAAACATTATCTTCCTTTTGATAAAAGACAATCTACTTCTTACAAGAATCATTTTTTCCAAATGCTTCATTATTAGCTTTATCCTTTCGTTACATCAGCGGGTAACCGGATTGATAGTCTGCCGGTATTTTTGCCGGATGTTACCATTCTTATATTATTTGTTTCCTGCGTTATATCGCCTCTGTACTATTCTGGCTAACCTTGCATCAACAATCACACATCGTATAACTACTATAAATTTAGAATCAAAATGAACAGAGAGAACAAACCTTTATTCCTATATACCTTTATCACCGTCTTTGGTGGATTGATTGTGGGATTAAATATGGCAGGTATTTCCGGAGCCGTTCCTTTTTTACAGGAACAATTCATGTTGGATGATATGGCTTTGGGATTGGTGGTAAGTATTCTGACCGTAGGTTGCCTTTGCGGTGCTTTGCTGGGAGGAGGTTTTAGCGACCGTTATGGCAGACAGAAAGTCATGTTCTCGTCAGCTGTCTTTTTTATTGTTTCTTCTTTGGGCTGCGCGTTGTCCGGTAATTTGGTTTCACTGCTGGTTTTTCGCCTGATATGCGGGCTGGGTATCGGAGTGATCTCTGCCGTAGCACCTATTTATATATCTGAAATATCTCCTGCCCGGCTGAGAGGAACACTGGTTTCCTACAATCAGTTGGCTATTGTGATAGGAATTCTAATTGCTTACATTGTAGATTATATATTGCTGGACTATGAGCGGAACTGGCGCCTGATGTTGGGATTCCCGTTCTTCTTTAGTGTGGCCTATCTGTTGTTATTGGGTATATTGCCTGAGAGCCCACGTTGGCTTTCGGCTCGTGGAAAAGCAGGTAGAGCCAGGCAGGTGGCCAGTAAACTGAACCTGGAAGCCGGTGAGATGACCGTGTCCGACACAAACACACAAGAAGGTAGAGATAGGATAAAGGTAACTGAATTGTTTAAGGGTAACTTGGCTAAAGTGGTTTTCATAGGTTCTATACTGGCCGCCTTACAGCAAATCACGGGTATTAACGTCATCATCAATTATGCACCTTCCATCTTCGAGATGACAGGTGTTGCCGGGGATATTGCCCTTGTGCAATCTATCCTGGTGGGAGTGGTGAATCTGCTGTTTACCCTGATTGCTGTGTGGCTGGTCGATAAAGTAGGGCGTAAGATTCTGCTTCTTTGCGGAAGTCTGGGGATGGGCATCTCATTGCTGTACCTGGTTTACACTTTCGTAGTTCCGGCAGCCAATGGTATCGGTGCCTTAATAGCCGTGTTATGCTATATCGGATTCTTTGCCGCTTCACTGGCACCTTTGATGTGGGTGGTGACTTCCGAGATTTACCCTTCTCGTATTCGTGGAACAGCTATGTCACTCTCCACCGGAATCAGCTGGTTATGTACTTTTCTCACCGTTCAGTTTTTTCCCTGGATACTGAATAACCTGGGCGGATCGGTTGCTTTCGGAATCTTTGCCGTTTTCAGCATTGCAGCATTCGCATTCATTTTGTTTTGTGTGCCCGAGACCAAGGGCAAGTCACTGGAGGCAATAGAAAAAGAGCTGGGAGTGGATAAAGAGGCTGAGGAGAATGTGAAAGAAGAACATGCTTTCTCGAAAATATAATAAACACAAAATTGGATATAAGTATGAAACAAAGTAAAAGAAATCTATGGTGGTCCGTCTGTGCAGGACTCTTGTTCTGCTCGTGGGGATGTAGTTCCCGGGTGTCGGATAAGCCGGTAACGCTGGAAACGTTGTTGGACGAAATGGTATCGGTGGAGGAACAGGCGCTGTATCCGGTTCCCTCTTATACCTGTCGTCAGGAAAGTAGCTACGACCGTGCATCAGTATCACCCGATTCTGCCGGTTGGTTTGCCAATAGTGACGGGTTTGGAATCAAACGGGTAGATACGGTGGCAGGCCGCATTGAGAAAGTGATGTTCGACGAAGTCGGACCTGGAGCGATTACTCGTATCTGGATTACTACCATTGACAAGCGGGGTACGTGGCGGTTTTATTTTGATGGTTCTGATCAACCGGGCTGGATCATTCCGGCTTATGACCTGATGCGGATCAATGTACCCGGATTGGGAAAGGGAATGTTACAGGCACACACCAGCTATACGCCCGAAGGTAAAGGAGGAAATACCTTGTTCCTGCCTATCCCTTATGCCCGTGGATGTAAAGTGACATTCGAAGACGAGCCGGGAGTGAATCCGACTCCCAAGTATTATCACATCAACTTCCGTAAATATCCCGAAGGCACACAGGTAGAGACTTTTTCTAAGGAGGTAGTGGAGAGAGCGGCACAGAAGATTGCCGAAGTAGACAACCGTCTTCTTCAGCCGGTAGCCGGCCGTAAAGGTGAGATCCTCCGGGAGGAGAAGAGTATTCTTCCTTCCGATTCATTGGTCATCCCTCTGCCTGCAGGCGAAAATGCGGTATACGAAGTGAAGTTCAATATTCGTACCGATAATCCTGAACAATATGCCCAGTTGATGCGGGAATTGGTGTTCAGTGCCGGGTTTGACGGAAAGCAGACCGTATGGGTACCGTTGAGTGACTTCTCCGGAGGTGGTATGGGTGCCCCCAAGGTAGATAGCTGGTATCTGACATCCGATGGAAAAGGAAATATCTCCAGTCGTTGGTTGATGCCTTACCAAAAAGATGGTGTGCTGAAAGTGCTTAACCTCTCTTCCCGGTCGGTTGCTGCTACAATGGAGGTGAATGTAGCTCCATTAAAGTGGAATAAAGATCGTTCGTTGTATTTCTATGCTTCATGGAGACAGGAAAATGGTATCTATATCCACGATAAACCTGAAGAGGCCGACCAATGTGTAGAATGGAACTTTGCTACCCTGAAAGGTAGAGGTGTCTACAAAGGCGATTTACTTTCACTTTATAATCATGCCCCGTTGTGGTATGGTGAAGGTGATGAAAAGATTTGGGTGGACGACGATACTTTCCCATCACATTTCGGTACAGGCACGGAAGATTACTACAATAGTTCATGGGCACCGGTAGTGCCTTTCTATACTCCATTTGGAGGAGCCCCGAGAGCCGATTTGGAAAGCTCTCACGGTTATAATGCTTTCTATCGCACCCGCCATCTGGATGGTATTCCTTTCAATAAGAGCTTTAAGTTCGATATTGAAATGCTGGGATGGAAACGAGGTGAGGCCGATTATGCCACTACTATTTATTGGTATGGCGATCCGGAGGCACAGGTATTTGGAACTTCAGGTATTGAAGAAGCCCGCCGGCAGTTGCTGCCTGCTGTTGAGGCTTCGGCAGACTGAAAAACATATGATAGTATTATTTAAATTTTTAATTAAATCTAATTGGTGAATATGAAACATGAAAGACCTTGCCTTGTGGCCTCCGGAAGTGACTGGCTGCAAGAAGTGTTGAGAAGGCTTTTGGTCTGGGTGGTTGTCTTGTCCTCGGGGACATTGATGGCATACGCGGGCAATCTGGATATCAGCCAGACGAAAGTCATTACGGGTACGGTGACCGAAAAGGAAACAGGTGATCCGTTAATTGGAGTAAACGTTTCGGTAAAAGGTACTTCGAAGGGTACAATTACAAATTTGAATGGCCAGTATTCGGTCGATGTGAATTCCGATAAAGATATTCTGGTATTCTCGTTTATCGGAAAGGCTACACAGGAGAAAGCAGTGAAAGGATTGAGTCAGATTGATGTGGTGATGGCCGATGATGCCACGATGTTGGGCGAAGTAGTGATCCAGACCGGTTATATGACACAGCGTAAAGCTGATCTTACCGGTTCGGTTGCTATGGCCAACACTTCGGATTTGGCTCAGAATCCTTCGACTAATGCATTGAAGTCTTTACAGGGAAAATTGCCGGGTGTATTTATTACTACAGATGGTAGCCCTGGGGGAAATGCTTCGATACAGATTCGCGGACTTACGTCACTGAATGCGCAGCCTAACCCGCTGATCGTACTTGACGGATTGGCAGGAGACTATAACCTGCGTGATATCAACCCGGCGAATATTGAATCGATTCAGGTGCTGAAAGATGCGGCTTCGGCCAGTATTTATGGTTCGAGAGCTGCCGGTGGTGTGATTATCATCGAAACAAAGAAGGGTAAAAAGGGTGAATCGAAGATTAGTTACGAAGGTCGTGTACAGTTCTCTAAATGGGTTAATAAACCCGACCTGTTGAATACCGATGAGTATGGACGTGCCATCTGGCAAGCGTATGCAAACGACGATAAACTTAGCGAAATCAAGCAAAGCGTCCGTTTCTTCGATTATGACTGGAGTTATGACAGCAACGGTTATCCGGTACTTAATTCCGTGAAACCGGTGGAATGGCTGAATACAGCTCAGACTATGCGCTCGGCCGATACTAACTGGATCGATGAAATATCTCGTACCGGAGTATCGCAGAACCATCAGATTTCAGTATCGAGTGGTACTGATAAATCACGTACTTTCTTCAACCTGGGTTATGAAAACACAGAAGGTATTCAGATTGAAACTTTCTGGAAAAAATATTCGGCTCGTTTGAACTCGGAGTATGACTTATTGAATGGTCGTTTGAAAGTAGGTGAAAACCTGGAGTTGAACTATATGAATTATCGTGAAGCCAACCATACACAGCTTGCTGCAAATGAACCCCCTATCATTCCTGTATATACCGAAACCGGTGGTTGGGGTGGTGCTTCTCTCGATGTGGGTATGGATGACTATCGTAATCCGGTGAAAGACCTTATCCTGGGGAAAGACAATGTCAATAAGTTCTTGAAGGTAATTGGTAATACGTATGCCGATTTGATGATTATCAAAGGTTTGAACCTGAGAACATCATTCGGTGTAGATTATCGTGGTTCATATTATCGTGCAGTCGATAAAAAATGGAGTGAAGCAGACGGTTCGGGCCGTGATGAAAAGTTCAACTATGTCCGCAACGATCAGACTCATTTCCTGGAATACCAGTGGACCAACCAGATCAACTATAACGGGCAATTTGGAAAACACTCGATAGGAGCTGTAGTCGGAATGGAATTTACGAAAGCTGAAAGTGAAGCATTCTATGCACGTAAAGACGGTTTAACTCTGGAAGACAGAGACTATGCTTTTTTAAGTTCGGCTACCGGTGACAAGATTACAGAGGCTACCGGTTCGGGTGATGCTTATGCTCTGTTGTCATACTTCGGTAAGTTCAACTATTCGTATGCTTCCAAATATCTGGCATCGGCAACATTACGTTATGATGGTTCTTCCAAGTTCGGTGCTGATAACCGTTGGGCAGTCTTCCCGGCATTTTCTTTGGGATGGAGAATTAAGAATGAACCGTTCCTTGAGAATGTAGATTTTCTTTCGGACCTGAAGCTGAGATTCAGTTGGGGACGTAATGGTAACTCGGCCATTCCTAGCGGATACCTGCAAAGTAGTTATGTAGCCGATTATAACGGAACTTCTTATGCTATGAACGGACAGGAAAGCGGTTCTCTACAGTCTGGTTTCCGTAAATATCTCACCGGTAATTCGACATTGAAATGGGAAACTGTAACACAGACCAACTACGGTATCGATTTTGGTTTCTTCAACCAGAGCCTGGTCGGAACAATCGATTACTTTTATAAGAAGACAACCGATATGCTTTATTTGCCCCCTTATATCGGTGCATTCGGTGAAGGTGGAGATACTTATGTGAATGGTCCGAGTATGGAAAACCGTGGAGTTGAAATCTTGCTGACATACCGGAACAGTCTTCCATCGGGATTTAATTATAGCATTACGGGAAACATCGCGACTTTCAAGAATAAGATTACTGAATTGCCGGACAATGTGAGAAGTGTATATGGTGGAAACGGTATGTTGGATGATATCATCGGACGCCCCCGTAACTCTATATACGGATACGTGGCAGACGGAATCTTCAAGACACAGGAAGAGGTGGACAATTCACCGCAGCAGGCAGGAAAAGGTTTGGGACGCATTCGCTATAAAGACCTTGACGGAGACGGACGTATCACTCAGGACTACGACCGTACATGGATTGGTGTCAGTGACCCGGACTTTACTTATGGTTTGAATCTTCAGGCTTCGTATAAGAACGTAGACTTAGCTCTCTTCTTCCAGGGTGTGCATGGCGGAGATGTTTGGGATTCATGGATTGAATACAGTGATTTCTGGAACATTCAGAATGTGAATAATACCAACCACTTGAAAGGTGTATTTAATGCTTGGTCTCCTCAGAATCCGGACTCTAACATTCCGGCTCTGTCTACTCGTAACACCAATGATGAAAAGCGTACGTCTACGTATTTCCTCAAAGACGGTTCGTACTTGAAGTTGAGAACGATAGAACTGGGATACACTTTCCCGGAAAGTATGGTGAAGAAAGCCATGATCAGCCGCTTGCGTGCCTATGTTTCGGCTAACAATGTATTCACTATCAAGAAATGGTGGGATAGCAATCGTTTCTCAGGTCCCGATCCTGAAATCCGTGACTTTGGCTATGTCATTCCATTTACCGCTACAGTCGGAGTTAATATAACCTTTTAAATAGAAATAGTATGAAAACCTTTTATAGTTTATTTCTGTCATCAGCCCTTTTGCTTTCCTTATTGGTGACGAGCTGTGCCGACCAATTGAATATTAACCCTAAAGGGGTGCTGGCTGATGATTTATTATTAGGAAAGCCCGAACATATTGATGATTTTGTGACTCCGTGCTATTCGCTGATTCCTTATCTGCCTTGGTCGGAAGCTCATGCATGGTGGATGCATGGTTCTATCCGATCGGATGATGCTTACAAAGGCGGATCGGGTGTAAGTGACCAGTCGGCCTGGCACGATATGGAAGTTTTCTCTTCTGTAACTGCCAATGTAGGGAACAATGACGGACCTTGGTTCAAAGGATATGTAGCGATATCCAGATACAACCTGGCACTCTATGCCTTGTCTAAAGTTACTGATGAAAACTATCCGTTGAAAGGTGTACGTACCGGTGAGGTGAAATTCTTGCGCGGAGCTACCTATTTCTTTATGAAGACTCTGTGGAGATACATTCCTTGGGTGGATGAAGAGAACGGAAGAACGGTGGAAGATGTGACTAATATCTCGAACCGCCCCAATGGTACTGATGATACATATTTGTGGGAACACATTGTTGCCGATTTGGAAGAGGCTGTCAGACTGTTGCCTGAAAAACAAGAGGAGATAGGTCGTATCAACAAGAATGCCGCACGTGCAATGGCTGCCAAAGCTTTATTGTTCATGGCGTACAAGCAGGATGCAAGACATCAGGTAGTCGAAGTGGATAAGAAGATTCTGGAACGTGCCTTGGTTTATATCAACGAGATCACTGATCAAGAAGGTGGAAACGTAGGCTTGTGTGAAGACTTTGCCGAAAACTTCTTGCCGGAATATGATAATGCTACCAAAGAAGCAATTTGGGAAATCCAGTATTCTATCAACGACGGAACATCAAGCGGAGGAAATACAAACAATGGTGCAGAATTGAATGCTCCTTCCTGGGAACCTTATTTCCCATGTTGTGACTTCCATAAGATGAGCTTTAATATGGCAAATGCCTTCAGAACCGGTACAGACGGATTGCCTTTGTTCGATACGTTTAACGATGCGGAAATGAAAGGAAGATTCAAAGAGTATTTCGATGAAAATAGCTTTGACCCTCGTTTGAGTCATACGGCGGCTATCCCGGGATATCCTTATAAATATAATCCGGATTTGCTGTACGAGGAAAAGGCTTCCAGAAGCCCCGGTGATTATGGTTATTTGAAATCTGTTAAAGAGTTGGTTCCTGCCGGTTGCGATTGTATCATTGTAAACCGTAATTCGATGAATGTGAAGCAAATTCGTTATGCTGAAGTCTTGTTGTGGAAAGCTGAGATCCTGATTCAGTTGGATCGTCACAAAGAAGCTCGTCCTATCATTAATAAGCTGCGCGAACGTGCTAATAACAGTAGAATTCGCTTGTTGATGGCAGATGGTACTCCTTACATGAATTATAAGGTCAGCTTGTATACCGATGAGGCTGCTTGGACCAAAGACTATGCATGGAAAGCATTGATGTTTGAGAATCGTCTTGAAACAGCATGTGAGGGAAGACGCTTCTTCGATCTGCAAAGATGGGGAATCCTGGAGCCTACGATGAATGCTTACTTCAAAAAAGAGAAAACCCGTTTCTCTTGGATGAATAATGCGGTCTTTGTTGCGGGAAGAGATGAATATAAACCTATTCCTCAGCAACAGATGAACTGGGCGAAAGGAAATTATATACAGAATCCGGGTTACTAATAAAAAACAGACGATTATGAAAAGAATATTATACTTTTTTTCTGTGATGCTTTGTATACTTGCCGTCACAGGTTGCCAGGATCGCGATATCATTGATTTTAAAGATGGAGTTTCCTTACCTCCGGTGACCGATTTGAAATCGTCACTGACACCTGATAATGATGCGGTGTTGGAGTGGAAACTACCTTCAGCGATTCCGGAAGAGATACAACGTCCTTTATCCGTTTATGTTCAGGTTTACAAAGGGGCGGTGCTGGAGCATCAGATTTCTTTGGAAGGTGAACCTACTTCGTGGGAATATACACTGAAAGAACCTGAATCCAAATATAGGATTGTGGTTAAGGTCCAGGGGATGTTGAAAGAAAAGCCCTATGGACAATCAGATGAAATATATTCGTTGGGACAAACAGTTTCTATAAATTGATTGAGAGAAAGAGGCAGCGTCGGGACGACGTTGCCTCTCCTCATTTTATGCTTTCTCACACCGGATGATGATTTTTTTTTCATCGTTCAAAGTAGTAGCAAACAGATAGATATCACCTCCGTCGGTTAGTTTCAGTCGTTTCCGTAATTCGGCTACGGATTGTGGAAAATTGCGGGTGGTGATATTCGCTTTATCTAATCCGTTTAAAATATTTTTTAATTCTTTCTTGTTGAGGCTCGAGTAACCGGTTATCCGGAAGATGCGTCCCGGAAACTTTTCTATTCGTTCGTTTGAGGTGTAGAGATGGCTGTTGGCGTGAAGTTTACTCAGATGAAACGAAGAAGCGATGCTGCGGAAAGCACCGGCTTTGAGAATAGAGGCATTGGGTTCATACAGGTAAGTTCCTATTTCGTGGGTGTATGAACACTCGGTGGCTTGTTCTGATTCGCGGGTGAAAACAAAACGTTGTATTTCCTGGTTTGCAAAATTGATGCAGACGATGGGCTGAGACATTGCAGATGGAATCTCCGGAGAATCATCACCGGGCCGGAGTAGTAACAGAAGCTCCTTGCACTCGTTGTTGACTGAGACGATATGGGCTTCGGATACGTGCTGCATATCTCGTATAGCCAAGGAAAGATCGAGCATGGGTGAAAGTTTAATCATTACCTGCTTACCCTTTTCGAGTAGTAACTTTTCCAATGTGGCTACGTTGGGTTCACAGTCGGATATGGCTACTGTTTTTCCACCATGTTCATTGCGGCGTGCCGGGTCCAGGAAAATACAGTCTACAGCCGGCATCTGTTGTAGATATTCCACTCCGTCGCCATTTTGTACCCGAATGTGTTTCAGCCCCAGTAATGGAAAATTGTGCATGGCAAGTTCACAAAGTTCCTCCTGGCGTTCTATGTAGGTGACTGTTTTGAACTGAGTAGCGAGAAAGGCACAATCAATGCCGAATCCGCCGGTCAGATCGACCAACCCTTCTCCATGTACCAGTGAAGCTTTGTAGAGTGCGGTAACTTCCGATGAACATTGCTCTAATGATAGATGGCGCGGATATAAAAGTCCTTCTGTTGCATGCCAACTTGGTATTTTAGAAACGGTAGCTTGCCATCCGGCTATCTGAACGATAGCCAGAGGCATGTCCACTTGAGGATATCTCTTTGCTTGTAATGCCAGGGAGTGTACATCGTCATTGCGATGCTCCCGGATAAACAAGATGGTTTCCGGAGAAAGATACATATCTTACTTTAGTTTATGAGTTTGTACTTCTGTTTGGCTTCGTCTCGGCTGCATAGGTTAAAGTGCCACCATTCACTGGGAAGTGCACGAAATCCTGCACTTTTCATAACTTGTCTTAGTAGAATTCGGTTTTCCCGTTCTTGTTGCGTTATTTTTCCTTCTCTTACTAATTTTGCTTCATTTGTTATGTGTGATGCTGCATCCATATAGTCCACTTCTGTCCCCATGGGTAACGGATGTCCTAGTGAATCGGCTATGCTGATATCTACTGCCAATCCATAATTATGCAGACCTCCTCCTCGTGAGGGGTTAGATACATACATATACTTGGAGGTCCCTTTTACCACATCCCACATTTTTTTCTGTACGGACATCGGGCGTGCCGCATCATAAATTATCAGGCGGTAGCTGGGATATTGGGCTTTAAGTAACAGATGTGCTTCTAAAAGAGCTTTAGCTGCGTCCGGGTGAAGGTATGCTTCTTTCAAATCAGTATAAAGAAGTTGACCGGTAAAATTGTCCGGAGTGGCATACATGAGCCGGATAATGAATGTAGAATCAAGTTCGGCGATATTCATCAGACCGATGGAATCCAGATAAAAGGCGGTTTGGCTTTTACTTGCAATCGGTTGCGGTTCCACTGGAGTTATGAGGACAATGGAATCTTTAAATGCAGGGTGGGGCTGTGCTTCCTTATATTGGCAGGAAGTAGTAAAAGACAGGAGTAGGATGAAAGCGGTTAAAAGTCCGAGTCGCATATAATTTCTTTTCTGAATATGAATGCAAAAGTATAAAAACATAAGCGCATATTTTATAAGTTATGGGAGATTTTCATTTTGAGGCTTCTGTTAAGGAGGTGTCCAAGCTACTTTAGAATGGTGTGTAGCTTGAATATAACTTTGGGTGGAACTGAATATTAGTGGCTTTCAAGAAAGGATCGGGACTCTCCATGCTAGCTACACAAAATGGCGGACAGTGCCAGTGTACACAGTTTGTTTTCCTAAGGTTAGTTTTTAAGCAATGTCCTTTGGTCTTTAACAGTAAACTCCTCCTGCTTCCACTCCCAGCCTTGCTTTTTAAAATTCCCTGCCCCCATACTTGCCTTAATCGCAACTATCCCTTCCCATCCGGCACTTATCCCTTTTCCCAGAAAATACTCCCTCGTTTCTCTATCGTCTTCATATTCAACCATTTTCCTCCTCTTGTTTCCTCTCTTCCTATTACTTGATTTAACACACTGTTAAATCAAGCCTTTTATTTCCAAATAACAAGTCTTTTCGAAGCCAAAGCTTTGTTCTTTCCGCCCCTGAAA
>ERZ791909.1737-NODE-1737-length-14441-cov-4.791186_pt1 | contig 14441 bp, 10 predicted proteins | sample MGYA00510143_ERZ791909 | MGnify/ENA primary metagenome ERZ791909 (study PRJEB30046, sample SAMN00792093) | human gut metagenome | study: EMG produced TPA metagenomics assembly of the A metagenome-wide association study of gut microbiota in type 2... | reverse complement strand
GGACTCCTTGTCATTGAATAACTAATATACAGGAGGGGATCGCGGAGACGCTTACTTCTTGCCCGTATATACAGATTGAAAATAGGAAAAATCCGAGGATTATGTTTATTTTCTGTTTCATATCACATTGTCACGTTAAGCATTTATGGCACTAAAAACTGATTCCGACCGACATACCCGGCGTGTATGCCATCCCTGCCCTCCCCAAGGGGGCTGCCAGCGTTTTGCATCCCAAACTGATAGAGCGTGCCTTTTTCTTGTTCTTGGCCGAAAGGACAAAAAAGGGAATGCTGGAGCTTGTTATGGCAGCACCGGTGATTCCTAATGGTAGAAAACGGTATTGGATGGCAGGGCCGTCCATGTTGTCAATTGCATATCCTAAAAAACCACTGATTAGCATAAGACTTCCAACACCCAACGTCGTCCATCCATACGCTCGGTATTTTTTGTGAGTCTTCCATTCCGGCGTCAGCTTGTAAGAAAATGGAACCGGGCGATCCATATTGCCGGAAGACGTTATCGCCTCACTCTCAAGGGCGTGAAGCGATATAGTATATACGGGCTTTTCTTGCCCGTATATACAGATTGAAAATAGCAAGAATCCGAGGATTATGTTTATTTTTTGTTTCATATCACATAACAATGTTAGCCATGATTTAAGTTTTTAGGCAATACAAATATATGTTTTATTTGTGTATGCCGGTTAGTAAAATAGTTATTTATAGAGCCTGTTGCTTAGTATGAGGTGGCGGACCAAGTCTGCCATGACAGAATTATCTAATTTATCGCCAATATGAGTATTTCTTGTCAATTGGGATTATTTCAGGCGTTTTTTACTGACACGCATATTCCTGTTTTTATCCCTTTCAGCCTAAAGTCCGCTTGTATTTGCACTCTTCCCGGAAAATCATCTAAATGATTTTTAAAATGATCTCAATGATTTTCCAAAATCATTTGGATATTTTCCGCAAATTATCGAGATGAATTTGAGAAATGATCTCAATGATTTAGTCGGGCGGACTGAAACAAAGGGGAAAAAGACTGTAAAAAGGCTTTCAAAAGGCCTTTAAAAGCTATTTTAACACCTCGCAGCCTTTGCTATGAAGATCTTTTGCGATTGACTTTTTAGCAGGAATCCGCCCTTTTTACCGACACGCCTATTTATTCTTCCGCACCATTCCGGTTTTCCGGCGACAAAAAACCATCTTCCGTCAGCCTTGCTAACAAAATGACAATCGCAAACTTCCTTTCCTTGCCCTATTTATAACCATTTGCCCCAATGGAGGTATACGGACGATTCTTTGGATAGCAAGTCTGGCATTTTGACAATTTTGACATTTTGATTATTGGGATCATATTCAGGCACGTTTTGGTGCGGTCGTCCTTTGTGGCAAGCTTGCTCCAGAGTTGCGCCCCCCAAAAAAAGCCACTGTCTCTTTTAGGGATTCTGTAAAATCAAACTCAACGCTTTCAGGTCGTCGGCCCCGATCAAGTCCACTTGTTCTTTGATAAAGAACTTCTTGAACAGCGGTGTGTCCGGTGCGCCCCACCAGCGGAACAGTTTGCCTTCCGCATGGGTTTGCCGGATATATCCGCGCATCTTTTCAAGCTTTTCGGCGGGTATCTCTCCCTGGCCTTTCCAGCCGATGTATTTGGAATAATTATCGCTGATGACAGGCATTTGGGCGGCCGGAATGCCTTCCCCTAAATCTTCTATCGTGCCGTCTAAGAAGATAAAACGGTTGGTCTCGGCAGCAATAGCCTTGCGGGGGCTTCTTCCCGACAGATAGAACAACACGGCGCTTTCTTGCAGCTTCCCGTCTTTCTCATGGCAGAAAAGAGATTCGTAGGGTTCCAGTTTCCTTTTCAGGACGGGGTACATCGCTTCGCCGTCTGTCTTGCAATCGACCATCAGGTAAAACGGCCGGTCGCTGCCCGGATATACTTTGCCTCCGTTCTTTTTGATCCGTTCGACTAACGGCAACAGGTATAGTTTCTCGAATGTGATATCCGGGTTGGGGGCGACTGAATCGTGGGACACGTACAGTTCGCCGTCGATTAGCCATAAATCCGCCTCTACGCAATTGAATTGGAATGAAAGAGCGTCGAATAGCGGGCGGGGACGTTCATAATCGTTGTGTGAGAAAGCATTGTAATGAATTGTCTGGGCTTCGAGCGAGCCGGATAACAGGCTGATCAGCAGGATAAATAATTTTAGTTTCATATAGCAGATTCGTATTTGATAAGGCAAAGGTAAACAGTTTTTATCTAATTCTCCGAGAATATTGTTTACATTTGCCATACTCAATCTGATAAACCATGAATAGACGATTATTTTTTAAGAGATCATGTGCCGGGGCATTGCTTTTATCCTGTCCGGGTTTGTTGGCGCGGGAAAATGGAAAGAGACTGCGTTTCGGTCTGGTAACGGATATACATTTTGCTCATCGGAATGTACACGGGACTCGCTATTATGAACAATCCATCACAAAGTTATCGGAAGCAATAGACGTTTTTAATAGGCGGAAATTAGATTTCATGATTGAACTTGGAGATTTGAAGGATATGGGTGATACTCCAGAAAGAGGGCAGACTTTGTCGTTTTTAGATGAGATAGAAGCAAAGTTCCAGACATTCGACGGCCCTGTCTATCATGTGTTGGGCAATCATGATATGGATAGCATTTCAAAACCTGAATTCCTCGCGCATACGGCCAATTACGGGAATGCGAAAGGAAAGCCTTATTATTCTTTCGTACGGAACCAGATTAAGTTTATCGTGCTGGACGGTAATTGCAACGAGGATGGTTCCGATTATGATTCCGGTGATTTCGATTGGACCAAGGCGTTTATCCCCACCGGCCAGAAGGAATGGCTTCAGCAGGAACTGAAGAAAGACGATTTGCCTGTCGTGATCTTTATCCATGAACTGTTGGATACTTTTTCGGGTATTAGTAAGGAACTTTGTATCGGCAATGCGGAGGAGATCGTTTCGATACTTGAGCAAAGCGGCAAGGTCATAGCTGTTATCCAGGGACACCATCATGCCGGTAACTATAGTTTCCGGCATGGAATTCACTATTTTACGATGAAAGGAATGATAGAAGGAAGCCTTCCTGAAAATAACAGCTTTGCCGTTATCGAGATAGACAAAGACTTGAATATCTATATAGAAGGGTTCTTTAATTGCAAGGATAAGGAGATGAAACATCATTCATAGAATAAGCAAGATAATAATTATGAATAATTTCACAAACGAGAAAATTCTCCTTCAGGAGATAAAGAGCGGAAACGACGAAGCATTCGAATTTCTGTTCAATAACTATTATCCCCGGTTGCGGGGATATGCTGCTCGTTTTGTGACAGATGAGGAGGCAGTCAGGGATATCATACAGGAGAGCTTTTTGAGGTTTTGGGAAAAACGTGATTTGATAGAAGCTGTTTCCATCTCATCCCTTCTTTTCGCAATGGTGCGGAATGCTTGTCTGAATTATTTGAAGCATTTGCAATTGGTCGAGCAGTATAGCCTTGAACATTTGGACAGGGTAGCCGGGCAGGAGGAACTTTATTATTGGGATTTTAATCTGAGTCCGGAATATACTCTCCTGTATAAGGAATTGCAACAACAGATCAACCTTGTCATGAATGATTTGCCCTCCCGTTGCCGTGAAGTATTTGAAATGAGCCGTTTTAAGAAAATGAAAAACCGGGAGATCGCAGATGCTCTCCAAATATCGACTACTGCGGTAGAAAAACACATAGCCAAAGCCTTAGCACGTTTTTCCGCACATTTTAAAGACAAGTATCCGTTGGATGTCTATATCGCGATACTGGCTTGGCTGCTTTCTGAATGAACATGACCCTGTTTCTTTTGTTTTGAGGAATTTTTTTCAGGGAGGGGGTTGGGTAGAATTCATTTGAGTTGTTACATCATATAGAAAGCAAAAATTATGAAAGAGAAGGAGATCGATAATCACCAGTTGGCAAAGCGTTATTTCGAGGGACGCATTACTCCATCCGAAGAAGAAATTCTTTTCCGGTTTGTGAATGATGCACCTTCCAATAAGAGAATGTTTCGCCAATGGGAGGAAGAATGGATGCTTTCCTATAAACTGGTTCCTGAAGTTTCCGATGAATGGAAACAATTACAACGCCGGATGCAGGTACGTCAGTCGCTGAATGGCGTGTTTAGTACTAAACACAGGCAATTGCAACGGTTTATCGCTGTTGCTGCAATTGCCTGCCTGCTGTTGTTAGGTGGTACATATGGCCTCTATCTTTACCGGAATGCAGGGTTTGCCGAGAACCTGTTTGCTTTAGAAACGGCCTATGGAGAAAAAAGTAAACTGATACTGGCAGATGGAACGATCGTTTGGTTGAATGCCGGTTCTTCCTTGAAGTATGCCGGTAATTTCAATTCTAAAAGCAGGGAAGTCTTTTTAACCGGTGAAGCGTATTTCGAAGTGACCAAACAGTCGGATGGAACTCCTTTTGTGGTTAAAACGGACCAGTATAGTGTATGGGTCAAAGGAACAAAGTTTAATGTATCTTCTTACCCCGAAGATATTTCTGCCAAAACGACATTATTGGAAGGATCTATCGATATTTTATATAAGGGAAGACATATTCCGGTTGCACCGGGAGAATTGCTCAGTCTTGACAAACAAAACGGAAGCTTTTCCCGTCAGAGGGTTCAGGCATCTCAATATAAGTCCTGGACAGAAGGAAGGGTTGAATATGATAAAATCACGCTCAATGAGCTGGCAGTCCGCCTATCCCGTAAATATGACGTTCAGATCCATTTGGGAGACGACCTGGAAAAAGATATAGCTTTCCGCGTATCACTTCGCAATGAAGAGACGGTCGGAGATGTCTTTCAAGCTTTATCCGAGATTATTCCGATCCGTTATGAGCGGCGGGGCCGGGATATTTATATTCGAAAACAATAGCGCAATTGTTAATATATTATTAAATCTAATTCTTTAATTTATTGGTTTATGTATAGAAAACATGTAGGAAGGGCGTTAATCCTTGCCTTGATGCTTTCTGGAGCCACCTCCATGAATGCACAGCGGATCACCCGGCAATTTAAAAATGTTCCTTTAAAAACCGTCTTGGCGGAAGTAGAGAAAGAACTGCAGTATTCCATCATTTATAAGAAAGACGAGGTAAATGAACGGAAGCAGATCACGCATAATTTTAATGATGCATCTTTGGAAGAGGTGTTATCTGCCATATTGGACAACGGATTGTCTTATTCCGTCCAGGGCAAGATGATTGTAATTTCCAAGAAAGAAGTAGCGGCTCCATCTGTCACCCAGCAAAAGCAAATCATCGTAAAAGGCATCGTAAAAGATGAAAATGGCGAACCTGTTGCCGGTGCGAATGTTGTTGAAAAGGGAACATCCAATGGTACGATTACGGATATGGATGGGAATTTCTCTTTGTCGATATCCGAAGGCTCCAAATTAAGTATAACGTACATCGGATATCTGGACAAGGATGTTGTGGTTAGTAAAGGTAAGACAAATTTGAACATCCAACTGAAGGAAGATACACAAGCTTTGGATGAAGTGGTTGTGGTTGGTTATGGTTCTGTCAAAAAACGTGACCTGACAGGATCTGTTTCACAGATTTCATCTTCATCCATTCAGAATCAGGCTGTGATGAAAGATCCTATGCAAGCATTGCAAGGTAAAATTGCAGGTGCGGATATTACGATGGGAAACTCTCCCGGAGCATCTTCTACCATTGTGATCCGTGGATATAATTCGATCAATGCGGGCAATGATCCATTGATAGTGGTGGATGATGCTCCGTTCGGAGGAAAGATCGATGAGATCAATCCGGCAGAAATCGAGTCGATTGATGTTTTGAAAGATGCTTCATCCACTGCTATTTATGGTTCTCGAGGAGCAAATGGTGTTGTTATCATTACGACAAAACGTGCCCGTAAGGAAGCTAAACTGTCTGTTAGTTATGACGGATATGTCGGTGTGTCCAAGTCATTCAAAAATTATGATATGATGAGCGGTGAAAAATATGCAGACTGGAAAAGAATGGCTAATTATGGAAAGACAGATAAGGAAATATTTGATGATATTCAATTAAAAGCCTTGAACTCCGGACAATTTGTAGATTGGCAAGATTTGATGTTTAGCGGTACGGGCTATAAAACGGATCATAATGTCAGTATCAACCAGTCGAATGGTCGTAACCGTAATATGTTGGTATTAGGTTATAATAAAGACCAAAGTATTATTGATAATATGGGATATGAACGTTTCTCTGCCCGTATTAACGGGGATATGGAATTAGCAAAGAACTTGAAAGTCGGTTATTCTTCTTTATTGTCACTGACAACCCGTAATAATGGAGATAATAGTGTTTGGAAATATGGTACTGTACTGGATCCTTTAACGGAGGTGTATGATGAAAATGGTGATTTACGCTTCTATAATAGTGGTTGGTATCAGACGGTATTGCATTCGAATCCTTTGTTCGATGTTGATAAAAGTAATGTAGACAATAAAGAGAAGAGAACTCGTATTTTATTGAACCTGTTTGCTGATTGGGAAATTGTTACGGGGCTGAAATTCCGTACCAGTTTGACCTATGGTTTATCCGCAATTGAAAATGGAATTTACAGAAGTGCGACTTCACAGGCTCGGCAGTTGGCGGATCCGTCTGCTGAGTATAAGAAAACGAATGAACAGCAGATTACATTCACAAATATGTTGAATTACAAAAAAACATGGAATGAGCATAGTTTGGATGCTTCGCTTGTACATGATATGCAGACTGATAAATCGGAATTGGTCGGATTGACAGGTCAAGGTATGCCTTATTTTGGTTCTTCGTTTAATGTGAATGAAGCTCCGGATGTCTTTACTCGTCTATCTTCTGTACGAAAATGGGCATTGTTGTCATTCATGGGAAGAATCAATTATTCGTTTAAGGATCGGTATTTATTGACATTGACGGGGCGTTATGATGGCTCTTCCCGTTTGGCTAAAGGTAATAAATGGGACTTTTTCCCATCTGTGGCATTAGCTTGGCGCATGAATGATGAATCATTTTTGAGAGATGTTGATTGGCTTTCAAATTTGAAACTCCGTTTAAGTTGGGGTAATTCAGGAAATACAGCTATATCGGAATATGCAACGCAAGGAGCTTTAGGTAAATATGTCTATTATTTTGGTACAACCGAACAATCGGCTATGGGATATCTCCCTACTGAATTGGCTAATAATCAATTAGGGTGGGAGCGGACAGAAGAATATAATGTTGGTGTTGATTTCGGCTTCTTGAATAACCGTATCAATGGTTCTATTGATGGATATGTCCGTAATACAGATGATTTGTTGATGAAACGTAATTTACCGATTACAACCGGATATGAATTTACTTGGCAGAATGTAGGTAAAACTCGTAATTCAGGTGTGGAAATTGCGTTGAATACAGTTCCAGTGGTAACGAAAGATTTCAAATGGACAGTGGACTTGACGTTTGGTTATAATAAGAATGAAATAGTCGAATTGTTTAACGGAAAAGAGGATAGCCCAGGTAACAAATGGTTTATTGGAGAGCCGCTGTATATTGAGCGCTTGTATAAATATATCGGCGTTTGGCAAAAGGGAGAAGAGGAAGAGGCTGCACGATATGGGCGTGAACCGGGAAATCCTAAAATAGAAGATGTAAACAATAACGGTGTATATGATGAAGGTGATTTGCACACATTCAATAAAATACCGAAGTGGACAGCAGGTTTATCTACCGGATTGTATTATAAGAACTTTGATTTGAATGTTTATTTCTATACACGTCAGAAATATGGTCAGGTGCTAGGTGTTTTAACAGATGAAGCTGGTTCTACTCGTTATAATCATTTGAATGTAGATTTTTGGACGCCTGATAATCCGTCGAATACGTGTCCTAAACCTGTCATAACCAATCCACAGGAGTTGTTGACATCGAGTGATTATGCTTATAGAGATCTCTCTTTCATTCGTTTGAAGAACATTAACGTGGGCTATACATTGCCGAAAGAAATCTCCAAGAAGTTCTATAGCGAAAAGTTTAGGATGTATTTTATGGTTGAAAATCCATATACTTGGACAAAAAGTGATTATGTAGGACTGGATCCGGAAAACTGTAATGCTTATACGGACCATCGCCCATTGACATCATTCGTTTTTGGAGTAAATGCAACTTTCTAAATAGTCTAATTGATAATGAGATATGAAAATACTAAATAAAACATTAATAGGTTTGCTGTCTTTATTCTGCTTAGTGTCTTGTGACTTCTTGGAAGAAACAGCTTATAACAAAGTAACTGTTGGTAATTTCTATACCACTAAAGAGGGAATTACTAATGGAGTGAATGGATTGTATTCTACCTTAAGAAACATGTATATACAGGAATATCTGATTTATATGTGTGAAGGTCCTTCTGATTTATGGATCGCTTATAATGGTAGTGAACAATGGAGAAATTGGACAATAGATGCAACCAATAATGATGTAAGAAGTTTTTGGTATAATTCTTATAAGTCAATAAATCAATGCAATACTGTTATTTATAGTTTGGAAAATGATGAAATTGAAGGGCTGGATGAAAGTTTGCGTATACAATATTTGGCGGAAGCCTTATTCATCAGAGCTCATTATTTTTATCATTTGGTTCAGCAATTTGGAGATGTTCCAATGTCTTTAAAACCTATAAATTCTGTTGAAACAGCTGTGTACAAAACAAAAGCTGATGAGGTGTGGACGCAAATTATTTCTGATTTGGAGTATGCAATGCAGAATTTGCCGGAATCTTATTCTGTTTCAGAATATGGTCGAGTAACAAAATATGCAGCGATGCATCACTTGTCAAGAGTTTTATTGACAGTAAAACGGGATAATCGTGATATTGAAAATGCATTAGAGTATGCAGAAACAGTGATTAATTCTGGACAATACTCATTGGTTCAGTCGCATGCAGAACTTTGGGATATTAATAATAAACATAATTCAGAAGTTATTTTCCCAGTGCTGTATACACAAAATGCTGAATTGAATGGAAAAGGGAATACGGCTCATATGTATTTTTGTTCTGCTTATTCAGAAGAACATCCGGCAGTATTGCGTGTGATAGAATATGGTCGTCCTTGGAGTAGAGAGCGTTCGACAGATTTCGCTATTAATTTGTTCGATGAAACGATAGATAAACGTTGGGATGATTGTTTTATTTCCAGATGGAATGTGACAGAAGAGTCTGTGACCGAAAAAATATTCAGCCCTTATAGCAAGCAGATGGAAGAAAAAGTTTGGAAAAAAGGTGAATTGGCGATGATCGATCCGAGAGAACCTTGGACACCAGAGCAAATCAAGGATGTTTGGCCGGTGCTTGTTTTCTTACCTGAATATATGCGTGAACAAATTGATCCGGCGATAGATGTCCAGTCTGAAACGAATCCTAATGCAAAGTGGCCTTCAAATACTCGTTTTACAAGTTATAAAATGTATGCTTATCTGGTAAAACACTTAGATCCGTTACGTCCGGAAGTCAATTGGACTGCAGGTTCACGAGACGTGTTTGTTTTCCGTTTGGCGGATACTTATTTGTTGGCTGCTGAGGCTGCATTTTTATTGGGTAATTCGCAGAAGGCTGTCGAGTATATTAATGTAGTTCGTCATAGAGCTGCTGTTCCCGGTCATGAAACAGATATGGAGATAAAATCATCGGATGTTTCGATTGATTTTATTTTGGACGAGCGTGGACGTGAACTGATGGGAGAAATGCATCGTTGGTATGATTTAAAACGTACAGGAAAATTAATGGAGCGTATGAATGATTCGAATATGAGCTCTTCAACTGCTGGAAAATTTGAAGAGTTCCATATCTTACGCCCAATACCCCGTGACCAACTCACCAATGTTTCAAATCCGGAAGAGTTTACACAGAATCCGGGTTATGGTAACTAATAGTTGAGATTTTTGATTTGAAATATGGTTTAGGGAGAGATGAGTTTTTGTCTCTCCTTGAATTTGTATTTATCTTTGTATATTGGATTAATGAATAATAAAATGATAATGAAAACACTTTTACTAACAATTCTCAGCCTGCTCCTCTCTTTGAGTGCAAACGCTCAGCAACTTCCCCTCATGCTATACGGCGATACCTCCCGTGTCGGGGTTCCCTATTCGAAAGATCCGCATGTGGTTAAATTTAAGGGGCGCTATTTGATGTATCATTCCATTCCGCCGATGAAGGGGGAGCCTGCTTCCGGATGGAATATTGGGATTGCGGAGAGTAAGGATTTGGTTCATTGGACGAAGGTGGGGGAGATCACGCCTGCTCCCGGAGCTGATTATGAGAAGAAAGGGCTTTGTGCGCCCGGTGCGCTGGTGAAGGATGGGAAGGTACATTTGTTTTATCAGACATACGGGAATGGGGAGAAAGATGCTATCTGCCATGCCGTATCGGATGACGGTATTCATTTCAGAAGGAATCCGACGAATCCGATTTTCCACCCGGCCGGAGATTGGACTTGCGGTCGTGCCATAGATGCGGAAGTATGCGAGTTCAAAGGGCGTTATTTCCTCTATTTTGCAACCCGCGATAAAAACTACGACATCCAGATGCAGGGAGTTGCCGTTGCTCCGGGCAATACTGATTTCAACCGGGAAGACTGGGTGCAGGCAACGGATTCTTCTATCCTGTATCCCGTGTATCCTTGGGAAGGAAAATGTATCGAAGGGGCTTCGATTGCAAAGAAAGGCGACAAACTTTATATGTTTTATGCCGGAGCTTACAATAATGCCCCCCAACAGATCGGAGTGGCGGAAAGCGAAGACGGTATTGTCTGGAAACGCCTTTCGGAAGAACCTTTCCTTAGGAACGGCAAACCCGGCGAATGGAATTCCAGCGAATCCGGTCATCCGCATATTTTTACCGATTCGGACGGTCGTACCTACTTGTTCTACCAGGGAAATAACGATAACGGAAAAACCTGGTATATCACACAGGAAGAGGTGGTTTGGAAAAATGGAAAACCTTTTTTGAAAAGAAAGTAGAGACGCACGGCCGTGCGTCTCTACCAATAGGTACGGTTTTACCACGTCTTCCTGTTCAATATGCGGACCGCGTTGAAGACCGCCAGCAGAGCGACACCGACATCTGCGAAGACCGCTCCCCATAGCGTGACGTATCCCAATGCACCGGCCAACAATACAATCCCTTTTACACCAAGTGCCCCTATGATATTCTGACGGACAATCGTACGTGTCTTGCGACCGATGGCGATAGCCGTTGCGACTTTGGACGGCTGGTCGTTCTGGATAACGATGTCGGCGCTTTCGATCGCCGCATCCGACCCAAGTCCGCCCATCGCAATCCCTACATGGCTTAGTGCCAATACCGGAGCATCGTTCATCCCGTCTCCGACAAAAGCTACGGATTTGCCCGGCTCTTCAACCATCTCCCGGATATGCGCCGCCTTATCCTCCGGCAACAGGTTCCCGTATGCATGGTCGATTCCTAAACGTTTGGCAAAAGACTCGACAATCTCTTTTTTGTCACCCGAAAGTAAACGGATATCCGTCACCCCTAACTTTCTCAGTTTGGCAATCGCCTCCACGGCATCGTCTTTCAACGTATCGGACAATAGCAGATGGCCGGCATATTGTTTGCCGATGGCGCAGATAACGACGGTCGCCACCTTGTCGGATAGCTCTTCAGGAATGGAAATCCCGCGCTCTTTCATCAGGCGGATATTCCCGACAAGCACTTCCTGTCCATCGATGACAGCCTCCACACCATGTCCGGCCAGTTCATGCATCTCCGAGATGTTTGCCGCATAGATATTTCGTTTCTTTGCGTAGCGGACGATCGCCTGCGCAATCGGGTGGGTACTTTTTTGTTCGACGGATAAAAGCAGGGCCAATAGTTTCGGACCGGGAATCCCGTGCGCCTGCATATCCGTCACATCAAAGCGTCCGGTGGTTAATGTCCCTGTTTTATCGAATGCAACGGTATTTATCCGTGTGATGGCATCCAGATAATTTCCGCCCTTGAATAAGATGCCGGCACGTGACGCCGCCCCGATACCTCCGAAATATCCCAGCGGTACACTGATTACCAAGGCGCATGGGCAGGATATAACCAAAAAGACCAATCCCCGGTACAACCAGTCATGGAAGACATATTGGAAAGACGGCACCACCAGCCCGGCAAGTGCCGGAACCGTTACGATCAGCAAAGCCAACACGATCACAGCCGGCGTATAGAACCGTGCGAACCGGCGGATGAACAACTCGGCGGGAGCTTTACGTTCGGCAGCATCTTTCACCAACGCTAAAATGCGGGCTAATGCGCTCTGTTCATACGGGCGGTTCACTTCTATGCGGACGGCTTGTCCCAGTACGATCATTCCCGCCAGGACTTCATCCCCTTTCCGGAGGGTACGGGGCATGCTTTCGCCTGTCAGGGCGGAAGTGTCGAACGACGCTTCGTTTTCCTGCAAAATCCCGTCGAGCGGTATGCGTCCGCCGGGCTTCACCTCGATCCGTTCACCTGTCTTCACCTCTTTCGGGGGGACGTTGACATATTTCCCTTCACGGAGTACATCCGTACGTTCGGGACGGACATCGAGCAAACGGCTGATATTTTGTGAAGCACGTTCGACGGCTCTGTTTTGCAACATTTCCCCAACCGTATAGAAAAGCATGACAGCTACAGCTTCCGGATATTCGCCAATGCTGAAAGCTCCGATCGAAGCAATCGACATCAATGAGAATTCAGTGAAAAAATCTTTTTGCAAAGCCTCACGATAAGCTTCTCGCATGACAGGCAGCCCTACCGGGAGGAACCCTGCCAGATACCAGACGAGCTTGACCGCCGGGGAGAACCAGCTTTGTCCGGTATGGTCCAAGATCAGTCCCGCAACTAACAGAATGAAAGACAGGATTGGTAATGCTATCTCCCAACGTTTTTCTCCTTTATTGTGTCCGTGTCCACATCCGCATCCGGAATGGCAAGTTGTTTTTGCTTCCATAATTCAATCTGTTTTTGTTATTCCGATGCAAAGATCCAAAGATACTTTTGCAACTCGATTGCATTTTACAGATCGGGGGACTTGCATGCCGGACAAATCCCTTTGACCGTATAGTTGATCGTGTCTATAATAAAGCCATCGGGCAACTGTACGACCGGGATTTTGATATTGTCCATACAATAGGTTTTATGGCAAATTTCGCAGAAAAAATGAATATGCCTGTTTTCTATAAAGCAGGTTTCCGTGTCGCTCCGGCAGATTTCATATTTCATCGACCCGCTTCCGTCCTCGAAGGCATGGACGGCGTGATGCTCCAACAGGATCGCCAGAGAGCGGGAAATAGTCGATTTGTCCAATGTCTCCAGTTGCGCCTCCAGTTCGAGCAAGGAAATGGGATGCGTCTGTTCCGACAATTTCTGCAATATAAGAATCCGGGCGGCTGTAGGGCGTACACCTTTATCTTTGAGCTTCTCTTCGCATTGTTTTGTTGACATGATTCTAATCTTTTTTCTCGACACGGTAAAAATACAACAAAATTAATGCAACTGAGTTGCAAACTTTTATTTTGATTATTCTGATATTTTTCGCTACTTCGCATTTGTTATGGAATTACCAGAGGAGCAAAATAGATTAAAGGAGATCGCATCTGGAAATGTGGCAGCTTTCGAGCGCTTGTTTTTCCTGTACCAACCGAGGTTGGTAAATTTCCTTATCGGTCTGACGCACGATAAGGAGGTCAGCCGTGATATGGCTCAGGATCTGTTTCTCTCGTTGTGGAAAGACCGCGAAAAACTTAAAAATGTCCGTTCTTTTTCCTCTTATCTTTTCCAGATGGCGCGTTTTACCGTGTACGATTATTTCGACCGTCTCATTGTTTCGGAAAAATATACGAACGAATACCTACAGGAAACTTCCCCGGCCGAATCAGAGGAAGAAGCCTTGTTCGTTCGCGAACTGCAATCGATCATCAACCGTACGGTCGATCAAATGTCTCCTCAGCGGAGCAAAATCTACCGGATGAGCCGCGAAGAAGGTTTGTCAAATGATGAAATCGCCACGCGCCTCGATATCAGTAAACGGACGGTGGAAAACCATCTGACCGCCGCCCTTGCCATTCTTCGCAAAGTCATTTATCTTTTCTTTGTTATGAATCTGTAATTTTGATATGTTAAATTGTACAAGAACTCCCCTAAAAATGGGGATATCTATATCTTGTTATTATTCAGATGTTTGTGATATTTCGAGTTTCTTAAAAAATATTACCCGCAAGGGTATTTTGAAATATATGGGGTATAAAACCCGATTTTATGCGCTACTATTTCGATTTGGACCAACGGGTATTCCTGAAAACTGTACTCTAAGTTTGCGTAAAGCAAGAAGCTGAGGTTAATTTATATCT
>ERZ791909.1727-NODE-1727-length-14503-cov-3.334095_pt1 | contig 14503 bp, 16 predicted proteins | sample MGYA00510143_ERZ791909 | MGnify/ENA primary metagenome ERZ791909 (study PRJEB30046, sample SAMN00792093) | human gut metagenome | study: EMG produced TPA metagenomics assembly of the A metagenome-wide association study of gut microbiota in type 2... | reverse complement strand
TAGTTATAGCAGTATTATTATTGGCAATTCTAATAGGGGTTAAGAATGGAACAATAGATAAGCTGACAAAAGAAATGCCGACGCTTTCAACAAGTCAGACGGAAACAGAAAAATCGGAAGTAAATGTTAATAGGGATTCAACAGAGAGTAAAACATATCAAGAAATAGAGATTGCTGAATATGGAGAAGAGTTTGAAATAAAGAGAGAAATAGACATAAATCGTAAGTATGATGAAAATGATAGAACTACATATAACATATTTCATGTAAGAATTAATGATTGCAAGATATCGAGACAGTGTGATTTTGATATTAATAAGTTGGATTTTGGATTGCAGAATAAGAAAGAGAGTTTGGATGTAAACAATAATTTTATATCAGATTTTTATTATGCAACAGTAGAATTGGAGATAACAAAGGATATTGATGATAATGATGTGATGGATTATATGAATGTTTTTCAGACGACTTGGCCTATATTAAAATTGAATAGCGATGGAACAACACAGTCATTTAAAACTAGTGCATGTGTTGGCTCTGATGCGGAAACTAATCAAATTGGAAAAACAAATTTTAGCTTTGAAAAAGGAGAAACAAGAACATTAATATTATATTATATATTGTCGGATGAAGAAGTCGAAAATGATAAACTTGTTATAAGTTTTAGTCTTAAAAATTCACCATTTATAGGTCCATTAGCAATTGTACATGAACCAGAAGCAAATTAAATATGTTAATCTTTTTACAAAATAGTTACCGCTCGTGCAGAAAAACAACCGCTTGCGCATATGCTCTTGAAAAGAAGTGAATAGGGAATTACATTAAGACTGTATGTTGATGAAATTCAATGTACAGTCTTTTTAGTATAAGGAGCAGATATGAAGAAGAAAATAAAAAGTGCAGTAATAAGTATAACAATTATAGCGGTATTGTTATTGTCAATTCTAATAGGGGTTAAGAATGGAGCAATAGATAAGTTGACAAAAGAAATGCCGACACTTGCAACAAGTCAGACAGAGACAAAGAAGTCAGCAGAAAATGAGTCTGAAAAAAATGAAAGCAGTAACTCTTCTAGGGTAAGAAATTCTAGAAAAAGAGATATAGTAAATATAGGACAGGAGTTTGAATTAATAGATTGGGATATAAGATATGGATATGATGAAAATAATAGAGATACATATAATGTTTTCAATGTAACCGTAAAGTCAGTAGATATATCAAGAGAATGTGATTTTGATATAAAAAGGATTGATTATGGTTTGACAAATAAAAAAGACAGCATGGATGATAATAATAATTTCGTATCAGATTATTATTATGTAACTGTGAAATTAAATGTTAACAAAGATATTAATGATCATGATGTACCACCAGATGGAGAAATTAGTTCGTTTAAGACAGTATGGTTTATAGGGAAAATAGATAGTGATGAAATATTACAGCGTATTAGTAATAGTGGAGCTGTTGGTTCAGATGTACCAGATAAACATGGAAATGTATATTTTGAAAAAGGAGAAACTAAAACAATAACATTGTATTTTTTAATAACTGACGAAGAATTTGAAGGTGAAACATTAGCGATAGATTTTCATATTGATGGGTCACCGGATAAAGGAACATTAGCAATCGTACATGAACCAGAGACAAATTAAATAAGTTAAGTACTCATGCATTTGATTAAAATTTAAGGAGCATTCTAATAGGGAGAAGATATGAAGAAGAAAATAAAAAGTGCAGTAATAAGTATAGTTGTTATTGCGGTATTGTTATTGGCAATTCTAATAGGGGTTAAGAATGGTGCATTAGATAAGCTGAAAAAAGAAATACCGACACTAGCAACAAGTCAGGAAGAGACAGAGAAGACTACAGTAAATGTTAAAAATGATTCTACAGAAAGTAAACCATATGAAGGAATAGAAATTGCTGGATATGGAGAAGAGTTCGATGTAAAATTGCATATTTTGACATCTGGTAAATATGATGAAAATGATAGAAGTACTTATAACATATTTCATGTAAGAGTTAATGATTGTAAAGTATCGAGACAGTGTGACTTTGATATAAATAGGATTGATTATGGATTAGAAAATAAGAGGGATAGCATGGATAGTAATAATAACTTTATATCAGATTATTACTATGCAGCAGTAGAATTAGAAATAACTAAGGATGTTGATGATAACGAAACATCTGGTGTATATGATAATATTTTTCAGACTGTTTGGTATATAGAAAGTTTAAAAGATGATGGAACACATCCGCCTATTAAAAATGCAGGAACGGTTGGCTCTGATGCAGAAGCCAATCAAATGGGAAAAACATATTTCAGTTTTGAAAAAGGTGAAACAAAAAAATTAATATTATATTGTATATTTACAGACGAAGAGGTTGAAAATGACACAATTGCTTTGAGTTTTCATGATAGGACATCACCATATATAGGGCCATTAGCAATCATACATGAACCGGGAGGAGAAAATGAATAAATTAATTAAAATAGAATTGGAAAGAGCATTTAAGAATAAGATGCTTATAATATCTGTAGTAATAGGATTAGTATTGTTGGATTTAATATATGGAACGAGATTATTCCTGCAAGAAAAACATTAGATAAACTGCTTGAGATGGGAAAATACAGCGGTATACAGCTTCCGGGATTGTATATGAAGTGGATGGGGGTAAGACCAGGTTCATATGTATTTCTTTATTACTTTATTATGCCGCTGCTGACAGCATTGCCATATTCTATAAGCATATTGATGGATGTGAAAAAGCACTATGTTAATAATATATTTACAAGAATTGATAAAAAGAAGTATTACAAAGCAAAGCTTTTTACCCAGTTTATAGTAGGCGGTTTTGTGGCAAGCTTTCCGCTTGTTATATCATTTGTTGTGACAGCTATGATTTTGCCGGCTTTTAAGCCCGAATCAGTTAGTTCACAGTTTAATTTCTCGAAACTGTCAGTTTTTGGAGATTTATTTTTTAAAGCACCGTTTGCAATGGCTGTTATAGTATTTTTATTTGCATTTGTGGGATTTGGACTGATTAACTGTATTGCATACATATTTGCAGACCTTGTAAATAACAGGTTTATGGTCGCACTTACACCATTCATGATGTATTTCTTTTATTATATTGTTTGTTCATCTATTGGAAGAGATGGCCCTATGGAATATCTGACAGCATCCAAACTGCGTTATTCTGAACTGAAATTTATGATAATTGATATGGTGATGTTAATAGTGCTGATAACAGTATCGTATTTTGTACGAAGCAGAAGAAAGGATGCAATCTGATATGAAGAAGAAAATATTAATAATAGCGTTAGTATGTATATTGGCGGGAGTGGCAGCGTTCTATATAGTTAAAGTCAATAAGATGTATCCACAGGGAAGTGTAACTGAATATGAGCTTAATGAATCGGTTGAATTGAATGGATATTCGGCATCTGTCAGCAGTTATAAGGTTATGTCAATTGAAGATTTTTTGAATGAGTATGGAATTGACAAAAGAAAAGACATAAGTGATGAGCAGGATGATTTATATGTGATGGTTGCTGAATGTATTTTAGATATAACGGGTGAGATGAAAGGATTTCCTTATGCAGATATCAGACTGGCATCGGGAGCTTTCTCGCAGGGAATATCTAATGATTATATAAGAGATATTAACAAAGAGGTTAATTTTTCTAAATTTGAGCAGGGGACAAGCATTACTGTAGATATACCTTTCCTTATCCACAGCATATCATTTCCTCACAGCATAAATGCTGATAAGCTGAATAAAGAAGAATGGCAGTTGTATTTCTCAGTAACTCCGGGTAAGTATGTGAGAATGGGTAAATAATATGTGGAATGAATTAAAAAGAAGATATGTTAATACAGAAATGCTGTTCTGGCTTGCAGGAGCAGTTATTTCACAGGAAGTTCTGCTTACAATTTTCTTAAGGTCTTTACAAAGAAATGCGTCGGGAACACCGTGTGTATTAGATGTATTGACCTGTATGTCACAGAATTATGTGTTTCCACTGATGATGATTATAGCAGCTGTATGCAATCAGAGAATGATGAAATGCGACAGAGATCCAATGATAATTCTGAAATACAGTTCGAGGGCAGGAATATATCTGTGGCAGAGTATCTGTACGATAGTGTATTCGGCAGTGCTGTCGTTAATATATGAACTGGCTGCAATTGCATATGCAGCAACTAAGTTTGATGTATTTTTTAACTGGAACAGTTATTCAAGTTATAAATTAATGAATATGGATGTATTGCCGGCAGGTCAGGTAACAGGTATGCAGGTAATGTTTGTTTACTGGATATTAATGGCTTTGATGATTGCAATAACATGTTTTATAGGAATTATATTTGAAATAATATTTTCGTCAGATGTTATATCAGGTGTGGCTGTTATTATATTTGCAGGAGTAGATATATTTATACCGCTTACCTACCATAAGCTGATTATATTCGGGGCTGCATGGTATAGTTCTAATGAGTGCGCCAGAAAACTTGGCATAGCTGCTTTAATTATGGCTGTTCTGATTATTGCAGGTCTTATTCTTCAAAGAAAGCGTGAGTATTATGAATACAAAAAAGAAGATGAGTAACAAAAGAATAAGAGGCGTTATATGGCATGATATTGAAAGAGGTTTCTATGCTGACAGATTCAGATATTTAATTGCTGCTCTTATGCTTGCCGGAGTGCTGATAATATTAGGAAATCATGAATTTGGAATGATGGATACGATATTCTTTATTCAGGGAGGCTATGATCCTGTTCTTATTATTAAGGAGGGAAAGATTGTATTTCCTTTTGTATGGATGCTGATTCAGTTTTTTGTGCCATTCATGATATACAGTTATTGCAATGATGACTGTGAAGGCGTAGGGATTGATTTTCTTATGAAATGCAGAAGCAGAAGATTATGGTGGAATAGTAAATGTCTGTGGAACTGCCTGACTGTGCTTTCTGTATATGTAGTTCAGTATGCAACAGCATTTGTATATGGATTATGTAATGGGAATCTGAGTATGAAGGTTAATTATGAGCTTTTTGAAAAGATTAGTAATAAGTCTGTTCCGGATAATCCGGCAAATGTGTGGATTATAGTGTATATGCTTGTAATGCCGGTTGTTGTTTCTTTGGTAACAGCACTGGTTCAGATGACAATCTCCATGTTTACGAATCCGATGATTGGCATGCTCGCAGTTATGGCATGGAATGTTATGTCAGTATTTATAAACAATCCGCTTATGATAGGAAATAATTCTATGGTGGTAAGAAGCAGTGTGTATAATGCACAGAGAATACAGGTATGGCAGTCAGTCGCAGTATGCATTGTCGTGTATATTGTTGTGTATGTGGCAGGTATGATTGGGTTTAATAAAAAAGATATTCTTGTGAGGGAGGATTAAAAAATGTATATTAAAATAACAGATGTTAATAAGACAATAAAGAAAGCACCAATATTAAGGGATATCAATCTGGAATTCACAGGTGGAAAGGTATATGGATTAAGAGGAAAGAATGGTTCGGGAAAGACTATGCTTATGCGTGCAATATGCGGGCTTATTACTCCGGATTCAGGAATAATTGATATTGATGGAAAGATACTTGGAAAAGATATATCTTTTCCGGAAAGTATAGGCGTGTTAATTGAGAATCCTTCATTTATAGGTAATTATACAGGGCTTAAGAATCTTAAGGTGCTGGCATCTATTCAGAACAGAGTAAGCGATGAACAGATTAGAAAGGCACTTAAGGATATAGGACTTGACCCTGATGATAAGAGAACTTACAGAAAGTATTCTCTGGGAATGAAGCAGAAGTTAGGAATTGCGGCAGCAGTTATGGAAAATCCTGATATTATTATTCTTGACGAGCCGATTAATGCACTTGATGATGTCAGTGTTGAGAAGGTTCATGATATATTAGAAGAACAGAAGAAAAGAGGAGCGGTAATAATTATTGCATGTCATGATAAGGAAGAACTTGACCAGTTATCTGATGAGATAATAGAGATATCAGATGGCAGAATTATCAATAAAACCTGTTAATAGTATCATTACATAGTACCGGAGTAATGTTACAAAATTGTAATGTTCCGTAATATTGAACAAACGACACCGGATTAGTTAAGTGGTAAAACATAATTAATCTATATGAAAGGAATTAATTATTATGGAAACAATACTTAAGATTGATAACATTGAAAAGTATTATGGAAACAAATCAAGTCTTACCAAAGCGATTGACAATATTTCGTTTGAGGTTGGAAAGGGAGAATTCGTTTCTATAATGGGAGCGAGTGGTTCAGGAAAGACGACTCTTCTTAACTGTATATCAACACTTGATAAGGTGACTACAGGTAAGATATATGTCGGAGGCAATGAAATTACCCAGTTAAAGGGTAATAAGCTTAACAAGTTCAGAAGAGAGGAGTTAGGCTTTATCTTTCAGGACTTTAATCTTCTTGATACTTTAACAGCATTTGAAAATATTGCACTGGCGCTTTCTATACAGAATGTTCCGGCAAGGGAGATTGAATTAAGAGTAAGACAGACTGCAAGAGAGCTTGGCATTGAAGATGTATTAAACAAATATCCTTATCAGATGTCAGGCGGACAGAAGCAGAGGGTAGCAAGTGCAAGAGCCATTATTACGAACCCAAAGCTTATTCTTGCTGATGAGCCGACAGGGGCGCTTGATTCAAAGTCATCAAGGATGCTGCTTGAGAGCTTTAATTTTCTTAATACTGAGCTTTCGGCAACAATTCTTATGGTAACACATGACGCATTTACTGCAAGCTACGCAGGCAGAGTGATATTTATCAAGGACGGTAAAATCTTTAATGAGATACGCAGAGGCGAATCTACAAGAAAAGAATTTTTTGATAAAATCATTGATGTTGTGACATTGTTAGGAGGCGACCTTAATAATGCTCTTTAAGATATCTTTAAAGAACATCAGGAAGAGTTTAAAAGATTATACCGTCTATTTCTTCACTCTTATTCTTGGTGTTGCAATATTTTATGTGTTTAATGCAATTGACAGTCAGAGCGTTATGCTTGATGTAAGAGCAAATATGATGGATATTATCAAGCTGATGAATGACATGCTTTCAGGAGTGAGCGTATTCGTATCGTGCATACTTGGATTTCTGATTATATATGCAAGCCGTTTTCTTATTAAAAGACGTAATAAGGAGTTTGGCATATATCTTACACTTGGAATGAGCAAGAGAAAGATTTCAGTGATTCTTTTCTTTGAGACACTGCTTATCGGCATTGTGTCACTTGTGGCAGGGCTTGTTATTGGTACAATCCTTTCACAGTTTATGAGCGTGATTGTTGCTAATATGTTTGATGCTGATATGACTAAGTTTAAATTCATATTCTCAATGAAGGCATGCGTCAAGACTTTAATATATTTTGCAATTATGTATGTGTTAGTTATGATATTTAACACATTCAGTATCAGCAGATGTAAGCTTATTGATCTTCTCAATGCAGGTAAGAAAACTGAGAAGGTTACCATGAAGAACCCGGTTGTCTGCACAATAGTATTCGTCATAGGTGTTGGTATTCTTTCTTATGCATACTGGATGGTTACAAGGGGTGTTAGAACTTTAAATACTTTTGATAAAATAGGTATTCCTATTGCACTTGGATGTGTCGCTACATTTTTAATATTCTGGTCTGTTTCAGGCTTTATGATAAGAATATTCACAAGTATTAAGAGTGTGTATTATAAAGGTGTGAACAGCTTTGTGTTAAGGCAGTTCTGCAGCAAGATTAACACTACTGTATTCTCGACAACTGTTATATGTATCATGCTTTTTATTACAATAAGCGTGCTTTCTGCAGCACTTTCAATGAAGGATTCGCTTTCAAAGGATCTGGACAGTATGTGTCCTGTTGATGTACAGCTTGCAAAATATTCATATGATGCGATGAGCGAGGCATATGCCACATCACAGAATATGAATGAAAAAGACAGGGAAATGCTGGAAGATTCCAAATTAAGTATAATAGAAACGCTTAATAACAGTGGATTTGATGCACAGAAGTATTTTAAGGATGTTGCAGAATATAATATATACAACACCGGATTGACAGTTAAAGATACATTAGGGGATATTAATACAGATGATTATCAGTTTATGGCAGATACTATTATGCCGGTAATGACTATTGGCGATTATAATTCTGTTGCAAGACTGTATGGTAATAGTACGTATGAACTTAATGACGATGAATATATTATAGTGGCAGATTATAAGAACATGGTTATGATTAGGAATCAGGCATTAAAGAAAGGAATTATATTATCTGTCAATGGAAAAGAGTATAAACCAAGATATAATGAATGCAAGGATGGTTTTGTACAGATTGGCGTTCAGAATATGAATGATGGGATTCTTGTTGTGCCTGATAATGCAGTAAAACCACAGCAGGTACGCAATATGGGGCTTAGTGCTGACTATAGGGCAGACACTAAGGAAGAAAGATATTCTATTGAAACACAGTTAGACAATTTAATGAAAAATATATCATTTAAAAAGAGCTTCATTAGCTGGAATTCCAGAATTGAGCTGGCTGAAAGCAGTGTCGGGCTTGGAGCATTAGTTACATTTATTGCCTTATATTTAGGAATTATATTCCTTATAAGCAGTGCAGCAATTCTTGCGTTGAGAGAATTGTCAGACAGTGCAGACAATAAGGAACGATATGGAATGTTAAGGAAGCTTGGAGTTGATGAGAGAATGATTGATATGGCGCTTTTTAAGCAGATTGGAATATTTTTTGCGTTTCCGCTGATTCTCGCACTTATTCATTCTGTGTTTGGAATTAAGTTTATTAACATAATTCTTGCAACTATGGGAATGAGTTCAATGGCAGCATCTATAGGGCTTACACTGGCATTCGTCGCAGTTATTTATGGAGGATATTTCCTTATAACTTATCTGTGCAGCAGAAGCATTATAAGACCGGTAAGATAAGTTTTTCATTATTTCGTTGTTTTTTTAATATGTTTCTGTTATAATCTTCACATAGAAGTTGTTCGTGAACAACATGGAGGAATTTAATATGGAAACTAATATTTTGATAGAGAGTGGAACTAATGAGTTAGAGGTTCTTGAATTCACAATAGGGAATAATCATTATGGTATTAATGTTGCCAAGATTAAAGAGATTGTGCCATATAGTCCGGTTACACCGGTTCCGAATGCACATCCTAGTGTAGAAGGAATATTCATGCCAAGAGATTTAATGATAACAGTTGTAGACCTTGCTAAGGTTATTAAAAGTGCTCCTTCAGGAGATATTTCGAAGGATATGTTTATTATAACTAATTTCAACAAATTGAATGTCGCTTTTCATGTACATACAGTTGTTGGAATCCACAGAGTATCATGGGCTGATATTATTACTCCAGATACAACAATAAGTACTGCTGACAACGGAATTGCCACAGGAATTGTTAAGATTAACGGTCAGCTTATTATTATTCTTGACTTTGAGCGTATTGTATCAGATATAAGTCCGGAGACAGGTCTTAAGACTTCTGATATTCTCAAGCTTGAAGGCAGACCAAGAAGTGAAGCACATATTGTCATAGCAGAGGATTCACCTCTTCTTATTAAGCTGATATCTGATTCACTTGTTAAATCAGGTTATGATAATCTTACATTATGTCATAATGGTCAGGAAGCATGGGATTTTATATCAGATGCCAAGGCAGGAAAAGTACCGCTTGATATAGACTGTGTTATCACTGATCTGGAGATGCCGCTTATGGATGGCCACAGACTTACAAAGCTTATTAAGTCTGATGACAAGTTAAAGAATATACCGGTTGTTATATTCTCATCACTTATTAATGAACAGATGAGAGCAAAGGGAGAATCACTTGGTGCAGATGTCCAGTTGTCAAAGCCGGAAATCGGACTGCTTGTATCAGAAATCGATAAATTACTCAGATAATTTTCTTCATTTTACACTTCCTCTTATGGGACGCCGCCTGACATGGGCGGCGTCCTTTTTGTGCGGGCAGCGATGAGAGAAGATATGGAAAGTTCACAGTTGTGCTTGCACAAATTGTGAACTTTATATAGCTTCTCGAGGAACGCCGCGACAATGCCGGAACGCAGTTCTGGCATATGGCTGCCCACACAAAAAGGTCCTCGATGAGCGCCTACATGCAAAATACTGAAGCAATGACAACATTCAAAAAAGATGTTATAATCATATGGTTATGAAATGGAGGTACTTATGATTTATAATGATTTAATTGATGATATAAAGAGTGCTGATTATGTACTTTTTGGCTTGGGGAAAGAAATATATTCTTCTGATGATACAGAAATATATGACAATCTGAAAAAGTTGTTTGCATCTATGGAACATGTGAATTACTTTATTGTGTCTACTGATAAAGCTGGTACGATCAGGAATTGTGGACTTAATGAAAGAAGAATTGTCTGTCCGGTCAATGAAAATAATGCTGAAGAAGAGGAAAAACAGTGGGATTTCTACAATAAATGGCTGTCATCCTCACTTGCAAAGAAGCTGGTTATTGTGGAACTGGGAGAAGATTTTTCTAACCCTAATGTTATAAGATGGCCATTTGAAAGAATTGTGATGATTAATCAGAAGGCTAAGATGTATCGTGTTCACAGTACATTTTACCAGATTCCTAAGGAAATCGGGGACAGGGCATGTGCTTTTGAGATGAATGGAGCACAGTTTATAAAAGAACTTGTAAAATGTTGTTAATAATCAATATTTATGATAATATTTTAGTATATTTTGATTGGATGGGAGGTAAGAATTTTGGCTGATAATGAACAGCAGGATGATTATCTTAGTAATATGCTTAATGCGCTGAATGAAAAGGAACAGGAGAGCCAGTCTTATAATGATCCAGAGACAATTGCAAGGCAGGCTAAAGAGAAACTTGAGGCTGAGAATGCTGTTAAAGAGGCTAATGAGCCAGAGCGTGAAGCTGATGCAGACGCTAAGTTAGAGGCGCTTCTTGATAATACTCCGCTAGAAGAGGCAGCGGGGGCAAAGTTGACATCAGATGATAATTCAGAACTTTCAGATGACGATATGAAAAGACTTATGAATATGAATCTTGATGATATTATTGATGATGTTAAGTCAGACAGTGCGTCTATAGATGATCTGTTTGGAAGTTCTCCTGATAAAGAAACAGAACATAATGGAAAAAGTGCTGATACTCAGGCACAGACGATTAGTGCAGATGATAAGAAAAAGTTAAAACCACAGAAAGAAGGTTTTTTCAAGAAGATTAAGAAAGTGTTCTTTGACAGTCTTGAGGATGATACAGAAACTGCAGAGAGTGCATCAGAAGCTGTGGGAGAGAAAGAAAGTATAGAAGAGAATGTAGTAAAAGATTCATCTGATAAAGGAAAAACTTCATCTGGAAATGAACCTAAAGATGAGAATGAGCAGATTATAGAAGATGTGTTCGGAAACAAGAGTACGCTTGATGAGTCACAGGTTCCTAAGAAAGGCTTTTTTGCAAGACTTAAGTACAGGCTTGGACAGATGAAAGCAAAGCACATTGAAGAGGAGAAGGCTGAGGAAGAAGCTGAAAGACTTGAAGAAGAAGAAAAGCAGAAGAATAAGGAATTAAAGAAAGCTGCGGCAGCAGAGAAGAAAGAGCAAAAGAAGCAGGCAGGAGAGGCTAAGAAAGCACAGAAGGCTAATAAACCTAAGAAGGTAAAGCCTAAGAGGGTAAAGAAACCGAAAGAACCACCTAAACCGCAGGATATTCTTAAGATAAAGCCTGTTTCGATTGTTATGCTTGTATTATTTGTGGCGGGTGTTTCGGTACTTATAAGTGTTTTAAGTTCAGGCTTTTATTATAACAACAGTGTTTCTCAGGCTAAAGATTATTACAGCAATGAGCAGTATGAGAAGGCATATGATAAGTTAAGCGGAATAAAGCTTAATGGCAGTGATAAGACTCTTTATGAGCAGGCTTCAACAATTATGTATGTTCAGAAACAATATGATTCATATGAGAATTATATGAAGCTTAACATGAAGACAGAAGCACTTGACAGTCTTATTAAGGGAGTGAACAGATATAATAGTCTTCGTCCGCAGGCACAGGAGTTAGGCATTGATAATAAGTTTACTGCTGTATATAAGCAGATAGTATTGGCTTTACAGGATACATTTAAGATATCTGAAACAGAAGCAATAGGATTATCATCAATGTCAGATACAGATTTTACTAATTATTATTACAGAATAGAAGAATACGGAAAGGCAGTACAATGATAGCAATTATCGATTATGACGCAGGGAACTTAAAGAGTGTTGAAAAGGCTCTGGTATCATTAGGAGAGGAAGTTTTAGTCTCAAGAGATTCAAGTGCAATCTTACAGGCTGATAAGGTTATTCTTCCGGGAGTTGGTTCATTTGGTGATGCAATGAACAATCTTGATAAGTTCGGACTTGTTGATACTATTAAGAAGGTGACAGGTAATGGAACACCATTCCTTGGAATATGTTTGGGATTACAGCTTTTATTTAAGGAAAGTGATGAGACTCCGGGAGCAGAGGGTCTTGATATTCTTCCGGGAAAGATATTAAAGATTCCTGCTAAGGATGGTTTCAAGATTCCACATATGGGATGGAATTCTCTTGATATTAAGCCTGAAGCGAGACTTTTTAAGGGACTTGAAGGTAATCCATATGTGTATTTTGTACATTCTTATTATCTTAAGGCAGCAGATGAGGGAATTGTGGCAGCAACTACGGAGTATACTACACATATTCATGCTTCGGTTGAAAGCGGCAATGTGTTTGCATGCCAGTTCCATCCTGAAAAGAGCAGTGATGTAGGACTTAAGATATTAAAGAATTTTGCGTCATTATAATTGCTAAAAGGAGTTGCTGATGTTTACTAAAAGAATTATACCATGCCTTGACTGCAAGGATGGAAGAGTTGTCAAAGGAACTAATTTTGTTGATTTAAGAGATGCAGGGGATCCTGTAGAGGTTGCATCAATGTACGATAAATCAGGTGCAGACGAACTTGTATTTCTTGATATTACAGCTTCAAGTGATGGAAGAAACACAACTGTTGATCTTGTAAGAAGAGTGGCAGAAAGAGTGTTTATTCCGTTTACTGTAGGCGGTGGAATACGAAGCACAGATGATTTTAAGGTACTTTTAAGAGAAGGGGCTGATAAGATATCAATTAATTCGGCAGCTATTATGAATCCGCAGCTCATATCTGATGCAGCTGATAAGTTTGGAAGCCAGTGTGTTGTAGTTGCAATTGACGCAAAGAGGAATAGTGATGGTCATTGGAGCATATATAAGAATGGCGGAAGAGTTGATATGCATATGGATGCTGTAGAATGGGCTATGAAGGCAGAAAAGCTCGGTGCAGGAGAGATTCTTCTTACAAGTATGGATTGTGACGGAACGAAAGCCGGATATGATATTGAGCTTACTAATACAATTGCGTCAAATGTATCAATACCTGTAATTGCTTCAGGTGGTGCAGGCGGTAAAGAACATTTTCTTGATGCATTTACTAAGGGAAAAGCAGATGCAGCACTTGCTGCTTCGCTATTCCATTATAAGGAACTTGATATTATGGAGCTTAAGAAATACCTTGCAGATAATGGTATTCCTATGCGTATGTAGGAGGATATGGATATGTCGATGATAGATAATGACTGGCTTCCTGCTATTAAGGAGGAATATTCCAAGCCATATTACAAGGAATTATTTACGTTTGTTAAGGATGAATACAGCAAATATGTTGTATATCCCCCGGCAGATGATATATTTAATGCGTTTCATTTTACACCACTTAGTAAGGTTAAGGTACTGATACTTGGTCAGGATCCTTATCATAATGTACATCAGGCACATGGACTGTCTTTTTCAGTACTTCCTGGAGAGGAAGCACCGCCTTCACTTAAGAATATATATAAAGAACTGCATGATGACTGTGGATGTTATATTCCTAATAACGGATATCTTAAGAAATGGGCCGACCAGGGAGTGCTTCTGCTTAACACAGTACTCACTGTAAGAGCACATCAGGCTAATTCACATCAGGGACACGGCTGGGAGCAGTTTACGGATGCAGTTATTAATGCTGTCAATATGCAGGACAGACCTATTGTGTATATGCTGTGGGGTTCGCCTGCACAGAGAAAGGCATCAATGCTTAATAATCCGAAACATCTTATTCTTAAAGCACCACATCCGAGTCCGTTATCTGCGTACAGAGGCTTTTTTGGATGCAGACATTTCAGCCAGTGCAATGAATTTTTAAAGGCTAATGGGGTAGAACCGATTGACTGGCAGATTGAGAATATATAATACACTTGATTTTTTGATTAATATTATGTATTATCAATTCTGTTTATTATTAAATCAAATAGGAGATAGTATGTTAAAAAAGTATTTGTATATTTTTCTTATTTCTATGG
>ERZ791909.1701-NODE-1701-length-14616-cov-3.751459_pt1 | contig 14616 bp, 14 predicted proteins | sample MGYA00510143_ERZ791909 | MGnify/ENA primary metagenome ERZ791909 (study PRJEB30046, sample SAMN00792093) | human gut metagenome | study: EMG produced TPA metagenomics assembly of the A metagenome-wide association study of gut microbiota in type 2... | reverse complement strand
TACAGCCGTTTTCTGTTTTTATCATAAAAGCCGATATCCACCGTTTCAGCGCAGCACCGGGCACAAACCAGCTGCTGTAAGCCGGAGGCATTGATAAAGCCCGTAATGCGTGTTGCAACTGCAACAGCCGCAACGATATTCTCAAAATCCTCCACCTCGCTGCGCAGTGCCAGATAGCCGATACGGTCGCCCGGCAGGGAAAGGGATTTCGAGAAGGAATAGGCTACGATTGTGTTTTTATAATCATTCGGAATCCAAGGCACGCTTGCCCCGTCAAACACCAATTCCCGATATGGCTCATCCGAAATCAGATAAATCGCATGTCCGTATTCCTGCTCCTTCTTCGCCAGAACCGCAGCAATCGCCCGAATCGTTTCCTCATTATACACCACACCCGTCGGGTTGTTGGGGTTATCAATCAGAACGGCTCTCGTCTTTTCCGTCACGCATTTCTCCAACGCCGCAGGGTCGGGCTGAAAGGTGGGAATATTCGGCGGCACTGTCGTCAGCGTACAGCCTACGTTGTCCGCATATCTGTCATATTCCCCGAAATAGGGCGCAAAGGTCAGAATCTCCTGTCCGGGATCCATCAGCACCTTCAGCAGGCAGTTCAAGCCCCCTGCCGCACCGGTACACATCATGATGTTGTTCGCGTCAAAATGCTCCCCAAAGCGGCGGTTCAGGCTTGCGGCAATCTTCTCCCTTGCCTCCGGAAAGCCGTTATTCGGCATATAGTGATGCAGATACCAAGGGTCGGTTTCCTGCAAAACGCGGATACTCGTTTCCCGAATACTGTCGGGCGCAGGCAGGTTGGGATTGCCCATCCCGAAGTCATACACATTTTCCGCGCCGTATTTTTCCTTTAATCTTGCACTTTCTGTATACATGCTGCTCATGGCAGCGCTTCTCTCCAACAGCTTAGACATCTTTTCGGAAATCATTGGCTGTCACCTTCTTTCCTTTTTTCTTTTGTATTTTTTCCGCTTACGCCTTGTTTTCCACAAGGAAAGCAATGGCATCCACATAGCCCTTGAGACCTCTGCCCATGATGGTTTTCACGCAAGCCTTCCCCGCATAGGAAATCTGGCGGAAATCCTCTCTTTCCTTCACATCGGAAATATGCACCTCCACCGCAGGCAGGCGAACTGCCTTCAGCGCGTCCAGAATCGCAACGCTCGTATGCGTATACGCCGCAGGGTTAATCACAATTCCCTCTGTGCCGTCAAAATATGCCTGCTGGATACGGTCTACCAAATCCCCCTCATGGTTGGATTGGTAAATTTCCCCCTCCACGCCCTTTTCGGCAAAGGTTTTCTCCAGAAGTGCCTTCAAATCCTCGTAGGTCTCGGCACCGTAAATATTTTTTTCCCGAATCCCAAGCATATTGATATTCGGGCCATTGATTACCAAAATTTTCATACGCTTACACCTCGGAATAGCAGCCTAAGAAGGACAGGCTTTCTGCCGCCTGCTCAATATCCTTCAGCACCGTCATGGTCTCAGGAGAGAAAACAGAGCCGTCCAAATCGAAATAGAAACGAAACTCGAAATCCTTCCCCGGAATCGGGCGGCTTTCCAGCTTGCACAGGTTGATGCCGCGGCAGGCAAATTTCCCGATCATCTCATGCAGAGAACCGGGTCTGTGATCCAGAGAAAGCATCAGGCTGATGCGGTTGGAGCCTGCATAAATTTCCATGTTCTTTGCAATGCAGATAAATCTGGTATAGTTGTTTTCGTTATTCTGCACGCCATCCTGCAAAACATGCAGTCCATACAGCTTCGCGCAGTCCGTGGAGGAAAGCGCCGCAAGGTCTGTTCTGCCGCTTTCCGCAACATATTTTGCTGCGGTTGCCGTGTTTTCAAAAATCGTCACCTTGATATTGGGGTTCGCCTTCAGGAAATTGCTGCACTGCTGCAGTGCCTGTGTATGAGAAACAACCTCCTTCACATCCTCCAGCTTCACGCCGGGCTTTGCCAGCAGCGCATGGCTGATGTGCAGCTTAATGCTCTTTACGATATAGAATTTATGGCGCACCATCAGGTCATATACCTCGGTTACAGAGCCTGCGGAGCTGTTTTCGATGGGCAGCACGCCATATCTGCACAGACCGGATTCCACCGCATTGAATACACTCTCGAAGTTGCTGAAATACATCTTACTGGGCAGTGCAAATAATCTGTCACAGGCTCTTGCCGCATAGGAGCCCTCCACGCCCTGACAGGCAACAACAGCCTTTCTGGGAAATTCCATGTGAGGGTCTGCAATGTTTTTCAGAATTTCTTCGGAAAGCGCTGTTTCCTTTGTCAGAAGCCCTGCCTGATAGCTCTTGCTGATATCGAAAATTGTCTGATACAGCTTATTGATATAAATTTCAAATTCTTCGCCGCCACGCTCCATTACCTTTTCCAGAACCGCCTGCTCTCTGCGTAAATCCAGAACGGGCAGATTCTTTTCCGCCTTTGCGCTGGCAACATCCGCAGAAGCCTTCATGCGCTCCACGAATAAATCTACAATCTGGTCATCAATCGCATTGATGCGTTCTCTCACTGCATTCAAATCCATTGTATTTTCCCACCTTTCCTACTGCTCCATCCTGCAAATCAGATCCAGAAGCGCAACCGCCGCTGCCGCCTCCACGCAAGGCACCGCACGCGGCACAATACAGGGATCATGTCTGCCTACAATGGCAAGTGTATCGTTTTCTCCTTTGCTGATGCTGATGGTATCCTGCGTCTGCCCAATCGAGGGAGTCGGCTTAAATGCCGCCCGCAGCACAAGGGGCATGCCGCTTGAAATGCCGCCCAGAGAGCCGCCGTGATGGTTCGTTGTTGTCCGAACCGTACCATCCGCCTGATATGTGAAATTATCATTATTTTCCGAACCAAACAGTGCCGCCACGCCAAAGCCTTCGCCAAATTCCACACCCTTTACGGCAGGAATGGCATAAATCGCCGCCGCCAGTCTGCTTTCCAGTCCGTCAAACATAGGCTCGCCCACGCCGACAGGCAGACCGACCACCGCACATTCAATCACACCGCCGACAGAATCGGCATTTTCCTTTGCCGCCGCAATCGTCGCCTGCATTTCCTCCCCCGCCGCGTCATTCTGCACAGGGAAGACCTTTTCCGTTACAGCCTTCAGGGTATCTGCATCCACAGCCACCGCATCAAAGGGGGTATCCTGCACGCCCTTGATAGAAAGAATATGCGCGCCGATATGGATGCCCCTTCTTTCCAAAATCTGCATGCAGACTGCGCCCGCAAAGCAAAGCGATGCGGTCAGCCTGCCGGAGAAATGACCGCCGCCGCGATGGTCATTCGCTCCCTTATATTTCACCCAGGCCGTAAAATCCGCATGCCCCGGTCTGGGTAAATCCTTCAATTTATCATAATCCTTCGAGCGAGTATTTGTGTTTTCAATCACGGCACAAATCGGTGCGCCGCAGGTTTTCCCTTCAAATAAGCCCGATACCACACGGGGCAGGTCTGCCTCCTTACGGGGTGTGGAATAGGCATTTCTGCCGGGGGCGCGTCGCTCCATGAATTTCCGCACCGCCTCCAAATCAATTTCCTCCCCCACAGGCAAGCCGTCAATCACCACACCGATTGCCTCGGAATGAGACTGCCCGAAAATCATAATTTTTACTTTTTCTCCAAAACTAGAGGACATTTGTCACACCTCCCAGCTTCGCCAGCTCTATAAAGAAGGACGGATAAGATTTATTGACCGCCTCTGCACCCAGAATCGTCAGCTCTACGCCAAGGCTCACCGCCGCAATCGCCATTGCCATCACGATACGGTGATCATTATGGGAATCTATCACGATTTCCCCCTCAGGTGGATTGCAGCCGCCTGTAATGATGATGCTGTCAGGTCTTTCCTCCACCTCCACGCCGATTTTCTGCATACATTCCGCCATCACAGCCAATCGGTCGCTTTCCTTCATCCGCAGTCTGCCTGCGTTGTAAATTTCGGTTTTGCCCTCTGCCGCAGCCGCCGCTACGCAAAGAATCGGCACCAAATCGGGAATCTGGGCCGCATCAATGCGGATGCCCTTCATTTCCTTATGGGTTGCCGTAATCTGATTCAGCGCAACCCTTGTTTCCGCGCCGAATTCCTCCAAAAGAGCAGCAATCGCCCGATCCCCTTGGGGAGATTCCATATCCAGCCCCTGACAGCCGATGCTGCCGCCAATCGCGCCTGCAACGAGCCAGAACGCCGCATTGCTCCAATCCCCCTCTGCATAGCGCATCCGCGGGCCATGGTATTTCTGCCCACCGGGGATGCTCCAGCCGCTTTCGGTTTCCGTTACCGTAATCCCGAAGGCTTTCAGCGTTTTCAGCGTCATATCAATATAGCCCTTGGATTCGATTTTTGTTGTCAGGCGAATTTCGCTTTCGCCCTCCAGCAAGGGCAACGCAAACAGCAGCCCTGTGATAAACTGGGAGCTGACATTCCCCGGCAGGGTATATACGCCGCTTCTCAGCTTGCCCTCCAGCGTAACGGGAAGGTGGTCGCTGTCTGCCTTACAGCCATGCCTTGCCATCTCATCCAGCAAAACGCCAATCGGGCGTTCAGGGAGTCTCCCCTTGCCTGCAAAGCGGCAGTGCTTTCCCAATGCGCCCGCAATCGGGAGCAGAAAACGAAGGGTGGAGCCGCTTTCGCCGCAGTCGAGGATACACAGCTGTCCATCTGCCTGTCCAATACCCTGTCCATTTGCCTGTCCAATCCTATCCGGTGGACAGGGGAGTGGACAGGCAATCGGCATCACATAAATGCCCGAAGGCTCACGCTCAATTTCCGCGCCAAGGCTTTGCAGACAGCGTGCCGTCGCTTCCATATCCTCAGACCAGCCATCCACGAACAGCACGCTTTCCTCCTCTGCCAATGCCGCCGCAATCAGTGAGCGGTGCCCATCGGATTTCGAGGAAATGATACGCACCTGCCCCTGTTTTAATGGAGTTTTCTCAATTTTTATATTCATATCATACCGCCTTTACGCCAATGCCGTTCTGACTAAATCCAACACTTCCTCCGTCGGGATTTTCACGATTTCGCAATGCCCGATTTTCGTCGGGAGGACAAAGCTGATTTCGCCGCCTCTGCGTTTTTTATCCTTTAATACACCTGCCGCAATTTCCTCCGCCGTATAGGAAGTGGAAGTAGGAAGGTTGTTGTGCAGAAGTGCCTGTCGGATGGTTTCCGCAAGTCCTTTTTCCGCAAGACCGCGCCGCTCCGCCACCTTCGCAATCAGATGCATCCCGATGGCTACGGCATGCCCATGCGAAAGGGTGAAATTGCTGTTCTTTTCAATGGAATGTCCCAGCGTATGCCCCAGATTCAGCAGCTGCCGCAGACCGGTATCGAATTCATCCTCATTGACAATATCCCGTTTCATTTTTACGCAGGTTTCAATAATTTCCTCCAGCTTTTCCTTAAAATCACCCGATGCCGTTTCCGCAAACAGCTTCGCATCCCCGATTACGCCGTATTTCAGCGTTTCGGCAATGCCGTCTGCGAAAACTGCTTCGGGCAGGGTATCTAAGGTATCCACATCGCAGAGCACCAGATGCGGCTGATAAAACGCACCTGCCATGTTCTTGCCTGCCCTGAGGTCAATGGCTGTTTTGCCGCCGACAGAGGAATCCACCGCCGCCAGAAATGTAGTCGGCACCTGCACAAAGCGAATTCCTCTCTGATAAACCGCCGCCGCGAAGCCTGCCATATCACCTGCAACACCGCCGCCCAGCGCAATAATGATATCCTGTCGGGTGATTTCCTGCTCCGCCAAAAATTCTAAAATATCGCTCAATGTGCCGATATGCTTAGAGCCTTCTCCGGCAGGGTAGGAGAAGCGGCAGGTGGTGAACCCTGCCGCCGCTAAGGATTGCTCCGCCTGCTCCGCATAAAGCTTTTCTACTGTTGTATCTGTGATAACTGCCGCCTTGCAGGGGCGGATGCGTTTGGCAACCTCCGTCCCAAGCTGTGCAAGCAGTCCCCGTCCAATCAGAACCGCATATTCCGTAGACGCACTGACAATCACTTTTCTCATACTATTTTCACAACCTTAATCAAAGTCCTTGATTTCATCAATGGCGATACATTTTTCTCTACCCTCTCTGAGCAGCTCACACAGGGTATCCGCATCCTTTGCCTTAATGGCATCGCTGTATGCCTGCATGCGTGCAATCAGACTGTCAATCTCATTGGCAAGGTTATCGCCGTTATCCAAAAACAGCTCCGTCCACATATTTTCATTCAAGCGCGCCACACGGGTCATGTCCTGAAAGCTGCCGCCGGAAAAGTCCTTGAAATTATCGGACAATGCACCCTTGACATACGCACTGGAAACCACATGTGCCAGCTGAGAGGTATATGCAATCATTGCATCATGCTCCTCTGTTGTGGTAAATTTCAATCTTGCGAAGCCCAGCTTTTTGAAAAACATGCTCAGTGCATTCATCAGACCGAGGTCTGTTCCCTTATACGGCGTTACAACCAAAGTTGCGCCATTAAACATATCTGCTGTGGAATAGGTAAAGCCGGAGCGTTCCACGCCTGCCATGGGGTGCGCCCCCACGAAGGTAAAGCCGTTTTCCGCCGCTACCGCCTGCACCTGCTCGCAAATCACTCTTTTTACACCGGCGCAATCGACCACAACCGCGCCCTTCTTGAAATCCTTTGCGTGTGCCTTAATATACTCTATCGTCAGCTGAGGATACAGCCCCAGCAGAATCAAATCGCAATCCTTGGGGTTGCCGTCCTCCATAAAGCCATGCACCGCCTCCATCAGCAATGCACTGTAGCGAATGGTTTCGGAGACATCCCATCCAAGCACCGTATGCTCTGTTTTTTTCTTTACTGCCTTTGCCATAGAGCCGCCAATCAGCCCAAGACCAACTACGCCAACCTTCATATCATTCACCTTCTTTTCCTACCGCTTGATTAGTAATCGTATTTGCAGGCGAAGGGTCTCAGCTGGAATACCTGCTTTGCAACATCATCGAACTGATCCGGTGTCAGGGACTGAGGGCCGTCGCACAGCGCCTTTTCAGGGTTATTGTGCACCTCAATCATCAAGCCGTCTGCGCCCGCTACGGTTGCTGCCATTGCCATGGGCTTTACGAGATGTGCATAGCCCATTGCATGGCTGGGGTCAACCACGATAGGCAGATGGGTCAGCTTTTTCAGAACAGGAACGGCACTCAGATCCAGTGTATTTCTTGTTCTGGTTTCAAAGGTACGAATCCCTCTTTCGCAAAGGATTACGTTTTCGTTGCCGCTTGCCATGATGTATTCTGCGCTCATCAGAAGCTCATCAATCGTATTTGCAAGACCTCTTTTCAGCAGAATCGGCTTGGACATCTTGCCGACCTCCTTCAGCAGCTCGAAGTTCTGCATATTTCTTGCGCCAACCTGCACAAGGTCAACGGATTCTTCAAACATGGGGATATGTACCGCATTCATGATTTCGGAAACGATAGGCAGACCTGTCAGCTGCTTTGCTTCTACCAGCAGCTTCAGACCATCGCCCTTCAGACCCTGGAATGCGTAGGGGGAGGTTCTGGGCTTGAATGCGCCGCCACGCAGCAGACCTGCACCTGCCGCTTTGACTCTTTCTGCGATTTCACAAACCTGTGCTTCGCTTTCAACGGAGCAGGGGCCTGCGATAATCTGGAAATTGCCACCGCCGATTTTTACGCCTGCAATATCAACTACCTGATCTGCATTATGGAATTTACGGTTTGCATTTTTGAAGGGCTCCTGAATACGCTGCACATTTTCAACGATATCCAGCGCTCTGACCAGATCCATATCTACCACAGAGGTATCGCCAACCAGACCAACGATGGTATGATTCACACCGCGGGAAATATGGGTGCTGATGCCCATGCTGCTAAGCCATACCTTCAGGTTTTCAATCTGTTCTTCCTTTGTGTCGGGTTTCAATACTACTACCATAATTTTCTCCTCCTTAAAAAATCCTTTTGTCCTGTTTTCTTTTGTTCCTGCTTCACAAGCTTTTTTGTGCTGCACGCTTTTCTCATATAAAAGAAAAAGCTTCGCAGCGAATTTCACTGCGAAGCTCCTATGCTTTCAATAAGAAAAAACCATCAAAACAAACCGTCTTTCCTTAACAGTAAAATTCACTTTGAATCTCTGAAAACACGGTAAAAGTAAAAGTATGCAGTTGCGAAAATCTGATTCTGTTTCATGATTTGCATCCTCTTTCTTTTTTTGCTTGGTGATTTATTTTTAATCATACTAGCACATCGGTTAATGAAAGTAAACCCATTTCGGCAAAAAAATCAATTCTGTGAAAAAAGGCGAAAGGTTTTTGGAAAATGTGGAAATTTTCGTGTATTTCTTTCAATACAATGGTGGGTTGTAATACATAGGAAACAGATAATATGAAAAAAGGCCCTTGATTCCTCAAGGGTCTTACAAGCTGCTAACGGGATTCGAACCCGTGACCTCCGCCTTACCAAGGCGACGCTCTACCTACTGAGCCATAGCAGCAAAGGTTGATAAAAACTATCAGCCTGTCTATAGTATCATATTCCTTCCGCCTCGTCAAGATTTTTTTCTTCCAAAAAGTGCTCTAATTTTTTCTTGACGCGCTGAAGGGCGTTATCAATGGATTTTTCGGGCTTATCCAGAACGCGGGCAATTTCAAAATAGCTTCTGCCCTGCAGATAAAGCACAAGCACTCTGGTTTCAAAGCTGCTGAGCTTTTTCATCATCTGGTGCTCAAGAAAGCTTTTATTTTCCTGCCCAATCAGGAGAACCTCCGGATTGAGCAAGGCACCACTCTGCAAAAGATCCATATAGGTCTGCTCGGATTCCTCCTCATAAACGGGCTTATTCAGAGAAACATAGGAATTGAGCGGCTGATGCTTCTGTCTGGTCGCTGCCTTAATGGCAGTAATCATCTGGCGATTCACGCAAAGCTCCGCAAAGCTGTGAAAGGATGCGTTCTTTTCCTCATTATAATCACGCACTGCCTTATACAGCCCAATCATGCCCTCCTGAATGATATCCTCGTTATCCGCACCAATCAGGAAATAGGCTCTCGACTTTGCGCGCACCAAAAATTTATATTTATCCAACAAAAATTCCTGTGCCTCCTCATCGCCGCTCTGCGCCAGCAGTACCAGCTCCTCATCACTTATTGTCGCATATTTCTGTTCTCTTGTCATTTCTGTCATAAAAATTCTCCGTTGTTGTTTATTTTTTTCGACGCAATTCCTCAAACCATGCCAAGACCTCCTCATCCAGATGGTCCGCCAGAATATTATTTTTCGGCGGTCTGTTCCGGATAAAGCGTTCACGCAGCTCCGTTTCGGCGGCAGTGACCTCGTTCCATAGCTCTCTCGCCGTCATACGAATCGCCCCCTGCCCATAAATAATCAGCTGCTCCAGACCGTCCCCCGTTGCCACGCGCACCTTATAATGCTTCGGCATGGAGGTTACGACACGCTCGATATAATGGTCGGCGGTTTCCGCTTCCTTGGTATAGACTACGAAAATATTATTATATTCATAGACGGTACCGATATTCCCCTTGACCAGATAGCCATCGAACACCAGAATGACCGTTGCCTGCTTGGTGCCTTTATAATTCGAGAGGATATCCATCAGCCGCTGGCGGGCGCTTTCCAGACTGACATCCTCCACCAGCTCTCTCAATTCGCTCCATGCGTGGATAATATTATAGCCATCCACAAGCAAAAATTCCTTTGCCAACAGATTCCCCTCCTTTCTTCGGTAGACATTCTTCTGGGGGGCGCTGTCCCCCTCACCCCCAGCCAAGGGAGTCACTCCCTTGGAACCCGATACCACAGTATGGTACTGCAAGAATCGGATAAACGGATCTAATATCCTCGTGGGGTAAAAGACAATGCCATTAAATCATTACTTGCTGTAATTCCTCTGGCGCACAACCTCATACATCAAAAGTGCTGCCGCAACAGAGGCATTCAAAGAAGAAATTTTCCCATACATCGGGATAGATGCGGTGAAATCGCAGTTTTCCTTCACCAATCTGCTGACACCCTCACCCTCACTGCCAATCACCAGACCGATAGGGCCTTTCAGATTGGTATCGAAATGGTCATTTTCGCCCATATCCGCGCAGGCAAACCAAAGACCCTCCTTCTTGAGCTGCTCCATGGTTTTCACGAGATTCGTCACCTTTGCCACAGGCATATATTCTATCGCACCTGCGGAGGTTTTTCCGACTGTTGCATTCAGCCCGACGGAGCGACGCTTCGGGATAATCACGCCATGCGCGCCGGCACATTCCGCCGTTCTGAGAATCGCGCCCAGATTATGCGGATCTGTGATACCATCCAGAAGGATGATAAAGGGGTCTTCTCCCTTTGCTCTTGCCGCCGCAAGAATATCCTCCACCTCTACATAATCATGCGCGGAAACCAGCGCAATCACGCCCTGATGGTTCTTTGTCTGGGAAAGCTCGTCCAGCTTCTGGCGGCTTACCTCCTGAATGACAACGCCTTTTTCTGCCGCCTGTGCAACAATCCGCTTAATCGTGCCCTCCACGTTGCCCTTCTGCACCATAATCTTTTCGATATCTCTGCCGCTGCGCAGCACCTCCAGCACGGCATTTCTACCCTCCAGCTGGTTTTCGTTCAATTCTCTTTCCCGTCTTTTTTCTCGTTCCAAAAACGCCCCTCCTCGCCTATATTTTACGGTTTCATTCATACAGCATAAAGCCGAGGGGACTTTCAGAGGCATTCCGCCCCTCCCTTCGGCTTTGTTTTTCAGTTACTTTTCCAATTTTTCTGCCATTCCCAGCTTAAACAGCTCTACAACTCTCTCTTTTTCTCCCTTGAGATAAAGGTAGCCGAACAGCGCTTCCAAGCCTGTCGCATGGCGATAATCCATCAAATCTGCATTTTTCGGCACAGTGAAGGATTTTGCATTGCGCCCCCTGCGGAACACATCCGCCTCCTCCTCTGTCAGGATATCCTGAATCCGATAATACATTTCTGCCTGCGCCTTTGCATTGACAATGGCTCTTGCTTTTTTATGCAGCTTATTCACAGGGGCATTGCCGTCCGTCAAAACAGTCAGCCGCACCAAAACCTCAAATACCGCATCCCCGATATGCGCAAGTGCAAGGGAATTATATTCTCTTGGGTTCAGTATGCTCCGTCCGCCTAAAACCACATCCAGTTCTTCTAAATTCATAGCTTAGCCTCTGAACCACTGTACGCCCTGACGGGTATCCTTAATGGTAATGCCCATCGCTGCCAGTTCATCTCTAATGGCATCCGCCTTTGCGAAATCCTTCGCCTTCTTTGCTTCGGTTCTTTCGGCAATCAGTGCTTCAATCTTTGCAACATCCTCATCGGATACTGCTTCCTCTGCCACTTCGGCAACGCCCAGAACACCGCACAGGTGATCCAGCATATCCTGAATTTTTTCTGCAAATTCCTTGGACGCGCCTGCCTTGATTTCTGTATTGGAGAAACGCACCAGCTCATAGATTGCGGAAACGGCATCTGCTGTATTGAAGTCATCATCCATCGCTGCTTCAAACTGCTCCTTGTAGCCGTTCAGTTCTGCTTCCTTTGCAGCTTCCTCCGCTGTCATTTTGGTATCTGCTACATTCTTGATATAGAAATTCAGTTCTTTTCTTGCATTTTTGATTCTTTCCAGACCGTTCTGGCAAGCCTTCATCAGTTCATCGCTGAAGTTGATGGGGCTTCTGTAGTGACCGTTCAGAATGAAGAAACGGATAACCTCATAAGGGAAGTGCTTTGCAATATCTCTTACTGTGAAGAAGTTGCCCAGAGATTTGGACATTTTTTCATTATCAACGGTAATAAAGCCGTTGTGCAGCCAATATCTCGCAAAGGTACAGCCGTTTGCTGCTTCGGACTGTGCGATTTCGTTTTCATGGTGAGGGAAAATCAAATCCTCACCGCCTGCATGGATATCAAAGGTATCCCCCAAATAATGCTTGGACATAACGGAGCATTCAATGTGCCAACCGGGTCTGCCTTCGCCCCAAGGGGATGTCCAGCTGGGTTCGCCCTCCTTTTTGGGCTTCCACAGAACGAAGTCTGTCGGATTTTTCTTTGCATCATCAATCGCAACACGCTCAGATGCGCCCGCAATCAGCTCATCCAGATTTTTTCTGGAAAGCTTGCCATATTCCGGGAATTTCTTTGTATCATAATAAACAGTGCCATGGTCCTCATACGCAAAGCCCTTATCAATCAGGGTCTGCACCATTGCGATAATGCCGTCCATTTCCTCTGTTACGCGAGGGTGTACGGTTGCTCTTTTTACATTCAGACCATCTGCATCGCGGAACGCTTCTTCAATGTATTTATTAGAGATTTCCGCCATGGTTTTGCCTTCCTTATTGGCTCTGTTGATGATTTTGTCATCAACGTCCGTGAAGTTCTGCACATAGGTCACTTCGTAGCCCTTATATTCCAGATAGCGTCTTACCGTATCAAAAACAACGTAGGGTCTTGCGTTGCCGATATGGATATAATCGTACACGGTGGGGCCGCAAACGTACATTTTTACCTTGCCTTCCTCCATGGGTACGAATTCTTCCTTCTGTCTTGTCATGGTATTATATAATTTCATGGGAATTCACCTTTCCTTCTTCCTAATCTATCAAAATAGTATAACACAAAAATCCGATTTTTGCTGTATTTTTCTTTCCTTTTTCCGGAAAAACATGCCTTTTCTGCGAATCAGATTGCTCTTCTCTTTATATGGCCTGTCAGCTGTTCGGGGGCAACCGGCGGAATCCGCACGCCGTCCTTGCGCACAATCATAACAGGAGAGCCGACAGCAGTTACATTGGGAGGCAAATCCTGCGTTACCACAGAGCCTGCACCAATCTTTGTATTCGCGCCGATGGTAACGGGGCCAAGCACAATCGTACCTGCGCCAATCATAACATTATCCTCAACGGTCGGGTGGCGTTTGTTTTTCTGCTTACCGGTACCGCCCAGCGTTACCCCGTGGTACAGCATAACATTATCCCCGATTTCTGCGGTTTCCCCGATAACAATGCCTGCGCCGTGGTCAATAAAGAAGCGCTTGCCGATGGTTGCGCCGGGGTGAATCTCAATCCCTGTCAGAAAACGGGACAGCTGTGACACAAAGCGTGCAGGCACCAGCAGACCCTTTTTATACAGGCTGTGCGCAATGCGATGGTTTACCACTGCCCAGAAGCTGGGGTAAAGCAATACCTCAATCGCACTTTTAAACGCAGGGTCTTTTTCTTTTATCACTGCAACAGATTCTTTCCAAAATTTCTTCAACATATCAAAATTCCTCCTAAAACGATATCCATAGTGTGCTTTTATCAGAACGCCCTGCTGCTTACACAGAGGGCTTGCTACACACTTCCGTCCGTCTCGGTCTTTCGATAAATTGCATGCACAGGCAGCCAATCGACCCCCGATTTTTATTTTTTCCCTTCTGATTCTTCCAAGAAGCCATCTGGCTCACCTCCCTTTGGAATGGTCTGTGTCGACCTTCTGTCGTTTTTTTAATAACCGTTTTTTTGTAATAAAAAACGCCCTTGCAAAAATATGCAAAGACGAAAAATATCGCGGTTCCACTTTACTTAGACGGCATCTAAAAATGCCATCTCACCTCAATGACTGTAACGGTGTCAACGGATACAGGCTACTCTCGGTTCGCCCGTTCAGTTCAGGAACGCACTTCATCCTCCCCCAGTCTGTAAACGGCTTACACCCAATGTATTTTAAGGTAGTGACAATCAAATTTATGCCAAAGCATAAACTCAAATCTCACCGCCTTTCACCAAGGCCGTTATTCTCTGTCAGGTGGATTGGAAAATCATCATTTCCCAAGAGGATTACTCTTTTCCATCATCACTTTTTCTTGTTTTGATATTCTTATTTTTCCTCCAGCAGACAAACTGCCGAAGCTGCGATGCCCAAGCCCGCACCGGTAAACCCAAGCCCCTCCTCTGTTGTTGCTTTGACGTTAATCTGCTTCAAATCAATCCGAAGAGTTTCTGCAATATTTTTCCGCATTTGTTCGATATGCGGTGCCATTTTGGGTCTTTGTGCAATAATTGTCGCATCGATATTTATTATACAATATCCTTCTGCCAAAATCAACCCCAAAACGTGGGATAATAATTTTCTGCTGTCTGCGCCTTTATACTGTGGGTCGTTATCAGGAAAATGCCTGCCGATATCGCCCAAGGCAGCCGCCCCCAGAAGCGCATCCGCAATGGCATGCAGCAGTACATCTGCATCGGAATGTCCCAAGAGTCCCTTTTCATAGGGGATTTTCACGCCGCCAATGATACAATCCCTGCCTTCTGCTAATTTATGCACATCATAACCGGAGCCGATTCTCATGCTTTTCTCCTTTCAATATATGCCGGAGGGAGAATAAATTCTCCCATTCGGACTACCAACCGAACCGTGTTTTTATCTTTGTTTTTCCAATATAGCCCGATTTTTTCCTTCTGTCAACCACCTATTGCTTTGAATTTTTCACACTGACTCAAGCGCATAAAAAAAGAGAGCCTTTTCAGACTCTCGAAGCTAGGGTAGCAGGATTCGAACCTGCGAATGACG
>ERZ791909.1698-NODE-1698-length-14642-cov-2.855008_pt1 | contig 14642 bp, 9 predicted proteins | sample MGYA00510143_ERZ791909 | MGnify/ENA primary metagenome ERZ791909 (study PRJEB30046, sample SAMN00792093) | human gut metagenome | study: EMG produced TPA metagenomics assembly of the A metagenome-wide association study of gut microbiota in type 2... | reverse complement strand
TGTATTTTCCTCCGTACTTCTTTGGAAATCTCCAGAAACATATAGTTCAGCTTTCCGGAATGGATGCCTGCTTCATTGTCTTTGTACTTTTTGTTGGCGTACTGTTTGGATTTCTCGAAAGTGAGCAGTGACATTTCGTTCTGCGATTTGCCGACCATGGTAGAGTCCAGTTGTTCATCCGGGAAGAAGTCGTCGAGGTCTACATCACCAATCATCGTCGTTTCGAGGAAGTTCATGTCCTTATGGGAGTTGTCGGTGTAATATCCTACGAACATATGCCCCGGTGTACGTACCAGTATCGGTTCGATATTGATAGCCCGAAGGAGCGAAGCGAACAGTACGCTGCCGTCCACACAGTTGATCTGCGACGATTCCAGCGCATCGTCAAAGGTGCGGACACGTTGCGAGAAAACGACATTGCTCGAAAGGCTCGTATTGGATACGGAACTGTAGCGGAACTTACGTTTCTGTAAGATGTTCCAAAGTGCGTACACCTGCTTGTCTACCGCACCTTTGGCCGTGCTCTGGTAGCCCAGGAAACGATTCACGATGCGGGTATTCAGCGCTTCACGAAGCAGCTGGTCGATCATCGGATTCTCTTCGTTGACGTATGCGGCAAAAAAGATACTGGTATCGTAAAACTTCGTCCCGTTCGCCACATAACCCAACAGGCATTCATTGACGCTACGCACCGAAAACGTACGTACCCGTTGTCCCAAGTCTTTCCCGTTCATCTCCACTTTTACGGCTACGCTCACCGGTTCCGCCTGTGCGTTATTCTTCAGTGCCTCGTAATTCCAGATGATATCGGGATAAATAGTATATTCCGTCCTCGGCTTGTTCAGCACAAATTCCGACACGGAACGGGAAAAGAAAGGGGTCTCGGCAACCTCTATCCGCACCCGGCTATAAGCAGTCCTTGACTTCACCCGAACGGCGATACACGATTTCGGATTTCCGAGGCAGGTAGAGTCCGAAGGAGTAATCACCTGCGCGTCCGTAGTGGCTACCGACAGGATGGCCGACGGAAAGATATTTCCTCCCAGATCGTCTACGATCTCAAAGCCGGAATTAAAAGAAGTATATTTAAAGACAGAGATTCCCCCGATGAGAAGAAGCAGTACAATCACCCCTCCTACCACTTCGCGCCTGTATCGTTTCAAGTCTATTTTTATCATGATCTGCAAACTGTGTATTTATTATCCTATCGCTACACAAAGATAACAAATAACAGACGGTTTTTCCTCGCATATCCCATAAAAACTTTCAAATATCATCCCGATGCCCGCATTCAGCGGAATGTAATACGATTGTAATATTTGTTTCATCCGCCCGTAACAAAGTCTTCTCATCTTTGTCCCGAAATAAAAAAAAGCTTAACTTTGTCATATCACATTAATACATATATCATATGAACGATTACCGTATTTTAGTTGTCGACGATGAAGAAGACCTCTGTGAGATTCTGAAATTCAATCTTGAAAACGAAGGTTATGAAGTGGATACCGCCAATTCTGCCGAAGAAGCGCTAAAAATGGACATCAGCAGTTATCACCTGATTCTCCTCGATGTGATGATGGGAGAAATCTCCGGCTTCAAAATGGCGAATATGCTGAAAAAAGACAAGAAAACAGCTAAAGTGCCCATTATCTTTATCACAGCCAAAGATACGGAAAACGATACGGTCACAGGCTTTAACCTGGGAGCGGATGATTATATTTCCAAACCTTTTTCCCTGCGTGAAGTGATCGCACGTGTGAAGGCCGTACTCCGGCGTACCGCAACAGCGGAAACGGAAAGAGCCCCCGAACGGCTCGTCTATCAGTCATTGGTCATTGATATTACCAAGAAAAAGGTTAGTATCGACGGCGAAGAAGTGCAGCTTACTAAAAAAGAATTTGAAATATTGCTTCTATTGGTACAGAACAAAGGACGTGTATTTTCACGCGAAGATATCCTCACCCGCATCTGGAGCGATGAAGTTTACGTGCTCGACCGTACTATCGACGTAAATATCACCCGCTTGCGGAAAAAGATAGGCGAATACGGCAAATGCATTGTCACCCGCCTCGGATACGGATACTGTTTCGAAGCAGAATAATTATTGATTATGAACCTACCTGTCAATCAAAAACATTTCCTCTCTTTCAGCCGGAAACTCTTTCTTTCGGTCATTTCGTTGTTCCTGGTATTCGCAATCTGTTTCATCGCCTATCAGTACCAACGGGAAAGGGAATATAAAGTCGAACTGCTGAATACACAGTTACAAGACTATAACAGCCGGCTGTACGAACAACTGAACGATAGTCCGGCTATCGAAGAAACTACCGACAAATATATCCGTGACCATGCATTGAAGGATTTGCGTGTGACGCTGATTGATTTGCAGGGAAATGTCATTTATGACAGTTATAAGACACAAGAAATAAAACACGAAAACCACCGCGACCGTCCCGAAGTGCAGAGAGCCTTGAAAGAAGGAAACGGATTCGATGTACGCCGTACTTCCGAAACCACCGGACTTCCTTATTTTTACTCCGCCACACGTTACGGGGATTATATTGTCCGGTCGGCGTTGCCGTATAATGTCAGCTTAATCAATAACCTGAAAGCAGACCCGCATTACCTGTGGTTCACCGTGATTGTTTCTTTATTGCTGATGATTATTTTCTATAAATTCACCAATAAGCTGGGAACTTCGATCAGCCAACTCCGCGAGTTTGCCATGCGTGCCGACCGGAATGAGCCTATCGAAATGGCGATGCAGTCAGCCTTTCCGCACAACGAACTGGGAGAAATTTCACAGCATATCATTCAGATCTACAAACGTCTGCACGAAACGAAAGAAGCACTTTATATCGAACGTGAAAAACTGATTACCCATCTTCAGATTTCGCACGAGGGACTAGGGATATTCACGAAAGACAAAAAAGAGATTCTGGTCAACAATCTCTTTACCCAATACAGCAATCTGATTTCCGACTCTAACCTGGAAACGACGGAAGAGGTCTTTGCAATCAGTGAGCTGAAAGAGATTATCCATTTTATAAACAAGAACCAGCAACAACGTTCGCTCAGTAAAGATGAGAAGCGGATGTCTATTACTATTAATAAGAACGGACGTACATTTATCGTAGAATGTATTATCTTCCAAGATGCCAGTTTCGAGATTTCTATCAACGATGTCACTCAGGAAGAAGAACAGGTGCGCCTGAAACGCCAACTGACGCAGAACATTGCCCACGAATTGAAAACACCTGTCAGCAGTATCCAAGGGTATCTGGAAACAATCGTCAACAATGATAATATTTCACGGGAGAAAATGAACACTTTCCTTGAACGTTGTTATGCACAAAGTAATCGTCTGAGCCGGCTGTTGCGTGACATATCTGTATTGACGCGCATGGACGAAGCCGCCAACATGATCGACATGGAACGGGTGGACATCAGTGTATTGGTAGGTAACATCATCAACGAAGTTGCTTTGGAATTGGAAGAAAAACATATCACTATCGTCGACTCATTAAAGAAGGGAATACAGATCAAGGGTAATTACTCCCTGCTCTACTCCATTTTCCGCAATTTAATGGATAATGCGATTGCTTACGCCGGAACGAATATTCAAATCAACATCAACTGTTTCCGTGAGGACGAGAACTTCTACTATTTCAGTTTCTCCGATACGGGCGTAGGCGTACCGGCCGAACACCTGAACCGTTTATTCGAGCGTTTCTACCGGGTAGATAAAGGTCGCTCACGCAAACTGGGCGGTACTGGTTTGGGGCTGGCTATCGTAAAAAATGCCGTGATTATTCATGGCGGCAATATCTCCGCCAAAAGCAGTCAAAGCGGTGGACTGGAATTCGTGTTTACACTGGGGAAAGAGAAATAATCTTTCTCCGGCAGATATAGATTATTACTCGTCTCATTCGAGTCTGCTTACACGTTCCGAAAAAATTACCGGAGAAAGACTTCAATTATTATTACCATAAAAATACAAATCTCGAGACTTAGAATAAGCGTTATATAAAAAAACGAACATTCCACTACATAAACGTTCTTATCGTTATTAATAAATTCAATGATCGTTTATTATAAACGTCCCCTCCGTTTATTATAAACTTTAAAATAAAAATTCACAGAAAAACATCCGAAATAATACAACAAAAAAGGCTGCGAACCTTATAAAATTCGCAGCCTTTAGCCAGAATTGATCGCCCTTCCCCTCATCAAAAAAGGAGGAGACAATCTATATTTGTTGTAAAATTACACCACTTTCTACTTTTATTCCATACTTTTTCATTCTTCTGTTATTGATTTCACGTTCTCTGTCTACAAATATACAACATAAAAAAGCATTTGTCAAGTCCCTCCGACGAAATTATAGTTAACTGATAACTTCAAATAATATCCTGCCGAACAAAAAAAGAAGAATGTTTTGAATAAAATAAAAAGGGAGTTATCTTTGCCTGCAACTTGAAAAATAATCAGATAAATGTAGAACAGCAAGTCATGAAAACAAACTTAAATATCCTTCCCATTCTCTGCTTCCTCCTCCTTTGGTCCTGCAAAAGCGGGAATGCTTCAAGCCAGACTAAAAACGAAGTGTCACAGGACACTATCAAGACTTTCACGCTGCCCGCTATCCCTCAAATAATGGTAGCACCGGAACAACGTGCCGAGTTCTTAGTAAAGCACTACTGGGATAATGTGAACTTCGCCGACACCAACTACATTCATCATCCGGAAATAACCGAACAGGCGTGGGTGGATTACTGCGACATTCTGAATCATGTCCCCCTCAAAACCGCACAGGAAGCTATACGCAAAACGATCGACCGCACAAACGTAGACAAGAAAGTATTCGCCTACATCACCGATTTAGCGGATAAATACTTATATGACCCCAACTCTCCGATGCGTAACGAGGAATTTTATATTCCCGTATTGGAAGCAATGGCAGCCTCTCCCGTATTGGAAGAGATAGAAAAAGTACGCCCCAAGGCACGGTTGGAATTAGCTCAAAAGAACCGCATAGGCACCAAAGCTATAAACTTCACCTATACCCTTGCTTCCGGCGCTCAAGGCTCCCTCTATCAGCTTAATGCCGATTATCTTCTGCTATTTATCAATAATCCCGGTTGCCACGCTTGTACGGAGACAATCGAAGGTTTAAAGCAAGCCCCTATCATCAGCCAACTCATAAAGGAGAAGAAGCTGATCGTCCTTTCTATCTACCCCGATGAAGAGTTGGATGACTGGCGCAAACATCTGAATGAATTTCCCAAAGAATGGATTAACGGATATGATAAGAAATTCACAATCAAAGAGAAACAACTGTATGACCTGAAAGCGATCCCTACTTTATACCTATTAAATAAAGAGAAAACCGTATTGTTGAAAGATGCTACCGCACAAGCGATTGAAGAATACCTGATGATACATCAATAATCTTCTTCTTTCTTGCATAAAACAAATAAACTATCTATCTTTGTCGCGCATCGGTTTGCAACTCTCACATACGAGGGAAGCGATTAAAAGGGAATCAGGTGTAAATCCTGAACAGTCCCGCTGCTGTAAGTTCCACACATTACGTTGCGAGCAACCTACTTTTAGCCACTGGAAAGAAACTTCCGGGAAGGCGCCCGCAACAGGAACAAGTCAGAAGACCTGCCGTGCAACCAATTTCACTGCTTTCGAGGAAAAAGCGTTGAGTCTAATGAACCGGACAATTCGTCTATCATTTCATTCATCACTCTGATTCAGAGAAAGTATGTTTAAATTAATAAACTCTGCCAAAGTTTATTTAGCGTGTCCGGTCGAAGGGATTTCGCCCGGACACTTTTAAAATGTGAAAACAGCCAGAAAATCAAGGATGAGATATGTGATGTTTTATATGAGTATCTGTGCAGCATTCTGCTGCCAATTTCTATCCATACCGCTTTTTGCACAACAGCAGAAAGTGGATACAACGCATACCTATTTTATTCCGGAGGTTACCGTTTCTGATATTTACCAGACCCGTGAGGTCCGTTCTACTGCACCTCTACAACTATTTTCCAAAGAAGCCCTGAAGAATCTGCACGCCTTGCAAGTGTCCGATGCGGTGAAGCATTTTGCCGGTGTGACTGTAAAAGACTACGGAGGTATAGGAGGTCTGAAAACTGTCTCCATACGCAGTTTGGGAGCACAGCACACCGCCGTAGGCTATGACGGAATTGCCATAACGGACTGTCAGACGGGACAGATCGACATCGGCCGTTTCTCACTTGATAATGTAGATCAACTTTCGTTGAGCAACGGGCAGAGTGACAATATCTTCCAACCGGCACGTTTCTTCGCTTCTGCAGGAATATTGGACATACAGACACTCACTCCCCGCTTTGAGAAAGGGAAACGAACTAATATAAGCGCTGCTTTCAAAACCGGTTCGTGGGGACTTGTCAATCCCTCTATCTTATTGGAACAACAACTCAGCCCCCAATGGACAGTTTCGGCGAACGGTGAATGGATGTCGTCAGACGGACAATATCCGTACACGCTACGTTATGGAAACGCAGCAGACGACCTGACTTCACGTGAAAAACGGAAGAACACGGATGTCGAAACGTTCCGTGCCGAAGCCGGGCTTTACGGCAACTTCTCCGACAAAGAGCAATGGCGGCTAAAAGCTTACTACTTCCAGTCTTCCAGGGGATTGCCGAAAGCGACCACGCTATATAACGACTTTTCCGCACAGCACCTCTGGGACAAAAATACATTTATACAAAGCCAATATAAAAAGGAATTCAGCCGGCAATGGGTATTCCGGACTTCTGCCAAATGGAACTGGAGTTATCAGCATTATCTGGACCCTGCTATCAAAAACAATGAAGGCAAAACAGAGAACAGCTATTACCAGCAGGAATACTATCTTTCCGCCTCCGTGTTATACAGGCTGCTGAACAATCTTTCGTTTTCATTGTCTACCGACGGCAGTATCAACACGATGAATGCCAACATGGCAGACTTTGCACATCCCACACGCTATTCGTGGTTGACAGCCATTGCCGGAAAATACGTCAACGAATGGTTCACTCTATCTGTTTCCGCCTTGGCAACCGTTATCAACGAGCAGACCGACAAGGGAGGAAGCGCAGGCAATCACCGCAAATTAACTCCTTACGTCAGCGCCACATTCAAGCCTTTCCGGAATGAAGAATTTCGTGTCCGTTTCTTCTACAAAGATATTTTCCGTTTGCCTAGTTTCAATGATTTATATTATCAGGAAGTGGGTAACAGCAAATTGAAACCCGAAAATGCCCGTCAATACAATATCGGTTTGACGTATAGCAGAAATGTATGTACATTCCTGCCCTACCTGTCGGCAACCGTTGACGCATATTATAACAAAGTGACGGACAAAATCATTGCTTACCCGACCAAGAACCTTGCTGTGTGGAGCATGAGGAATTTGGGCAGTGTAGAGATCAAAGGTATTGACGCCACAGGAAGCCTATCGCTCCAACCCTGGGAAAGTATCCGTATCAATTTTTCCGGGAACTATACTTATCAACGGGCATTAGATGTCACAACTCCGGATGCCAGTTCGAACAAATCGACATATAAACATCAGATAGCCTACACCCCCCGCGTCTCCGCTTCGGGACAAGCGGGCATCGAAACACCCTGGATAGATTTATCTTATTCGTTCCTCTTTTCGGGAAAACGTTATGCGTTGGGACAGAACATTCCCGAAAACCGGTTGGCCAGTTACAGCGATCACAGTATTTCAGCCGGCCGAGACTTCCGGATAAGAAAAGTTACAACGTCTCTTAGCGTAGAGGTTTTGAATCTGCTGGATAAAAATTACGAGATTGTTCAGTTCTTCCCCATGCCCGGCCGTTCAGTCAGGGCAACATTGAAGATAAGATATTAATATTAAAAGGATATTATGGACGTGAAAAGGAAATTGACATATATATTCTGGTTCTGTCTGCCGCTGCTATTATTACTCAACGCTTGCGATGATATGGAGGACAAGCCCTTCACCTCATCGGACATCACAGGTGACCCGACAGAGACGGATACAGCCGAACTCTATGCGTTGTGCGAAGGATTGTTCAATCAGAATAACAGTTCGCTGATGCGTTTTTCTTTCAATAACCAGCGAATGGTACGCAATTATTTCAAGACGATCAATCACCGGGGACTGGGAGATACGGCTAATGATCTGGCAATTTACGGTAGCAAGATATATATTGTAGCCAACGTTTCCAGTACGATAGAAATAGTGGATTTCCAAACGGGAAACTCGCTGAAACAGATTCAAATGCTGACAGAGAACGGAAATCCCCGGGAACCGCGATACATTGCTTTTCATAAAGAAAAAGCCTATGTCTGTTCTTATGACGGTACGGTAGCACGTATTGACACGGCTTCGCTTGCCATAGACGCTATGACAACAGTGGGACGTAATCCTGACGGAATTTGTGTACAGGATGACAAGTTATATGTTTCCAACTCCGGCGGATTGGACCATGCGTCGGGATTGGGGGTAGACAATACAGTGTCCGTGGTTGACATCGCTACATTCAAGGAAACCGATAAAATTATCGTAGGTCCGAATCCGGGAAAGATCATTGCCGATACGAAAGAAAAAGTCGTTTATGTAGCCACCCGTGGCGAAGATGTAGAAGCCGGAGATTATAATTTCGCAAAAATAGACTGCCGGACAAAGGTAGTCACCCACTATAATGAGAGAGTACAAAACTTTGCTATTGACGGAGAGATTGCTTATCTATATAACTATAATTACAGTACACAAACCGCTTCTATCAAGACATTCAATCTAAAAACAGGAGAAACTGTCCGTGAAAATTTCATTGCGGACGGAACCAATATCAGCACTCCTTATGGAATCAATGTCAATCCCTACAGTGGGAATATATATATCACAGACGCTTATGACTACACCGTATATGGAGATTTGCTTTGTTTCAACCAACAAGGACAACTCTTGTTCCGCCTGAATAATATCGGACTGAATCCAAATACAATCGTATTCAGCGACAAGGCTTCCCGAAGCGATATTGATGATACCGGAGAAACAGAAAATTCATTGGCTTTTGCCAATAAGGTATGGGAGTACAGGCCGGCTCCGGGACAATTTATCAATACTACTACATCTGCCTATAAAAATGGATTTACCTATGATGATATACTGAAAGAAGCAACCCGCAAAATACGGCAAAAATCAATCATCACTTTAGGAGGATTCGGTGGTTACATTGTTCTGGGTTTCCCGCAATCAATCCCGAACGTAGAAGGAGAGTATGATTTCAAGATAAAAGGAAATGCTTATTACAATCTGAAAACAGAAACAGGAAAATTAGGGGGAAGCGCCGAACCGGGTATCGTATTTGTATCTAAAGATGTAAATGGCAATGGAGAACCCGATGATGAGTGGTATGAGCTGGCCGGAAGCGAATACGGGAAAGATACGGAGACCCGTGGATATGAGATCACTTATTATCGACCGGAACCGGCAAACCAGAATGTCTCTTGGAAAGACAATCAAGGAAACGAAGGTGAAATCCTCCGGAACAGCTTTCATAATCAAGAGTCCTATTATCCTGTATGGATACAGGAAAATGAAATAACATTCCGGGGAACACGCTTAAAGGACAATGCTGTTCCGGAAAATGGATTATGGGTAGGATATTGCTATCCGTGGGGATATGCCGACAATCATCGTAATGATAAAGAAGGCAGTAATTTTAAAATAGACTGGGCAATAGACAGCAATGGAGAATCCATCGTTTTGGATTGTATAGACTTTGTGAAAATCATGACTGCCGTCAATCAAGACGCAGGGCAAATGGGAGAAATATCGACAGAAGTAACAACTGTCGAAAACCTGCATTTCAAGAATTAATCAATAAAACAATTAATAACTAAAAATTAAAAAAGGACATGAAGAAATTATCTTTATTACTACTGTTGTCAGTATTTGTATTTTGCAGTTGCGGGGATGATGACGATGATGTAAAAAACGAAGTGGTCGTTAGTTTTGAGAATCTATTGACCGAGGAAAACAGTCAATTTATCGCAGACGGTACCCCCAACAATCAGGCATTCCAAGAAACTGATTTCAAAGATCCTAAAAACTTAATTAATTTCAACCACTATTATGCCGACTGGGGTTCCGGTTATAGTTTTGCCGGATTTTCTTATATGAATATAACAGATAATCAAACAGCCAATAGTCCTGCACCAATAACAGGTAAAGCTAAAATTGGTAGTGTGTATATTGGTGTAGACAGTAGCGACGGAGAATATGGAACTCCAGCAATTCTGACCATATTAGATACTAACTATAAATTAAAAGGAACCTGGATAGCAAACAGTACATGGGCATACATGGGTATGATACAAGGAGACGGTTATGCAAGGGCTTTCAAGGCGGGAGATTGGTATAAAGTTACAGCAACAGGATACGATGAAGCTGGTAATGAAACAGGAAAAGCAGAAATCTTATTAGCAAATTATAAGACCGATAATGACCTTCCTGTTAAAGAATGGATATGGTTTGACCTAACCCCGCTCCAAAATGCTGTAAAAGTTAAATTTATACCCGACTCTAGTGATAAAAATGAATATGGTATAAAAACTGCTGCCTATTTCTGTCTTGACGGCATCACGTTAATTGAGAAATAAAACAATCATTCTGTCCGTTTGGCGCACTAAGTTACAGACTTAACAAGAAAGATAAGTGACCAAAGATAAACGGTGAACAATTTGTGGAGACTCCACTCATTGCTCACCGTTATTTTTTATAGAATACATAGTCCGCGTCAACACGAAGTCCACGTCAACACAAAGTCCTCACAGATACGATACCCCACAGAAAAGAGTGACTGCCCTTCCGTCGCATATTCTCTAACCTGAAAAGTGCCTTCCTTTTGAGGAATAAAATGCGATAAACAAAGTTTCCGCAAATCAGCATCGGCATTCTTCATGCATTTGAAAACCGTTTCCTTTGCCGACCAGTGCAACAGCCCCCCCCACGTAGTATCTCCCTGATAAGCCTCTACCTGCTCATCCGGACGAATAAAACGATCGAAAACTTTATGTACCCGTTTGCCATATTGTTCAATATCAATGCCAACAGGAGTTTTGGGATTAAGAATCACCGCCACATACCCTTTCGTATGCGAAATACTGATAAAAAAGGAATCATCAGTCAGAAACGGTTTGCCTTCCGAAGAATAACCTATTTGCTTATCTTCTTTCAACATAAAGTACAATAAGGCACGGACAGACAACCACTCTATCTTTCTCCGTTCGGAAGCAAATTGCAAAAGTTCCTGTTCACAACAGACCCTGCGCGCATCAGGTAAAAGAGCCAGCAATGCCTCCAGTGATTCCTCCACCTTCCAGACAGCCCATTGTGTATCATTCGTTTTATCTTGCAGAAATAATCCCATTTTACTCTTTGTCTTCCGCCCCTTCCGTTTCTTCTTTCGGCAGGATCGTAAACTTCACCTTTAAAATACGGCGGCTGTCCATTTCCAGCACTTCAAACTCATAATTATGATAAGTCACCTTCTCATGCAATGCGGGAAATTCACCTTTAATCTCAAGCAACATCCCTGCCAGTGTATCGGCATCCCCTACCACTCTCTCAAACTCATCTTCGTCCACTTTCGCAATCTTGTAAAAGTCCGTAAGCTGAGTCTTAGCTTCAAATATCCAGGTATGGTCATTCAACACGACATACGTGCGTTCCTCATCATCATATTCATCATGTATCTCACCAACAATTTCTTCAATGATATCCTCCATTGTCACCAGTCCGGAAGTACCTCCGAACTCATCCACAACGATAGCAATATGAATCTTGTTCGCCTGAAAATCACGAAGCAAATCATCAATCATCTTTGTCTCCGGCACAAAATAAGCAGGCCGGATCAATGATTGCCAACGGAAGTTATCTCCTTTGTTCACATGCGGCAGAAGGTCTTTGATATACAACACCCCTTTTATATTATCCCGCGAACCGGAATAAATAGGAATACGCGAATAAGCATTTTCAATGATACACTGCATCACCTCCTTGAAAGGGGTACGGATATCCAGATCGACCATATCCAGGCGCGACGTCATTACCTCCTTTACCGTTTCGCCACCAAAACGGATAATCCCTTCCAGAATATTATTCTCCTCGGAGATTTCCGCCTTATCCGTCAACTCCAGTGCATGCGACAGTTCATCTACGGAAATATTATGATTCTTCTTGGCGAAGTGCTTGTTCAGGAAAGTAGTAGAGCGCACCAAGACAGAAGCAATCGGATAGAATACCTTTTCCAAGGCATAAATCCCCGGTGCGGAGAAACGGCAGAAAGCCAACGTCTTCTGCGCCGAATAAATCTTCGGCATGATTTCACCGAACAACAGCAGTAAGAAAGTAAGAATAACAGTCAATATCAGGAACTCTGCCAACGGAGAATGGAATACAAACACATTCATAAAGAAGAAATTGCAGAGCATGATAATGGTTACGTTCACAAAATTATTAGTAATCAATATCGTTGCCAACAAACGTTCGGAATCATCCAGAAGAAAGCTTATCTTTTCGTCAGCAGGATGTTTGCGTTCGTCAATATCATTCTTGTCCGAGGGAGAAAGCGAGAAAAAAGCTATTTCTGAAGCCGAAGCAAAGCCGGAAGCAAGCAGGAGCACACCAGCCAGCACTATGGCAATAATAGCAGAGATAGAAGGAGTGTTTACGGTAATACCGTTGAAAATATCAGCCAATTGGCTTAAATAACCATCTGAGTCCAAAGAGTATATATTTTAGTTAAACAAAAGACAATGTGCCAATCAGCTTTTATAAACCAGTTGGCACACTGTCACAGTATTTAGAACGGCAAATCATCTGCCGGGTTATCTTGTACAGGTTGCGCCTGCGACTGCTGCGGCTGTTGGTTTTGTTGCATTTGCTGCGGCTGTTGTGACGGTGTTGCAGCCCCCTGTTGTGCAGAAGTGCCCGCACCTTGGCCGGCCCCTTTCGGGGTCAACATTTCCACATAAATCTCGGTGATATAGCGCATAGCTCCCGACTGGTCGCTGTAAGAGCGAGTTCTGATCTTTCCTTCCAGATACAGTTTGTCACCTTTGTGTACATACTTATCCACGATTTCAGCCAGACGGTTGGATGCTACAATATTATGCCATTCAGTTCTTTCGGGAATCTGCGTACCATTTTGCAATGTATATCCGCGATCGGTCGTAGCCAACGGAAAAGTTGCCACTGCCGACCCCGTATCAAAGTATTTCACCCGTGGATCTTGTCCCACGTTACCTATCAATATCACTCTGTTCACTGACATATATGTATCAAGTTTATCATTCTTTAATTCAAATCTGCTGCCAAAATTAAACAGAATAACAATAGAATGCAAGGATTGTTGTAACTTTTATTTCGAATCGACATACTTCTCAATAAAAGCGTGCACCAATCTGGGGACGGCATATTGCCCCAGTTCCTCCGCCTTTATTTTCCGATAGTTACCGAAAGAAGCCGACTCTGCGGGCAGAGTCACCTCATAGAAATTAGCATAAATCACCCGATGAGACAGCACGTGCTTCACCTCTCTGCAAACCGAACGCACCACGACCGGTTTCTCCCCCTCTGCCACTAACTCCCTAAATTCGGGTAAAGCCAGAAACTCCTCCTCCGACAAAGCAACCGAAGTCTCTATCAACGGCAATTCAAACAAATTCTTCCAAATATCATCCGCCGTCCGTTTATTTATAAAGGTATACGCGCCCGCACGTACATAAATATAATTAAAGTAACGATTCGTTGTCTTCGTCTTGTGCTGCTTCACCGGCAGTTGTGCCACCCTTCCCGCAGAAAGTGCCGAACAACTCTCCGCCAACGGGCAAAACAGGCAGTCAGGCGATTGTGGCGTACACTGTACCGCACCGAAATCCATAATCCCCTGATTGTAAAGAGCCGGCTGCTTCCTGTCCAGCATTTCATCCGCCAAGGCAGCAAACAACTTCTTCCCTTCCGTCGAATCAATCGGCGTATCAACACCGAAATAACGGGAAAGCACCCGATACACATTGCCGTCCACCACCGCATAAGGCATTCCATAGGCAAAGGAACAGATAGCCGCTGCCGTATACTCTCCCACCCCTTTCAGAGCAAGTACTTCCGGATATGTCTTAGGGAAAACACCGTTCATGCTTTTCGCCGCCGCATGAAGATTACGGGCACGCGAATAATATCCCAACCCCTGCCAGAACTTCATCACCTCATCCTCGTCCGCATCCGCCAGGCTCTGCACATCAGGAAAACGCTTGATAAACCGTAGAAAATAATCGTAGCCTTGCGCCACGCGTGTCTGCTGAAGAATAATTTCGGAAATCCATATCAGATAAGGATCCGAAGATTCCCGCCAGGGCAATTCTCGTTTATTCTCCTTATACCAGTCTATAATTGCTTTACTAAAAATATTCATTCCCATATCGGTTGTTCGTCTTACATTTATCTTGCAAATACTATCCAAAAGCAGTACAAAAGTAACTCTTTTGACTCTAAGAAAACTTAATGCCTCCACTTTTTTAGAAAAATGTGCAGAATATATTTT
>ERZ791909.1693-NODE-1693-length-14695-cov-2.703074_pt1 | contig 14695 bp, 9 predicted proteins | sample MGYA00510143_ERZ791909 | MGnify/ENA primary metagenome ERZ791909 (study PRJEB30046, sample SAMN00792093) | human gut metagenome | study: EMG produced TPA metagenomics assembly of the A metagenome-wide association study of gut microbiota in type 2... | reverse complement strand
GTGTAGATTTACCGGCACCGTTTTCTCCACTCAATGCCCACTTTTCACCCCGGCGGACTGTCCAGTCGAGCTCCTTCAGGATAGTGCGGTCATCATAACGAATACTTACCTTATTTAATTTTACCACCTCCCCGGAGTCATAGTTTGCTCCGTCATAAGGTAATCCGGCTATACGCTGTTGCAGTGCGTCCAGGACTTCTGCCTCATCGGTCACACAAAATGAAGCCAGATAAGCCTCCCTTTCCATTTTCGGAAGCACGTGCAGGTCTTCTACCGGAATCACATGGGTAATGAACGAAGGGATATCATCGAGCATCGAAAGCACAAGAATGATTTGCACGGATGACAAGCGGGTGAGACGTTCGAGCAGCGAGAAAAGCAATTCACGGGTAGGTGCATCCAAACCGATAAAAGGATTGTCCATAATCAATACCCGGGGAGCTGTCAGGAGGGTTTTAGTCAGTTGAAATTTACGTAATTCGCCACTGGAAAGAAGAATGATCTTCTTGTCCAACAATGGCTCGATGTGGAAGAGTTCGAACAATTCCTCTTTCAGCCTTTCATCTTTGATCTCTCCCAACATCTCCCGCACAGAGGGGGCATCTTCCTGATCGTGGGCATTCCAGCGTTGCTGATAGTAATAGTTGGCATCCGCCGCCCCATAGGTGTCACGGAAAGCAATATATTTCACGTTATCATATACCGTCCGGGTAGAAGAAGGAGAAAAATCGTAGTCCAATGTACCCTCACGCAAAGGATATTTACCCAAAAGCGTGTCTACAAACAAGCTTTTCCCTCCCCCATTGGGTCCTACGATGGCGATATGTTCGCCGGTAGCGATTTGTGCTGTGACAGGTTGTGCCAAACGCACAAGCGGGTTGCGTGCCACGCCACCCGCTATATTGAATGTGTATTGTTCCATAATCCTATTTCATTATTGGGCGGGGCAAAATTATACCAAAATCCGCACAAAGAGACAGAATAATACTAAAAAAACAATCTGAACAACCTATTATGTACTTTTATCATCGGATACTCAAACTGTTTTAGACCTATGGTCCCATCAGAACCTGAATTTGGGATTCTCCGGCTCGGTATGCGACTTTTCCATCAACCTCGTCAGTTTCCGAACGATATCGGGATGTTCGGCAGCCACATCATGTTCTTCCCTGAGATCACTCTCCAAGTCATAAAGCTCCATTGTAGAGTTGCCCTTACGGATGTTGTTGACAATTCCTTTCCACTTACCCATGCGAATGGCTTTGAGGCCGATTGTGGGATCGGGATATTCCCAATACAAATATTCGTGTTCTTTCTGGCGTTCCGTTTCGCCAAGCAAAGCAGGCAAGAAACTGATGCCATCGGTCTCCGGACAAGCAATGTTTGCGATATCCGCCAAGGTAGGCATCACATCCTGAAATCCGCAGATATGATCGCTCTGGGTAGACGGTTTGATTTTCCCGGGCCAGGTGACAATAGCAGGGATACGTATTCCTCCTTCGTGAACAAAACATTTTCCCCAACCATACTCAGACCTGAAAGGACCTCCACTGTCGAACCACGGCGAATCGCTACCACCATTAAAAGTCGGTCCATTATCGGAAGTAAACATGATAACCGTATTGTCGTACAGACGTTCTTTCTTCAGCTTCTCTATCAGCTTGCCTATTTGCTCGTCAAAATAACTGATCATAGCAGCATAAGTCGCATGCGGATAGCGACAAGGCATATATCCGGCTTTTCCGATGTAGGGGGCTTCGTCTCCAAACTTCCCGACATAATACTTCACCCATTTCTCCGGTGCCTGCAACGACACGTGCGGTAGCGGAGTAGTCCACATCAGGAAAAACGGTTTCTTTCTGTTCTGCCCGACAAACGAAATCAGTTCATCGAAAATAAGATCATTGGCATACTCTTTCTGCGAGAACTTGGCATAGGCGGCTTCATCACGGGGGTCGGCTCCTGCATCCAGCTTGGTCGTGTGAGGATCGAGTACTTTATTGGCCAAGTATACCCGGTCTTCATTCTTATACAAAAAGGCGGGGTAATAACTGTGTGCCTGCCGCTGGCAGTTGTATCCGTAGAAACTGTCGAATCCCTGTTTGTTGGGAGTACCTTCCGTGCCCGGAGCCCCCAGTCCCCATTTTCCAAAGCATCCGGTGACGTATCCGGCTTGCTGCATCATTCTTCCGAGAGTCATGGTATGGGCTTTTAAAGGATACTGCCCCTCCAGACCGGGATGTACATACATGGAGTCGTAATTCATGATAGCGCCCCGATAAGCCATTTCATCATTAGCCCGGATTTGCGCATGTCCCGAGTGCATACCTGTCATCAACACACAGCGGGCGGGTGCCGAAACGGGTGAACCTGTGTAATGCTGTGTGAAACTGATGCCATCCTTATACAACCGATCGATGTTCGGTGTTTCTATTTTCTCCGAACCATAACAACCGATATCCCCGTAGCCCAGATCATCCATTATGATATATATGACATTGGGTCGAGATTCTTTCACCTGGCTTTTGGCCGATAAAGCGAAAACGGACAGTCCGATATAGATTTCTATTCTTTTCATGATTAGTTTCTTTTTTTAGTCCCATTTATAATTTGTACCCGCATCTTCCTTCAATGCAGGCCCGAATGAATACCCCTGCTGTTCAAACCACAGTTGCTTAGAGAGTACTTTGCCATAAAACTCATCAAAATTTTCCGGATTGCCGGAATGCCACATCTGCTCGGCAAGTGCGAGAATACGCGGAAAGACCCGACGATCGATCATGCTTTCCGTCACCCCGTCGTCCGTCCACAAGGCAGAACTCATTCCGAGAATAAGCGGATTTTCCTCCCGGGGCCTATAAGAAGGATTATGCAAATACACATCTTCCAGATCGAAAGTGCGAGCTTGAGTATATCCCTTCCAGGGGGTAAGCGGGAAGTTCAGATACGTATAATAGTTTGTACCGCAAATCACCGGATAATTATGTCTGATGGCATTCTTCAAGGCCAGATCCCGGTGTCCTCTCCAGTTCCACCACTGTATCACCACATTGTCCGGCAAGGGATAGCCGTCTTTGTAAATCACATCTCCCCAAAAGATGGCCTTCCTCCCTTTTTGTTTCAGATAATCGGCCATCCGGGCCGAAAACCACAATTGTAGGTCATGACTGTCTTTTAGTTTTTCTTTTTCAATCCGTGACCGGCAATCGGGACATTTATCCCAATTCCCTTTAGGTGCTTCGTCGCCTCCGAGATGAATATAAGCGGACGGAAACATCCGGCATACTTCGTCCAACACATTCTTCAGGAAGATGAGTGTACTGTCTTTTCCCGCACAAAATATATTCTGCGTAAATCCGCTTTGGGGAACCTTTACCGCAATATTGAAACATCCCAGCCGGGGATATGCATTAAGTGCCGCTTCGGCATGTCCGGGCATGTCAATCTCGGGAACAACCGTAATGCCCCGGTCCGCCGCATAGCCGATGATCTCTTTCACCTCTTCTTGGGAGTAGAAGCCCTGCTGTTCCGGCCCCTGCCCTACAAAAGCTCCTATACGGGTCAAGAACGGATAGCGTTTTATTTCGATGCGCCAGCCAAGTCCTTCGGTCAGATGCCAATGAAAGTAATTCATCTTCAGCATCGAAGCCATGTCGATATATTTCTTGATCGTAGACACTTTCTGATACTGGCGTCCGGAATCCAGCATAAAGCTGCGCCATTTCACCCGTGGAAAGTCGGTGATCTCGACACAAGGAAATATCAGTCCTCTTTCCTCACCCGTGTTCCATTGCCTCAGACTTTGAATGGCATAGATAAAGCCGGCATCATCCGCTGCCCGGACAATTATTCGCTCAGGCGTCACACGGATGCGATAACCTTCTGCCGGCAAAGTAACATCTTTTTTCCAGGAGATGTGGCTGTTTACCTCCTCTTTGCGCCATTCCACAGCGCTTTCGGGCACCAGTTTTTCATAAAACAAACGTATGAAAGAGCCGGGAGACTCCTCTGCGTACATTCGTATTTTACCTTGAAGCCGTAACCGGCCGTCTGCCCTCTCTATTTTACCGGGGGTAGGCATGATGATTTGTCCGGACAAGTCGATGGAATATGAACACAGGGAAAGTAGTATTAAAATCAGGTATTTCATTTAAATGTAGTATTTTGAGTGCAAAAACTGTCCAAAGATAAGATTTTCTCCGGACAGTTTTTTATCACACGGTTAAAACCATTTGTCAATCAAACATTTCCTACTTTATTCCGTCATCCCAACCCGGATTCTGTTCAAGCTGAGGATTCAGCACCCTTTCGTTGCGGGGAATAGGATTCAGGTAATAATAATCAGGCCAAGTATGGTTCTGTGCAGGATGAAATTCAAGATAGCCTTCCGTTCCTCCACCATCGACTGTCACTTTGGTTCCGGCCGGAAAATCCGATGCTTTGACGTACATGCCCAGTTTCTTCTTCAATGCATAATGACACTTCTTCCATCTCCGCAAATCGTCGAACCTGAATCCTTCGGAAAACAATTCAATGCGGCGTTCGCGGCGAATCTCCCACAACAAGGGATTTACAGCATAATCACCCGGATAAGCAGGGTTACCCAAATCACGTTTAGGATCGAAACTGTCGTTAATTTCCGCCACCTTCATAGGAGCCACGTTAGCACGGCTACGCAATTTATTTACCGTCCGATCGGCTACCGACTGATCGAATTCACCTAATTCACACATTGCTTCAGCATAATTCAGCATCACCTCTTCCACCCTGAACAGTGGCATATCGGTCTCTTCATTTCGCTGTGATCCCATTGACAGATACGTACAATAATATTTCCAGTTATTATAGCCGAAAGCTGACTTGTACCAAGGCTGATTCTCCAAATAAAAATCGAAATGTGGGACTGCTCCCAGGATACCCCCGTCATAGCCTTGACGGAAAGGTAAAGTTTTCTGTCTCTCTTTAGCACTGCCATAGCCTATTCCCAAACGAATATTCAAGCTATCGATGAAACTTCTGTCCTTGGCAACTTCGGTAAATTGCCATTTATTACCCCAGGCATCGGTAGAAGCCGAACGGTCTATTCTGTACGGAGGAGTCACTTGCAACCAGAGTCGGTGATCCCGGCAACTAAACTCGTCATACATATCTTTGTCTCCCTTATATAACGGACTATTCCAACGGGTTTTACCATCCGAACAGAGATAACTGTCCACCAAGTCACGGGTCGGATTATAGTACGAGGCTCCTGTGGTTCCTCCGATACTAGTAGCATGTATTACGTTTTCCGCATTCGAGAACTCCCGATAGAGTATGACTCCGGGGACATCCTTCAATTCAAGCGAACAAAAAAGATCATCGTAGTTGCTGCAAATCTCGGGGAAACTATTCATAACTTCGGCAGACACCCGCTTACATTCTTTCAGATAAGTTTCGGCATCATTCAATCCGTGATATTTCCTCCATGTACCCTCAAAAAGACAGAATCGTGATATAAAGGCTTGAACGACTGCTCTATTAATCGTATTATTACCATCTCCGTTAACATTAATATGCTGTTCGGCATATTGCAGGTCTTCAAGAATATGCTTCGCAATTTCATCTCTGGATGCACGGGGCCCATTAATCAGCTCTGTATCGTTATCACTCAGCACACGGTCTATCCAAGGTACTCCACCATAAGCAGACAGCAATGAGAAGTAGCGATATGAACGAAAGAAATATCCGACACTTTTCCAATGTGCTTTCTCGGCTTCAGTCATCTGAGAGCTGTCTATCCGCCCCAACATCAGATTGACACGACGAATAAAGGCATAATAGTCCCATGCTGTATCATTCCGCTTATCGGGTACAGTGACCAGTCCTCTGATCCAGTTGCTCTCACTGCTTCCACGAGTCTGATTGTACGAGATATCATCTGTCGAGGTATCACCGTATCCTAATTTCGGCAGTGTCTCATACAATCCCCAGGCGTATGCCTTGAAGTTGTCATACGTCACAAAGGCAGTCTCTTCCGTCGGGTTGCCCAACGGATACCTTTCCATAAAATCATTGTTCAGGCAACCGGTAAAAGCGATCACACAGAATATAAACAGGGCAAATGTATATTTCTTCATACTATTTCGGTTATTTAGAATGTGACATTAAATCCAAGTGAAAACTTCTTCATAAACGGATATTCCCATGCTCCTTTCGAAAGCATATCAGACTCCAGACCTTCCGGCAAGTGATCCCATGTGTGAAGGTTTTCTCCACTGAAAAATACCTTGACCTCATCGAAGCAAATCTGCTTAGCCCAGGTTTTAGGCAAAGTATAGGATAAGGTGATATTTTGCAATTTCAAGTAAGCCGCATTAGCCAGATATTTGGTCTGCTTCCAGCGGTTCGAAGCAGTATTCACACCGTTGTTTGCATATACCCTTGGGAAATAGGCATCCGTATGCTCCGGTGTCCAGAAGTCAAGGGTTTCCTTAAACAGACTTCCCCACGTTCCGGTAGGCCATGCAATCTGATCGGTACGCCAAAAGTCACGTTTGCCCACACCACGAAGAAAGACAGAAAGGTCGAACCCTTTCCAACTCAAACCTGCATTGATGCCATAATGGAAGCGAGGTGTAGAGTTACCGATGATACGTTGGTCGCCCGGATCGTCCGCTGTTCCTTTTCCACTCCATATAGTGCTGGCATCATCATCAAAGTTTTTATAAAGTATATCACCCGGATATACTTTCCCTACTCCTTTAGGAATAGGAATGCCTTCTTTAAGCGTTCCGTCGGCATTGAAATCATCTTCTCTATAAAAACGATCGGTTACATATCCCCATATTTCACCAATCTTCTGCCCTTTGCGATAGGTGCCCAGCAAATTGGTCTCGTTGTTAAACTTGGTAATTTCACTCTGCGAATCGTAAAGATTGAATCCGATACGGTAATTGAAATCTTTGATACGGTCTCTCCAGTTCAATTCCAGTTCCCAACCATAAGTTTTCAAATTCGCAGCATTCTGCTTGGCAGCAGCCACTCCCACAACCCACGGCAAATCCATTCCCGGTGCCAGCATACCTTTTGTATCACGCCGATACCAATCGAAAGTACCATTCAGGCGATTATCAAAAAATCCGAAGTCAACACCGAAATCGAGCGTATATACTTTTTCCCAGGTGAACGCACTGCTGACCATAGGCGGAGTGGACAAAGTCGTAGGTCTTTGACCGTCTACCAGCCAATTGGTAAGCCCCGGAGCCATCTCCGGTATATACGGATAATTGTCCGGTGAGCCGTCTGCCAGCAAGATGATCTGATTTCCGATCGATCCCCACGAAGCACGAAATTTAAAGTTGGATAGAACATCGCGTGTCGCTGTCATAAAAGGTTCTTCCGAAATGCGCCAACCTGCCGAGAAAGATGGGAAGAATCCAAAACGGTTGTTTTTAGGGAATCGTGAAGTTCCGTCATATCGTCCGTTAGCTTCAAGCATGTAGCGATCCTTGTACGAATAATTCACACGGTAAAAGAGTCCTCTGAGGGCATATTCGTTAAAGGTATCCGTTGCCGTTGTGGTCCCGGTAGCTCCCGATATGGACGGCAGGTTACTCAACAATACATCTTTCCTTTCCGTCCACTGCGATTCCGCATGATTCTCTTCCTGGTTGAATCCACCCATAACACTTATATGATGATTACCTATTGAAAAGTCGTAATTAGCAAATATATTGATTGCATTATAGTTAGTAAATCCCTGTGTCAGCGCATACCGTGTATTTTCCGTGTTATTCAGGACACCGGTAAAGTTCATTCCGATGTATTTATACTGGTTCACATACATGCGGTTGTAGTTCGTCACCCGGTTGTACGTATATTCACCTGTTATCTTCAAGTTTTTCAGAGGCGAAATGATGATGATACGTCCCAAAGCCCGGAGATCCGTCTTTTTAACAATGCGTGGTTCCCCATAACGGATGTAAGTAGCGGAAGTTTCAGCCGGATAAATAATACCATCCTCTTCATAAGGCGATATATTCTGATAAGAAGGAAGTTGCATGGCACTTCCCCAAATTCCGTTTCTACCGCCTTGCTCCACTTTGTTCTGGGTAGAATTGGCATACCGTATATCCAATTGAGTGGTCAGCCATTTGTTGACCTCCACACTCAGGAAACTTGAGAGATTGGCACGCTCATACCTGTCTTTATCAGTAATAAGGATTCCGTCTTCATTGGTGTATCCCAAACCGATACGATAATTCGTTCTTGAACTTCCTCCCGAAACTGAAAAACTATGATTTTGCATAAAGCCATAATTATCCATCATATCGGCAAACATATCGTTCTCTCTCATCAGAAACAGGTTCCCATCTTCATCGAATACATATCCATTGGGATATTGGGAAGGATTAGCCATATAATCACGTATATACGTCTCCCATTGAGGAATATTCTTACCGTCTACATACGTGTCATTGGGCCATCCCATCTCTTTATATGCCAAGATGGACTCCAACGGACCGGCTTTTTGTGGCAGCTCCAATGCTTTCGAAAATGAGAAGTTATTATTATAATTGAATTTAGGAGCCATGTCCTTTTTACCTTGCTTGGTGGTAATCAAGATTACTCCAAACGCAGCACGTGCTCCGTAGATAGCTGCAGAAGCGGCATCTTTCAAGACCGAAACCGACTCGATATCCTGCGGATCGATCATATTGATATCCATCGGTACATTATTGACCAACACCAGCGGACCACCACCGTTGATAGAAGTGGTCCCTCGAATATTGTATGATAGATTGTCACCTGGAGTACCGGTCGTTCCCTCTATTTTTAATCCCGGAACCACCCCTTGCAAAGCTGCCGTAACATTTGTTATCGGACGATCTCCCAATGTTTCCTGTATATTAACTGCTGTAACTGCTCCCGTCAGATTGATCTTCTTTTGTGTTCCGAAGCCGACAACCACTACTTCATCCATCAATTGTGAATCTTCTTTCAACTGAATGACGAAATGAGTTTTTCCATTGGTACTGACCTCCTGAGGCAAATAACCGATATAGGTAACCTGCAACTTACTGTTGTCAGAGACCTCCAATGAAAATTCTCCCTCAAGATTGGTAATCGTGGCCTGCTTACCGCCTACGGCAAGCACATTCGCTCCTATAAGAGGTTCGCCGGTAACGCCCGTCACTTTACCCGTTATCTTTTTCATCTGAGTAGCTTGCCCGGCAGCAGCTTTCTCTTTCTTCTGCTCAACAGGAGTAATGACTATATGCTCAGCCTCATAACGGCAAGTAAAACCGGTATTCTTCAAAAGAGCATCCATTACAAAAGACAGTTCCTTGTCTACAAAGTTGCCTTTAATCTTCCTATTTACATCCAGTCTGGTCTGATTGTATGTAATACTCAATTGAGTCTGCTCCTCAATTTGTTCGAATACTTTTTGCAAAGACTGATTGTTGCCATACACACTTATCCGCTGATTTTGCCCGTACGCAGTGTTATAAATGCATAAAGCGAGAAGTAAAAGAACTATTTTATGAATTTTTACGGATAGAATATTCCTTAATTTGATTTTTAATTTCATAATTTTGTGAGTTAATCAATTAATACTGTTTAAAGTCTCTAAAGGTTAAAAAGTTTTTGATTGATTTCGGGGATCGGAAATGGGTGTGGTAATTTGTTTCCGGTTCCCTTTTTTGCATATGATTGTTCTCCTTTCCTTTACTTTAATGGACAAATAGATATGGATTCGTCCTTCTCCACTTTATAGGTGATACCTCCTACTGTTTTTGTTACAATATCCAAAACATGGAAAATATCATCACGACGCTTAAACTTTATTGTATAAAGGTCCGAATTGATCCGATTCGACTCCATCAGATCAGACGATAGCTGAATAGATACTGCATAGCTTCTTTCCAGTGTTCTCAGGATTTCCCTGAGTGACTGGGAAATAAAGTTCATTTCTCCCTTTGTCCAACCCGAATAAACAGAAGCGTCTATATCTGTTTTGTTGAATCTACCACTCCGATTTTCGTAATCAAGCTGCTGATTGGGTTCTAAGGTAATAAAATTGTTAGGCTGGTTTTTCTTTCTTACAGCAACAGAACCGGACTCCAATGTGGTAATTGTCCTTCTATCAAAAGGATATGCCTGCAAATTAAACTGAGTACCCAGTACACAAATGTCCAGATGGTTAGTTGCCACCACAAAAGGAAGTTTCTTATTAGGGGCTACCGCAAAGTGCCCTTCTCCGGAAAGATATACAGAACGGGTATCGCCGGTAAATTGCGTAGGATATAGAAATATGGATCCCGAATTCAGGGTGATGATCGAACCATCCGGTAACGTGATCTGTTTTTGCTCTCCCTTGGGAACGATACATTCTACAAAACGGACTTCCTGCGTGTGATGTTCCACATATATATAGGCCGTTATAATAGATATTAACGGGATAAGAAGAATAGCTGCTATATGCGCCCACCGATGTAGATAGGCCGGCCGGGCAGAAGAAAGCCCCACTCTTTTTTGAAACTTACGTAAAGAATGCCGGGTACCGGCATCTGCTTCAGGACGATATTCGTCCCATATCTGAAGAAGCGCTTCTTCTTTCCGTTGTTTGCCGGAAGGATCAAGAAGCCATGTCCACACTTTATTTTTAAGGTCCGGACTGGCTATGAAGGCCATAAAGTTGTGTATGATTTTGTATGCGTCAGACATAGTATGTTTTATGGATTATATATATAAGATACGTAACCCGCCAAACACACACAGTTCAAAGAACACTTTTTTTTATATAGCTTGTTAAGTTTATACGAAAGTAGCCATAATGACCCACAACAATATCTTACGTATATCAGCCAAAGCCTGGGTCAGATGATTCTCAACTGTACGCTTGCTAATGTTCAGTTCACGGGCTATATTTTCATTACTAATCCCCTGTTCGCGGCTCATCTGATAAATCTTTCTTCTTTGAGAAGGCATTCTTTCAACAGCGATGGCTATAATCAGTTCTAATTCTTTCGCGTTCAGTTCCGATTCTATTTCATACAGATCGGAGTTATCATCCGATAACTGCCTGGATTGATAATTTTTAAATAACAAAGAGCGCTCGATGTACCGGAAAACCGCATTCCGGGCTATACGGAACAGGTATGCATCCAAGTTGTCTATCTGCTTCAGATTTCCCCTGTTCTGCCACAATGACATAAATATATCCTGCGAAAGATCTTCTGCCTCTTCAGCATCCTGTAACAAGCCATTAATGAATCCTTTGACCCGGGGATAATAATCAAGAAAGAAGCCCTCAAACTTTTGGGGACTTTCCAGACTATCCGCATCGGCCACCGGAAACTTCCTTATGAATTTCATTATACAGATAATTTAAAATAGCTCTATAAACACACATCCCTCGACATTCAGAACAGTATTTTAGAGATAATCAATTTAGGTTAACTTTATATTGGTTTTGTATATCAACAAAAGTTATTATATTCAGAAATCACCACGGATTACATCAATTGCCACAGAATTTTACATTGACCATCAGTCATTTATTTTTTATCTGTGTGAATCAGTGTAATCCGTGATGATTTTTTTTCGCAACACTCCCTACTGATGAATGATCAGTGCAGACTGTGCCGGAACCGTCACCTCAGGTCCGTATAACGAGCCCAACCCTCTTTCATCAATCACACCATCTCTGCATACAACAGTGTATTTACCTTCGGGTATCGCCAGTTTGGCAGGAACAGAACGGGCATTAAGTGCCACGATAATGTTGTCCCAAGTATCTCCGTTAGCGCGGTCTTTCAAGCGGAAAGCCACCAGATTACCACCATCTACCGGGATGAATTCCAGGTACTTACGTACCATCTCGGCATCTCCCATACGGAAAGCGGGATGGGCTTTACGAATACTGATCAAACGCTTATAATAGGCGAACACATCTTCGTGAGTTGTCTTTCGGTTCCAATCAATGGCATTAATGGAATCGGGACTCTCAAAACTATTATGCACCCCTTTCTTGTCACGCATCACCTCTTCTCCGGCATAGATGAACGGAATACCTTGCGAAGTCAGCACTGCCGTCTGCGCCAGTTTGTCAAGTCGTACGAGTTGTTCGGGTGTGATGCCGGGGATACTCGACTTCAAGCGATCTACCAAGCACATATCATCGTGGCAGGATACGTAACTGATCATCTGAGTAGGCTGGGAAGCCCAAGGAGCTTTACTGTAATTCACCGAATCATTGTTGACTTGAGGGTGACTGACAGCTCCTACAATACCAAACTTAATGCTCTCTTCTTCCCCGGGGATCCCGGCAAGGAACGCTCCCTTATGATTATCATTAAAAGGACCACGCAACGCATCACGCATTTCATCGGAAAAGGCGGCAATACCCGGCATTTTACAGGTATTGACCTTCATTGCCAGCGAATCACCCGGATACTGAGGTGCTTCCGCTGCCCAACCTTCACCATAAATAATGATAGAAGGATCTACAGCACTGACCGCCTTACGGATTTCATTCATCGTCTCGATGTCGTGAATGCCCATCAGGTCGAAGCGGAAACCATCGATATGGTATTCCTTGATCCAGTGAAGCACGGATTCAATCATATATTTACGCATCATAGGCCGGTTGCTTGCCGTCTCGTTACCACAAGCCGAACCATTGGCCAACGAACCATCCGGCTTCTGGCGATAAAAATATCCAGGTACCGTACGTTCGAAGTTACTGCCATCGGTGTTGTATGTATGATTGTATACCACATCGAGCACTACCCGTATACCGGCTTTGTGCAGTGCCTGTACCATCTGCTTAAACTCGCGGATGCGGACAGCCGGATCGTAAGGATCGGTAGCATACGAACCATCGGGTACATTGTAATTCTGCGGATCATATCCCCAGTTGTATTTATTTTCATCCAGCTTGGTTTCGTCTACCGAAGCATAATCATAAGACGGAAGCAAATGGACGTGTGTTACTCCCAGCTCGATCAGATGATCGATTCCGGTCAGCAATTTAGCAGAGTTCATCGTACCATGTTCTGTCAATGCCAAAAATTTTCCCTTATGCTGAATCCCTGATGTAGAATCTACTGAAAAATCACGATGGTGCATTTCATAAATGATCGCATCAGCCGGTGATTTCAACGGCGGTCGCTGATCTGTCTCCCAACCTTGTGGATCGGTGGACTTCAAGTTGATAATGGCCGCACGTTTTCCGTTCACCCCTACCGCTTTGGCATTGATACCGGGTGTATCACCCATCCATTTATCGTTTACCTTGACATTGAATGTGTAGAACTTCCCCATCAGATCCTTTCTGACCGTTGCCATCCAAGTGCCTTCTTCACCCGGTTCCATAGGAATCGTCTCGTAAGCATGCCCACCTTCACCCGAATCGAACAACATCAGACGGACTTCATCGGCAGTAGGCGCCCAAAGGGTAAACTTGGTAGACTCCGGTGAATATTCCATCTCCGTGAGGCTACCCGAACGTACCGGATATAATTCGTAAGACGCATATTCTTTCTTGGCGGGAGTACAACTCACTACAGCTGTAGCCGCTGTCACTCCGATAAAGGCAAGATAGTTCATTTTCATGTTTTTCTCTCTATTATATATATTGTTATCTACTTATTGTCTAAGTTCAGAATCCGTCGCTACTTTACTCTTTCGGGATTTTTGGCTATAAAATCTTTCCAACCGCTATACCCTTTCTCCATTACCGGACGCCCCATCTGCAGGAAATGACAATAAGCAGCTGCCAATCCGTCGGTAGCATCCATAAAAACAGGCATATCCTCTTTGGCAAAATGCAGCATGCGTTGCAACATATCCGCCACTTGTTCTTTAGAGGCCTGCCCGTTGCCGGTGATGGCCATCTTTATTTTCAGCGGGGCATATTCAGTAATAGGAATATCACGGCTCAACGCAGCCGCCATCGCTACTCCCTGAGCACGTCCGAGCTTCAGCATCGACTGCACATTTTTCCCGAAAAAAGGAGCTTCAATCGCCAGTTCATCGGGCAAGTAACTTTCGATAATACTAAGCACCCGTTCGTGGATATGACGAAGTTTGAGGTAATGGTTGCCGAACTTCCGCAAATCGATGATTCCCATAGCGATCATCTCGGGTCTTGTCCCGCAAACACGGAGCACTCCGTATCCCATGATCGTAGTACCGGGATCAATGCCCAGAATAATCTTTTCTTTTACCGGCTGAATCACTCCAATACCTCCATCAATGTGGGAAATCCGACTACTTTATCCTTAAATATCTTCACCAGCTCTTGGTTGAGCCGCGCACCCTGATCCTGATGCCAGCGATGCAGCACGACAGAATCGTCCACCTCCCATTGGAGCGAATAGGAAGTACCTTCGTCACGATGACTCAACACACGACAGATGCGCGGAGCACGGAGAGCACCGTGTTTCTCTACTTCAGGAATATAACTCTCTTTGATCCAGATCAAAAAATTATCATGAACTTCGTCGTCCACCTGAAAAGTGGTATTGTATATCAGCATATTTTTTATCTTTAAGTTGATTATTTCCGCAAACATAGCAATTATTTCAGAATAATACATTATATTTGCAGCACCAAAACAGATAAACGTTCGCAAACGTTATCATTAAGAGCATGGGGGGTTAGCTCATCTGGCTAGAGCGTAACACTGGCAGTGTTAAGGTGATCGGTT
>ERZ791909.1692-NODE-1692-length-14698-cov-3.401557_pt1 | contig 14698 bp, 10 predicted proteins | sample MGYA00510143_ERZ791909 | MGnify/ENA primary metagenome ERZ791909 (study PRJEB30046, sample SAMN00792093) | human gut metagenome | study: EMG produced TPA metagenomics assembly of the A metagenome-wide association study of gut microbiota in type 2... | reverse complement strand
AGGAATGACCGGTCCCGTCACCCTCGACCGCATCATCCGGGAACTTCAAAAGTAACGAAGTGTCAAATCTAAAGATACCATGTATAGGTGACAAGGATAGCGGTTTGACGATCCAGGAATATAACGATCTGAAAGATTTGCCATAAAAACAGTGCGCCGCTGGATTCGTGCACTGAAAAAGGAACGCGCGCCGGAAGCAGGTTCGCTGAAGCTGGTGGAATTGATTTTAGGGCGTAGACCGGAAAGTGTCTATAGGGAGTTTGGGGGGCAACAGTGAACATTTCCGCGTTTTAGCGAACCTACTTTCTCAGATTTGAAAAGTATAAATTTTTTGCTTTTCAGATCTTGAAAGAAACAATCCAGATAAGTACATTTGATTGCAAACAGAACCTGGCACCATGGCGCTGTATAATTATCTACAATGTAGCATGTTGTGTCGAATTACATCTCTTTTGTTTTTTAGGATTGACGCAATATTCAGGTTAATTTCTTGATTTTTCTTTTATGGTGACAATATTGCATATATGACAAAATATATTTCAGGAATAATTTTCATACAAGATCAACTGCTTACAGGGGAAGAACCTGCAAGTTTAAATGTTAAAGTTAACATTTATGTAAATCCAAATGCACGGCACCATATTGGATTTAAACGTTCTTTTCTCATTAATCTTGAACATAAATATTTAGGAGAATATGATGATTTTTCATCAGACAACTATTGAGTCTACATTTCAAAATACGGCAAGATTATTATCTGCTAAGTAATTTCGGGGTGTTTCGACCGGGAACGAGCTCCTTTTCGGCGGAATGGCATCGCGGATTTTTTACCATACATTCTTGATCAAATGAACGGTATGCTGCCGATCAGCGGTTTTGCTGTAGGAAGTTGATCAAACTGGCAAAAGCCGCCTGATTCCAGCAAACGAAAGGAAAGGTTTTCAACCGATGCCGGTTTGAACAGCAAACCGGCTGGGTGAGGAGAACTGTTGTGTCGAGGGCATTGAATCGCTTGGGCTCATTTTTCAGGCTGAAGTAGGCGGTCAGCGGATAAGTAGTTGAAATCTCTTTCATCAGTTCACCATATTTTATCTTGCTCACCGGCTGCGGTTTGACATCGTCCCACAGATATATTTTCCCTTTGCAGCCTTTTTCCGAGAGAAACTTGGTTGCCGCCTCCATCTCCGGAGGAATCATGGGGGAATAGGCGGGGAAGGAACGCTGGGCATCAAATGGTTGCAGGACTCCCATATTCTGCTTCCATAACAGGAAGTTCACACTCAGCTCCGGTCGGTTCACAAATTCGATCAGAGTTTTACCTACCACCTTGACATCAGTGAAAGCGCTGAGGTCGATTTGTGATTCCAGCACATACAGAGTTCCAAAATTGGTCAAATATCGTACAATGGTCTCCCGGGCAAGCCGGAAAAAGTCGAGATTGTCAACCCGATCAAACACGATGTCCAGAGGAGCGGAATACTGCGGATAATCAGCGGAAGACGGCAGAACAGGCAGAACAAATGCGGAGCTCCCGGCCGTAATCCGATATGGTTCATCGTTACGCCCTTCCGACAATGCTTCGGTTTTCAGATACAGCATCCGGAGGGTGTCAAGATCCTCTGCCGTGACGAATACATGTCGCACTTGAAGCTGCTTTCGCAGGGTCGAAACCCGATTGAACAGCTCCCGGTCCAAAAGCTCGGCATGATGCTCGCAATTTACCAGTTCTCCAAGCAGATCCGGGCGATGGTCGAGTTCCGCACCTTTTGTGTGACCGGTCAAGATTTCCTTGCCATAGCTCAGTGCTCCGGCAAGATGTTTCAGGGCACAATCCCAACATTTCATACTGTCCATATCGTCACCTCCCGTCAAAAAACATAGCTTTTCACAAGAACATCACAATGGAGAGTTTGTCCGGTACAGCCTCCACGGGGACCACATGAGGGAAATGTTCCACCTTTGCAGTCTTCATCGCAATGATGATCGTCTTTGTTGGTGACGACGTAATCCTTGAGATTATCGCAAAGCTCGAACTCCAATTCTTCTCCGAAATTCAGAGTGACCTCTTCGTCTTCCGCCAGATAGGTTCGCTTGCCGTCCGAATTCTGGCAGCCATCCTTATTCGTGCCGTTTTCCATATATCTGGTAATGATGAGGACGACCCCTTTGGCATCCGCATGGGTGGATTCCGCCTTCTCTACTTTAATTTTTCCATAGCGATTGTAGCGGTCAATGTCTCCCCAGGACTCAGTATAGTCGATATACTGTGAATAGTATTCGAAGGAGAAGCAGTTGGAATCATCATACCCCCATGAGGTAGACGGCATCTCCTGAACGGCTTCGGTAACATAGAATGCACTTTTGCTGCGTCCTTTGAAGAAGCTGTTGACTTCATCAAGTTTACTCTCATAATTCTCCCAGGTTTCACAGCAGGTGGCGGATTCAAATCTCCAGCAACCGGAACCATAGCCGCAATCATCTTCCCACCATGCGCGGCCACCATAACAATAGTATTTCCATTGAATTTCGGCATTGGCATCCTTGTACTCTGCCGCAATGGCGTTACACTTCATATGGTAGTTCCCTTCCTCGCCCTCCGGCTCATAACTGCTGGGGTGCATTTTCAGCTCCCAGGTGTAGGTCTTCAGTTTGAACAGCGCACGGGGCCGGTATCTGGCATAAGCTTTCGGCTGCCAGTAGCTTGAGGCGCAATTACTGGCAGTACCGGTCATGTATTGGCGATTGTCGGATGACCATTCGAAAATATCCGGATACTTTCCGTTTTTGTCCGGTTCAATTTCGCAGCCGTCGTAAAAGAATGCGCAAAAACTGCGATAATCCTTATAGGAATTTGACATCCCATACACAAAAATCTCCGAACAGTCCATACAATACTCGGTCTCATGCAGGCAGTTTTCGTAGTTTTCATCCCACTTATCACACTGCATGAAGCAGCCGGTGCAGGATTTATCGTAGGATACCTGCTGATTGGGAGTTACCGAGCCGATTTGAAAGCAGCGTCCATGTGCCCATATCTTGCCCTGGTAAATTTCGCATGCCTGAACATCAACCGATGGGCGGCAGTAATCCACCACTCCAGTATCATGATTGTAGGAATAACTGACAAAAGCAAACAGCGCATATTCCCCGCAGGGGCAGTCATCGCCGGTGATCACGGCTTCATTACGGTCAAGAAGGATTTTTCCATTCTTCTTCCAGACCTTATCGGAACTGCCCGGCACGTCTTCCCCGGTACAGGGATCTTTACGTTTTTTCAGCGGAAACCATCGCCAGCCGTTTTTCCACCCGAATACTTTATCCTCGCTTGGAGCCTCCAGCCAGGAACAGCCGTTTGGACTGGCGGCCAATATGCCGCGTGTACCGAACGACATGAGGGATAGTTGTTCATAGCTTACAGTGAGAAATCCGGCCTCCTCATGCACCCATTTGAATTGGATGGTTCCGGCATTCTCCTTGGTTTCAGGATTCTGAAACGAGAATAAGGGATAATAGTAGGTCACATCGGCCGAAGCAGTCACTCCTATGTTGTAATAAGGGCGATTCTCGTTATCGGTGGCTTTTTCGGTTTTGACCGTGAAATCCTTGCTTTCAACCTTCCCGTAAATCCGGTATCCGGCCCGGGCGATGGGCTGCTTATCGGAGTTTGCGCCGACACTGAATACCGGCGGATCGTCATTTCTCATGCTTGCCATTGCCTCATCCTCCCGTTTTTGTCAATTGCATTCCGAGATTTCAAAGCAGCCGAATTGTCCCGACTTAACCCCAAAAACGGAAGAACCTTCTCCGGATGACCATTCGGGGACGGCATTTCCTCCGTTACATACGCAGATTGCGGCGCTCCCGCTTCCGGTGAGGAGCTGAAGTCTGGTATCTTTCGCATAAATGAGGCCCGCATTGTTTGCCGCCGATTTGAGCTTGACCCCTTCGCTGTTTTTGGAAAACTCCATGACTTCCGCTAAGCTCTCTTCCGCTTTGAAATTGATCGACAATTTCAAAGTCGGCGCATCGAGCGGTTCTTCCGGAGGCTCCACTTTGATGGTGAAGTTATCGCTCCGGACATCGTTCATCAGCGGATACGCCACATCGACTTTAACCGTCAAATTCTTTTCACCGGCACTCCGTGCGGAACCTTCCGCCTTTGCAGCAGAAGCCGATTTCCGGTAACCTTTTATCATGGCCTGCCTCCTGTGTTTAACGTCATTCAAACTATATCATTGCAAAGCAAGTACAAAAAGCTTCACTGCAAAATTCCTATGGGGCATTGGCTGTATTATTCAAGATTAAATCCCTTGACCCGCAATATTATGCCATCTGGTCCCAGCGATACAGTTAATACATCATTACAATCCGAGCAAATATAACGATAAGTAAGCATATCATCTGATGCAGGTTTTCCCAAATATTTTTCTAACCATTCACGTTTATGAACGGTTATTAATTGTGAACGCTGAATATATTCACCCAAACGCAATAAATCAGAGCTCTTTTTGTTTTTTTTATACTGTTGAGATATTGTGCTAAGATTATTTTTCAGATAATAATCATAACACCATTTTAGTTCCTCATCATCGGACTTTTGACTCCATTCTTTCAGTTGTTGAACAGCAAAGTCGCTTTCTCCGACCAAAGCAAAATCCAAAATCAGTGTAGCCAATGCAGCATTAGGCAACCCTTGAAATTTCAGAGAATCTTCCTTGGGTTCTGAGACTTCTCGAAGGATCGGAAGCAGGACAATCATTGTTAATTGCGGATTACGATACAACTCCCTTCGAGCATCTTCAGCATATGACGTTCCCCATTCACGGTCAGCCGTTCCCTGTTTGGAACAATAAATGGAAAATGCTTTGAAAATTCGACCCGCTGATGTTTCATATATACCCTTTGCATTCATAATTTCCATTCGCAAATATGGATCAGCGTTCTGCCGATATTTTGTTATTTTGGCAATCATTTCCCGCTGAGCCTTTTCAAAGGTGTCATCGAATGCAGCGATATCCGAAGCATAAAGACAAATGAAGACGATAAAAAATTTTATTAAGTTCATTTTCAGAGTCCTTTTGCCGGTGTATAAGGATACCAATCAAATTTAAAATCAATATCATCACCACAAACTTTCCCGCAACTATTGCAATGCCTCCGAGATTCTTCGGCCCAGTGTTTTACGTCATTCAAACTATGTTTTTCTCATACTACCCAGTTTGTATTGTTCATTCCGGTTATTTTTGATACCTCAACTGATAAAGGCTCATCCACAATTTGTTATTTCATTGAATCCGGCCAGGAATAGACAATTCTTAATGATCCTGTCTCTGGAAACTTATATATATCTGCATTTATTCGTAATGGAGAAATTTCCAAATTCCCTTGTGCATCAACGGGTAATTTCAAAAAATTGTCTAAATATAATTGATGGTTCTTTCCATCTGCAACAATAATAAATTTCCCATGTTGATAATAATCCGGTTTTGCTTTTCCTGCCTTTTGAGCTTCTTTTTCATTGGCAGCTATCCAGAAATGTACAATCAATTCTTTGGGATTTTCTTTCCAATCAAAATATGGGCTGCGAAAAACACCGTTTTCAACTAAAGAAAACTCCTCTCCACTAAAATCAATCTTTTTAGTCCATTCAGCCATTTCCGCCCATGTGACTTCTGAATCGTTGAAAGTCACAATTTCCCCGAAATCATCCAGCGAAAAGAAAAATTTTCCCAATGAGCAACCATCTGTAATTTTTGTAATTCCAGATACCTCAGAAGTTGAACTTTTACAACCACCTCCTGCAATTGCCAGAAGAGTAAAAACGATAAAAAATTTTATTAAGTTCATTTTCAGAGTCCTTTTGCCGGTGCTTAAAATTCGAAGCCTCTTTCCCCAATGCCGCCCCTTTGTTGCGAACTTATCTTCGCACATTACTTGCCATTATTCTTCCGACAAATCCCCCGGTCGTTTCTGATACCTTAAATTGCTGGAATATACCATTTTCCTTATCGGTTATTACAATGACCTCATCATCGTCGTCAGCAGAAAGAAAATAACTATGTTTCCCTTGTTTTTTAATGCCTGAATGCTCAAGCCATTCTGGTGGTATGTCAAGAAGATTACTGACAATAGTGCCTCCGGGCTCTGCATATTTATGAAATTCTGTATTTGTTCTTATTTGCTCTATTACTTTTGAATCAACCTTTCCGCATATAGTTAGAAACTTACTTGCAAAGATGTCCGAGTTGTAAGTATAATAACATTTGGACTGAAACAGAGAAGTGAGTTTCAAGCTCTTAGTCCACGAAAAAGCCGTTGAAATATCCTCCGTGTATCCGGATTTTCTTTGTGGATAAGCCATAATAATGACTGCCAGCAGGAAAACAACAATGGCTCCCGAGAGTATGAGTATTTTAATTTTTATTTTCATATAGAGTATCATTGCTTCTGCGAAGCATATCAAATTCAAATACAATATCATCTTCTGACATCATTATCCCATCCTTCCCGCAGGATCTTACAACTAAAATCAAATCATCTCCATTTTTTTTCAGCATTATGTTATATGGTCTTTTCCAAACATCCAGCAGTTCCCCTGTTTGTTTATCTTGCTCAACATTACTTAATTTGAGCGGGGGCAGTTCAAGCGGTATATCGTTCCAATTCAGCGAATCGCAGTAGGCCAAATAACTGATTGCAACATATTGTGTCATACTTTTTGCCGAAATATCTTTAATCTTACTATTGAATGAACTAATAAATAGATACAATAAATAACAGAAAATTATAGCAGATATGGCCGATGCATAATAAACTAATATTCTTTTTCTTTTAGTCATACTCACCATTCATTACTTTATGTCGACAAAGGTACAATGCTGTGTCATAAGGAATAAGTGGAGATTTCTTTATTGTCTCATTGATACAGTTACGCACTTTATCATTATCTCCGGCGTACAATTCGGGAACAGGAACAGAGATCGGACTGAATCCCTCAAGACAGCATCCGGATATTTTATAGTAAACATCTGTCTGGCAATTAGAACGTAAAGTACCAAATTCAGATGGTGTTGTCTTGGCAGCAACAAGACAATCGTGAATATTATCATCGGATACGCATTGACATATGCTCTTTTTGGCTGCTCCCCAACGCAATATTCCATCTTCTTTTGCAGACAATTCAGTCATCTTATAATTTTCAGCAGTCAGGGGGGTAGAGGTCATCCGCTCTGCCGCCCCTCCGGCTCCAACAATAATCATATAATATTTTCCATTGATATTTTGGACGATATCAGTATGACTGATATTGGCTTTTCGGAGAGTCGCAGAAATGCAATCATCTCCTCGAACTTCACTTGCAGCAACATAAAATCTACTTTTTCGTAATCCAATTAAATCCCAGTGATTTATGATATCGTTATTGACCATGTTGTAAAGATTTTTTTCACTCATTTCAGTAGTCAAATCTCGTTTGATCCATCTTCCGATCTTCGGATCATAGTACCGATAGTTGTAGTAGACCAACCCGGTTTCCGTATCAAAAAATTCGCTGCTGAAACGGAAGGGATTTGACTCTGCGGCCGTACCGTTGGCACTCAACGTCTGGCCGAAAGGATCGTACATGTATGTTGCCGCACGGGTTCCGGTGCCATCAAAGAGACCGGTCACGTTCTTGTTGCCGTCCGTGAGATAGTAACACACGGCAGATCCGGCGGTCATGCAGAGCGGCACATCAAGGCCGACCGGCTGCCAGACAAAGGTTTTCAACAGAGCATCACTGTTCATACCATCGTATACCGCAATCAGCTTATAGCCATTGTAGAGATACTTTTCGTGTTTGACCAGAGTGTCGCCGTCGTAGACCTTTTTGAACATTCGGCGTCCTTGATAGTCATAGGCGAATTCGAGCTTTGCGGTTCCCTTTTCGGCTTTCACCAGCCGATTTTCGCTGTTCCAGGTATAGGTCCATCCGGCATTGGTCAGCATATTGCCATCGGCATCGTAGGCAGGCGTATCCTCATTTACCGCCGTATACTGATTCAGCAGATTTGCTGTATAATTTACCACCGCGCTATCTTCGGAGGCCGTCGTCCGGTTGCCGATTTCGTCGTAGGCGTAGGTCATCGCATTCAACCCGGTTTCTCCCGATTTCCGGGTGGCCGTCAGAAGTTGGCTCTTGTCATCATATCCGTAAGTCCAGATGCTGTCGTCGACCAGCTCCGCAGTAATACGGCGACTGTCGTCGTCAAGCGTATACGAAATCTCCGGCACATCATCGACGGAAACGCCGCTCAGACGGTCCAGCGCGTCATAGTTGTCGTTAAACGTCAGGAACGGGGCGTCTTCCCCGATCTGCCAGTTGCGCGAAGCGATCTGCCCGGTTCCGGAGCGATAGGAATAAACTACTGCCGCCCCTCCGCAAATCACCTTTTCGATTCTCCCATCGGTTCCATAACTCAGCGTATACAGAGCAACACCGTCGAGCGTCAACCCGATCAGGCGCCGATATTCGTCATAACTCCGCGTCAGGGTGTGACTCCCGGCGGTTTCCGTAAGTACATTCCCGAATTCATCGCGGGTAAAGGTGTAACTGCCGTTTGCATCCGTCACCGACAGAATGTTTCCGGACTGGTCATAGGAAAAGCTCCTCGAAATATCGTTTCCAGATGAGAATCCGGTCTGTTCACCGGCTTGATTGTAACTGTACCGTTGTTCGATTCCCCGAACATTCGTATAGGTCGACAATTTGCCGTCACCGCGATAAGTATACTGCTCGCTCCGGTTATCCGGATAGGTGCGGCGCGTCATTCGTCCGCGCGAATCATAGGCATAGGTTGTAATCTCCGGCGTATCCTCATTCTGATAGGTGGTCAGGGTCAAAATACGTCCCTGAGAGTCATATGTGTAATGCTGCGTGTAAACTCCGCCGCTGACCGTTTCCACTTCCCCGCGCGAAGTATAGCTCCAGTTGGTGACGATTCCCTCCGGCGTGGTTTCGGTGAGCTTGCGCCCCAAGGCATCATAGGTGAACGCTGTGGTCAGCGATTTCCCGCCCGCCGTTCTCGTGACGGAGATTTCCCGCCCGGCGTCATCAAGCACGGAACGTTCACTCGTCGTCACTCCTTCCGATTCCCGGTCGCTGCCGATTTCCCGATTGAATTGATCGTGGAAATACGAGACTTCTCCGAAAACACTGTCGGTCTCCGAGATACGCAATCCCTCATCATAACAGGATACACGGGTCGTACCATCATAATTCACGACAGTTTCGATTTCTTCTCCGTCATTTTCACCGTTGGCGCGGATTGTTCTTGTCGTTCTGCTGCTGACCGTCACCCAAGTTTTTTTCCCGTCGCGGCTGCGGCGGTTGATCGACTGCAATTTTTTTACTCCGTTGACATATTGGAAGATCTTTTGCACTTGTACAACGGTATCGTCATAGAGTTCATAACCGTTTTCATATTCGGTCACAAGATCGACCGCAAGATCAATCCCGTCTGAATCATTCCGCTTGATCGCCTGCCGCTTCATCTCGCCGCTGGATGAATCATACTCATATACGACCTTTTCCCCCTGCGAGTCCTGAGTCCGGCTGATTCTGCCGAATGTGTCAAAATAAGTGTTTTTCGCATAACCGTCCGACCACACGATGCGGACCTGCCGCCCGAGAAAATCGGTCTCGCTTCGGGACCATTCATTTTGTGAAACAGCCTCTTTGGTGTATCTCCGGTAATTATTCACGCCGTATTCGACATTTTTCGGGATCACGGCGCTGCCGCTGATTGATTTCAACTGCCCATCTCGGTAAAAATCAGTTCGGGATATCCCGCCGAGCGCATCGATCGTCTGTTCATAGCCGGTTCCGCGACTGTAATGAGTCTCTGCACCGTCCGGAGCGGTTTCCATTATCAGTTCGCCATCCGCATCATATTCGGCAGTCGCTGTCAATTCTCCGCCGTCTTTTCCCAATACGGTGGTTTCGATTTCACGCCCTGAAGCATCCCAGGTGTGGAATGTGGTTACTCCGGCCTTCGACTCGAACACCTGCCGTTTGAACACATCATAGCCGTATTCGGTCACGGTTCCGGCCGGATCGGTTACATAACGCGGCCCGCAACAGTTGTATTCGGTTGCCGTCACATCACCGTCGACCGTCGTTTCGGTCAGCATCCGTCCGAATCGGTCATAAGTATAGGTGCTGCCGGAAACTTGGAGCCCGCTCGCGATGTCATAGCTCTTTCGTGAAATCACGTGACCGGCCGGATCGGTTACCGTCACCGTCCGGGTTCCGTGATCCGGGAGAAAGCCGCTCTCTGTCGTCGTCTGGAGATCAAAAACTTCCTCGCCGTCTTCATCCGTTATGAGGTTGATTTTCTCGTAGGTGGTCAGAGAACTGCTGCCGTCATGGTTTACGCTCTTCCAAAACCGTCCGGCGAAATCGCCTTCGAGGTACACAAAATGTTTTGTTACCTGATTTCCAGCCGCTGTATAGGGGGCAAAAGGTTCTGAGGCACGGATATTCCAAGTTTCCCCTTCGAAATATAAGTGGTAATTCCTTTCGGTTTCCTGGCCGAGTTCAGTAGTCACCTCCGTGCGCGGCCGGCTATCGTTCTCGTAGGTCTGCTCATTCTCGGCCAGCAGCGCATAGGAATAAGTCGTCACCCGATGCCGATATTCCGGATCGTCTGAGGATGAATCCATAAAGGGCGTAACCTCTTTCGTCAAACGACCGAAGCTGTCATACTCACATTTCCGCCAACCGCCGTTGAAATCCTTTGAAAAAGTCAGTTTTCCGTAGCTGCCGGAATTCCGGTCGGTTCCGTACTCGTAAATTGCTTCCTGCTGCCGGTCGGTTCCATAGTTGCGATATTCGGCAATCGTCACTTCATTGTTGCCGATGGTCTGTTTGCGTGTCCGGGTAATCATTTGACTGCGGTTGCTCGCACCGTAACGGATGTGCGTCCATGTTTCAAGGAAAACCCCGTCCGCTTCCTCGCTTTCCGTAGCCGTCCGTTCAAAAACGGAAAGTTCGGTCGGCTGCAGAACGCCTTCTTCCCGATTCCAGAAGCCCTTGACCATAATTCCCGTATCAAAGGTCATATCCACACATTTGCCGATCATGGTGTTGGAGGCATTCAGGAAGTCAGTCACGAAACATTTTTCCGCCGTTCCGAAATCAGGAGCTTCACCAGCCGGATAAAATGCCGAAAAATCAAATCCGGTTGCAGCCGACAGTTCTTCACTGGTGCGGATTTCGGCGATAATATCATATTCAGGAGTTTCTGCCGTCCGCGAATTTCTCGTGGTCTCCATCCTCGGATTCACCTGAACCGGAACTCCGTGGCTATTGATCGTCAGTTCGACGATTCCCATTTCACTCTCGAACCGGTAAGTTGATCCGCTGCCGCTCCGTTTGATCTTTCCCGGAGGCGTGATGCTGACGCCCCCCTGATTACGCAATTCACACTTTTCGAGTCCTCCGCCACTGAAAACATGGGTCACGCCATCCGTACAATCCAGCCGGTATGTGCTGCCGTTTCGGCGCATGGAATAGTTGCAGGAAGAGGACTTCCACGGAGTTCCCTCAAAAGAAAAGAGAACCAGAATTCCGGACGGACGGCGCAGCGAACAAAAGTGCCATGTTGAAGAGCCGGAGGAGCCGTCATAACTCTTTTCAATACAGGTATCGCAATTATACTGGCCATATTTGATGCCGTGGTAGGTGTAAGTCGACATGAAATGTCCGACGCGCATCGTGCTTTCGTCTGCCGGAGAATATGCCAACGCCACCTGAAAAGGACCGAATGCCGCCTGCATCTGCTGCTGAATATAATCGTATTTATTGGCACGGGCATCGCAACAGGCGGCACAAATTCCCATGCTGCCGATTACTCCGTTCGCTTCTATGTCTTCTTCAAGAAATCCATTTGCCGGTGCAATACTGATCGGATGCACAAAATGAATCACCGGCTGGATGCGGCAATTCCCTTTCCAGGCTGCACCTTCTGCCGATTCACTTTCAAGAAGGTTATCAATTCGGCCGTTTTTGGTGATATCCGTAAAAAATGTCATGACATCTTCTATCGGTTCACTGACTGAACTCCAGTTGTGGGACTCCGACCGGTAATAGATGCCATAGCTGACCTCTTCAGCTCCTTCGGCCAGATCAATCGCACGATATTTAATCTCCTGTGAATCATGAATTCGCCGTTCTTCCTCATCATATTGCAGACTGGGCGTGGGATTGCCGGACTTACTGCCCCGGTTGAATTTCATCGTGATTTTCAGTTTTGCACGGTCGATTTCGATATTCGCTTCATAATCGAATTTGCGGTTCGAGAGAGATTCAAGCACGGCGGCAAGGTCCAGAAAATGATCCCACAGAACCGGCACACTGCTGCCGAATGATGCTCCGGTTGAATAAACATCTTCTCCATTGCTGGTAAAACGGCCGGGGACCACCAGAAATCCTTTGTCCCCGTTGATAACCGGTGGAGTGAATGGATCATCTTCAGAAAGCTTCATCTGATTCGGATCGAAAAACATATCAAGAGCGCCAATAATAGCCCCCCGAAGCACATCCATATCTGCGGCAGTTAATGAACCGCCGCTCGTTTTGGAGGTAAGATCATCACCAAATCCACGTTTCCGGCACTGTTCAATCAGTTCATTGTAAGCATCGATATATTCCGCATTTTCCGGCGGCGGCTCAGCAATCTGCATGAATCCCATGATACAACTCCCTTGCGTATGAAAAACAGATTTACGCTTCTTTGCATTCGGCAGCTTCGAACCATTGCCAGGAGCCGCCTTCCGAACTGAGAATATGCGGTTTTTCTCCTTCCGGGGCGAGTTTCCACTCCGGTTCGCCGTTGCTGAGAACAAGGACCGCTGAACGTTCGGGGAATGAAAGGACTTTCCAGCGTCCATCGCTCCTGGTACAGAGCAGCCCGCTGATATTTTCCTTTACACGCAGGGAGTGTCGGCCGGGGTCTCGTTCGGTCGGAGGTACAAAATAGAAGACATCACTGAGTGTGGAATCAGTCTTCAGGTTCAAACTGAGATCGGTTTGATAACCGGCCGGAGTGACGATAAGGGAGTTGTCGTCACATTCCAGAGTGTTGACGAGTGAGTATTCGAGCACTTCATCGAAGCCCGATCCTTCCCCCGTTTCGGAACGCAGTGGCTTGTCTTTCATCGTTCTCGTCTCCTATAATATCGGAAATTCCAATCGGAAAAAATACGAAACGGAAAACTCTGTTATTCAAAACCCTACAACCATTATAACGTGTAAATCAACAAAAAACAAACACTTTTTTGATTTATTTTAAAAAAAATATTCATCTGATAAATATTTTTTCTGTTATAAGTTTTTTGATGATTTTCTTCGAAATAAAAAGAAGGATTGTATTTGTTATCTGCTTTGTGAGCTCAATTCAAAACATGATAAAAACATGTTCCGCAATCTGGAAGGCATCAAAAAATGCCGTCTGTTTCATCAAGACGGCATTTTTTTGATGATGTTGATTATTTTGCCTGTGGCAATTCCTGCCACTGAGTCGTGTATCTTGGAGAGAGCAATTGCCGCTTCATGCGCCAGCTCTGTTCAAGCCCCTGAACTAACAGCCGGACTCGGTCTCTGCCGAGTTTGGCATTAATGGCGTCAATTGCCTGGTATAATTTATCTGATTGATACGGGATGGCTGGCGCAAAGAGATCGAGCTGGTCCGCTTTTGCATCGGCAAGCCCGAAAAGAAGCACCCCAGCCTTTCGATAGCGTTTACCTTCTTCAAAAAGACGTGGTATTGCCGGTAAAACCTCATGAAGTATCTCCATGGTTCCTGACTGTGGAGTTTTCAGCAAGACTGTACTTCCGACATAGCCACCACTGAAACTCGTGGAATTCTCCTCGGTGCCAAGTTCGACAAAAATATTAACGCCAGAAGCTCTCTGATTTTCCTTCCGCATTTTTTCTGCCGCCCATGCCGTGTATGTTGATATTGCTTCACGCAGTTCTGCAAGCTCTGTAACTTTGCGGCCCAAAGCCCTGGAGCAACAGATACTTTGTGATTTCGTTTCGAGCTCTTCTGGTTCAAGTGCAGGTTGCCCATTCAATTCCAAAATGGTTCTTGCCAGACATACCGAAAACTTCCGGCGAATCATGGCCGTATCCTGCTGGGCAAGTTCCCCGGCAGTTTTGATACCAAGAGCCCGAAGCTTACACGCCAGGCGGCTTCCAATTCCCCAAATCTCTTCAAGCGGCAGTTTAGCAAGAATGTGCGATGGTTCTTCGGGCATTTGATAAACTCCAATGCCGGATTTCTTCGCGATATGTGTACCGATCTTTGCAAGCGTCTTGGTTGGGGCAATTCCCACGCTGACTGGTATGCCTACCCACTTGTCGACTCGTTCTTTTATTTTATGTCCATATACCGGCCTTCGTCGGGTTCCAACGCTCACGTTCAAAATATCCAGCTTTCAGGAACTTTGCAATCAATTTCAGAAATCGGTCGTCCTTAATGCGACGTTGCAGAATCAGAATGAGCTTCTGATGACATATGTTGTCGAAGCATCCCTTGATATCACCCTCAATGATCCAATCGATACGTACTTTCGGACAGTCGATGATGTTCTCGATTGCCGTTATTCATTCGCCGCAACATGCAAAGCGAACGGCATCTGCTTTCGCAAGTGGCTC